>Ga0209536_100005793_pt1 | contig 19097 bp, 14 predicted proteins | sample DeeMarSeWOR28_12_FD_187461 | JGI IMG/M metagenome (GOLD analysis project Ga0209536, IMG submission 187461) | Marine sediment microbial communities from White Oak River estuary, North Carolina - WOR-2-8_12 (SPAdes) (version 2) | ecosystem: Environmental > Aquatic > Marine > Intertidal zone >... | reverse complement strand
CAGATGCCACTCGATTGCGTACGCAACCCGGAAGACAGCCGTCCCGACCCGTAGCCGACGCCCGTCGCGAAGGCCGAGATCACGGCACCACAGATCCGGCCATTCAGGACAGGCCGGGACAGGATTGGGGCTGCTACAAACTGTATTCGCAACACTAACAGTGGTTAGCGCTCGCCCCCGAATACGACTGATGCGATATTCGGGCTAGCAGGCCTCCTGCCATTCCAGGCCAGTGTCCACGTCCCGGCAGTCTTCCTGTCCGGCATCGGGCTGCTTCATGGTCACCAGCTCCTCGGCACTGGTCGGGTGAATCGCGATGGTGCGATCCAGGTCGGCCTTGGTTGCACCCAGCTTCATGGCCACGGCAAAGCCCTGCAGCATCTCGTCGGCGCCCTCGCCGATGACATGGATGCCGGCGACACGCTGTTCATCGCCGACGCAGACCAGCTTCATCGCGGTGACCGGACTGTGCGGCGACAGGGCATGACGCATCGGCGTGAACTCGCTGCTGTAGACCGTGACCGTGTCGCCATGGCGCCGGCGCGCCTCCGCCTCATCCATGCCAACCGTGCCGATCGGCGGATGCGAGAACACCACACTCGGGATGTTGTCGTAATCCACCCGGCTGTCGGGACGCTGGCCAAACAGCCGCTCGGCCAGCCGGCGCCCGGCGGCGATCGCGACCGGTGTCAGCGGCAGCTTGCCGGTGACATCACCGATTGCGTGGATGCCGGGCACGGCGGTGTCCTCGAACTCATTAACCGGTATGGCGCCGCCTGGCAGCAGCTCCAGGCCGGTAGCCTGCACATCGAGCCCCTGAGTATTCGGCCGTCGGCCAACTGCCCAGATCACGGTATCGAACTGCCCCTCGATGGTGCCGTTTACACACTGCACACCGATCCGACCGGGCTGGCCTGACAGGGACGTTACCTGACGACCGGTCTCCACCCGGACGCCCTCGCTGCGCAGGTTGCGCTCCATCACCCTGCTGATCATGGGATCGAAGCGTTCCAGCAGCCGGTCCTCGAGCGCGACGAGGCTGACTTCCGAACCGAGCGTGTGCAGCATGCTGCCAAGTTCCACGGCAATATAGCCACCGCCAATCACGGCCACCCGCCCGGGCTGTTCCTGCAGGTCGAAGAAGCCGTCCGAGGTGATACCCAGTTCGGCCCCCGGCAGCGCGGGCACAATGGGTTCACTACCGGTGGCGATGACAATGTGATCGGCCGTGTAGCGAACGCCGTTGACCTCGACGGTGCGAGGCGCAACAAACCGGGCATGGCCGTCGATGTGATCGATGCCGTGCTCGGCAACATGACCGTCCCAGTAGCCGTTGATGTTCTCGATATAGCCATCGCGCCCGTTCACCAGTGCCTGCCAGTCGGTGACTCCGCGCCGGGCCGGAATACCGAACCCGCTGGCATCGTCCACGGCATGTGCCAGGCTGGCGGCATACCACATCACCTTCTTGGGCACGCAACCGTTGTTGACGCAGGTGCCGCCCAGGCGCTTCGATTCGACAATGGCGACCCGGCGGCCCAGCATCGCCGCCTGTTCGGCTACCGCGAGACCGCCGCTGCCGCCGCCGATGGCGATAAGATCGTAGTGCTGCTGTTTCATATCGTTATCCCCTGGTAGTGGCGGGCCCGACCACCGGGCCCGCCCGTGTCGCCTGCAGCCGGATCAGGCAGCGGCGTCCAGCCGACCCTCGAGCCACTGTTCCAGCGCCTCGGATCCACCGACGTGCTCGCCGTTGATGAATACCTGCGGTACGGTGGCCTGTCCGGAGACCGCACGGATGCTGGACTCGCTGTAATCGCGGTTCAGCACCAGCTCCTCGAAGCGTATGCCGGCATCGTGCAGCAGGCCCTTGGCACGCGCGCAGTAGGGACAGCCCTCGCGGCTGAACACGGTGACATCGAGGGGACCGGCGGCATCGGGCGCCAGCCAGGCCAGCATGGTATCGGCGTCGGACACCTCGAACGGATCACCGGGCACGTCGGGCTCGATAAACATCTTCTCGATCACCCCGTCGCGCACCAGCATGGAATAGCGCCAGGAGCGGTCCCCGAAACCGAGGTCGTTCTTCGGCACCAGCATATCCATACCGCGGCTGAAATCGCCGTTGCCGTCCGGCAGGAAGGTGATGTTGTGTGCCTTCTGCTCTTTCTGCCACTCGTTCATGACGAAGGCGTCATTGACCGACACACACACCACCTCGTCGACACCGTGCTTTGCGAACAGGGGTGCCAGCTGGTTGTAGCGCGGTACATGGGTCGACGAGCAGGTTGGCGTAAAGGCCCCCGGCAGGGCGAATACGACTACGGTCCGGCCGGAGAAGATCTCTGTACTGGTGACATCGACCCACTCATGGTCACGTCGTGTGTGGAATGTGACTTCGGGTACCTTGTGGCCCACACGGTTTTCAAACATGGCTGATCTCCTTGGTTGCAATGGTTTGTTCAGTGCTGTTGTGCCAGGCGCCGCATCGCTGCGGGCCGCGCACCCTGCAGCCGGTTCCATACCTGCTCGTGGAAGTGGTAGGCCACGGTATTGATGGCAGGCTCGACGAGTGCGATTGCCCCGCCGACCAGCAGGCTGCCGCTGAGCAGCCAGCCAACACTGAATGCCACCGTGAAGTGCACCACTGCGAAACTGATGGTTTTCTTCATCGTCCCGCCCTCCTCGATCAGGTTGATAACCGGGTACGGGGACTATGATGGGGGCTCTGGATGAATTGTTGAAATCGTTTATTCTTATCTTATTAATCGTCTATATCTATCAATAGAAACGCACCTAATCCGGCAGCAGCTGGGGCCGCCCTGACGTCCAGCAGTGGCGGTTTCCCTACGTTCCGGACCCGTCGACGGGGTACACGGTATTGGGGAGATTGTCGATGATGACTTGCGCCAGTGCCTGCAGGGCCTGTGCCCGTGGAAAGCTCTGGCGGTAGACCAGTGAAATCCGGCGGGATGCACCGGCGAGCTCCAGCGGCTGTGCCACCACCCCGCCCCCGGTGGCCCATGAACCCCGCATGGCCAGGGCCGGGATCAGGGTGATGCCGAAACCGCTGCGCACCAGCTGGATCAGCGTCTCGAGGCTGGCCGCACGAAGATCCGCCATCTGGCCCTGTACCTGCCGGTCCTTCAAATGACAAACATCCAGTGCCTGCTGCGCCAGGCAGTGCCCCTCGGAGAGCAGCAGCAACTCCTCCTGCTGCAGGTCGCGCAGCCGGATCTTCTCCCGGGTATAGAAGTCGTGCTTGCGGGGAAAGGCGACCCAGAACGGTTCATCGAACAACGGGATTTCATCCAGCCGGGGATTCTCGACCGGTGTGGCAAGCAGCGCCGCGTCGATCTCGTGATGGTGCAGGCGCTGCAGCAGACTCTCGGTCAGTTCTTCCGAAAGCACCAGCTTCATCTGCGGATGGCGGCGCTTGAGCGGCATCAGTATCAGCGGCATCAGATAGGGACTGAGCGTGGGAATCGCGCCAAGGCGCAGGGGCCCGGCCAGCGGATCCTGCTGTGCACGCGCCAGCTGCTGAATGGCATCGACCTGCTCCGTGATTTGCCGGCCGATGGCAAGAATCTGCTCGCCAACCGGGGTAATGGCCACCGAGCGACTGGTGCGCTCGAAAATGGCGACACCCAGTTCTTCCTCGAGCTTCCTGATCTGTCCACTGAGGGTTGGCTGGCTCACGTAGCAGCGTTCCGCCGCCTTGCCGAAATGCCGTGTCTCGGCCACGGCAATGATGTACTGAATGTCTCGGAGGTTCATGCCTTGAAATAGATATCGCCTATCAGTTTGAGGTTTTCTATCATTGCTGTCCCATTAAATTCCTTCTCCCCTTCAAGGGGAGAAGGGCAGGATGAGGGGTGAGTATCAATACTGCGCAAGTGCCTGATTCATACACCCTCACCCTGGCCCTCTCCCGCACGCGGGAGAGGGGATGTGACCCCGAGCATCACTGGCGGTTTTCATGTTCGGGCTCCATATAATCTCGCTGTCATGACCTGGAATCAGGGACTTGTACCGGTAGCCAGGAATCTTGATGTGACAGCAGTGGTTTTCTATAGATTTGATAACAGGAATCCCCGGCATACACAACGCATTCCCGGCATACCTGTCACCGCGAGTGTCTGGCCAGAAAGCCAGGGCTTAGCGCAGCAGTGTCCGCCCTGACAAGAGCCGCATCTGCGCCCCGTTTACCGGGCTGCACCCTGTGACTCGCGCGGGCGGGCGTTTCTGTCCGGTTTCTGCCCCTGACTGTCACAGTGCTGTCACAAATCCCGGGGCTGCAGATGCCGTCGCTCAGGCACCCTTGTGAAGGAATACAACTTACCCTACTCTCTTGCGTGACCTGTACCTGCACTGGCCCGACAAAAGGAGCTTGCCTGGATAGCCCGCATATTGCACCAGCCGTATTCGGGGCATTTAATGCACATGTTAGAGTGGCAGAATATGGAAGTTTTCGCGTTACCGTTCCGAATACAGTTCGTAACAGCCCCGAATCCTGTCCCGGCCCTGGCTTGTCCAGGCACATCTGGACTGGCTCTTCAGGCAAGTCATAGCCATGGCTATGACTTGCCCTCCAGAGCGGCGTCCAGCCGCACCTGTCCAGCGCCGATGTACAGGGAAGTACAAGTGTCGCGAGAGGCAGGATGCCGTAAGCGACCAGCTTCCGGGACGCTGGTGCAATATACGGGCTAGGCCCCATGATGGTGCAACCCTGCTGATTCCGACTTCATCACACCGGACATCCCGTGCCGGTGCCGTGAACCGATAACCCCGTGTGACCTGGAGATACCCGATGAACAGTCCCAAGAAGTATGTTTTCGCATTTGAGGAAGGTGACGGCAGCAACAAGATGCTGCTCGGCGGCAAGGGCGCCAACCTGTGCGAAATGACCCAGATCGGGATCAATGTGCCGCCCGGTTTCGTCATCAGCACGGAGGCCTGCCTGTATTACCTGGACCATGCCGACCATGAACTGCCCGCCGGCGTCATGGACGAGGTGCGCAACCAGATGCAGGCCCTGGAGCAGAAAACCGGCAAGACCTTCGGCGGCAGCGACAACCCGCTGCTGGTGTCGGTCCGCTCGGGTTCGGCCATGTCCATGCCCGGCATGATGGACACCATCCTCAACCTGGGACTCAACATCGACACCCTGAAGGGCATCATCGCCCAGACCGGCAACGAACGCTTCGGCTGGGACGCCTACCGGCGCTTCATCCAGCTGTTCGGCAAGGTGGCCCTGGGCGTATCCGACGAGGCCTTCGATGCCGAGTTCGAGTCCGTCAAGGACAAGGCCGGCGTCACGCAGGACGTCGCACTCACGGCCCGCGACCTGCGCGAGATCTCCGACCGCTTCCTCGACGTGGTGGAGCGCGAGACCGGCAAGGCCTTCCCGGATGATCCGATGGAACAGCTGGAAATCGCCATCAAGGCCGTCTTCAACTCCTGGATGGGCCGGCGCGCGGTCGACTACCGGCGCGAATTCAACATCACCCCGGATATGGCCAACGGTACTGCGGTCAACCTGGTCACCATGGTGTTCGGCAACCTCGGCGAGGACTGCGCAACCGGCGTGGGCTTCACGCGCTACCCCGATACCGGCGAAAACCGGCTGTTCGGCGAATACCTGGTCAACGCCCAGGGCGAGGACGTGGTAGCGGGCATCCGCACGCCCAGGGCGATCGACAATCTGCAGGAAGAGATGCCCGACATGTACCGGGAACTGCAGGCCCTGCGCGAGCGGCTGGAGTCCCACTACCGGGAGGTGCAGGACTTCGAATTCACCATCGAGAAGGGGCGTTTCTACTGCCTGCAAACCCGCAACGGCAAGATGAATGCCACGGCACTGGTGCGCACCTCGGTGGACATGGCCCGCGAGGGTCTCATCGACCGGCAGCAGGCACTGCTGCGCATCCAGCCGGATATGCTCGAGCAGCTGCTGTTCCCGCGGCTGGACCCGGCCGTGCCGCATGCACCGGTGGCGCGCGGCCTGGCAGCCTCGCCCGGCGCGGCGGTCGGAAACGCAGTCTTCGATGCCGACCGCGCCGAACAACAGGGGCGCGGAGGACAGCGCATCATCCTGCTGCGTGAGGAGACCAGGCCGGAAGACATCCACGGTTTTTTTGCCTCCCAGGGCATCCTGACAGCCCGCGGCGGCAAGACGTCGCACGCCGCGGTGGTCGCGCGGGGCATGGGCAAACCCTGTGTCGCCGGTGCCGAGGGCATCCACGTCGACGTGCAGATGCGCAAGGCCTTCGTCGGCGGACATACCATCAGCGAGGGCGACCTGATCACCATTGACGGCACCACCGGCGATGTCTACCTCGGCGAGGTCCCCATGATCGAGGCGGACTTTTCCTCTGAACTCGAGACCCTGCTGGGCTGGGCGGACGAGGCCGCCGGTCTGCAGATCATGGCCAACGCCGACACACCGCAGGACGCCGACCGGGCATTGAAATACGGTGCCATGGGGATCGGCCTGTGCCGCACCGAGCGCATGTTCAACGATCCGGAACGGCTGCCGGTTGTCATCGAGATGATCGTCGCCGACAGCACCGAAGACCGGCAGAAGGCACTGAACAAATTACTGCCGATGCAGCGCGAGGACTTCAAGGGCATCTTCAAGGTCATGGCACCGCGACCGGTGACGATTCGCCTGCTGGACCCGCCCATCCACGAATTCCTGCCATCCGAGAAGCAACTGGTGGATGAACTGGACAGGCTGAGCCATCTGAAAGACACCGTGATGGGCATGACCATCCTGGCCGATGCCGTGCAGTTCATGTACAGCGGCCCCGAGCGTCCCGCCGTGGAATGCCTGACCGATCCGCGCCTGGTCGACGAGGCGCTGGAGCGCAAGGAAACCATGCTGAAAAAGGTCCGCGCCCTGTATGAAGTCAACCCGATGCTGGGCCATCGCGGTGTGCGCCTCGGCCTGACCTTCCCGGAAATCTACTCCATGCAGATCGCCGCCATCCTGGAGGCAGCTGCCGAATGCCAGCAGGAAGGCTTTGACGTCGAGCCGGAGATCATGGTGCCGCAGGTTTGCACCTCGCAGGAACTGAAACGCGTCAAGAGCTACGTCGACGCGGTGCAGCAAGTCGTCGAGGACAAGTACGGCACCAGGGTGGCGTTCAGGTTCGGCTCCATGATGGAGGTGGTGCGTTCCTGCATGCGCGCCGGCAGCCTGGCCGAGGAGGCCGAGTTCTTCTCCTTCGGCACCAATGACCTGACCCAGGCCACCTTCTCGTTTTCGCGCGAGGATGCCGAAAACAAGTTTCTGCCGATGTACAACGAAAGCGGCATCCTGCAGGACAATCCCTTCGAGGTGCTGGACATCAAGGGCACGGGCAAGCTGATGGAACTGGCCATCGAATGGGGCCGGCAGACCCGCCCCGGCATGAGGATGGGCATCTGTGGCGAGCACGGCGGGCACCCGGCCTCCATCCGCTTCTGCCATGACATCGGGCTGAGCTATGTGTCGTGCTCGGCGCCGCGCGTCCCGGTGGCGCGGCTCGCCGCCGCCCACGCATCCCTCGCCGGGGCGGGCCCGGACGCCGGCACCCAGTCACTCTGACAACCCGGCAGCGACAGCGGCGACGCGGGCATGAACGGTCCGCCTGACGTCGCCGCGTGGTGCTGTTGGCGGGTTACGGGCCGCGGTACCATGTTATGCCGGCAACGAGGCCAGGCCCTTCCAACCAGACCTGTTAGCGAGCATCACCCATGACCACGACCGCCAGCACAGATCCTCATCCCACAGCCAGCAGCCTCATGGACCCGAATCCCAGTGTGCTGCACCCGTCAGACAGGATCGGCACCGCTATCGGCACCATCATGGAGCACCGCTACCGGCGGCTGCCGGTTATCGATGACGAGGGGCGATTCGTCGGGGTGTTCGGCGTGTCATGCCTGCTGCGCCTGATGATGCCGAAGGCGGTCGTCATGGAAAAGGGACTCGAGTCCGCGCCCTTCGTGCGCGAGAGTCTGGCGGACCTGCACCGGCGCCTGGAGCAGGTAAAGGATGAACCGATCTCGCTGTGTATGCACGAGGAAATGGTCCGGGTAAGTCCGGACACCCCGGTGCTGGAGACCCTGCTGACGCTCTACAAGAACCGCGCCAGCCTGCCGGTGGTCGAGCCGGAAAGCGGCAAACTGGTGGGCGTCATCTCCTATTTCGATGTCGCCAGTCACATCCTCGAGGCGGAGATCTGAACGATGGCCCACGGCACGGAAGTCATGGATGTCATATTCGGGCTGGATCCCCGCTGGTATGCAGGCGTGCTGTTCTGCCTGACCTACCTGTTCATCATGAGCGAACGCATCAACCGCGCCATCGTCGCCATGATCGCCGCGGGGCTCATGGTGCTGGGCGGCGTGCTGACCCAGGAGGCGGCGCTGCAGGGCATCGACTTCAACACCATCGGCCTGCTGACCGGCATGATGATCATCGTCGCCATCACGCGCCAGTCGGGCATCTTCCAGTTCCTGGCCATCTGGTCGGCCAAGCAGGTCAAGGCAAGCCCGTGGGGAATCCTGGTCATGCTGTCGCTGGTAACAGCCGTGCTGTCGGCCTTGCTGGACAATGTCACGACCGTGCTGCTGGTCGCGCCGGTCACCCTGCTGATCACCGACTCGCTGAATGTAAAGCCCTACCCCTACCTGTTCGCCGAGATTTTCGCGGCCAATATCGGCGGGACGGCCACGCTGATCGGTGACCCGCCCAACATCATGATCGGCTCGGCCGTCGGGCTGAGCTTCAACGACTTTCTGTTCAATCTCGGGCCGATTGTCGCCCTGCTGCTGCCCGCCATGCTGCTGCCCATCTACCTGATCTGGGGACGTCACCTGCAGGCAGGCGCCGATGCACGCCAGCGCGTGATGGACTACAACGAGGCCGACGCCATCACCGACAGCCGCCTGCTGTGGCAGTCCCTGCTGGTGCTGGCGCTGGTTATCACGGGTTTCATCTTCGCGCATGATATCGGCCAGCAACCCGCCACCATTGCCATGTTCGGTGCCGCCCTGCTCCTGCTGATTTCCAGCCTGCCGCGCAGTCCCGGTGACCAGAGCAGGCAGCTCGAGAAGATATTTTCCCGGGTGGAATGGATAACGATCTTTTTCTTCATGGGCCTGTTTGTCATCGTCTACGGCGTCGAGCGGACCGGCCTGCTGGAGATGCTGGCCCACAGGGTGCTGGAACTGACCGGCGGCGATGCCACGATGACCACCATCTCGATCATCTGGGCATCGGCCGTTGCCTCCGCCCTGGTCGACAACATTCCCTTCGTCGCGACCATGATCCCCATGATCGAGAACATGGGTGGCCTGCTCGGCGGCCCCGAGGCATTGAGGCCATTGTGGTGGGCGCTGGCACTGGGTTCCTGTCTTGGCGGCAACGGCAGCCTGGTGGGCGCCAGCGCCAACCTGATCGTTGCCGGCTTCGCCGAGCGTGCCGGACACCCGCTGCACTTCATGCGGTTCATGCTGATCGCATTCCCCCTGATGCTGGGCTCGGTCGCCATCAGCACGGTGTATGTGTATCTGCGTTACCTGTGATCAGGCCGGCCGGGGGAACCTCAGGATTGCAGCCGCCGGGCTGCGGCCACGGCGGCCTGCCCCAGGGATAGCCCGCCGTCATTGGCGGGTAGCGCCTCGGGTGCGAGTACCTGCACACCCGACGCCCGCAGTGCCGCGCTGACGCCCTCCAGCATCAGCCGGTTCTGGAACACGCCACCGCCGAGTACGGCGGTATCCACGGTGTGCTCCTCACACAGCGTGCGCGTCGTGTGCGCTATGGCCTGCACCAGCCCCTGATGGAAGCGCGCGGCGATCACCGCCGGCGAGGTACCCTGCCGGATATCCCCGAGCAACGCCTCCCACAGCGGCCCCCATGCCAGTGTGCGAACCTCGCCCGGCTGCGTCTCGCAGGGGTAGCCGCGCCCGGCCTGGCGCCGGAATTCACTCGCTGCCAGCGCCTCCAGCTCGATCGCCGCCTGCCCCTCGTGGGATGCGCGCTCGCGGCAGACCCCGATGGCGGCGGCTACGGCATCGAACAGTCGCCCGCAGGAGGAAGCCGGCGGACTGTTCAGCCCCCGGTCCACCATGGTCTGGAAGCCCTGCACCGGCCGCTCCTCCAGGAAGCGGATGATGTCGAGGCCGGCATACCGCTCGCGGGCCTGCTGCCAGCCGAAGTGACAGATGAGGTGCGCCAGGGTGTTGCGCCACGGCTCGCGCATGGCCTGTGCGCCGCCTAGCATGTGAACCGGCATGAAGCGGGCGAGTCGCTGGAAGCCTCCGTAGTCGGCGAGCAGGAACTCCCCGCCCCAGAAGCTGCCGTCCTCACCGTAACCCAGCCCGTCGAGCACGATACCGAGCACCGGCGGCGAGTCGGGCGATCTGCCGTGCTCGGCCAGGGAGGCGGCGACATGCGCATGGTGGTGCTGCACCTGCAGCACCTGCAGCCCCTGCGCCTGCGCCAGCTCCGTACCCAGCCGCGTCGAGAGATACTGCGGATGCCGGTCGACGGCGATACAGGCGGGCCGGTGATCGAACAACTGCCGGTACAGCGCCAGGCTATGGCGGTAGTCGTCGTGGGTCGCGGCATCCTCGAGGTCGCCGATGTGCTGCGAGAGGACCGCCCGCCCCGCCTTCAGCAGGCAGAAGGTGTTCTTCAGCTCGCCACCCATGGCCAGCAGGCTGCCCGCGTCCGCAAATGCCTCCGGCAGCCGCACCGGCCGGGGCGCGTAACCCCGGGCACGCCGGAGGAAGCGCGGCCGGCTGTCGGCAATCCGCAGCACCGAGTCGTCCAGCCGGTTGACGATGTCACGGTCATGCAGCAGGTAGTAGTCGGCGATCCGCCCGAGGCGACAGTGTGCATCGCCGTTGTCGATGGACTGCGGCTCGTCGCTGCGGTTGCCGGAGGTCATCACCAGAGGTCGCGCCATGTCCTGCATGAGCAGGTGGTGCAGCGGCGTGTAGGGCAACATGAAACCCAGCGTATGCTGGCCGGGGGCGATATCCGGGGCCAGGGAAGCGCCCGCCGCATCCAGTACGACGATGGGTGCCGCCCTGTCCTGCAGCAGCGCCGCCTCGGCATCGCTCACCGCCGCGTAGCGCCTGACCATGTCGAGATCGCGCGCCATCAGTGCCAGCGCCTTGTGGTAGCGGACCTTGCGCTCGCGCAGCGCCGCCACTGCCGTCGCGTTGCCTGCGTCGCAGGCGAGATGGAAACCGCCGATGCCCTTGATGGCGACAATGCGGCCCTCGCCCAGGAGCCGCGCGGCCGTGGCGATCACGTCGCTGCCGGCATCCGCATCCTGGCGCCCGCCCGCCGCGTCCTCCAGCCACACCCGGGGACCGCAGTCCGCGCAGGCGTTGGGTTGCGCATGGAAGCGCCGGTCGGCCGGGTCGTCGTACTCTGCCTGGCAGCGCGGACACATCGGAAACACGGCCATGCTGGTATTGGCTCGGTCGTAGGGTATCGCCCCGAGGATGGAGAGCCGCGGCCCGCAGTGTGTGCAATTGGTAAAGGGGTAGCGAAAGCGGCGGTTGCCGGGATCGAGCACCTCGGCCAGGCACGCCGGGCAGGTCGCCGCATCCGCGGCCACACCGGTGCGCACCTCGCCCGCGCGGCTGGTAACGATCTCGAAACCGGTCGGCACCCCGGCATCACTGTCCAGCGGGGTGCGGGCAATCGATTCGATATGCGACAGCGGCGGCTGCTCGCGGCGCAGCCGCTGCACGAGTTCATCCAGCGCCTCGCGGCTACCCCAGGCCTGGATCAGCACCCCGCCGGCATCGTTCCATACCTGGCCGGTGACACCGCATTCCCGTGCCAGCCGCCAGACCGTCGGCCGAAAGCCCACGCCCTGCACGATGCCGGTTACCCGGATGCTCTCTCCTGAAATCACTTGCGCATTACCACTGGTCAGACCTGTGCATCACATTGTAGCGACTTTTCCCGGCCGGCCGCAGTGGGGCGTGCATGTTTACAGGACGCTGTAGACGGAACCCTTTCGTGTCATAATGACCCTGTCGGCAGCTGCCGTTAGCAATGAGTACGCGCCCTGCTACCGGGACGCAACGAGGAACAGTGATGGACGAGAACCAGGGCCAGGCCAGCAACAGCGGGGATGCCGCCACACCGGCCGTCAGGGTCGAGGCCTACGCCGGCTACCGGGCCGAGGAATCTCCACGCCGTTTTTTTATCGGCAAACGCGAGGTGGGCGTGGTCGAGATCATCGATCGCTGGCTGGACCCTGTCAGCAGTCACTTCAAGGTGCGCGGTGACGATGGCGGCATCTACATCCTGCGCTACAGCCCGAAGTCCGACAGCTGGGAGATGATCCTGTTCAACAGCGGCACGCACGACGACAACCGCCTCTCCTCCACCTGAAGCGAGCCAGACCCGCCGCAGGCGTCCTCAGGCCGGCCAGTACGGGGTTTCGATGCCCTCGCCGAGATCGGCCTCGATCAGCCGCCGCCGCACCTCCAGCAACTGCTCGATGAGCCGCGGTTCGAAGCGTTCATAGGCCCCGGCATCGGGCACGCGCTTGACCACCACCCCCAGCAGCTCGGTGATGGCATTACCTATGGAGTTCTGGCTGATGGTGACGATCAGCTTGTCCTCGTCGTTGCGGTAGATCAGCTGTTTGAAGGCCGGCTGCCAGCGGATGGCATTGGCGTAGGCGGCATCGACGATGCAGTTGTCGCGCACCTTTTTTGCCGTCTTCAGGAAGTCGTTGTTGAACAGCAGCACGTTTTCGACGGTGTCGGGATAATACAGGTCGGGCAGCATGGGCGCGTTGCGCGTGGAGACCTGGCTGAAGAACGTCCGGTAGAAATCGATGAAACCCTTCAGGATCTCGTCGTACTCCTTCCAGAAGACGACCTGCTCCAGCGTCGCCACCCCGCCCTGGATCTCCCAGCTCGGCAGCCCCTGCGGGTAGCCGGTCAGCTCGATGCGCGAACCGGCCTCGCCCACCGGCCAGAGCAGCTCGAGGTCCAGTGCACGGTCGAAGAACTCGCGGTAGACGTCGTGCATGTAGGCCTCGAACAGGCTGTGCTGTCCGCCGTCCGTGAGGTTGGGATTGCTCGGGTCGGCCAGCTCGGAGTCGCGCAGCTCCTCCTTGTCGAACACCATGAAGTGGTTGTGCAGCATGCGGATGCTCGGCACGCCGGGTGATGTCAGCGGCCAGGTCGCGTCCAGGCTGGCCTCGCCGGCCAGTATCAGGTGGGTCTCGGGGTCCGGGTAGCGCTCCACCATATAGTCGATGATGATCTGGTTCATGCGGTTCCAGACGCGCTTCACCGGCTCCGGCACCTGGGTGCGGCGCACCGGCCGGCCGAGCGGGTCGAGGATGCACTCCGAGGTGTTGTAGATGATCGAGGTATCGAACTCCCGGCTGTGGCCCAGTGCCTTGCGGTAGAGCAGCAGGTTCTCCGGGTTGCTCAGCAGGCCGTTGTTGTGCCTGAGGTCGTTGAGGTTCTCGGTGCTGTTGAAGAACTCGTTTCGCGTCATCGCCTCCGGCACTTCCAGGGGTATGGGCCTGAACGGGGTGACGATTTCTCTCGGACCGGACTGCATGTTGTTACTCCTTTGATACCTCTGGTGGTGTACTGCATTCTCTGGACCGGATGCCACGGGATTGGTTTCAACCCTTGTCGGGTTACGCTGCGCTAACCCGACCTACGGGATTGTGTTTCCCCGGACCGGATCCCTGCAATTTGTTTCAATACTATGGCACTTCAACCGTAGGTCGGATTAGCCCGAAGGGTGTAATCCGACGACAATTCGCGCTAAGTGATGTCGCCCCAATTGACCTCCAATTCGCCACGGAAACACACAGATAAACACGGAATATTTCTTAAACAATGTCGATATGTTCCGTGTGATTCCGTGGCTATTTATCGGTATCAGGGCTTGCATATGTGTCATTGGGTTAGCGCAGTGCAATCCGAGTGACATTTGAAAATGTCGGATTACGCTATCGCTAATCCGACCTACACGAATTTCTACATCCTGTTTTGGCGAAATTCATTTTTTTGCCCCGGCAATCCAGTCGAGGCCGAGCGGATTGGCCGGGTCGACGCCGTCCATGAACGGCAGCTTGCGCTGCTCGTGCGTCAGCTGGTAGACGAGGCCGATCCAGTTGCCGACAATCCCCTCGGCGGTATCGTGCCAGGTATTGTCGATGCGGCTGGCCACCAGTTGTTCCGGGAATGCCGGCACCGGGTCGCCCGCCTCGCGTGCCGCTTCCAGGCGCAGGCGATACTCGTCCAGAATGGCCTGCTCGCGAAGCCTGAAGTGGTTGTCGGGGAACGGCGGGTAGTCACTGCGCTCGCCGTCGGCATAGCGGCTCACCTCACGCTTGTATTCCTTTAGCAGCGACACGGTGTCGTATTCCGGGTGTCCCTGGAAATAGACGACACGAAAACCGTCGGCGCTGACAGCCAGGTGCACGCCCGCCGACTCGCTGTCCACCAGCACGTGCAGGCCGGCCTCGCGGAACTGCTCCGCACTGATATCGTTGAAGCGCGAATGCGGCACGTCGAACTGCGTATTGACATCGTTGACCAGCGGATGCGCGCCGAGAATCACCCGGTGCGGAAACACGCCCCAGCGCTTGGCGGGCAGCGGCCGGCGCTTGCGGCCATGCTCGAACTGCATCGCCGCGTGGGTTGCGAGGCAGGAACACAGCACCGAGGTAGCATTCTCCTGGGCCCAGTGAAACACCTCGCGCAGCGACTCCCAGAACGGCTCCTGCGACAGGTCGGGATGGGTGACATTCGCGCCGGTGATGATCAGGGCATCCAGCCCCTCCTCGCAGATCTCCTCAAAGGTATCGTAGTAGCGCTCGATGTGTTCACGCGCCTGCTCGCCGCGCGGCAGCGCATCGAGCGTGAACGGGTGCATGTAGAACTGCGCAATGGGATTGCTTTCTCCCACCAGGCGGAAGAACTGGCGCTCGGTCGCGGCAAGGGCCGCATCCGGCATCATGTTCAGCACGCCCACGTGCAGTTCGCGGATGGTCTGGTGCATTGCCCGGCCCGGCTCGAGTATGGTCTGCCCTTCCTCGCGCAGGCGCTCGAAGGTCGGCAGGTCAGTGTGGGCGACGATCGGCATAACTACTCGCTCGCCTTGCGGACAATGGCGTTTTCCAGCAGGTCGAGAAAGTCCCGCTCGTCGCGCACCCCGGCCACTTCATGCGAGGTCACCGTGTAGCCATGCGGCCCGGCAATGGCCTCGTAGCGCGGTACGCGCGAGTGGAACAGCCGGGGGAAGACCCAGCGACAGAAATCATCGGGGTCGACCTGTGCCGCATACTCCTGCCCGTGCAGGCCGAGATACTCCTGCAACTGTTCCGCGAGGAACTCCGGCCGGTAATACAGCGGCTTGGGACTGCTCTGGGCGCGACTGATCAGCGCTTCCTCCTCGGCCTTCTCGGTCACCCGGATATAGAGGATGAGCGAGTGCTTCACCAGCAGGTCGATGACCGAGGGCTCCTCGAGTTCGCACAGGCTGCCGCCGACGTCGTTGACAAAGTTATCGTAGCCGTAGATGTCGTGTGCCTTGCGGATGAACACCGGCACATCGTGCATGGCCGCGATCTCCGCCTCCCGGTAGAGTGCCTGGCGGCGCGAGAACTCATCCAGTGGCACCCCGCCGAGCTCCGGATTGCCGAGTTTGCCGACGAAGCTGAGCACCGGCCCGAGATCGTGCACCTTGATGTTGTTGCGGATCTGGATCCAGTCGTTGCGCAGCAGGTCCCGCAGGAACGGCACCTGCATGGCCTGCTCCTTGATCAGGTCCATGATCGGCTCGTCCAGGTAGCGGGTGCCGATGCGGTAATCACCGGAGTAGTGGAACCAGAAGTGACCGCGCAGCAGTGTCGACAGGTGGGTCTTGCCCACACCGGACATGCCGAGCAGGGTCACGCTCTTGTGTTTCCAGGCGCGAAACTCGTCGATGGTGAATTTCATGCATCAGGCTCCGGGACAAAAGACCAGCTGGGAAGTTTAACCGAAACACCGGAACGCGTCAGAGCGCGTGCGCAGCGGTGTGAGTGCGAAAAACAGTCGCAGGCCATCAGGCGATGACAAGCCGCCATCAGCCGGTGCCACACAGACCTGCAGGGTGAATCAGCCGGCGAACTTGCCCGCCCGTACCCGCTCGACCTCCATCATCTCCAGCTCGCGCGAGCCCGAGACGATGACGCTCTCGTCGACAGCGAAGTCCAGCGACTCGTCCAGCCGCGTGTACGGCACGGCGTTGAGGATCACCTTGATGGCGTTCAGTCGCGCCAGGTGCTTGTTGTTGGAACGCACCACCGTCCAGGGCGAATCGATGGTGTGGGTGCGTTTCAGCATTTCGTACTTCATGCCGGTGAAGTCGTCCCAGTGATCCTGGGCCTGCAGGTCGACCTCGCTGAGTTTCCACTGCCGCAGCGGATCGGTCTTGCGGCGCTCGAACCGTCGCGCCTGCTCCTCCTTGGTGACACTGAAATACAGCTTCACCAGGATCGTATCCTGCCGGACGAGGTCACGCTCGAAGCCGACGACACCGCGCATGAAATCGTAGTACTCCTTCTCGCTGCAGAAATTGAACACCCGCTCGACCATGGCGCGGTTGTACCAGCTGCGATCGAACAGCACGGTCTCGCCGCCCCGCGGGAACTGCGCGACGTATTTCTGGTAATACCACTGGGTGCGCTGTTCCTCGGTCGGCTTGCCGAGCGCCACCACGCGGTAGTGCTTCTCGTTCATGTAGCGGGTCACCCGGCGGATGGTGCCGCCCTTGCCCGCGGCGTCCCGGCCCTCGAACAGGATAATCATGCGGCGCTTGTTTTCCTCCAGGTACTTCTGCACCTGCAGCAGCTCGGCCTGGAACGGCATCAGCTCCTGCTCGCGCCGGTAGCGCTTGACGGCCTTCTTCTCCTCCGTCTGCAGTCGGGCATTCTCTGCCAGAAGCCGGTCATGCTCTTCCACATACTCTTCCAGATTCACCTGCCTGCCGCCGACGTCGATCTGTTCCGGGTTCGATTCCTGGTCCACCGTGACACACTCCTGAAGTTAATGCCGGGAAATTCCGCATGATACACCGGCGCGGACCCTGCGGCCCCTCGCCGGCCATGCATAAAAGTGTAAATTTAGCCGATCCCCTACGGGAGGTTATTGATCCTGCTCAAGTGGAAGCGACTGACTCCGGGCGCCGCCCGGCGCTCACGGGGGGATTCACCTCGCCCGCACAGCTGTGATTGAATAGGCACTTGCCATGGGCCACGCAGGATCACCCGACGCCATGAATATCACCACTGTCAGCACCACCCCCTTCCCCGACCAGCGCCCCGGCACCTCCGGCCTGCGCAAGAAGGTCAGCACCTTCCGGACACCGCATTACCTGGAAAACTTCGTGCAGTCGATATTCGATACCCGCACGGACCTCGCCGGCGGCACGCTGGTGCTCGGTGGCGATGGCAGATACTACAACCGCCATGCCGTGCAGATCATTCTGCGCATGGCAGCCGCCAATGGCGTCGCCAGGGTCATCGTCGGCGGCGGCGGTCTGCTGTCGACACCGGCCGCTTCCTGCATCATTCGCAAGCACCGGACCAACGGCGGCATCATCCTCTCGGCCAGCCACAACCCTGGCGGGCCGGACGGGGATTTCGGCATCAAGTTCAACACGGCCAATGGCGGCCCGGCTCCGGAGGCCGTCACCGAGGCAATCTACACCCGCACCCGGGAGATCGGCGAATACCGGACGCTGGAGTCCGCGGATATCGATCTCGACACCCCCGGCACGGTAACGCTCGGCCAGACCGCCGTCGAGGTGATCGACCCGGTGGCGGACTATGCTGCCCTGATGGAAGCGCTGTTCGACTTCCCGCGCATCCGCCAGCTGTTCGAGGCCGGCGTGTTTCGCATGCGTTTCGATGCCATGCATGCCGTCACCGGCCCCTATGCCACCCACATCCTCGAGGACATGCTGGGTGCGGAACCGGGCACCGTCATCAACGGTGTGCCCAGCGAGGACTTCGGCGGCGGTCACCCCGACCCGAACCTCGTGCATGCCCGTGAACTGGTCGCCATGACAACCGGTCGCAGTGGTGTCGACTTCGCCGCCGCCTCCGACGGCGACGGCGACCGCAACATGATCCTGGGGCGCGATTTCTTCGTCACACCCAGTGACAGCCTGGCTGTCATGGCGGCCAATGCCCATCACATCAAGGGGTATGCCAGTGGCATCCGCGGGGCGGCGCGCTCCATGCCGACCAGCCAGGCGGTCGACCGGGTTGCCGATGCGCTGGGTATCGATTGCTACGAGACCCCGACGGGCTGGAAGTTTTTCGGCAACCTGCTGGACGCCGGGCGCATTACCCTGTGCGGCGAGGAAAGCTTCGGCACCGGTTCCGACCATGTCCGGGAGAAGGACGGTCTCTGGGCGGTGCTGTTCTGGCTCAACCTGCTGGCGGTGCGCCAGCTGCCGGTGGCGGGGATCGTGCAGGAACACTGGCGCCGGTTCGGCCGGAATTTCTATACCCGGCATGACTACGAGGGCATCGACATGGACGCCGCCAACGGCCTGATGGCACACCTGCAGACCCGGCTGGCCGGCCTGCCCGGTCTGGTGCTGGACGGCTACACTGTCGAGTATGCCGACAACTTCGCCTATACCGACCCGGTGGACGGCAGCGTCTCGGAAAACCAGGGCATCCGTATCGGCTTCACCGACGGCTCACGCATCGTCTACCGCCTCTCTGGCACCGGCACGGAAGGCGCCACCCTCAGGGTCTACCTCGAGGCCTACGAGCCCGACCCGGAGAAGCAGTTGCGCGAGACCGCCGGGGTCATGCAGCCGCTGGTGGGTATTGCCGCCTCGCTGGCGGAGATCGCCCAGCGCACCTATCGCGAGGCCCCCAGCGTGATTACCTGATCACGCAAAGCGCCTCGCGGCACTGCCACGCTGTCAGGCATCCACCGACGCCTCTTTCGCAACCACCCCGGTACCGGCATCGAGCCAGGCGGTATACAGCGTGTAGCCAACCGAGAGCACCACGGCCCCGACAAACAGGCCGATG
>Ga0209536_100005792_pt1 | contig 19097 bp, 18 predicted proteins | sample DeeMarSeWOR28_12_FD_187461 | JGI IMG/M metagenome (GOLD analysis project Ga0209536, IMG submission 187461) | Marine sediment microbial communities from White Oak River estuary, North Carolina - WOR-2-8_12 (SPAdes) (version 2) | ecosystem: Environmental > Aquatic > Marine > Intertidal zone >... | reverse complement strand
TCCGGCGGGTCTGGGAGCGGCTTACTTTTTATCATTGCTGGGCTATCGATGCGACGTATTTGAAGCCTCGTCCGCACCCGGAGGCATTCTCCGCTGGGGTATACCGGCCTATCGGTTGCCTCAAGAAGTGTTGGAAAAGGAAATCGATCGTATTAAAAAGGTGGGGGTCAGAATTCATTGCCGCACGGCAGTATCCTCTGCAATGCTGGAGAGCTTCAAAACCCGATACGATGCGCTTTTCATCGCCTGCGGGTACGGGCGGGCAATTGATCTTAAAATTGAGGGTGCACACAGGGCCATGGATGGGCTGCAGTTTTTGAACCGTTTGCGGTCGGACGAAAATGTTTCCCTGACAGGCACAGCAGCCGTTATCGGCGGCGGCAACACCGCAATTGATGTGGCGCGCTCTCTGGCGCGATTAGGCCTTGAACCGATCATCGTCTACCGCCGGCGCAGACAGGATATGCCTGCCTTTGATCCCGAGGTGGAAATGGCCATAGAAGAAGGCGTCACCCTAAAGACGCTTCTGGCACCCGTGGAGATAACAGAGACTACCGGCACCCCGACAAACCCAAATTCAGTATTGTCCATTCGCCTGCAAAAAATGAAGGTCAGCACCACCGATATTAAGGGCTGCGCCCGTGTTGTACCGGACGGAGATACCTTCGAAAGATTGCAGGTCGATCATGTTTTTACCGCCATCGGTGCTGAGCCGGCCGAAACCTGGCAGCAGGTGCCGCGCGATGATCGTGCGCCGATACGGCTGAGCCATTGCGAACTGATTGCGGCAGATGTGCCCATGATATACGGCGGAGACCTCACAAATCGCGTCAAGAGCGTGAGCGACGCCATTGCTTCCGGCAAGCAGGCGGCCATTGCGTTCGATAGCTACCTTAAGTCCGGCGGTGACACCGTAAAGGAAGCCGTGGCCAACTGCCGGGTGGGCCCCGGACCCGCTGTCTCCATGGCCATATATCTTGGCCAGACGCGCAAAGGGCGCAATCCGCATATCGTTTCCGCCGATGAGATCAACCTCCATTACTTTAAAACCGCGGCACGGCTTAAGGCACCGATCGCCTCGGTCGAAGATCGGGTTCAGTCCTTTTTACCCGTTGCGGCAACGCTTTCGCAAAAGACGGTATTGGCGGAAGCCCGGCGGTGTTATAACTGCGGCGTCTGCAATGCATGCGACTATTGTCGGCTGTATTGCCCCGACATGTCGGTGGTCATCGAAAATGAGCAGCGCACAATCAACATGGATTATTGTAAAGGGTGCGGATTGTGCGTGTCGGAATGTCCCCGCAATGCCATGGCGTTGAAGGAGGAAGGGGTATGAAACAGGTCACTGAAGGCAGTCAGGCAGTTTCAGAGGCTGTGCGTCTGGCAAAGGTTCAGGTGGTCGCGGCCTACCCGATTACACCGCAAACCCATATTGTTGAGATGATATCCGAATACTGCGCCAATGGAACCCTGAATGCCCGTTTTATCTGTGTGGAAAGCGAGCACTCGGCCATGGCTGCCGTCATCGGTGCGGCCAGCAGCGGTGTTCGCGTTTTCACCGCCACCTCTTCACACGGTCTGGCCTATATGCACGAGCTTTTGCACTGGGCATCGGCTGCGCGCCTGCCCATCGTCATGGCGGAGGTCAACCGCGCGCTGGGGCCCGGCTGGAACATCTGGCTGGATCAAACCGACAGTCTCAGCCAGCGGGATACCGGCTGGATCCAGCTGTATTGCGAGGACAGCCAGGATGTCCTCGACACAACCCTGCAGGCCTATCGTCTGGCCGAAACGGTCAACCTGCCGGTTATGGTCGTTTTGGACGCCTTTTTTCTGTCCCACACCTATGAACCGATCGATATCCCCGATCAGAAAACGGTGGATGCGTTTTTGCCGCTCTTGTCGCCGCGCTTTCAGCTCGATATCGAAAATCCTGCAGCCTACAATCAATTTGTCCCCCCGCAGGCTTACATGGAAATGCGGTACAATATCCAGACCGCGATGCAACAGGTCCCGCAAAGGTTTGAGCGTATTGCGCAGGATTTTAACCGCATTTTTGGCCGTCATCCCCATCTGGCTGAAGCGGTTCAGTGTGAAGATGCCGATATCATTTTTGTAACCGCCGGTACGACCGTCAGCACCTGTCGCCAGGCGGTGCAACGCCTGCGCGCGGCAGGAGAACGCGCTGGCCTGTTAAAGTTAAAAATGTTTCGCCCCTTTCCCATCGATTCTTTCAGACAGATCCTCAACGGCAAACCCAAAGTGGCGGTGGTGGACCGCAACTGTTCCTTCGGGGCCAGCGGCATATTTGCCCAGGAACTTCGTGCGGCTATGTACGGGGCTGAATCGCCACCGCAAATTTTTGGCTACGTGGCCGGCCTGGGGGGACGTGATGTCACCCCGGAGACGATTGAAGATGTTTACTGGCAAACCCAAAATAACGACAGCCCGCCGGCAGAAAACATATGGATCGGACTTGATCCGGAAACGGTTGCATCATGGAACAACCCAGCATAACCGCAGAAGACTATTTTAAGCCGGGCCATCTCGGATGCCCGGGTTGCGGCGCCGCCATCGCCCTGAAGTTTGCATTGAAGGTATTGGGAGAAAAAACCATCATGGTCATCCCGGCCAGCTGCGCCTCAATTATTGTGGGGCCCTACCCGCTATCGGCCGTAAAGATCCCCATCCTGCATACGGCCTTTGCCACTGCCGGTGCTGCCGCCAGCGGTGTGCGCGCAGCCTTGGACCTTAAAGGCCACACCGAAACCACCGTGGTTTCATGGGCCGGTGACGGGGGCACATTTGACATTGGTTTCCAGTCGCTGAGCGGCGCAGTGGAGCGCAATGAGGATTGCATTTTTGTCTGTTATGACAACGAGGCCTACATGAATACCGGCGTACAGCGCAGCTCTTCGACCCCATTCGGCGTGCGCACGACCACCACTCCGGGACAGAACTGGAAAAAAACCCGCAAAAAAAACATCATGGAAAGCATGGCCGCCCACCGGATTCCTTATGCCGCCACCGCCAGCATCGCCTTTCCCGAAGACCTGATGGCCAAATTTGAAAAGGCCAAGGCCAGCAAAGGCGGCGCGCGCTTTATTCATATTTTTGCCTCCTGTGCCACCGGCTGGGGCGCCCCTTCGGACATGTCGGTTAAAATTGCTCGACTGGCCGTGCAGACCAATATATTTCCGCTTTACGAAATCGAAGACGGCATCCGCTACGCCCTCAATTATAAGGGTGATCGCCCGGTAAAAGACTATCTGCAAACCCAGAAGCGCTTCGAGCATCTGAGCGATGCGGACATCTCGCAAATTCAGGACATGGTGGCTGAAGACTGGGCCCTTTTGCTTCGCAAAGCAGGTGATGCACCATCCGGACCGCAGCAATCCGGAAAAAGCCGGGACGATCTGAAAATCAAATCTTGATATCGAAAGTCAAATGATTCTATGAAGGTAAAAATTAAGGGCTCGAAGAAAATGACCACCGGGCGCTGGTTAAATTTGTTTGATGTAAACTATATCGACCGAACCGGGGAAGAAAAATCCTGGCAAATTGTGACCCGCCAAAAAGAACCCAAATGCATCAGCGGCAATTACCGGCAGCCGGATGCGGTGGTGATCGTGCCGTATCACGCTGTCGAAAACAAAATGGTCCTTTTACGTGAGTATCGGGTACCGTTAAATGGTTATGAATACGGTTTCCCCGCCGGATTGGTCGATCCGGGTGAATCTGTCGAGCAGGCCACCCGACGCGAATTAATGGAGGAAACCGGCTTAACCGTCAGGCGATTCATCAAGATCAGCCCGCCGATTTATTCATCCGCCGGCATGACCGATGAATCCGTGGCCATGGTGTATGTGGAATGCGAAGGTACGCCTTCAACCCGAAAAAACACGGCCTCCGAACTGATTGAAATTCTGCGCGTCTCATCGGCAGAAGCACAGGAACTGCTAAAGGATACAACTCTTAAATTTGACGCTAAAGCCTGGCTGGCTATTTCCCGATTTGCGGAAGGCAACCATTCCACATGACGCTTTAATGGAATATAGCACGAGCTGGCGGCTTTCATATGTAAGTCATTTTAGGGGATCTGCAGCTTCTTTAGATTTACCATTTTGCATTACTGGCTGCTGTTCATTGTAATCGTAATTTCGCATTAATTTTCATGCAACATATGGAGACAAAATTACTACAGCCCGGCGCCGATAATTCCATCGCCACCTCAGCCGTGGTGGTTATTGCCGTGTATATTGCCGCCCAGCTGCTGTCGGATATCGGTAGTCTCAAAATTGCCCGAATTGCGGGCTTCAGTATTGACGCCGGGACCTTTATTTATCCCCTGACATTTACCATTCGCGATCTGGTCCATAAACAGCTCGGGAAAAAAGTTGCGCGCACCGCCATCATTCTGGCAGCCGGCATCAATCTGTTCATGGCAGCTTTCTTTCAATTTGCCGCCTGGCTGCCACAGGATGCCGCCTGGGGATTGGGTCGGGAATTTGCGAGCATTCTGGGCCCCGTGTGGCGAATTGTTATCGCCAGTATCACGGCAGAAGTCATCGCCGAGCTCATCGATACGGAAGTTTACCACTTCTGGGTGACACGTATGACGCGACGATACCAATGGGCGCGGGTACTAACCAGCAATGCGGTCAGCATCCCCATGGACAGCCTGATTTTTTGCTGGCTGGCATTTGGTTTCACACTGCCGCATGCGGTGGTCTGGTCCATTTTTTTGGCCAACATCATCGTCAAGGGCCTGGTGACCGTACTCAGCCTGCCGGCCATCTATCTGGTCAAGGAAAAAGAAAACAATCGCTGAACGCCGCCTGTGAAACACGCGGCAAGGTTGAAGGAAGACAGTAATACAGATACGTATTATATTTAAAGTGCAGCTTTTAAAAAAAATGTTGCGCATTACTCGTTGGCCCATTAACTGGTTAACGCATTATTTCATTAGAAGCTGCGAAGCTGGAAGGCCATGCGGCTATAAAGCTGGGAAGCGATGAGACTAAAGCGCTCAAAAGAGTGCAAGAATTCTGACCTACAGGCAAAAAATCTTTGCTTTATCTTTTAACCAGCTCAACTGGCTAAACCGGTAACCGGCCAACCTAAAAGAGAGAAGCATATGAAGTTTATATGTCCGAAGTGCAAAACCGACGGCGATATTACGGAGGACGGCGCGGTTGCGCCAACAACCCGGACCATATGTCACAACTGCGGGGCCAAGCTGAATATCGAGCAGGAGACCGGGCGGGTTGAAGTGCTAACCGAAGAGCGGGCTGCGACGGACACGTCCCGCCGCAAGCCGAAATATGAAATGTCTCCGGTATTGACCGCCCGGCTTATGAAAACAGGCCGCAAGGACTATGTGGCCCTCGGTTTCTTTGCGGTCGTGTTATGCGCATTGATTGCCATCGGTTTCTACGTTTCTCTGGGCATAAAGCAGAACACATTCGAGCGGCCGCTTAAAATGATTACCGAACTGGCCGATGACGTCGTCGAATACGGCAAATCTGTGTGGCAGCAGATTAAAAAAGAGCGCCAGCCAAAAAACAAGCAGGCCCGACAGGCCCAAAAGCACCTGCGCAAGGGGTATGACTATTACAGGGAAAATCGTCTCAAAGAAGCGCTGGCTGCACTGAGTCTGGCTATTGAGAGCAACCCGCAGAATTTTGAAGCCTGGTTTTGGAGGGCCCGCACCTATATTCGAATGGAGCAGTTTGACAATGCCATAACGGATTTGAATCGAGTGGTGGAGATAAACCCTGGCTACGGTCCGGCTTATGATAATCTCGGCTGGCTGTTTATGCGCCGCAACAAATTTGATGAAAGCCTTTCGCATCTCAACAAATCCATTGAGTTGAAACCCGATAACGGCTGGGCTCACTATATGCGCGGTCGGGTGTATTTTAATAAGGGAGACCTGCAAAAAGCCTTTGAAAATGCGAATACCGCATGCCGACTGGGCAATAAAGACGGCTGTCGTGATGCCAAACGCTATCAATCCGAGTTAACCCAGAACCGTTGATCCTGTTATCACTATTTTTTTCACCACCAGGGCACGAAGTTCACGAAGTTTTAAACCAGATTTATTAAAACCAACCTTTGTGTTCTTTGTGCTCTTTGTGGTTTAATTTCCATTAATTTGCAGCTCGTTCGACCAAAAGGTGGAAAAGATTAATGTCGCAAAATGATTATTATCAAATCCTGGGTGTGGATCAGAAAGCAAGCGCCAAGCAGATCAAAGATGCCTACCGCAAACTTGCATTTCAATACCACCCGGACCGCAACGACAAAAACCCGGCCGCCGCCGAAAAAATGAAAAGCATCAATGAGGCTTATGCCGTTCTGTCGAACCCGGACAAACGTCGCGAATACGACACCCTGCGGCAGCAATTCGGTTCATCCGCATACAGTCAGTTCAGACAAACTTACTCCGAGCAGGATATTTTCAGCGGCTCCGATATCAACCAGATATTAGAGCAGATGGCCCGGGCATTCGGATTAAGAGGGTTTGATGAAATTTTTAAAGAATTTTACGGACAGGGATACCAGCGTTACGAGTTTCGCAAACCCGGTTTTTTTGCCGGCAGTTATTTTTTTAAGATGCCCCGCCAAAGCGGCAGGATGAATCACGACGGTCATCCCCTGCCGGGCGCCGTCGGCAAGCTCACTCGTTTTTTGTTAAAGCAATTTAGCGGGATTGAATTTCCGGAAGACGGTGCCGACATCCACGATACCATCTGGTTGGATCCTGAACTTGCCCGTCGGGGTGGGCCGTATGCTTACTATCTACGCAAGAAAAACAAGAAACTGGTGGTTAAAATTCCAGCCGGCAGTCGGCCCGATCAGAAAATCCGGCTGGCGGGCATGGGCGAAGAAGGCAAAGGCGGCGGCCGGACGGGTGACCTCTATTTGAAGGTCCGTATCCGCAAACCGCTGTTGCAGCAGGCAAAAGATTTTATTTCCAAATTGCGCAAATGACCTAACACACCACGAAACCACGAAATTTGAAAAGCAAAAAATTTTTTCGTGTTTTTTTACTTTCGTGCTTTAGCGGTCAATAAAAATTTTCACAGCTTTAAGATTTGAAAGGGCGAACGATGAAGACCCTGATTTGCCACGGCGACAGCCTGATAGAAGCCTCCGATTTGGACCGCCCGTCTACCTGGCCGTATCGGGTTGCCCGTCGCCTGAAAATCAATGTCGTCAACAGCGGCATTGGCGGGGACACTACCGGTGGGCTGCTGGGCCGCTTTTACCCCGAGGTGGTTCAACAGCATGCCGATGCAGTCCTCATTATGGGCGGCACGAACGATCTGTGGTGGGATCTGGACCTGAAGTTGATTCGGGCCAATATTTTTACGATGGTTTGCCAGGCCACCTACCATAACATCATTCCTCTGGTGGGTCTTTCACCTCCGATCCTCGCGGAAAAAGCGCGTCTGCAGGATTTCGCCGGACCCGAGGGCGGCTATGCGCGCTTTGTGGATCAGCTAAGGATGCTGGTAAAAGCACTGGCACTGGCTGCCGAGCAAAACGAGGTCGCCTGTCTGGATTTCCACAACCCTTTTTTGGATGGAGACGGCAATCCCATCGAAAAATACTTTCTGGATGATGGCCTGCATCCCAATCAAGCCGGTCACACGATCATGGCCGACATTGCAATTGAAAAGCTGAGCGGTCTTGAGCGTTGAAGATATGAAGGATCGGTGAAGTTTTATGAGGTTTTCAATCGTTGCGGCTTTTAATATCGTTTACGAAACGGATGAGATCGGGGAAAAATATCAAGAAATTGGACTCCAGGTTCGGGTAATTATGCTTTGTTACATCGATCGCACCGGCCAGTTGATCGCCGTTGGCCATTCTTTTGGACAGCCGTTTCAAGGCCTGGGCGACTCCGCTTAAATCTCGATAGGAGCCCAGCCAGTCGTCACCGATCATGAAAGGAATCATGGCCTGCAGGCGTCCGGGCAATATCGCCCGATGGGTTTTCAATATGTCGTAGACGTTTAGAATAAATGGGGTCAGGGCCGCATCGGTAAATTTCGACCAGTGACGATATAAAAAATGATCATAACACAGGTCTACGATGATGCCGGCAAAGCGGCGCCATGGCGGCCGATAAAGCCTTCGGCTGGCCTGTGATCTCGGGTGGGAATCGGTATAGCTGTCGATTTTGCGATGAAGTTCGATCCCCTTTTTGATCTTATGCGGGTATTGCTCTTTTTTGCTGCCTTTGACAAAATCGCCCAGAATGCCACCAATCATGGATTCAGTAGAATCTTGGGCCAGATACAGATGCGCCAGATAATTCATGCGCTGAAATTCCTTAACAGTTATTACCTGAATCCTGCATGAAAATTAATGAGAAATTGACATGCTCGCATGACTTGTTAGTATAGGGATTACACAAAAACTGAATCGGAATCAAACGATTTATTTGCTGACCTAAAAAGCTTTACAGGAGGCCGGTTACCTGAAATTACAGCCTGGATTTTGCTTGAGGTGGAAAGGAACTGACGGATGCAAAAGGCAATTTCACGGTTTCACATAAAAGGGATGCTCATGATCGCCATCGGTATTTTTTTGCCCGCGCTGTGCGGGGCTGTTGATCTGCAGCTTCCGGGGGGAATCAATCTTAAATACGGCAAATTGGAACGCAGCAGCGAAATTACAAAACTCTTTGAAACCTTTCAAATCTTACCCGATCACCGATACTACACCAGCGGCTGGGGGGACGTTCCTTACGCCATCATTGCCATTGACAGCCGATACAAGCTGCGCAAGGGCCTTTGGAATGAAGTGGAGGCAACCGTGCCCATCCTCAGAAGCTGGGTCCGCCAGATGGACATGATCTACGGATTTCCGCCCTATGGATCCCGCATATTGGACCACAGTGGACGGCAACTGGGCGTATGGTATTCAAGCAAGCAATGGACCACCATTATTATTGAAGAAGAAAACGAAATTGCCGTCCTGGCACCCGAAGCACCGGGTTTTCGCGGCGGCAAATAGATGATTGAATCCAACCAACAGCGCTGTTGCAATGAAAGCCAGCCGATCAAGAATCGAAAAACGATATCGTTCGTTGCTGCAAAAGGCTGTCAGACGCGGTAATGTCGAACTGGTCTTCACCACCAGCAGTTTGCTGGCATCCCTTGGATCAAAGGAAAAGAATTGGTACAGCTCCCAAGCAGCGATTATTACCTTTGAAGAATGCTGGCCGCTGGGAACGGAACTCATTTTTAACAAAAAATTTCACAGCAAAGTAGCGGCCCTGATCCAGGTTACGCGTGCTGCCAAAGCACGTGATGCAACCGGACTGGGATACCTGGCTTTTGCCCTTTCACAGGGCGACGATTCGGTGTTCTCCGAAACAGCCGACAACAAAGCGATCAAGATCGTGGCCTCTGCGATTCAGCGCCCCGATGATTTCTGGCAATGGATCAGCTGGCAGAAAACATCCGAAACTGAAAAAACGCTGCTCGACAATGCCGTGCGCTTCAAAAACACCGGCCTGCCGCATGACAAAGCCGTCATCCAGGCGGCCGCCTACTTGACCGCAACCGTCCCGCTTCCAACCATCACAGAAGGCCAGGCTGTGGACCCAAAATTTCCTTACTGGGTCGTTTTTGACAACCACACCGTCGAGGGCCGGCGGGTGCTGCGGGACATCGCCCGGGATCTTCATATTCCCCTGGCGCAGCTGGAATGGACGTATTTTTATTTCGAAGGCGCGCTGACAAATGCTGATATTGATTCAACATGGTGGGATCGGTACTGCCAATGGCAATTTATGAAAATCGACCTGGCCGCCAGCGAAGCGCATCTGCTCTGGGATCCGGCTAAAGCTCAGATGACCGAGGCGCTTGCGCCGGAAAGCCGCCAGTTGAAAAACGAGCTTTACCGCTGGAAATTGGCCAACCCCGAACCAATTGCCGCGCTAAAAAAACAGGTCCAGCTGTATATCGATCACCTGGATGAAATTCAGCGGGATCAGCGAATTCTATTTTAAAAGCGCTAACCGCATAATAGGGCGGCTGAAGTCGTTGCTGCTTTTAGCAACTGCCTACAACTAAAACCAGGGAGGTGCCATGTCCGCCATCGTCGACAATCCCGAAGCCTATTTTAGTCAGTTTGTTCCCGAGCGCAGCGCGTTGCTGATGGAACTCGAAGAAGAAGCCCGGCGGGACGCCATTCCCATTATCGGGCCGGTCGTTGGTGAATTGCTGTATATCCTGGCCCGTATCAGCAGAGCCAAACATATTCTCGAACTGGGCACGGCTACCGGATATTCGGCCATTTTTTTGGCAAGCGCCTGTGATGATATCGATGCTGCGGTCGTAACCCTTGAGCAGGACGCGACCATGGCTGAAAAGGCACTTAAAAATTTCCAGGCAGCCGGCCTGCAGAAACGAATCGAGCTGCGTGTTTGCGATGCGCTGCAGGAATTAGCGCACCTGGATACTGTCTTCGACCTGATTTTTATGGACATTGAAAAGCAAGATTATCTGCTCGCACTGCCGCATTTCCAGACCTGTTTGAGAAAAGGCGGCTTGCTGGTGGCAGACAATGTGGGCTTTAAAGACGCCGATGGGTTTAATCGCGCGATTGCCTCTCAAGCGGGTTGGCGATCGGTGTCGCTTTTTTCTTATTTGCCCGCCCACTCGCCGGAATATGATGGTATTTGTCTGGCCATGCATGAATAAAACCCACAGCAAAGGCGCCATCTTCACACCTGGCGGACTGATCTATCCGGTCAGAAAGATCCGTGGATTGCTCGACCCACGGATAGGGCGTGGCATGTTCAATACCTTGCATGCCGACTATTGGTTCATACGCTGGCCGCTGGATCACCTGTTTCATAGCCGCCATTTCACTTTGTCCCGCATCTATCGGCTAAGGGCCTTTGGCTCAGATCATTTTGCACTTTTTGCTGAACTGGTGTTGGGAATCGGGCGCGATGATCAGGAAAGCCGTCTCAGGGCCAATAAAGGCGATTTGGCCTGGGCTAAAGAAAAAGCAGATGACCAAAGCGTAAGCAAAAAAGATGTTCCGCAGCCGGAAACAGACTGAATCGCAGCTGACGATCTGCATCTTTGTCGGCTTATTTACAGATTTTTTTCCTGCGAGATATTATGCTTTTTAAATTCCAAAGGTGGCAGCATGCAAGGAGGTTTCAACTATGGATTCATATGATGTGGTTGTCGTTGGTTCCGGTACAAGCGGTCAAACAGCCGCATTCCAATTAAAAGAAAAAGGGGTCCGTGTAGCGGTCGTAGAAAAGGCTGATCGTCCCGGAGGAATATGTGCGCTGGCCGGATGCCAGCCTAAAAAATGGTTTTATGAAGCCACTGAGGTGATAGCCAGGGCCCGGCATCTGGAGGGTAAGGGAATTGTTGCGGCTCCTGAAGGCGACTGGGCCCGGGTGCTCGAACAAAAGCAGCAGTTCACTGCCGGCATCCCCGAAAGGACAATTAAAAATTTTCAAGAGGCTGGCATTGACTTTGTATCCGGAGAAGCCGCTTTTTTAGATGATGAAACGCTTTCGGTAAATGGGAACCGAATTCAGGCCAGATTTTTTATCCTGGCGGTCGGCGCCAAGCCGATGCAACTGCCCATAGAGGGAAAAGAGCATGTGATTACCAGCAATGATTTCCTTGACTTAGATGGGCTACCGCCTTCCATTTGTTTCATCGGAGGCGGATTCATCTCATTTGAATTTGCTCATTTTGCAGCGAGGCTGGGTGCAGCCAAACAGCGTTTGGTTATTTTAGAGGTTGCGGATAGGCCTTTGGGCCCCTTTGACGCTGAAATGGTTGCGTTGCTGGTTGAGGCGTCTGAAGCTGAGGGCATCGAAGTCAGATCCGGTGTCGACATCGACATTATTGAGAAGCACGGCAACAGGTTTGCGGTTCGAACCCGGCAGGGCGACAGTTTTGAAAGTGATCTTGTTGTAAATGGTGCCGGTCGGGTACCTGATCTGGACACCCTGCGGTTGCATACCGCAGGGATTGAGTATTCAAAGCGTGGCATCAATGTCGATGAGACCCTCAGGACTTCCAACCGGCGAATCTTCGCCATTGGCGATTGTGTCGAAACCATCCAGCTCGCAAGGGTAGCTGATAAAGAAGCCCATGTGGCGGCTGAAAACATTTTAGCAGAACTTGGCTTGGGCCAGAAATCAACTATGGATTATGGTGCCGTACCGGCCATTCTTTTTACCTACCCCCAGCTTGGAATGGTCGGCCAAACCGAAGATTCTTTGAAAAAGGACGGGCAAACCTATCACAAAAGCTTTGCGAAGAATCTCAGCTGGCCGACATACAAACGCGTGGGGTTAAAGCATGCCGCCTATAAAATATTGACCGATGCAAATCATAAAATTCTGGGTGCTCACATCCTATCCGATCAGGCCTCCGGCTTGATCAATACCATCAAACAGGCGATGCTAAATCGAACAACTGTGGACGCGTTATATCAGCAAACCATGGTAAGCCCTTATCCGACCAGGGAAAGCGATTTGAGTTATATGTTGAAACCGTTGCTGTCCGGCTGATGCCTCAGATTAATACCCCGAGGAGCCAGGAGCGGATATCTTCGATTTCTGCGGCACAAACCGAGTGGGGCATGGGATAGTCATGCCAGTCGACGGCATACCCCAGATCGCTGAGAGCCTGCCGGGTTTCAAGTGCTTTCGGCAGCGGGATGACCGGATCCGACCGACCATGGGCCATCATGATGGGCACCTGTTTGGCGGCCGAACTGAATGCCGCCGCCGACTGCGCCACGGTGGGCAGATGCATGGACATCGCCAGAATGCCGGCCAATCTTTTTTCATAATGCAGGCCGGCATGCAGGACAATGGCACCGCCCTGGGAGAAGCCGGCCAGGACGATTCGATCGGAAGCCATACCGGCGCGCAGTTCGTTTCCAATCAAAGCCGTCAGTAGCCCAACCGATTCACGGAATTGATCATGGTCGATGGAATCGGCCGTCAGATCCACATCAAAAATATCAAACCAGGCGCGCATCACGAGCCCGCCGTTGATGGTGACCGCCCTTTCGGGCGCATGCGGAAAAACAAACCGTACGGGTAACGACGCCGGCAGACGCAGCTGCGGCACGATGACTTCAAAATCATGGCCGTCCGCCCCCAGACCGTGCAGCCAGATAATGGTCGCCGCCGGATCGCCGGAGGGGTTGACTTCGATATAGTCGGGGAGATCTACATTCAATTTAATTTCCTCCAAGTGTCATACCTTTATCATTTTTGGTGTCGGTATTCAGTATTTTTTGCTTCTTGCTTCGGCTCGACTGAGCTCGTCGCAGGCTCGATGCTTGTCTCCGGCCGACCTTCAGACAAAAAGCCAGCTGCCAGGAGCCAGCAGCAAGGAGCCAGCTGCCGGAAGGCAGTGGCCGGAAGCTTTGATCTTCGTGCCTAGGCGTCTTTGTGGTTTTATTTTGCATGTCTCAGTAAGCGATCAACTTGACAATTCTGAAAGCGAATGTCAAATTGCACCTATGCGATCAGATGGCATCCATATCCAGGAATTTCCCGATTTTAAAAATCCGGTATTGATTGCCGGATTCGATGGTTGGGGAAATGCGCTCAAAATTTCAAGCGGCATGGCTGCTTACCTTATTCGGTCATTCAAAGCGCAGCAATTTGCAGCGATGGACTCCGATGCTTATTTCCGATATGATGAATCGAGACCTGTGGTGCATATCGAAGATGGCGTCCTGAAGCGCATTATACCGCCGGAAGGCGCCTTTTATGCCGCACGCACCGCACCCGATAAACCCGATCTGGTGATTCTGCAGGCTGACGAGCCCAGCCTCAGATGGGTTGGTTTTGTCGAAGAATTTTACCGACTTGTTGAAAAGCTCAAGGTTCAATCCATCATCACCATCGGCAGTATGTATGACCATGTTTTGCATACGGATCGAATCATTTCGGCAATCGCATCCAACACGGCCCTGGCGTCGATCCTGAAAGAAAAAGGCGTAAATCCAATCACCTATCAGGGTCCCAGTGCCATTCATTCTATCATCCATTCGGAAGGCGTAAAAAGAAACGTTGCCTGCATGAGTCTGTGGTGCCATTGCCCGTATTATCTGCAGGGGACGACCCACTTTGGAATTTTAGCCCACCTGGGGAAATTGCTTGGTGAACTGGGTGGCTTTGACATCAACACCGAAGACCTGGAAACCAGCTGGGAAAAACTGCATGTGCAGATCGAGCAACTGATCCAGAACAATTCAGAACTTCAGGCCGTCGTCAAGCAAATAAGGAAGGCCAAGGTCAAAGGCACTGCCGCAGAAATGAAGGGCACCCTCAAATCCGGCGAGAAAATTATCGATATTCAGGATTTTTTACAGCCCAAATAACGGCCGATTCCTGGGGCGCTCTTCCTTCATCCCTACCCCAGCTCCACCCCTTGCCTTAACCATCAGTAGCGACCATGGCGCCCCCGAAAGGCCGCAGACCTGGCGTGATGAGATGTGTAACGACCCTGCGTCAGGGAATGGTGGCTTCTGACGCTGTGGCTGCGATAGAGAGGGTTATGATAATTTTTTATTGAATGATACTTTTTGTAGAGCCCGTGTTGGGCGGAATGCCGTTTGTATTTTTGAGTGTGCCCGTACGCATAGGGATGCTTGCGATAGGCACTCTGATGGCGGTAATTGCTGACATAGCGTTTTCGGTGGTCAATACGGTAATAGGGATAATAATAACCAACACTGCCCCAGCGATCGTTATCGTTGGCCTCTTCTGCTGCTTCAGCCTCCTGCAGGATCTGGTCGGCTCGCTGTAAGGCTGCTTCGGCGCGGGCATTGGCGGCTGTAAGCCGCCTTTCGGCCTCCAGTTGTTGTTGCAACAAAAGCGCTTCCCGTTCAGCGAGTTCCTGTCTGGCCAGTTCCAGCCTGTCTTCTTCAAGGCGTCGTTCATGGGCCTCTTCATCGTGCGAAATTTCAGGGGATTTGATTAATAGTTCGGCATGTTTCGGCGGCGACTGGTTGGTAAAATGTCGCACGCCGTTTTCGTCTGTCCAGGAGTAGATATCCGCGCTGGCTGCTGGAATCATAAATCCGGCAAATCCAAGGGCTGCCAGGATCAATGCTGCTATATTAAACCGGTTCATAGTTGCCTCCCTTCGGCTCGCTTGGGCCTCGCCCGGCTGAATCGTTATCGGTTTTATATCAACGCCCCCATCATAACCATCAAATCCTTGCCTGTAAATCAAAAAGCGTTGTGCCTTCTTACGACTCAGACGCATCAGGCATCCGGCCGGTCGACATAAATTTCTCCACAGGTGATATCTTTTAATTGGCTTCCGTAGAGGTAACTGCCCCCTGCATCCCCCCTGCCATCTCATCTGATTGACCGTTAGCCCGCTTCTTGCCGCTGGCAATCTCAGATGCAATTCTGTGGTGTAGTTGTTCCTGGCGGACGGGAAATAAACGCCGATTGAGCTTGCGTGCCTGGCGGGCCTCTTCGAGAAAATAGGCCAGCACATCAAGATCGGTCGTGATGTTGCGACCGGATTTTCGGGCGGCTTCAACTTTGGCCAGCATCGCAATGATGCCGTATAGGTACAGGCTCAAGGTGGTAATGCGGCGCAGAAAAAATTGCTTTTGCGATACGGAACGCCCATAAATTAAAAAGCCCGCCAGTATCATCAGGCGAATCCGGTGTGCGCTTGATCTGGCAAAACGGCCGGCGCGGTTCATGGTTCGGTTGCTAAACGCCGGAAGCCAATCGCTGCGGCGAAACGTCGCCTTGACCAGCAGCATCAATTGGGACAACCTGCCGGAGGCCTGCGCCTGAATGCGCTTGCCGAACGCTCGTAAGGCAAACATGGCCGGATACATCGAATGAATTTCGGTGGTTCCTTCGAAAATCGTGGCCACCCGAAAATCGCGCATGCGTTTTTCGTAGGGCTGAGTGGTCAGATAACCGGAGCCACCGGCTACCTGAAGGGCATCATAAATGGCATCCCAGGCCCGGGTTGTGCCAAACAGCTTGCAATGCGAGCTTTCCAATGCCACCAGAGCGGTGGGGTCGGTTTCAAGCATTCCGGCGGTAAAGGCCGTCATTGCAGAGGCCGCATAGCCATGAACTTTTGCTTTGACCATTTTTTCCTGAATCAGCTCAAACTGGTTGATCGAAACGCCAAACTGCGTTCGACTGGCGGAGCGTTCGGCCATATCCGCCAGCGACTGTTTCATCATACCGGATGATGCCGCTCCCAGCGCCATCCGTCCGTAATTTAGGATGACCATGGCAATTTTAAAGCCGTCACCGGGTCGCCCCAGTAAATTTTCTCGAGGAACTTTGACATTTTTAAACTGGATGGCGGCCGTGGAACTGGCCTTAAGCCCCATTTTGGGCATATCTTTGCCGATTTTGACGCCATCCCATGCAGTCTCGACGATGAACGCGCCCATGAATCCGGGCCGGGCTGGATCCATCTGCGCAAATACGGTAAGCCCGCCGGCATAATTGGCATTGGTAATGTAAGTTTTGGTTCCGTTGAGGATAAAATGCCGGCCGTCTTCGGATTCGGTGGCAGTGGTTTGAATGTTTTGGGCGTCCGAGCCTGTCTGGGGCTCGGTCAATGCATATGAAAAAATCATGTCACCGGTAGCAGCCGGAGGCAGATATTTGCGTTTCTGCGCTTCGCTGCCGAAGAGCACAATTCCCTTGATGCCGATCGAAAGATGTGCCAGAGCAAGGATTCCCAGGGACATATTTTGGCTTGCCAGAGTTTCAACGACATGCAGATACTGGTTCAGGCTGAGCCCGACCCCACCGTATTCACGGGGAATCGTGAGGCCGAAAAAATCATCGCGTCCGAGTTTTTCCATCAAGTCGGCTGGCACTCTCCCTTTCTGTTCCAGAAGGGATGGCGGGTATTCCGAATTCGCATCAAGGAATTTGCGAATAAAGCCCTGAGTGGTTTCATTGGACTCGAAATCTTTGAAGCGATTAAACGGTTGGGGGTCCAGCCGGCCAAAGTATGTATTGATCAAGAAATTTCCATAATCCATCTGCAACTCCTTGTCTCCGGATGACCGCGATGATGTTCGGATTCAACAGGGCCGATTTGGTTGAAGCCTGGATCGATCATAAGATATACAGTAAGCATTACAGATTGAGGGTCAATTTGAGCGGCAAAAACCATGATTTATACCGCTTGTCATAAAACCGTTCCGATTCAACGACCCCCTGCACAGCGGGTGGCTTGGATTTTACCGCCAAAGGCGGTAAAGGACGGGGCACGCAGTGCCCCCGATCGTTGCGGGTGAAACCGGGTGCAAAACACCCGGTTTGGGAAACCCGATAAAAGGATCGCGGCATAAGCGGTTGTAGCAAAAAAACCTTCCGCTTAATCGCTTTTTACCTGCGATATGATTTCCCAGGCTTCTTCAGCGGTTTCAACATACTGAAAAAGATTTAAATCGTGGGGTGAGATGGTGCCTTCATCGACCAGGGTATTGAAATTAATGACCCGTTCCCAGAATTTTTGGCCAAACAAAAGAATCGGTATGGATTTGACTTTTTTGGTTTGAATTAAGGTCACGGTCTCAAAAAACTCATCCAGGGTGCCAAATCCCCCCGGGAAAACCGCCAGTGCCCGGGCGCGCATCAGCAGATGCATTTTGCGGATCGCAAAGTAATGAAACTGAAAGGATAATTCAGGCGTAATATACGGATTGGGGGCCTGTTCGAAGGGCAGCACGATGTTCATGCCGATGCTGGGAATGCCGGCTTCATGCGCACCGCGATTGGCGGCCTCCATTATGCCCGGCCCGCCTCCGGTGATCACCACCATTCTGTCTTTACCGGTGTTACTGGAAATCAGGGCTCCCAGTTTGCGGGCTTCATCATAATATTGGCTGTTGGCCAGCGCGCGCCGCGCGATATCCACCTTTTTTTTGAGGGTATCATCGTTTTTATTCTTACGGTACTCAGCCTCTGCTGAAACCAGCCGGGCTTCGGCGGTTACCGGATCCGGAATGCGCGCACTGCCGAAGATAACCACCGTTGATTCAATATGGTTTTCCTGCAGAATCAACTCGGGTTTGAGCAGCTCCAGCTGCAGGCGCACCGGGCGCAGCTCATCCCGCAGAATAAAGTCTTCATCCTGGTATGCCAGTTTGTACGAAGCGGAGCGACATTGCGGCGTATCCGCATGCAGGAGAGCTGAATCGGCATCAGCGTGGGCTGAAGTAAAAAATCGGGACTTGGGCTTAGGTTTTTTAGATGGCATCGGTTAGACTCCTTACCCGTAAGATGAACAGACAGATGTCATTACAAGGTTTCATGCTCCGTGGTTTAATATAGGATCTTGAGAAAAGCAAGCCTGCAGACCGAGGCACACCAAAACACCGATAAACATCAATGAAGACAAATGCGACCATGTAAACGGAATTCAGGCGCCTCACGCAAAACCGCAGATAAATTTATAAATTCTAGACAAATTTTAGGACACGGGTATTTGTTAGGGGCGAATCCCGTTTCACGAGGACCTTCGGCGGGCAAAGATCTCACATGGCAAAGCCAAAAATGCAGCTTACGTAAAGCGGCATTTTTAACCGATGGTGTCCAGCAGGGAACCCAGCATTTCATCCTGGGTTTCGATCGTCTTTAAGTTTGCCTGATAGGCGCGTTTGGTAAGCATTAAATCCGGTATCTCTTCGCTCAGATCGACATTGGCGGTCTCTTTTTCAACTTTTTCACCGTCCTCGATGACATCATAGCGCAACCCCGGGCTCTGGTCCTTACTCAGTTCCAACCGAACGCCGCCATTGTAATCTTCATGCAGCACGGCGCGATTGCGTTTAAATCCATCCGTATTGACGTTGGCAATGTTGTCAGCCGTAGCCCCCAGTTTCGTGACAAAAGCTTTTAAGGCGGATATGGTCCCGTTTAATGCTGAAATCATTTGCCCCCCAGGATCATCATCATTCTTTGGTGTTCTGCAAAAAATTAAAACTTCCCAAAATGCCGTTATTCCAACCGGAACATACTCCATCAAGTATAGTTGTGAGAGCCCGAATAAGAAGATGCACGT
>Ga0209536_100005791_pt1 | contig 19099 bp, 14 predicted proteins | sample DeeMarSeWOR28_12_FD_187461 | JGI IMG/M metagenome (GOLD analysis project Ga0209536, IMG submission 187461) | Marine sediment microbial communities from White Oak River estuary, North Carolina - WOR-2-8_12 (SPAdes) (version 2) | ecosystem: Environmental > Aquatic > Marine > Intertidal zone >... | reverse complement strand
GAGTTGAAAGAAATCGATCTCCATTTTGTAAAGGTTAAGCTGCGCCCGGATGTGGTACCCTCCCCGACAGCCCTGATCACCAACCGCATTTCTATCTCCGAATTAAGCTCGGGAGTTTGTGAATTTGAAGCCATCCAGCAAATCCATCGGTTAATGAATCGGCCCGGTACGGTCAGCCTGGGCTACAATACTCTGGGCTTTGATGATGAGTTTCTGCGGTTTGCTTTTTACCGAAATCTGCTGAAGCCCTATACGCATCAGTATAAAAATGGATGCCGGCGCATGGATCTGCTGCCCATGTCAATCATCTACTGGCTTTTCAAGCCTGAAGTGTTGGATTGGCCCGAGATCAATGGCAAGCCTTCAATGAAGCTGGAACATCTTGGTGCTGCCAACCGGCTGCTCGACGGTCAATCTCATGATGCCATTGTGGATGTCGGTGCCACCGTTGAATTGGCCCGCAGATTCTTTAAAAAACGCAAGATGTGGGATTATCTCGACGGCTATTTTGAAAAAGATACGGATCTTCGCCGGGCGTCTGAACTTCCGATTTCTTTTCAAAGCGCTGTTGGTGGGCATCAGATAGGATTGATGGTGAACAGCGAGTATGGCCCTTTGCAAAATTACCAGGTACCGGTGCTTTCGATGGGAGTATCCGTTCCGTATCCCAACCAAACACTCTGGTTGCGCCTGGATCTGCCATCGCTGCGGGATACTACCGCTGAATCATTTGATGATACAACCTGGGTGATTCGAAAAAGATTTGGAGAGCCCGGGTTACTGCTGCCCCCGATCAGGCGTTACTGGAAACGGTTGGGCGCGGATCGTAAACAGATTGTCGAACAAAATCTCAGCTGGCTTCAGTCCGAAACAGCGCTTTTTCAGCAAATTATTAATTATTATAGACAATACCGCTATCCATTCATCCCCAACCTGGACGTCGATGCGGCGCTTTACCAAATCGGTTTTTTCTCGCGCGAGGATGAAAAAGCGTTCATCAAGTTTCATGATGCCCCGCTGAATGCAAAGGCCGAGATGATTGCTCGCTTTAACAGCTCCGAAGCTGCTACTCTGGCAGCCCGGGTACTTGGCAGAAACTACCCGGAAACATTACCGCAAAAATATGCCGATCAATTTCGGGCCTACATGTCGCGCGTCAACCCCGCCGATTCAAGCGATGCCCTGGTCGATTACAAAGGAGATCCCCGCACGACACCGGCCCTGGCCATGGCCGAAATTGAACGGCTGCGGAAAAATCAGGCGTTGGACACCGATCAAACCCGGTTGCTGGAAGAACTGGAGAATTATATCGGGGATAACTTTCCCCGAAAATCACGCGCCGAGCAGCTAAGCATCGATTTCTAATTACCATTTACTGAAATCATTGAGTAAATCAACTCCATATTCGTCATTCATTGGATATTCGATATTCCATTTTCTCCATCAGCCTCAAGGTTTTCAGTCTTTAAAAATTTGTGATAAACGCCTTATAACAGCTGCTGCACGTTCCCGGTACAAACCCCTTGCGGTGGCTGCGCAGAAATTGTTGATAGCCCTGTTGATGCCAGATTTTATTTAAAGAAGCCGTCTGGATGTTACCGTAGCTTAAATTGCGATGAATCCGCTTCTGGCCATTGAAATAATAGTAGTTTTCTCCTGTCATTGGAATTTGTGCAAACACGCAGGGTGATATGCTGCCGTCGGAGCCGACGACAACAGCGCGATCCACATTTTCACTGCAGCAAAAATTCTCCATTGCCGGTGAGACGATATGAAAATGAATTTCCAGGCGTTTGCCGCAGGCCTCCTTTCTAATTTCCGATAATCGGCTATGGAGCTCCTGAATTTCACCGTCTCCGACCGCCAGAATGGATTCGGTTTCCATATCCCTGTTTACCGCAAGCGATAAAGAGCTGATGACTGTCTGGTCGACGCCCGTGTCGGCGATAAATGCCGGAATTTTTTCCAGATCGTTAAGCCCGGATCGTGTCAGCAGATATGCGATGTGTATTTTAGGCGTATTGGTTTTAAATTTGGCTCTGGCTTTTTGGAAATGCTTTATACAGTCGAGGGTTTTTTTAAGGGAGGTTCCTTTCCGGATGATATCATTTTTCGCGTCAATGCCTGCCAGCGAAAACCCGATGACATCAAGCCCCTGCCCGACCAGCGCTTCAATCCTATTCTCAGTCAAAACGGTCGCATTGGTTGTCGTTCCGACCATGCAGCCGGCTTTTTTGGCGCTTTTTAGCATCTCAAAGAATTTAGGATGAAGAAAAGGTTCGCCCCAGCCCTGCAAATAAATCAGCCTGGTATTTGCGAAAGCCGGAATCAGTTTTTGAAAGACATTCCCCGGTAGGTGCCGATGCTGCCAGTTTTTTTTATATGCCGCATGCGGGCAATATATACAGTCGGCATTGCAATGTGAGCTGATTTCCACCTGAATCCAATCCAGGGCGGGATATGGTTTTTGGAACAAACGTTTTAGAATGTTTTTCATCACGTCGCTTGTCGCTGAAGAAAAAGGAAAAAATTCAGGCTAAGCAATCAATCCGCTCGGAAAAAATTTTTCCTGTTCAATAAGACCCTGATGCCCGGCCTATATGCACCGTGGCGCAGATGACAGCCGCCCGCTGAAAATGTTTGCGGGTTCCTGCCAGGCCTATGCCTGCGTGGGCATTGCCGGAATTGAATGGCTGCCCGCCCCGCGATTAATCAATATGTCTTGCGCCTTGGGGCCGCAATTGAAAAGGAGATCAAAGGCTGAAAGGTCGGAAACGAAATCGCCCCAGAGCTGTGGGTATATGCAGGGGCTAAAATTAAAATATTGCAGTCGGATTCCGGCTTTATCGAATAAATCGGCGTTGAGATATTTTCCGGCAGTCTGATGTGCCAAATAGGTCGAGGCCCCCAGGCGTTGGCAAATTTCGATAAGAAGTCTATCGCCTTTCTCCTTTATATCCAGCTCAGATAATAATTTAAGATCCGTTCCGATTCCCAACTGCTGGCAAAGGTAGTGGATGATTTCCATGTTTAAATCAAGCAGTTTTTCAAATTTAGTGGAGAGCGCCTTTTGGACAAAACTTCCGTGCTCCGCAAAATATGGGGCATTCGTGTAGGCTTGGCTGAAGCTGGCCAGGTGTTTTTTGGGCCAGCGGCCCTCGTGACATATCCTGACCTCGTCGATGCGTTGCAACCCCAGACCCTTTTTCCACACCGGGATGGTCATCCACAGGGTTCCCTGATCGTTTTTAAAGCGGTTTCTGGTAACCCAGGTCGTGCCTCGGGGAAACTGGACAGTGTCCAGGATAACCAAAATATCAGAAAGATGAGCTTTGCAGAAAAAGCCCGGAAAAGGGCAGAAATAGGGTTGATTGGTGGATAGGATCATTCCCTTTTGGAATTTATGGTTTGAAGTATCTCAGTTACGATTTTATCGACGTCTTCATATTTTACCTGGCAGGTCCCCACCTTTTCATGGCCGCCGCCCCCGTATTGAAGGGTTAGCTTGCCCACGTCAATATCCGAGGATCTGTTAATGATGCTGTGTCCGACGGAGATCATCGCGAATTGCTTATTTTTTCCATCGATAATTCGGATGGATATGTTTTGTTCGGGATAAAGCACGTATTCCATAAACCGATTGCCGACAGGCACCTCCCGTTGGCCGCGCAAATCGATTATAATCGCGTCTCCCTCAATTATTGCGATATCCGATATAAGGGTCCTGAATTTTTTATTCTCTTCGTGGTACACTTGAACGCGTTCCTTAAAATCAGGTGTCTCCAATATCTCTTCTACCGATTTTGTGCGCAGCAGGTGCGGCAGGGTTTTCATTAACTCGAAGTTGCTGACTCTAAAATTACGCTTATATCCGAGCCCCGTGCGTGGATCTGATATGAAGGCCAGCATGGTCCAGCCCTGGGGGTCGAGAATGTCTTTTTCGGTAAAATCGGCAGAATCTGCCATGCCGACGATTTTAATCAGGTCTTCATACTTTTTCAATGTATCCGCATGGGCAGCATCCTTTTTAAAATAATTATACACAACCTCTGCAGCACTGGGCGCGCGTTCGCTGGCACCCTTAAAATTTCCGTCCAGCCTTAACCTTTCATGTTCGCTGGAATGATGATCAAACCAAAGCCCGCAACCGTCAACATAGGGCCCATTGGCGATAATATCGTTTTCGGTTACCTCAATTTTGTTATCCTGCAGATCTTTTGGATGAATATACAAAATTTCGCTCACAATCCCCAGGTCTTCAAGAATAGCCGCACAAACAGAACCATCAAAATCCGATCGGGTTAGAAGCCTCACGCTGCTCTCCTTTTCCACAACTGCTGCAGTTCGCTCTACGAGTACAAGAACCACTCCATCCTGTCGGGCGCCCGGTGCATGCGGCAAATCGGCCCCAGGTTCAGCGAAGATGTCTAAGTGGATATTAGATGTAATAACAAAAATATAGGTTATTGCAGCACAGGTGTCAAGACGCCACAATAAGCTGCGGTTCAAAATTGACAATCCTGTGAATATATGACAACAGGGTGTCTGCATACAAATCACGGAGGAGGCAAAATGGAATACGAGCAAATACTTTATGAAGTCAAGGATCGCATTCTCACCATAACATTGAATCGTCCTGATCGGCTGAATGCCTTTAACGGGAAAATGCGAGGCGAGCTGATCGACGCCTTCAAACAGTCAAATGCCGACGATAATGTCAGGGCGATCATCGTCACAGGCGCCGGGCGTGCCTTTTGTGCCGGGGCTGATTTAGGGGCCGGTGCCGAAACTTTTAATTATGATGAGCGCGAGGATCGCCTTGATAGAGAGACCCGCCGGGATGGCGGCGGGCGTCTCACCCTGCAGATTTTTGAATCTGTGAAGCCGGTTATCGCCGCGATTAACGGACCGGCAGTAGGTGTCGGGATTACGATGACCCTGGCGATGGATATTCGGATCGCAGCCTACAATTCCAGGTTCGGCTTTGTCTTTTCGCGCCGCGGCGTCATCCCGGAAGCGTGTTCGACCTGGTTTCTGCCCAGAATCGTGGGCATCAGCCAGGCGCTCGAATGGGTTTTTTCAGGTCGTGTTTTCTCAGCCCAGGAAGCTTTGCAGCGGGGTCTGGTGCGCAGCCTGCACACGCCGGGAGACCTCCTGCCCTCGGCTGAAATCATTGCGCGGGAAATTGCGGACAATGCGTCCGCCATTTCTGTTGCCTTATCCCGCCAGCTGATGTGGCGGATGCTGGGCACCGATCATCCCATGGAAGCCCACAAAATTGAATCGCGCGGCATTTACTCTACCGGAAAGTCAGATGATGCGCGGGAGGGGGTAACATCATTTTTGGAAAAAAGGAAGCCTGAATTCAAGAATAAGCCAAGCACCGATATGCCGGAGTTTTTTCCCTGGTGGTCTGAGCGCTTTTTCGAATAAGCTTATCTGGTATCGCAAAAACGCCCTTTGGTCCGACATTATTGGTGGTGCCTGCCCTCGTCGGCCCCGGACGGACTGAACCAAAATCCTATTTTTGAGGAAACTTCTAACGGAGTTCGATTTCCCGATAAGGCAAACCAAGCCTTTCGCTCATAGCCACCAGATCATCTTCCATTGTTACGGTCTGTCCCGTTTCGTTTTTTATCCGGGTCAGTTTGTCGCCAACCACAACGATTTGAATCTTGTCAGGATCGAGATATTTTTGGGCCAGTCGTTCGAGCTCTTTTTTATCGGCCTGGAAAAAGGCGTCTTGAATCCTCTCGAGCGTGTCGAGTGGCTCCTGGCGCATATAATAGCGGCTGTATACACTGACCAGATCGGCTTTTGTGTCGACGTTGAACACAAAGCTGTTTAGAGCATCAAGCCGTTTTTGTTCCAGTTCCCCCTGGGGAACATCCTTTTGCAGCGATCGCATAATGTTAATCGTTTCTGCAAGCGCAGCCGCGGTTTTGTCGGCTTTGCAGCCGATATAACCGAGCAGCATACCCGCTTTCCACCTGTAAGTCTGGTAAAAGCCCGCGGAGTAGACCAGACCCAGGTCATCTCTCAGCCGCTTGTACATCAGGGAATCACTGCCGCCGAAAATATTCATCAACAAACCGATCTTCCAATAATCCGCTTCGGTGCGCTTGACACTCGGCAAGCTCAACATGACCTGAGACTGGACCTGGCCCGGTTTGTGTATCAGCGTCAATACCGGTGGCGTTTGAACCGGGTCTAAAAGTTTCCGCTGGGGAGCCGTGGTTTGCGGCAAGGCCCGGAAAAATTTTTCGAGTCCCGAAATAACCTGTTGCTTTTCGATATCACCGGCGATTGCCACCGTCATGTTGCTGGGAACAAAATAAGTTTTTAGAAACCCTTTCAGGTCTTCGCGAGATATTTCGGGAATGGTTTTCAAACCGATAAGTGGGTCCCGCCCGTATGGGTGCCCTTTGAAGTGCCAGATCATTCCTTCACGCATCGCCACGGACTGGGCATCGCCGCCCTGTCTCTTCAAGGAAACCAATTCCTGGTTCTTGGCGACGGCAAGCACATCGGGATCAAAAGCCGGTTGGGTCAGCAATTCCTGCAGCAGGTTCAAGCCTTTTGCCCAATGGCTCTTTAAAACAGAGAGCGAAATAACCGATTCTTCTTCCCCGATCGACACACTCACCTCTATGGCGTTCTCATCCAGCACCTGCGCAAATTCAGCAGGCGCATGGTTTTCGGTTCCTCCGCGAACAATAGTGCTGCCGATTAAATCGCTCAGACCGTATTTTGAAGCCTCAACATCGACGGCCCCGGCTTTGACCATAATAGCCAAATCGATAAGGGGCAGCTCGTTGTCGGGCAAAAAAAATACTTTTGCGTTTTCGACATCAAAGGTTTCTGCATCGGGGTAATTGACTTTCTTGGGATTCCTGTGAAATGCAAGCGGGTGTTTCCAGCCCCGAGGAGTGGGATAGATCGAATTGTTGTCAAAGTTGGTCGGAAGAGTTGCCCCGGCAGCCGCGCTGCCGCTGATTGATCGGGTTTCGGTATAATCTTCGGGCGGACGATCCGGTTGGCCGCCGGGTATGACGAATACCGTTGTTTGGTTGTTCGCGCTGATGTACTTTTGGGCCGCCTGTCGAATATCTTCCGGCGTGACGGCCGCTATTCGCTCCAGATAATTACCCATATAATCCCAGCCGATCTCGACCTCCAGTGTCGCCAGCATATCCGCCAGTTTTTCATTGCTGCGCAGACTTTCGATAAATTCGCGTCGGTTCAATATTTTAATACGCTGCAGCTCGCGCTGGCTGACCAATTCGGTTTTCATTTTTTCCACTTCAGCCAGCAGTCTGCTTTCCAGCACCTTGCAGGATTCAAGGTAGGCCCGGCGTTTTTCATTTTCTGAAATTGCCTCATTTTTCGCCTCCGCGGGTTCATTCGGCGATCCCCCCAGGATGATCATTCCGCCATAGCGATTGTCGGGATTATATGCCCAGGCATCGATGGCCTGTCCCTTGTCGATGATGTTCTGGGTCATCCGGGCGCTGCGGCCCTGAGTCAGAATCATGGTCATCGCATCCAGTGCATAAAAATCCCGGGTCCCCATTTTTGCCCCGTGAAAAGCGATTCTGACGAGCGGTGTGCGGGCGCCTTTCAGGTAGCGGATACTTTGGCGCGGGCCCTGCTGCGGGGGTTCGCGGGTCACAACCTCGGCCGCTCGGGGGCCGGCAGGATAGCGCGCAAAGTAGGTTTCAGCCAATTTTCTGGCGTCTTCAAGAGTTATATCACCGACCAGGACACAAACCGCGTTCGTTGGCGAATAGTATTTTTTGTGGAACGCGATAGCATCTTCAGTGCTGAATTTTTCCATATCGGCTTTCCAGCCAATGGTAGGATTGCGGTAGGGATGCGCAGAATAGGCAGTTGCACTCAGGTCCAGCCAGGCTGCTCCTCCCGGGTTGTTGATATAGCGGTAGGCCCATTCGCGCTGGACGATCTCTTTCTCAACATAGAATTCCCGCCAGGCGGGCTCAAACAGTTGCTCACTGACTATCGAAAACCATTGCTCGAGCATATCCGACGGCACCGAGGCTATGTATTGGGTCTGATCTTCGGTTGTAAAAGCGTTTACACCTACAGCTCCGTTTCTGCCAAGCTGTGAGGAAAAAGCCTGGGGTACATATATTTTTTGAACTTCGAGCCGAAGTTTCTGCATCTCGGTGCGCTTTGCCGCGATCAGGGCTTCATCCGGGTCTCGTTTATTCTGCTCTCGGACAATTACCTGATATGCAGCTTCGATCTGTTTCTGCAATTTTGTATCTTTTTCGGGATCCAACGTTCCAAAATTGCGGGTGCCCTTGAACATCATGTGTTCAAGCATATGGGCGATCCCGGTTTTGCCGCTCTCCTCAAGGGCGGATCCTGCCCGGATAGCCAACCGGCAAGCAACCTGGGGGGTTGCCGGACGTTCCACGATTAAGAACAGCATCCCGTTTTTCAGGCTAAACGATTTGACGTCCAGGTTGATATCCAGGGTCGGATCGGACGTCGCACCTGCATTGCCGACAAGCAGGAAAAGTATTGATATCAGTATAAAATATTTCCGAAATCGCATCAAAGGGCCCTCCTGACCGGTGTTACGCTCGCTTGCGTGCAGCCGAAATAAAGATAGCTACAAGCTAGTTCTGAAAATCACAATTTCAAGCTGGCAAAGTTTTATCGGACTTGACAAATCATCCCTTTCGTGTTTCCAATATTTTGAATTTTAAACAAAAAATTATCTATCAGCATACAAAATTGCTTCGCAAAAGAAAACCCAATTGTTCAGCTATATCTTCATGAAAATTCTTGAACAGCGGCCGCGGTCCTATGACCGGCTGATGGAAAGGTTCAGCAGCGGGCGTGCACTGGCTTTCAAAAGGGCGGCAGCTGCTGAATTGCATGCAGCAAAACATGTTCTGGAAATCGGATGCGGGACCGGCGAGCTTGCCGGCATGCTGGCTGCCGAAGGTGTAAGGGTGGATGGTTTTGACATCCGGCCGGACATGGTCAAGGCAGCTGAAGAAAGAATCCTGGCCGAAGATCTCCACGATCGCGTTTCTGTGCGGCTGATGGGGGTGGACGCCATGGATGCTCTGGCCGGCGCGTGCTATGATGCGGTTGTGGCGACCCTGGTGCTGAGTGAACTCTCTGAAGACGAAAGGCATTTTGCCCTCAGGCACGCCGCACGCGTGCTGAAAACGAACGGATTGATCGTCATCGCGGATGAGGTCATGCCGCGCAATTTCATTAAAAAATTGACCTATTTCATGGCACGCTTGCCGCTGGGAATATTCACCTATTTGATTGCCCGCAAGGCAACCCGGCCGCTGCGCAGCATTTCCGATGAACTGACCGGTGCCGGCTTCAGGGTGGAAAAGGAAATTCGCAGTCACGGTGACGCATTTGCCCTGGCTGTGGGCAGGCTGGTCATGAAGGATATCGGGTGAATCCAATTAAATATATCTGGGGTATGTTTTTCAGGCTGTTTCCCTGTCCTACCGGAGTTGGGCTTTTGCGAACCGGAAACCCGGACCGCAAAAGTCCGGTGCTTGTAACCTGCAATTTCTATCTCACCGTTAGAAGATTGCTGCGCAAGCTCGGGGACCTGGATACCTGGGTTTTGATCGCGGATTCAAAAGGAATCAATGTATGGTGTGCTGCCGGCGCCGAAGAATTCAGCACCCGTTCGGTGGTCTCAGTCGTCAAAACGAGCGCTGTCGCCGATTTGGTGGATCACCGCGTCCTGATCGTCCCCCCCCTGGGCGCCGCCGGTATTCAGGCCAAAGAAGTAAAAAAACAAACCGGGTGGTCGGTTCATTGGGGGCCGGCGCGGCTCGACGACATCCCGGCTTTTTTGAGAGGCGGTCAGCGCCGCACCGAAAAGATGAAACGGGTTACCTATACCTGGCGTGAAAGACTGGATACAGGCATTGGCGCTTTGTTTCCATTCTTTTTTATCGGCGGCATCGGGTTCCTTGTTTTTGCCCGCGGCCTTTTGTCCAACTATCTTGTAATCGGCGGCGCCGCTTTTTTTTTCTTTATGCTGACCTGTCCGTGGTTGCCGGGAAAAAGAGGCCTGGCCAAGGTGGCCTTGCTGGAAATTATCCTGGGCATTGCCCTGATCGTGTCTGAGGTTATTCAGGTGCCGGGCAATTATTCAATCCGGGCCGATATTATTATCGCCATGGTCATGCTGATCATTTATGGAAGTGAGCTGGGCGGTCTGGCCCCAAACATGCCCAGTGATTTGGATCCCTTTCTGGCCCGGATGGGAATTTGCGGCATAGGAAATACTGCATTCGCCGGAACGACTCGCACCGAGCTTCTCGGCGGGCTTCGCATGCTTGCCTATCATCGGGAAAATTGTATCGGTTGCCGCAACTGTATGGATGTTTGTCCCCAGGGATGCTGGTCCCTTGACGCCGAAAATTGTGCTATACTGGTCCAGAGGCAAAAATGCACGGCCTGCAGGGCATGCATCGTTCAATGTGAAGGCGGTGCCATTCGGGCTGAACTCAGGCAATAAGCCGACTGGTTCAATTCGGAACCGGCCTTTTTTCTCTGCCGGAGGCGGGTTCTCCGCTGGCTTGCCTCCGTGATTCGCTGGCGGCGGAAGATAGGTTGCAAGTCTTTGTGCTCAGAAGTTCGAATTTATACTGACTCATTTACGGTGTATCCGGTCTAAATTTTCCAGGATCAAACAAACATGGGGGAATGTGATGAGGATTTTAAAATGGTTTGTAGCAATTCTGCTGGGCTTGATTGTTGCCGTCGTTTTCGGCGCATACGCCTATCTGCGTTCAACCCTGCCTGATTACGACGGTCAAATAAAGTTGTCTGCGATTAAAAAAGAAGTTGAGATCATCCGTGACGCATACGGCATGCCGCATATTTACGCCCGCACCAATGAGGACGGCTATTTTGCCCTGGGATATTGTATGGCCCAGGACAGGCTTTTCCAGATGGACATGGTCAGACGGGCCGCCAGAGGACAATTGTCCGAAATACTCGGCAGTGATCTGATTCCGGTTGACAAGCTGTTTAGAACCATCACTGCCGGCAAGTCCTTCGATGATATTGCAGCAGCCTATTCCCGGCAGGCGCTCGAAGCTTCGACGGCTTACTCGGCCGGGGTCAATTACTTTATTGAGAATCACAATGGCCCGCTTCCCATAGAATTTACGATCCTGGGCTACGAGCCTGAACCCTGGCAGCCTTCCGACGGGGTCGCGGTTCACTATTACATGGCCTATGATCTCAATAGTGCGTTATCCATCGAGCCGCTTTATGCCTCTGTTGTCGATAAAGTCGGTGAAAAATTGGCCGGGGATCTCTTTCCCGATTATGCCGGGGGATACCCCACGATTATTCCCAACGCAGCTGCATCTTTCGATTTTCTTAAAATGCAGAATCTCGCCAGAGAATTTCTCGGCACGGAAGGCGGCGGAGCGAGCAACAACTGGGTTATATCCGGTGAAAAGTCTGCGACCGGGCAGCCGATTCTTGCCAACGATCCTCACCTGGGACACGGGGCACCCGGTATCTGGTACGAAGCCCATTTGATTACCCCGTCCATGAATGTCTCCGGGGCAATGCTTCCGGGGATGCCCTTTGTCATCATTGGGGCCAACGAGCACGTTGCCTGGGGTTTCACCAATGTCATGGCAGACGATGCCGACTTCTACATCGAGAAGTTAAATCCCGCCAACCCGAAACAGTATGAGTACAATGGAAGGTGGGAAAACATGACGATCAAAAATGAAGTTATCAAAGTAAAGGGTGCGGAGGATGTGAGCTTCAGCGTGAAACTCACCCGCCACGGCCCGATCATAAATGACGTCAAGAAGTTTGAAGGATCTGCGGGAACCGTCCTTTCCATGCGGTGGACGGCCTATGAGATGTTGCAGGCGAATCCTTTTTACGAGCTCAACACCGCAGCGAGCATTGATGACATTGAAAAAGCGGTTGAGCGGTTCAAATGTCCCGGCCAAAATTGGGTGTATGCCGACGATAAAGGCAACATCGGGTATTGGGCGGCCGTCGGTATTCCCATCCGGCGTGGGTTTACCGGGGCGTTTCCGGTGCCCGGCTGGGATGGACAATACGAATGGAAAGGCTATGTATCCACTGCCGAGCAGCCGCATATGAGAAATCCTTCACGGGGTTGGATCGCCACGGCCAACAACAAACACGTCAGCGATGACTACCCCTATACGATATCGAATTATTATGCCATGCCCGACAGGTATGTGAGAATCGAGGAGATGATATCTGCAAAGGAAAGGCTCGATGTCGAGGATTTTAAGAGGATGCATGCCGATTTTTATATGATTTTGGCCAAGGAATGGACTCCCATCCTGCTCAACGTGCTGTCCGGTGTGAAGTTGTCACAAACCGAATCCCGGGCACTCGCCTATCTGACGAATTGGGATTTTGTGGCCGGAGCCGAAGGTATTGCTCCCTCGGTTTTTCATGCGACGGTCAACGAGATGGTAAAGAACACCTTCGAAAAAAGGCTCGGAAAAGATCTTTATGATCAATACATCAAAAACAACTACGTTGTTTTCAATTCCCTGCGGAACCTGGTCGCACAGCGCCAATCACCCTGGTTCGATGATCCGGATACCTCTCCGGTTGAGAGCCTTGACGACCTGTTAACCAAAAGTTTCACAGCGGCGGTTGCCTATCTTGGCGGAAAGCTGGGCGACGACGTCCAAGATTGGAAATGGGGCAAACTCCACACCCTGACGATTTACCATCCTTTCGGCAAGTCATCAGCACTGATGGGATACTTTATGAACCTCGGGCCTTTCCCGATGGGAGGCAGCATCGCAACCGTCAATCCCCAGCCTTATAAATTGTCAGATCCCTGGGGGGGGTACCATGGCGCATCCTTGCGCTACATTATCGATTTCGCCGATCGGAAAAATTCATGCCGGGTTATTCCGGCGGGAATATCCGGAAACTTTATGAGCCCCCATTATAACGACCAGGTTGAACTGTGGCGCGAGGTGAAATACAGGCCTTTTGTCCTGGATCGCAAAAGCATTGAAGCAGACGCAAAATATCGGCTGATGCTGATACCGGGCTAATGAGAGTCTAACGCCGAACGTCCAGCATTGAACATCGAACAATGAAGTCGTCGTCACACACCGCCATTAAATTATAAAAAGCGGATGTCAAAAGTTGAATCAGTATCTTTATTTATTTTCAGCGGCGTTGATACGCGGACTTTATAATTTTCACCGACTGCGCGAGCAGCCTATTTTCAATGCCCTGAATCTGTTTTTTTATTTTTCCGCATTGAAAATTCGATGTTTATAGTCCGGCTCTGCAGAATTGGACTTTCGATGTTCGATGTTCATTATTTCTAATCCTCAATGAGTTGGAACTTCAGATATCCACCAACCCGAGCTTTTGCAATACTTGAGCTGTTGGCACGCCGGTTTTGCGGTCCCAGCCCCACTCCGCGTAATAATCTTCCACCATCGACTCGATATCCACGCGGGTCAGTGGTTTTCCGGTCACATAGTTTTTAAAACCCGCTGCTCCTATCCATTGGTCCGGAATTGCTTCGTTTTCGGGGCCGGCACCTTCACGAACATTGGCCATTTTATAAAGGGTCCAGACACGGTCGACCCGTCGCCTGAGATCCGCCCGACCGGTATCTATGCCGGTTACGGCCTCATAAAGCTCCGCACACAGCGACGCATTGTAGAACCGGTTGATTTGCCCTCTTGCGCAGATGCCCATCGATCCGAGGGTAGAAAACCAGCCGTGGGAATATTTCAGCAAGGATCCCACCTTAAGATCCTCGGGCTGTTCCGGGTTATCCGTGCCGGGCAATATCCTTTGAATGGCCTCTTCCGGAACGCCCATTCGTCTCAGATGGCGCGGGAAGACCTCCAGCGGTCTTCGGGCAAAATAGGTGGGCGAGCCCCCCGACCCCACGTGTGGCCCTCTGGGGTCCATGAGCTGCCCCAGTTCCATGGTGCCGAATAAATCCCAGGGCAGGGCTGAACCGGGCCCTGCATAGGGGTGTATTCCCTTTATGATGCTGGGTGCCTGTTCTCTGGCTTTATCGCCGAATTCCTCGATCATAGAGTTGAATCCGTCTGCAAGGATGTCCCCCAGTCCTTGCCGCAAACTTATTTTTTCAGCCCAGGCTTCCATGGAAGCCAGCGAATCGATCACAATTTCGGTTCCCGGACGGTCTTTGGCGATAATACCGTTGTCGCACAGTCTCCTGGCAAAGCGCATGACTCCGAAGAATTCGAACATGTCCAGCCCGAAGCGATCGAGGGTAGCGATGCATTTTACAGCCTCACGATAATCTGAAAATCCATATGTTATCGGCGTAAACAGATTCATCGCCGAACTGGAGCCGGTTTTCAGCCCTTGGAGGGCGCCGTCTTGGATTTCCACGATGTCTTTGCAGCCGATGGGGCAGGAAACACAGGCGATCCGTCTTTTTTTGATGTATTTGTAGGTTTCAGCCGGCACCAGGGGGAAGGATTTGACCAGTCCGAGCTCCTGCCACTCTTTTAAGTAGCGATACTCACGAATTTGCTTGAACAAAGGCTTGCTCAGCGTTTTGTAACGCTTGCGGTCCGCGACCCGGATTCCCTGATTGCCGCTGACGACAATGGCTTTTAAATTTTTAGCGCCCATGACGGCACCGAACCCGCCCCGGCCCAGGGTGGCCATCTTATCCAGAAAGGCCATCGAGAAGGCAACCCGATTTTCACCGGCCTGTCCGATGGTAATGACCCCGGCCGGCGATTTCGCCGATTCCCGCAGGAATTGATCGGCTTCTTCAATATCCCTGCCCCACAAGGCGGCGGCGTCACAGATCTCCACCCGGTCGTTGGCTATTTTCAGGTACACCGGACGGTCGGCCTTTCCCGTAATGACGACATGGTCATATCCGGCGTTTTTGAAAAGGTAGCCGAAATTGACGCCTCCGGCACCGCACCATCCGATGGCGCTGCTGGTTGGCAGCTTGGTGACGGCAAACACTCTGGAGCAGGACGGAAGATTTGTTCCGACCAGCGGGCCGGCGCCCAGAACAATCGGATTTTGGGGCGACAAAGGATGGGTTCCCGGAACGATAATGTCGTAGGCCAGTTTCAGACAAAGGCCCAGACCGCCGACGAACTTGCGGGCCAAATCCTTTTCCAGGGGTTTTTTTTGTATTTCGCCGCTGCTCAAGTCCACATATAGTATGCTTCCGGCAAATCCGCCGGTCTCCGTTGTCATGTGTTATTCTCCCTGGGTTTCTTGTGCAAAGCATCGTAGAAGCAATGATCGGCGCATGTGCCGCATTGCGTGCACTCCTCTGTGAATGAAATTGTACAATTAACGCCGTTTACATCCACCCGTATCCGGGCTGCTGCAGGATTAAACGCCTTGGTGTATAGATCTGAGCAAGCCAGCTGACATCTCAAACAGCCGGTGCAATTTGCCGTGTCGGCCCGGACCTCATATTTTGGCATGATGATTTCTCCCTTTTCGCCTAACTGGTTGAAACTTGAAAATTTGAATCACAGCCACCCTGAAAAGTCAACTATTCTAACCGCCATCGCGAAAATGCACCAGGTTCTGTGTGTTGAAAATTATCTGGGTTGTTGAAACCGCATGAATCAAACTGGAATAGTGGCATGATGGCATAGCAGGGTAATGATCGAGATGCATCTGCACTTAACGACAAATAGATCCTATCCGGTATTATGGCCCGGCATTCCAATATTTTACCTTTCCATTTGCCCAAAAATGAAGTCACAATTTTTCCATTCCAGTACTCCGACTTGGCTGCAGCGCTAATTTTTTTTTAATTTCCAATTGAAAGCGACCGTGCATTTCAGGTATGGTGTAATCCACGTGTAATGAAATTTACATACCAGAAGACATTTTTGATAGAGCTTCTCGTGAAAGGAGGCTGTGGTGGCGACTTTTTTGTTTGTGTTGAGCAAGGATGATAATGAGGCGGCAACCCGGTGCTTTCAATTTGCCCAGATTGCCCATTCAAAGGGTCATCGGGTAGATATTTTCTTCATTGACGGTGGCGTTTTATGGGCGGATTCCACGCGTGATTTGAGCGAAAAGACAGTTACCGGCGATTGTCCGAATGATTTTTTGCCCTACCTGGTTGAAAACGAAGTCCCCATTGGCGTTTGAATCCCCTGTGCCAGCGCTCGTCAGGTTGACGAGACAAAATTTTTCTCCAACATGTCGCTGGATACGGGCGGCACGCTGATTGATTTGGCAGCGGAAGCCAAGGTTTTTAATTTTTAAATCAAACTGTCCCAAAAAAATTAATCAAAAGATAACATTGAATGGCGAGAGGATATGCGATGACACAGAAAGACGAACCGAGAAAAATTCTGGTGCTGTTTTCCAGCCCGCGAAAAAAAGGCAACAGTGCCGCATTGGCCAATGAGATCATCAAAGGGGCAACATCCGGAGGGGCCAAAGTCGAGATGGTGCGCTTGCATGGTATGGACATTTCACCCTGCCAGGCCTGTTACGCCTGCCAGAAAAAGGATAGCGAAGGGTGTGCGATTGATGATGAAATGCAGACAATTTATCCCAAACTTCTGGAACATGATACCTGGGTAATTGCCACTCCTGTGTATTGGTTTACGATGTCGGCCCAGGCTAAGTTGTTTATGGACAGATGTTTTGCGCTGCCTGCTTATTCCAGGAAAACGCTTGAAACCGCATTTGCCGGCAAGCGCATCGGGATTGCCATGAGCTATGGTGATACCGACCCCTTTAATTCCGGGTGCGTTAATGCGCTGCGAACATTTCAGGACGCCTTTAATTATGTCGGTGCCAAAATCATCGGAATGGTTTACGGCAGTGCCGAAGCGCCGGGCGAAATCATATCCAATACCGAGTTGATGACGCATGCCGAAAAACTCGGTAAAAAACTGGCGGGTTCGTGAACATTGCCCAAAGGAGGAGTATGATGCAAATCAATGAAAATTTTTTGTCCCCCTGCGGGTTGTATTGCGGTGTCTGCGGCGTTTACTATGCCACCCGGGATAACAACCCGAAGTTTCTGGAAAAGCTGCTCACTTTTTATCAAAATGCAATGCCGGGATTGGAAAATCTTACGATCAAGGATCTCGAATGCGAGGGGTGTTTGTCCGATAAGGTGTCTTTTTTTTGCCGGGTCTGTTCCATAAAAGACTGCAACGAAAAGAAAGACTATTCGGGCTGTCACGAATGTGATGATTTCCCCTGCCAGTTTATCGAGGATTTCCCTATACCGGTGGGAAAGAGAGTCGTTTTGCGATCTGTACCGTATCGGAAAAAATGGGGGACTCAAAAGTGGGTTGAAGATGAGGAGGCCCGCTACGCCTGTCCGGATTGTGGTCATACCGTTTTCAGGGGTGCAAAGCGCTGCAACAACTGTAAGGTTGAAGTGGATCTGGATTAAAGCCATGAATCGTCGCCGGTTCTGCGGTTCGCTGCGATGCGCAGAAGGATCCGCTTCATCAGATTGAAAAAAACACTTGGAGCTCCGGCTCCCTGAGTCCTCAAACCCTTGTCTGCCTCGGGCAGACGCTTTTCCAATGGATTTGGAGAAGAGCAAAAAATATCAAATCCGGCACCTCCAGGAAGGACCTATGGACCCCAAGATTAGGGAATTGACCGAGCGTCTTAAGGAAAAAAAGATGCTTCTCGCCGAGGAGATCGAAAAACGCAAGATAGCAGAAGAAAAATTGATCGAGGCCCGGCAAGCATTTAAACTGGCGTTGAAGGAAATGCCTGTTATCATTTTTGCCACAGATGATGACGGTTCCCTGGTTTTCTTCAACCGCGAATTCGAGCGTGTAACCGGATACCATGCTGCCGATTTAGCCCGGGATTCCGGAATGATTCGGTTTCTGCTTCAGGTTGACGAAGACGAATTGCCGGTAAAGCACGATGCCAGCGGAGAGTGGCGCTTTCAAAGCAAAGACGGACGGGAAAAAGCCGTTTTTTGGTCGCAGGTATCCGAATACCCTCCCTTACCCGGGTGGCAAAGCTGGAGGGTGGGCCTGGACATCACCGAGCTAAAGGCTACCCAGGCCAGAGCCAAAGTGCTCAGCGGATTATTGCCGATCTGCTCCAATTGCAAAAAAATACGGGATGATAAAGGATACTGGAGTAAGCTGGAGGCTTATATCCAGGACCATTCCGAAGCAGACTTTACCCATGGAATCTGCCCCACCTGTTCCCTGCAATTATACCCCGAACTCTACGATAAAGGTAAGAAAGATAGATAAATGATCTGAAGCGGTCGGATTTTTTTCCCATAAAGCCCGAGCGCCAATGGGCCTATCAATTTCACAACGGTTGACAACCCGTCCGGCTGGCGTCATGGAATTTAAGAAACACCCTGGCCCCTGAAAAATCTTACGATTCCTTTTTCAGTTCCAGCCGGGCAATGACTTCGCGGTGAACTTCATCCGGCCCATCGGCCAGACGCAAGGTGCGCAGGTTGGCGTAAGCCGATGCCAGCCAGGTGTCATTGCAGACACCCATTCCACCATGGGCCTGGATGGCGCGATCGATGACGTTAAGTGCCATGGTCGGCGCCACCACTTTAATCTCAGCAATTTCCGTGCGTGCCACTTTATTGCCGACGGTATCCATCCTGTGAGCCGCAAACAGCGTCAGTAGACGGGCCTGATCGATCTCGCAGCGGGAGCGGGCAATATCCTGCCGAATCTGGCCCATCTCTGCCAGTGGGCGGCCAAAGGCGACGCGGGATTTCACCCGCCGGCACATTTCCTCGAGGGCGCGATCGGCAATACCGATCGTACGCATACAATGATGAATGCGACCGGGGCCCAGGCGGCCCTGGGCGATCTCAAAACCCCGACCTTCACCCAGGAGAATGTTCGAAACCGGCACCCGCACATCCCTGAATTCGATTTCTGCGTGGCCGTGGGGCGCGCCATCATAGCCGAAGACCGGCAGCATGCGCTTGATGTCAACCCCGGGTGTATCACGGGGTACGAGAATCATGGCCTGCTGGCGGTAGGGTGAAGCCTGCGGGTCCGTCTTTCCCATAAAGATAAATATCTTGCAGCGCGGA
>Ga0209536_100005790_pt1 | contig 19101 bp, 16 predicted proteins | sample DeeMarSeWOR28_12_FD_187461 | JGI IMG/M metagenome (GOLD analysis project Ga0209536, IMG submission 187461) | Marine sediment microbial communities from White Oak River estuary, North Carolina - WOR-2-8_12 (SPAdes) (version 2) | ecosystem: Environmental > Aquatic > Marine > Intertidal zone >... | reverse complement strand
CGGATACGTTATCTATGCTGCAAAAGTAAGTGACGGAAAAGAATCATTGTACTTGATGGACAGCAGCGGCGCAACCAAACCTTATGGCGAAACAGCAGATAATATCCACGCCAATGGCTGGTTGCCAGATTCAAAGCATTTTGTGTATAGCGACGAAGTGTTGTCACGAGCTTTTCTAGGGGATGTTGGGGGGGCGTTTTTGGAACTTGCAGTCACATTCCCTTTGATGATTCGTTGGGTGGACGCAGAGCATTATGTCGCCCTTGAAAATGGGGAGCTAATGCTCAGTAGCCTGAGCGGAGCCAGCGTGCAAATAGACTCAGCTGTGTTTGATTTTGATTTTATGCGCTGAAGTTTGCCTGCTTGATTTGAAGTACAATAGGCGTACATGACAGGACGAATGAAAGTTCTTTTCCTTGCAGCAGAAGCTGATCCTTTTATCAAGGTCGGCGGTCTGGGGGATGTCGCCGGTTCCTTGCCCCGCGCCCTGCGAGCCTTGCCCCCTGAGCTAACGGGGGATGTAGATGTGGATATCCGTCTGGCTTTGCCTTTCCATTCAGTATTGCGCTCCAAGACTGTTTCGCTTCGTTCAATTACGCCGTTTACAATGAAGCGCGATGGAGATGAAGTTCTTGTCGAAGCTTTTGAAACAACACATGAAGGCTTGCCAGTTTACTTTATTGGCGGGGGGGTAATTGACTCCAGTGGTTCAGTGTACTCGTCCAACCCTGAAACTGATAGAGAGAAATACACTTTCTTTTCCCTGGCTGTGCTGGATTTGATCAGGCAGTTGGATTGGCACCCTGATGTTGTCCATGTCAATGATTGGCACACTGCATTGACCGCCTACGGTTTGCTGGTGCAACATTGGCAGGAAGGGCAGCCTCGCCCGGTATCTGTTGTCACGGTTCACAACCTACCCTTTCTGGGACCTGATGTCCATCAGGCATTGGAAGCGTACGATATTCCACTTGCGCAAACGGATTTGCCGGGCTGGGCGCGGCTTAAACCCATGCCTTTAGGCTTGTGGTCAGCCGATGCGATTGTGGCGGTTTCTCCAACATATGCCGATGAAATGCTCTCGCCCGAATATGGTGCTGGATTGGATGAGTTCCTTAAGACGCGACGAGAAAACCTGACAGGGATTTTGAACGGTCTCGATGTGGACAGCTTCGATCCGGCCACCGACGAAAACATTGCTATGCAATTCACTTCGGATACTCTTGATAATCGGGAGCTAAATAAAGTCGCTTTAGCAAATCGGGTTGGCCTTGAATCCGATTTGACAGTGCCTTTGCTGGGCGTAGTCTCACGCATGGAATCGCAAAAAGGCATTGACCTGGTACTTGATGGGTTACGCAAGCTGGGCAAGAAACCCTGGCAGGCAGTCATCCTCGGAACAGGGAACCCAAAGCTGGAAGAGGCCGCGCGCAAGTTGGGAGAAGATTTTCCGGAGCGTGTGCACATCGAAGCCCGGTATGATGCTAAGCTGGCCCGCTTGATATACGCAGGTTCAGACATATTCCTGATGCCTTCCCGTTACGAGCCATGCGGCCTCTCGCAGATGATGGCCATGCGTTATGGTTGTATCCCTGTAGTGCGTGCTGTTGGCGGATTGCATGATACCGTAACAGATGGTGAAACCGGATTTGTTTTTATCGAACCAAAGTTAAAGGACTTTGTAGCCTCAATACGTCGTGCACTGAAAATGTATATGGATAAAGAAGCCTGGCGCACTATGCAAAAAAACGGTATGAGCCAAGATTTCTCGTGGACTAAATCGGCCTTAAAATATTTTGAACTCTATCAACGCCTGATTGCTACCCGTACCTAATACCTAAGGTGCTTTGCTATGAAAACACGAGCTATCATTCTTGCCGGGGGAGAAGGATCCCGTTTGGGAGTGCTGACTGCCAAACGGACCAAGCCTGCTGTGCCATTTGCGGGTAAATATCGCATTATTGACTTTCCTCTATCAAATTGCGTAAACTCAGGGATATTTGATTTGATGGTGCTGGCACAATACCGCCCGCAATCGCTGATCGAACATATTGGCGCGGGTGCACCCTGGGATTTAAACCGCGACTTTACCGGTGGCGTTAAAATCCTGACTCCCTATAAAGCCCGCCACAATTCGGACTGGTACCTTGGCACTGCGGATGCTGTTCAGCAAAATTTTACCTTTATAAAACGTAGTTCTCCTGATTTAGTGTTACTGCTCTCAGGTGACCACATCTACACCATGGACTATGATGCCATGATTTCATTTCATCTTGACCATCATGCGGATGTCACAGTGGGCACCATCCGTGTGCCAATCGAAGAGGCTTCGCGCTTTGGCATTTTAGCGACGAATAAGGCTTATAAGGTTAAGTCATTCGTGGAAAAGCCGGAAGAGCCACCGTCAACTTTGGCAAATATGGGTGTCTACCTGTTTAATCTAGATGTGTTAAACCATGTCCTGTGGGAAGATCACAAAAGCAAAAAGTCTGCGCACGATTTTGGCAGGGATATAATCCCGAAATTGGTGAAATCAGATGCGCGTGTGTACGCTTTTCCTTACACCGGATATTGGATGGATGTTGGAACAGTAAATTCCTACTGGCAAGCGCATATGGACCTGCTCTCTCCAAATCCGCCGCTCAAGCTATATGATCGCCGTTGGGTGATCCATACTCGCACAGAAGAAAGACCACCTGTCAGGTTTCCTGATGAGGGTAGTGTGTATGCCAGCATGATCACAGACGGTTGTTTTATCGAGGCGGGTGCCCGCGTTGAGAGCAGTGTGCTTTCGCCGGGAGTCATTGTCCGCCCGGGGGCAATAGTGCGCGAGTCCATTTTGCTCACAGACTGCATTGTGGAGAGCGGTGCTGTGGTCGAACGCGCTATCCTCGATAAGCGTGTACATGTTGGGCAAAATGCGCGCATTGGGGGCGGGGCACACCACCCAGATATTCTCCTTACCTTGGTAGGTAAGGGCGCAACGCTGCCAGCTGGATTGGTAGCCGAACCGGGGGCGGAGATCGGCACCGATGTTGTTGAAACCGACTTTGATAGTCTGTATGTCAAAGCTGGGGAATCCATCCAAGCCAAACACAAACAATATGGAGTTTGAACGTGCATCGGGGGTGCTCCTCCACCCCACCAGTTTGCCTGGCCCGTATGGCATAGGCGACCTTGGCCCGTCTGCTTTTCAGTTTATCGATTGGCTGGCAGATTCGGGTTGTAAGCTCTGGCAAATCCTTCCGCTTGGGCCAACTGGCTACGGCGATTCTCCCTATCAGTGCTTCTCTGCGTTTGCAGGAAATCCCTATCTGATTAATCCCGACTTCCTAGTGCGAGATGATTTACTGCATCCAGATGATCTGACCAACATACCGAACTTCCCGGATGAGATAGTGGATTTCGGACGCATTATTCCCTGGAAGTTAAACCTGCTCGAAAGGGCCTTTATCCGCTTCAAATCCGCCCTCAGACCTGTTCACCAGGAATACGAGCGATTCTGTGCCGAGAACGTTTCCTGGCTGCCCAATTACGCTTTATTTATGGCGCTAAAAGAGGTCAATGGTGGTGGCGCCTGGGGCGAGTGGCCGGAACCAGAGCGGAAACGGGATTCGGCTGCTATAGTGGAAGCAAGTAAACATCATGCTGATGCGATTGAACGCTTTACCTTCTATCAGTTCGTTTTCTTCAGACAATGGTCTGCTGTGTGCGAGCATGCTCACCAGCGAGGCGTCCGGATCATTGGCGACATCCCTATTTTTGTTGCTTATGATAGCGCGGATGTGTGGGCCAATCCAGAATTATTCTATCTGGACGAAACCGGTCAACCAACAGTAGTGGCCGGCGTCCCGCCGGATTATTTTTCCCGGACAGGGCAGTTGTGGGGCAACCCGCTGTATCGCTGGGATGTTCTTAAAGCCAGGGATTATGACTGGTGGATCGCGCGTTTCCGTGCCACGCTCAGGCAAGTGGACATTGTACGCCTGGACCATTTCCGGGGCTTTGCAGGCTACTGGGAAATTCCGGCTGACAGCGCGACAGCTGAGACCGGACGCTGGGTGCCCGGCCCTGGGGAAGATTTTCTGTCGGCAGTCAAATCAGCACTCGGAGAGCTTCCAATCATTGCGGAAGATCTGGGCGAAATCACACCTGATGTAATCGCGCTGCGAGACCAGTATGAACTCCCTGGAATGAAGATCTTGCAGTTCGCATTTTCAGGGCCGGACAATGCCTTTCTGCCGCACAACTATCCCACCAATTGTGTAACTTACACCGGCACACACGACAATGACACTGCGCGCGGATGGTATGAGTCAGCCCCAGAGCACGAACGCGACTTTGCGTGCCGCTATCTGGATACGGATGGAAGCAACTTTGCCTGGGAATTGACGCGCGCCGCCTGGGCATCGGTTGCTGTGTATGCCATTGCTCCATTACAGGATTTGTTGAACCTGGGCACTGAAGCGCGTATGAATTTCCCCAGTACACTGGGTGGTAACTGGAGTTGGCGGATTTTGGAGGGTGGGCTAAATATGGAACTGCAGGGGCGCTTGCATGAGCTAAATTATCTTTACAAACGTTGAGATGCTATTTTAACTTCTTGAGGGGGCCTTTTAGGTATGGCCATAAATCCTCAAAATTTTCCTCTAAAATATTTTCTTGGATTGCTGACTTGCCAAGAGCTTTATTTATGCTTACAAGCAATCGGAAAGTATCTTTTTTCTTCGCATGGGTAAGTTGAAATAACCCTAACGGGCTTTTTGTCAGGTCTTCTGGTTTGATGTCAAAAAGATAGGTACAGACAAGGCCTGTTTGCGACAAAGCTCCGGCTTCGAAAAGCAGCCAGGGACTTTCAATGTTGTCAGGCGTTACACAAATTATGCCAACATCTGCTTTCTTCAGTTCTTTTCTGAGGCTTTTGCTCCACTCTGCGCCTTTGTGAATATCTTCTGTTGATATCCAGGGCCGGATGTAATTATGGACACGAGGCAGCCATTCCCTCAGAATTTCGGCGATTTTTTTGCTCTTACTTCCTGACCAACTTAGAAAAACATTGATTTCGCTCGGTTTCTTTACCATAAGTCAAAACTCCTCGCTACAACTTATTTCAATTTACGTTTATACACTTGAGATGCCGGCAGCATATTGTTCCTTGATGGATTCCGGTAGGGATTTTATGACGTTTTTGATCTCTTCGCGCGTTAGGTCAGCAAATGTAATCCCGTCCGCGTTGCCCGCCAGGGAACTTAATTCGATCACAGGTATCATTTGGATTCCTGCAAGCTTTGCCGCGGCCAGGCGATGCGTTCCAGTGAGCGCTTGATTTCCAATAATTATGATTGGAGGGCCGATCCAACCTAAGGTTTGCAGGCTGGATTGCAGGTTTTTCACTTTTTGACCATCATCTACATCATGAGGGGGAAGGATTTTATTTGTGAATTCTAAACGACTAAAAAGCCAAGTGCCCATAAAATTTTACGTTCCGTGTGTTGTGCAAATAATTGAAAAAGATAATCGTTTTACCAATAACAAATGATACGATAGTTCGCCCTTATAGGGAAGAAGCAGTATAATGCTCGGAATTCTGAAACCTGTGAGATTGTAACGGCGCTTTTAGATTGTTTCCGAAGGGTTCTGGAGAGACGTTATTATAGCATGTGGTGGGGAAAGCGAACGCATGATGCTCAAAAGTTTCCCGTTATACTGACAATAAATGGAATCACCAAAAGGAATTTATGGAAACTCAAAGAATACTTGTGGAAAGACCAATAGAAAAAGGTGAATTTAATACTGAGCAGGTTTTAACGATCTCCGGCGGGCATTTTGTGCACGATGTCTATTCTGCTTTTCTAGCTCCTTTGCTGCCCCTGCTGATCGAGAAAATGTCTCTGACGTTGACGCTGGCCGGTTCGTTGAGCGCTTTCGTGCAGCTTCCAGCCATCCTGACACCCTTTGTCGGTCACCTGGCGGATAAATATAATTTGCGTTACCTGGTCATCATTGCCCCGGCACTGACAGCGACCACAATGAGCATTATGGGGTTAGCGCCCAACTACGCGACCCTGGCGCTGATCTTGCTCCTGTCGGGTGTTAGCTCGGCGATATTCCACGCGCCTGCCCCGGCCATGGTAGGACAGATATCCGGTAAACGCGTGGGAAAAGGGATGAGCTGGTTCATGGGCGGCGGCGAGCTTGCCCGCACGATGGGACCGCTTGTGGCTGTCTGGGCGGCTTCGCTGTGGGGATTGGAGGGCATGTTCCGCGTGGTGGTGATCGGCTGGACGACCTCCCTCATCCTGTTCTGGCGTTTGAAAGATGTCCCTGTTAGCGCGCGGAAGAAGGGCAGCCTGCAAAGTATCTTGCCGAAATTGCGAACCTTATTCCTGCCGCTACTTATCATTCAATTCTTTCGGATGTTCATGGTGGTCTGTATGACCACTTATTTACCGACCTACATGAATCTGAATGGAGCGACATTGTTTTTGGCCGGGGCATCACTTTCTATCCTGGAGTTGGCTGGGTTCGTCGGTGCGCTTTCGGGTGGCACGCTCAGTGATAGGTTAGGACGCAGACCACTCTTGATGGGCGTAACGATCCTGGCCCCCTTGCTGATGATCGCTTTCCTGAATGTTTCTGGTTGGCTGCTGGTGCCCGTGCTATTGTCTTATGGTTTTGTAAGCATCTCGGCTGGCCCGGTTTTCCTGGCCTTGATCCAGGACAATTTTCCCGAAAACCGAGCCGTCAGCAATGGAATATACATTTCAATGAATTTTTTGCTGCGCTCACTGGTGATGATATTTGTGGGGATGGCGGGCGATGCCTTCGGTTTGCAAACGGCCTTTATGGGCAGCGCCATTATTTCGCTGTTAGGGTTGGTCGGTATTTTTATGCTGCCAGGTTAACAATAATTTCATCTAAAGATCGTTTGGGAACATGGTGCGTCCCATCTTCATCCCGCCAATACTTGATGCCACCATCAGGCCCAACCGCTTCGATCTCGATCTTTTCCTTTGGCACCCCCAATGCCAGGACGAGTAGAATCTCATAGTGCTCTGGGATGCTCAAGGATTTGCGCAAAGCATCTTTTTTGATGGATGCGATGATGCAGCCTCCCAGACCTTGTTCTGTTGCCCCCAATAGGATGCTTTGTGCCGCGATCCCATGATCGATCCCGAACGACGCGCGCACGTTCTTGTCTCCTAAAACGATGATATACCCCGAGGGTCTCTCGCCCTCGGGCGGACCAGGCCAATCGGTGAGATAGCCTGCCCAACCGAGCTGGGGGAAGATCAAAGCATTTTTCTCTGCATCACAGGAAAAGAAATATTTCAACGGCTGGTAATTAGCCCCTGAAGCAGATAATCTTGCCAGGTCCACAAGTTCCATGAGCGTTTCCAATTCAATCGAGACATCCTGGTGGAAGCGGCGGTAGCTCCGGGTTTTGGTTACGAGTTCTTTCATTTTCATGCTGTTTTCCAAAATCTTAGTATTTTTTGAGTTCGTACAGAAACAAAAAGCACCTATCACACTTTGTACATCAAATCCAGATATTTCTTGAGCATGTCGCTGACCACACCGCGCAAGGGGATAGTAGAAGCCATCCCGTAGACGGGGGCCATGGTTCCTTTTTCTTCGGGGTTTGCTTTGACGTGCGCGACAGCAGCCTCGAGGTCCAGAAGGAAGCGTTCTGGTACACCGGGCTGGGTATGCCGCAGGGTCACGCATAGGTGTACACAAGAGGGTTTGTGCAGTCCGTTCAAGCTCCAGCCAGCCCGGGACATGGCATCCAGCACTTTGTAAATATCCAGCGAGTCAGATGCAAAGGCAATTACGAATAAAGAATCGCCCAGAATGCTTAATTCAGGAATCTTGCGAATACCTTGTTTGATTTTGTCGGCCATTTCCAAAATCTTTTTCGTGGAGGCCGTATAGCCTTCTGCGCCGATAGTGGTCATAGCAGCCCAGCAGGCGGCGCTTAACGCACCGGGGCGACTGCCTGCGAAAGTGGGTGAGAAATATAATCCGCCCGGCCAGTCAGTGGCGGTGTAATACTGATAATGGAGCAGGGATTGTCCGCGGTAGAGAACAACGGAGGTGCCTTTGGCGGCATAGCCATACTTGTGCGTATCCGCAGACATAGATGTGACACCTGGCAAACGGAAGTCGAAAGGGGGTACGGAATAGCCCAGTTTTTCAGCCCAGGGCAGCACAAAGCCTCCCAGGCAGGCATCGGTGTGAAAGCCAATATTGTGCGAGCGCGCAAGTTCTGATAGCTCTTCGATTGGGTCGATCACACCATGGGGAAAGGTGGGCGCCGAACCGACGATGACAATTGTGTTGCGCGTGATGGCTTTCCTGGCGGCGTTCACATCAGCACGAAAGGTTTTATCTACAGGGATGTGAACCATTTTGATGTTGAAGTACTGGCTGGCTTTATCGAAGGCAGCATGCGCCGTGATAGGGGCGATCATTTCAGGTCGGGTGATGCCTTTTTCCTGACGGGCCCGGTCGCGGTAGGTTTTCATTGCCAGCATGATGCTTTCTGTTCCGCCAGAAGAGACGGTGCCGCAGACATCCTGCTCTACCCCCCCCAGCATATCGGCAGTCATCGCTACGATTTCAGCCTCGAACTTGGTTGCGCTGGGCCACACATCTGCGTGCAGAGGGTTGCTCTGTGAGTTGATGGCGTAGACTTTATTTAGGAAGTCAATGTGCTCCTGATTGCCGTGGTAAACAGCGCCAGAGACGAAGCCGTCTTTCCATACAGCCTGCTCCTGATTGTGCAAGGCTTCCATATCCCGGATGATTTCATCCTGTCCGCGTCCGACTGCAGGGATTTTTGTGTACGCAGCAAATTCTCCTTTATAGGGCTTGACAGAGCTTTCCAGTTCACCCATCATCTCATCGTATTCTTTTTCGATCTTCTGGTTTAAAGAAGAGATATTTCTAATTCGCTTTTCGATCCACGCAACCAGGCGTGGATGCAATCTCCCCAGATTATTCAAAAGATATTCTTCCCAGTTCATGCATGTTCTCCGTTGCGAGTGCGATTTAGCCGTGCATAGATCTTTTTGTTGTTTTCGTATATCGCGATAAACTCCCCAAACAACTCATCATATAGCTTACGGTGTTTAGGGTTGGGTGTATAAGTGTTGGCTACCTGCACGCGCGAGGCAATATCTTCATAACTGAGATAACCCAGCGCAGCGGATGCCAGTAAAGCCGCGCCGCGTACATTGACTTCAATCGGTTCTTTCATCTGATGGATTGGTCGGTTCAAGATGTCGGCGTGGATCTGGCACCAAATATCCGATTTTGCGCCCCCGCCGACAAAATTGATTGCTTCCACTGGCCGCTTGATGAATTTCTCCACGTATTTGAGCAACCAGCGCGAATTGTAGGCCACGCCTTCAAACACGGCGCGCACCATATGTTCGCGTGTGGTTTGTAGTGACTGATTGAAGAATCCGCCACGCACGAGATGATCGTCTACCGGGGTGCGCTCGCCATAGAGCCAGGGAGTGAAGATTAAACCGTCACTGCCAGCGGGCATTCGCTCGGCAATCTTGTCGAATAACCTGTAAACATTTTGCGGTTTATCCCCGGTTGAAAGTTCATCCTGGTTGAAGAATAGATTGTCGCGCAGGAATTGCAAACAGGCGCCGGCCGTTTCCTGTTCATCAGTAAGTAAGTAGCGACCCGGGATAGCCGAAGGCAGGGCTGCCAGATTGTGGAACAAATCTGTTTTTTTGAACGGCACATGGCAGGTGAGCCAGGATGAAGTCCCAATATACAGATGCGGCTCATAATCCCGCACCGCACCGGATCCGATAGCTGCGGAGTGAATATCCGGAGAGCCCATCACCACCTGAACATCATCCTGCAACCCCCACTCACGAGCGATTTCCGGCAGTAATAACCCGAGGGTTGAGTTAGCAGGCTTGAGGGTGGGTAGTTTCGCCCGGTCAACTGTCGAGAATTTGATCAGGGTGTCGTTGTAAGGGATGTCGTTGATGTTCCGGTTGTCCGTCATCCAGTGTAGAACAATCGAATTGTAGGAGGTGGCCATCTGCCCGGTCAGGCGTAGACCGAGGTAGTCTACCGGTTCCAGAAATTTATATGTGCGCTGATATATTTCCGGTTGTGTATGTTTCAAATACAGGATGTGCGCAATCGGATCTTTGCCCGCCAGCCCAGGAACACCCCCGGTCAATTGTAGCCATTTGAATAATTTTCCCGGTGCGTACCCCTCAATATTTACCGCCCCCTCGGCGATTTGCTTAATGAAAGGTGCGCCGCGCGCATCCATCCAGATGATGGCGTTTGTCAACGCCTTGCTATCCTGATCCACAGGGACAGTGCCAGACCATTGGCCTGTTATAGCGATAGCAACGATGTCATTATTTGAAACTAAATCTTTTCTAAGCAGCCGGATAACAGCTTTTGTAATCGCGCCCCACCAATCAGATGTTGATTGCTCAGCTCCACCCTCATGTAGGAGAATAAGCTTAGTTTCCTCGAACTCGCTGCCGATCAATTCTCCTTGCGTTGAGACCAGGGCAACCTTTGGCCCTGATGTCCCCAGGTCAATTGCTAAGATGTACTTATCTTCTGCTTGCATCAAGCCCTCCCCGAATCTATTGTGATTTCAAGTATTATAGGCCATTTTTGTAGGGCAGAAAATGGCGTGAGACCGATAATGGTTGATTTAATATCCTACCTTTCGTGTCCAAATAAGTGTATAATGATTATGTCGTCATTTATATTTGACTAGCCATAGGAGGATACTATGCCAGAACGAGAAATGAATCCCCGAGCAGGAAACGCAAGAAGATTCAGAATTGATGCTGATGCGGACGAAACCGCTATTGAAATAGAATTTCCGCGAACATTACCAAATGGGAAACAACCAGGCAATTATAGAGTCGTCAAGAAAGATATTCCGGATGCCGCTAAAGGCAAAACATATGGGCAAATTAATGGGAAACCTGCTGAGGTGAAATGGATCAACAATTTCGGCATCAGACTGCGAGGGTCATTTGGGGGTAAAAATAATCCATTTATAGAAGAAGTGAGCGGGGAGCAATTTGAATACGAAGTGATCGTTCCCGTCAGTTCCAAACCAGATGGATACACCAATTTAGTCTACTTCGATGGGACGAACGTCCAGCCAGTAGGTATCGTCACAGAAGACAGTGAAGGCTACCATTTCAAATTGAACATCGGCGATCCCCCCACAGGCTGGGGTGATGGATGAGAAATACAGTCTTTGGAGAAAATAGATAAGACTCAACAGGATGCCAATTGGCATCCTGTTATCTTTTTTTCTGATTTTGCAACCAGAGTTTTTCGATTTCTCGCCTCCAAGGCACGTTTTGGATGAACATTTCCTGGTGCGTTTGTTCCTTATTTTTTCGGACCTGCTCTCTCAACGATGAATACGCATCTTTCAGAACTTTGTCGGCGCGCGGGTCATGATTTTTCACGAGTACCAGGTAAACAATCAGGTAAATGCGAAGAGGCTCTTCAGTCCCTTCCAAGTTGCCGCCTTCTATCAGATGTGAAAGGATGTATTCAACATGTGAAAGCGCGGCTTCAAGATTATCTTTGTCCAATTCTACCTGGGCCAGGCCGGCCAATGGTTCCATAGCAAGAGATTGCTGACTGAAGGAGTAGCGGATGTCAAGAGCCGCTTGGAACCCAGATACGGCAATTCCAAAGTTACCCATTCCTAAATTTGCATATCCCAGGTGAGTCAATGCCCAGGCTTCAGCAGAACGATCTCCGAGTTTACGTGCTAAATTTAAAGCCTGTTCGGTATAAACAAGCGCATCATTATATTTTTCTTGGGATACCATCATAGCGCCGAGGTTGATCATTCCAAAGGCTTCCTGGGATCGGTTGCCTGCCTCGCGCGCGATTATCAAGCTTTCTTGATAGTAATTGTGTGCCTGCTCAAAGTCGCCTTGCATAGAAGCCACCCAGCCAAGGTTTCCCAGGGAATAACATTCGCCGACCCGATTCCCAATTTCTTGCACGATTTCGAGCATTTTTTCGAAATATTTTCTGGAAGAAGCGTAATCATTTTCATCAATGCCAGAAATCATTCCCATATTATTCAAGGTTTGAGCTTCCAGCCTGCGATCGCCGGTTTCCTGCGCTATTAAGAGACTTTTCTCAAAATAGTCGCGAGCCTGGTCTGTTTTTCTTTGTTCAATTGTGATTAACCCCAGGTCATTGTATAGATGTCCCTCACTTTCTTGGTCCCCTATCTGATGTGTCAGTTGCAGCCCGATTTGAGCAGCCTGTACGGCTTTTGAAATTTGACCTTGTTTGGCCAAGGCGAGTGGCAAAGTTCTGTAGGCATGTGCTGCAATCTCAAGAGCCTGCACCGATTTGGCAAGCTCAATGGCGTTTAGCGCATGATCTTTTGTCTTTTGATAGTCCCCTGTATTATAAGTAAAGACTGCCTGCCGCAAGGCTACTATCGCACGGTTGCGTGTATTTTGTTGCTGTTCTGTCAATAGCTCCAGGGTTGCAAGATCCTGTTCTTGCCCAACGCGGTCACCGACTATACTGTACAAAGTCACGCGTGCCAGCAATAAATCAATCCTCTCCTGGATGTTTCCTATTGTAGATAATGCCAATGCACGGGTGTAACTTCCAATCGCCAAGCTGTTTTGATAAGCGCGTGCAGCTTCCTCTCCTGCTAGGATATAAAACATTTTTGCCTTTTCTGTAAGCCCTGCGCGATCAGAGTGATAGGCAATCTCACTATAATGAGGGGAGAGTTGATCTTGATACAGTGCTTCAAATGCTTCTGCAGCAATCCGGTGCAATTCCTGTTGCCGGGCACGTAACTGCATATTGTAGGCTGCATCTCGCAACAAGGCATGACGAAAGATGTAGCTGATTTCAGTCAGTGTAGACAAGATTCCTGCATCTACTGCGAAATGGACTTTGTCAGGTAACGCAGCATCCTCGTGCAGCATATTCGAGAGAAGTCGGAGTTCAAATTCCCGCCCAAGAACGGAGGCAGTTTGTACAACGTCGCGTACTTCACGATTCAATCTGTCGAGGCGTGAGATCAGAATGGAGCTGATGTCTGTGGGCAATAACTCAATCGGCTGATCTCCTGCAATTTGCCAACCTTTTGCGCCTTGCTCCAGCTTGCTCCCATCTTGTAAAAAGCGAATGATCTGCTCAATATAGAATGGGTTTCCTTCTGTGCGTTCTTCAAGGATTTCCATCAATGAGGGCGAAACAGCACCGCCCAACAGGGTTTTAGCAAGGGGTAATAAATCGTCATCGGATAGCTCCAAGAGGTCTATTTCTTCACTGGGTAAGTTCTCGAACACAATTCCCGAACTGTCACGACGGGATGTGGCAACGACCGCTACAGGGTAACTTTTGTCTCTCTCTGCCGTAAGTGTGCGTTCCAGATATTGCAGGAAATCTTTTGTATCGTTATCCAGCAAGTGTGTGTCTTCTATCAAAAGAATAAGGGGTTGTTTCAAACTTACCGCGCGCAGGAGTGTGCTCAAGGCAATGGTGGTGTTTTCATAGCGTCCCTGGGCATCCATTTCCTCGTATGGAGAACCCTTCCAGTGCAGGTTGACCAGTTCCCCCAAAAAGGACCGTCTCCTATTCAGACTCTGAGACAGGTCCTCGTCTGTAGTGGATGCGATGATCTCGTCCATCTTTTCATCGAAGGCCTGCCTACTCTCTGCTTCATCCATTGTATCGGAAATGGCAAAGTAGCGTTTGAGCCAATAGCGAAACGGATTGAGTGATTGCCGTACCATCTCATCTGCCTGGCAGAGCGCCCAATAGGATTTGTTTTCAGTAAAAATTTTAGATGACTGGAAAGCATACACCAGACGGCTCTTTCCGATGCCCGGATCGCCGAAAATGGTCAGTATTCCGGCAGCCTCCCCGTTCCAAATCGGACCGATGAACCTGTGCAGTGTTTCCAGTTCGGCTTCGCGCCCGATGAATTTTCCCGTAAAAACAGCCCGATCATCCTCTTTTCGTTTAAGCAGTCTAAAAGTGTTTTGCTCCCGGGCAAATCCTTTAAGTTTTAACTGACCGACGTGTTGAAAGCTGAAGCGCCGCTCGGCTCGCCGGGCAATTTCTTCATCGGCCCAAATCTCGCCTGGCCCCGCCGCAGTCATCAATCGTGCGGACAGGTTTACTCCCCAACCATAGCATGTATATTCTTCTTGTATTTCACCGCCCATATAGCCTGCATATGCCAGCCGATACGTGATGCCAGCTTTCATTGGCGCTCTGGTCAATTTGAGCAGCTCAAGAAAGAAATTCAAGGCTCTTTCGACGTCATTTTCCTGGGCAACAGGCGCACCCCAGAACATGAGCAGGTTTGTGCCTTTGTCGCCGATGTCCACGCGGCTGAACAGGCCACCGTAGCGGTCTTGTAGTAAAAACACTTTTTGCAGGAATGACTCTAACTCGGTCTCGTGCTCATCCTCTTGCGGAATAATAATAAACAGGTTGACGGCCGGGCGGAATTCGCCAGTGAGATCGTGTGCACTAACTTCATCAGAGCAGAATGCCCGTAAATGATCGGGGTTGGGTAGTGGAATATCAATCAGCCCTGGCGCAGGCAACTTCCCTGAAAACTCTGAGAGAAGGAGATGCTTGTCTTTTAGATGACCGCTAACGGTATTCTCCAACGCTTTATGCAACTCAGAACAAAGGATAATTTCCCCAGAACTTGAATGACTGAGAGAGGATACGGCATTATCAATGGCCGATCCACGGAAATAATAGGTCGCACGCTTGCCGTTCGTAGAATTAACAATCCTCCAGCGGGCATCTCCGGCCCCGAGCCCGATCTTAATGGAGATGTTGAATTCCCCGTAGGGCGTTGAAAAGATGGAGTTTTTTGAGCGGTATTCCTGGATGCTCAGTGCGGAAGCAATAGCATTACTGTAGGTCTGCTCTGTTGAAGCCTGCACTGGAAACAAAGCGGTGATCGCATCCCCAGCAAAACCGACCACAAAGCCGCCATGCGAAATGACACTCTGGATCATAGGGTCGAATACACGCCGCATACCATTGGCCAGCACTTCCGAGCCATGCAGGCCATGCTGGGCGAGCACATCCGTCATTTTAGAAAAGCCGGTCACATCTACCAGCATGCCAACGGCCTGAAAGCTGCCGTGATAGTTTTTGGCCTGGTAGTTATCGAGAATGAATTGCGGGACAAGTCGATGCATGGAATGAAAAATACTAAGTGGTTTGTTTCGTTCTGGAGGCAAGATAGATGCCTGCTAATATTAGCACACCTCCAAGGATAGTCATTACCGTAGGCGCTTCGCCCAAAATCAAATAGGCCAGGATAGCAGAGCCTATTGGTTCACCCAATGTTGTGATGGAAACCAGCGCAGCGGGCATATAGCGTAGCGCCCAGTTATATGTAGAGTGCCCGATCAGTTGTGGAACCAGCGCCAGTAAGAGAATCCAGATGTAGGTAAGGGGAAGATATCCGGTTAGGCGCTGTCCGGCGGCAAACATGATACCAAGTAGCACAACCGCAGCGATGCCATACACAATAAATATATATGGAATAAGCGACATCCCGGTACGCAACTTGCGGCCGATCATCAGGTAACCGGCAACCGCCCATGCGCCAACCAGTGCCAGGAAATTGCCCAGGAAAGCCTTCCCCTGTACGAATTCAGAGATGGGTGGACAAACCAACCCGTTTTCAACCTGACACGAATCACTTAACCCAATGACCGCCCCACCGAGCAGAGTCAGGAGCATGCCGATCAGGATGGGTCTGGTGAGCGGTTCTTTAAGGAAGATGGGGGAGAGCAACGCCACCCACAGCGGCCCAGTGCTGACCAGCACAACAGAGCTGGCAACGCTGGTATATTCAAGGGATGAGATCCAGGTGGCGAAGTGAACGGCCAGGAATATACCGGAGAGCAGCCCTAGCAGTAAGTCTCGCCGTGTGAGTTTTCTCAACTCATCGCGGTGCCGGGTGAGGGCTACAGGAGCAAGGATCAGGCTAGCGAATGTTAATCGTAGGGTGGCGATGACCAGCGAAGGGGCGTCGCGCTGGGCGAAACGGATAAAGACAGAGGCGGTGGATACAGCCAGTATGGCAATAATAATGGCTAGTGGCAGGGCAACGCGCGGGCGCTCTTCGTTCAAAGCTTCTCCTGTCGAGTGCGGATGTTGCCTTATTGTACTCGCTCCTCGACGGAGGAGTGCGTCGCACCTTCTGGCTATTATCTCGAAAAATGTGCGATGACTTTCCCCCGAATGGCATCGCGGCGGATGGTTCCCAGGCGGAGGCTGTCAAGGCTGTCTGGGCGGGTGCCCTCGACGTAGGCCTCAGCAGTTTCGGGGTCGAAGGAAGCGATGCGTTTAATCAGCGTCCCATAAAGTTTGTGCTCGAAGATAATAATATCCCCAATTTTGAGTCGATTCAAAAAGAAGGGGACTGTGGTGAGTACCACGAAGTCCCCATCCTGAAAGTCGGGTGACATAGAGTCGCCGGTGACCTTATGGATACGAAGCATAAAAAAATAGCCTTGCGAAGGTTCTAAACCTTCGCAAGGCTGTATTGTGAATTAGAGGTCGGGGTAGACCATCTCGAGAGCCGGGGCGTAGGGAGCCTTGGCTTTCTTGGTCTTGACTTCTTTGGTGGCCCAGAAGGCTTCGGCGAATTCGTTGATGGCGGCCACGAAAGCAACGCCAGCTTCGCGGTCGGCGGTCTGGCGGACCTTGGAGCCAAGCTGCATGATCTTGTGGACGAGATCGTCTACATTGGGGTGTTTATCTTTCTTGAAATAGTCGCCCCAGATGATGCGAATCTCGTGCTTGGCTTTTTCGGCGTGTTCTTCTTTGACGGAGATGTAGCGTTCCATGCTGTTGTGGAAATCGGTTGTGCTTTTTTCGTCACCGCTTTCCAACGCAGCCATCAAATCCATCATGCGGACAACGGTCAGCGCAGCAATCTGGGCGGTGCTGGGATCATAGATGCCGCAGGGCACGTCGCAGTGCGCTTGTGCAGTTTCAAAGCCGAATTTTTCATCCAGCCTGGTGAGAAGTTGATAAATCATTTGATCCTCCTGGAGTTAGTTGTTTATTACTTGACTATACCAAGCATAGTGAACTTTAGAGGTATTGTCAAGTTTTTTGCATTTATATCATACAAAACTCATATAAATAGTGGACATTTACAATCAGAAAGAAACACAAAATAAATTCTTGAACAGGAGTAAAGACAGCTATTCAAAAATGCGGTAGAATAATTGAAATCGTTACTCCAACCATCTATTCATGAACGGAGGATACACATGACCCATATTGTTACCAGTTTATGCGTACGCGACCGCGGTTGTATCGATGTATGCCCGGTAGAGTGCATGGTGCCTGGCCAGCCAGTTGCGGAATGGCCCTGGATCTACATCGATCCCGACACCTGTATTGACTGCGGCGCCTGCGTGCCTGAGTGCCCGTATGCAGCTATTTTCCCTGAAGATGAAGTGCCGGCTGCCTATACTGCCAAAGGCGGCGAATATATCAGCAAAGTCGGTCTAACAGGGCACTACGAAGGCACCAACCACAATGGTACTGCAGTTGTGCTGGATACCACCAAGCAGTTGGAGGCCGGTGAAGTAGTCGACCTAACCGCGGACACTCAACCAAACTATGATTTCTTCGAGAGTGGCCCAGGTTACAGCGCCAACGACGAAGACGACGGCATGTAGGCCAAGTGCCGCAACCATGATAATAATCAGGCTGCATGGAATATTATCCAAAAAATCTGCCTTACAGCTTTAGATTGTTGCGGTACAAATCAAACCAGAGCCAGGCAGTCGCCTGGCTTTTTTTATGTAGAGCATGATGACCCTAAAACAAAAAATTCGAATCCTGATTCCACTACTGATTCTTGTCACAATTGCCATACAAAGCTGTGCGCCAAAAGTATCAGATGCGACAGCAGTGGTGCGTGCGACCGCAACGTCAGGCGAGATTCCCACCTGGACGCCGCGCCCGGAAGACTTGAGCGCGCTTCCAACCGCGACCATCCCTGCCCCCGTTAAATTGACTCCCTCCGTCACCCCAACTTTGATAGGCGCAACCCCGATTGTGCCGACCCCGAAAACCGTTTCGGTAACTATTGTCGGTGGCAACCTGAGTGTGCGGCGCGGACCGAGCTTATACTACAATTATGTAGATGTACTATATGATGGTGTGACCGTTATCGCCACAGGCCGGGATAGGATCAGCCGTTGGCTTAGGGTCGAAATCCCTTCGCGTCCGGGGGTAGAAGGCTGGATCACGACCAAAACAGAATACACCCGGATCAGTGGAGATGTCAGCAACCTGCCGTTCATCCAAACAGAACCAGCCTCGCCGGCTTTTATCCGCAACTGCACCAAAACCACGATCTTGATCTTGCCCGATGACGTGCAACTGCTCGATAAATTCAACGAGCCTTATAATGAAGAGCAATTTATCTTAGGTGTGCATCAGGTGATCGACCTGGATTTCCCCGGCACGGCACGTCTGGAAGATATCGACTTGTCGGAAGGCGAGCGGGTGGATATTCGTATCGATGGCGCGGGAGAGAAGTCGAAGTGTGAGTAAGGAAAGGATGTTACGGTAATGCAGCAAGCAAGACCATTACTGACGGGCTCACATCTTTTAATGCTATTGCACAAGCTATTCTTGCATTTTATTCATTCTGCTTCCCAAACTTCTCAATTGTAGATGATGAGAACTTGTTTTATACACCTATTGTTATAAATTACACTAATGATATAATTTTATAGAGGGTTTTGGCGGTAATTCTAAAAACAGGTGAGATTGAAATTGCAAAAAGCGTTGATATTTTTGTACTGCTGGCGTAACAAGAGTTGGTGTGGGGCAACTGGTATTTCTGTAGGCTAGGTAGTCACACAAAGTCGTGTAAGTAGTTATTCGCAACACGCTTTGTATCGTGTGGGATATGTACGGGTCGAGCTTTGCCGAGTCAATGGGCTATCCAACCAGCAGGTTGAGTAACGAGTACTGGTTTCCGGCCTACAACAATCTGGATCTGGATTCACAATTGCG
>Ga0209536_100005789_pt1 | contig 19105 bp, 20 predicted proteins | sample DeeMarSeWOR28_12_FD_187461 | JGI IMG/M metagenome (GOLD analysis project Ga0209536, IMG submission 187461) | Marine sediment microbial communities from White Oak River estuary, North Carolina - WOR-2-8_12 (SPAdes) (version 2) | ecosystem: Environmental > Aquatic > Marine > Intertidal zone >... | reverse complement strand
GGTTGTTTTCCGTCCGGCCCGCCAGCTGCTGAGGGTTTTTCCGGCTCGGGCCCTCGACCAGAACCCGCTGGGTGGTCCCCACCATGCCGCGGCTGATCCGCGCGGCCTGGCTGTTCACCAGTGCCTGCAGCCGCGCCAACCGTTCCTTCTTGACCGCCAGCGGCAGGTCGTCCGGCAGGCTGGCCGCGGGGGTACCCGGTCGGGCCGAGAAGATGAAGCTGAAGCTCTGGTCGAAATCGAGGTCGCGGATCAGCTTCAGCGTCTCCTCGAAGTCCCGATCGGTCTCTCCGGGAAAGCCGACAATGAAATCGGACGACAGGCTGATGTCGGGGCGCCGCTCGCGCAGGCGGCGAATCTTCTGCCGGTACTCCAATGCCGTGTGGCCCCGTTTCATCAGGGCCAGAACGCGGTCGGAGCCGCTCTGCACCGGCAAGTGGACATAGTTCGCGAGCTTCGGAACCTCGCCAAACGCATCGATCAGGTTCTGCGAAAACTCCACCGGGTGGGAGGTCGTGAAACGGATGCGGTCGATGCCCTCGATGCCCGCAACGTAATGAATCAGCAGGGCGAGGTCCGCCAGCGTGCCGTCGTGCATCGGACCCCGATAGGCGTTTACGTTCTGCCCGAGCAGATTGATCTCCCGGACCCCCTTGCGCGCCAGCGTCACGCATTCCGCGATTACGTCGTCGAAAGGCCGGCTGATCTCCTCTCCGCGGGTGTAGGGAACGACGCAAAAGCTGCAGTACTTGCTGCAGCCTTCCATCACGGAAACGAACGCGGTCGGCCCCTGTTCGCCCGGCTCCGGCAGGTTGTCGAATTTCTCCACCTCCGGAAACGAGATGTCTACGGCGGGCTTGCCGGTGCGGCGCACGGCGTCGAGCATGGTGGGCAGCCGGTGCAGGGTCTGGGGCCCGAACACGAGATCGACTATCGGCGCGCGGTCGATGATGGCCTGGCCCTCCTGGCTGGCGACACAACCTCCCACCCCGATGACCACGCCCGGCCTGGCGCTTTTGAGCTGCTTCCAGCGGCCCAGCTGCGAAAAGACCTTTTCCTGTGCTTTCTCGCGGATGGAACAGGTGTTGACCAGTATCACGTCCGCCTCGTCCTCCCGGTCAGTCAGTTCCAGGCCGTGCGAAGCCGCCAGCACGTCCGCCATCTTGGCGGAATCGTACTCGTTCATTTGGCACCCGTGCGTCTTGATGTAGAGCTTGCCTTTCATGGGGTTGAACTTAACCAAAGCCGACCGCGTAGAATACACCCATGGCGAATGGATTCCTACTCAGGGGTGATCTGCTGGCGCGTCTGCACGAGGCCCGGTCCGTGCTCGTTCTCACCGGAGCAGGCATGTCCGCGGAAAGCGGCATTCCGACCTTTCGCGACGCTCAAACCGGCATCTGGTCCCGCTACAATCCGCTGGATCTGGCCACGCCCGAGGCTTTTGCCGCCGACCCGGCCCGTGTTTGGCGGTGGTACGAGCACCGCCGTGCGACGGTGCGCGAGGCCCGCCCGCACGCGGGCCACCTGGCGCTGGTCGAACTGGAGTCGCTGCTGCCGGAGCTGATCATCGTCACGCAGAACGTCGACGGACTTCACCAGGCGGCCGGATCCGGCCGGGTTTGCGAACTGCACGGCAATATCCTGCGCTCCAAGTGCCACCTTACGCTGCGTCCCATCAGCCAGGAATGGCTCGCGGATTCGCCGCACACTCCCCCGCATTCGCCCTTCGCCAAAGGCGGGCTGGCGCGGCCCGACGTCGTGTGGTTCGGCGAACTGCTGCCCAGCGCCGCACTCGATGCCGCGATGGAAGCGGCCGCGGGCTGTGACGTCTGTTTTTCGGTCGGCACGACGTCACTGGTGCAGCCGGCAGCCAGCCTGCCCATGCTGGCATTGGAGCATGGCGCGGCCCTCATCGAGATCAACCCCGTGGAAACCCCATTGAGCCCTCACGCCGACCAGAGCATACGCAGCACGGCGTCCTCGGCCCTGGTGACCCTGGTCAGCCAGCTTCGGGCCCTGAGGCGCGACAATGAATGACCTGGCGTCCCCGGGACGCCGCGAGACAGCACGAGGATCGCGACCATGACCGACCACAGCCGATTCAGAGAAACCCTGGAAGAAATCCGCGACGCCGGGCTATACAAGGTTGAACGCGTCATCACGACGCCCCAGGGGGTTTCGATACGTGTCCGGGACGGCGCCGAAGTGCTCAATTTCTGTGCGAACAACTACCTGGGCCTGGCCGACCATCCAGAGGTCATCGCGGCGGCGCATCAGGCCCTGGACGATCATGGTTTCGGACTGGCCTCGGTACGATTCATCTGCGGCACGCAGGATCTGCACAAACAGCTCGAAAGCTCGATTTCCACGTTTTTCGGCACGGACGACACCATCCTCTACACCTCTTGCTTCGACGCCAACGGCGGGCTCTTCGAGACCATCCTGGGGCCGGAAGACGCGGTGATTTCTGACGCGCTCAACCATGCCTCGATCATCGACGGCATCCGCCTGTGCAAGGCGCAGCGGCGCCGCTACCCGAACAGCGACATGCAGGCTCTCGAACAGGAATTGCAGGCGACACAGGACTGCCGCAGCCGGCTGATCGCCACCGACGGCGCCTTCAGCATGGACGGGTACATCGCCAAGCTGGACGAAATCACCGCATTGGCCGCGCGTTACGACGCCATGGTGATGGTCGACGACAGCCACGCGACCGGCTTCCTGGGGCCAACGGGGCGGGGATCGGCGGAGCATCACGGCGTCATGAACAAGGTGGACATCTTTACCTCGACGCTGGGCAAGGCGCTCGGCGGCGGCTCCGGCGGCTTCACCACCGGCAGGCAGGACATCATCGACCTGCTGCGCCAGCGTTCGCGCCCCTACCTGTTCTCCAACACCCTGCCCCCGCCATTGGTTGCGGCCGGTATCCGCGTCTTTGAAATGCTCTCCTCGACGACGGAATTGCGCGACAAACTCGAGCGGAACACACGGTACTTCCGCTCGAAGATGGCCGAGGCGGGATTCGACATCAAGACCGGTGAGCACCCCATCGTGCCGGTGATGCTGTACGACGCGCCGCTGGCGCAGCAATTCGCCGCGCGCCTGCTCGACGAGGGCATTTACGTGATCGGATTTTTCTATCCCGTGGTGCCCAAGGACGAGGCCCGGATTCGCGTGCAGGTCTCCGCCGCACACGAGAAGCAGCATCTCGACCGCGCGGTGGAAGCCTTCACGAAAGTCGGCCGCGAACTCGGCGTTCTCGGCTGATGCAGGAGCGGTTGTAGGAGCGGCCTTAGCCGCGATTCTTTTCTTTAGCCATTGAAGAGCAAGAGATATCGCGGCTAAAGCCGTTCCTACATCAGGTTGATTTCACGCAGGCGTTGTTCGAGGAACTGGTTGGCGGTGATCGGCTGCGGGTAGCGGTCGGGGTTGTCGGCGCTGATGCAGCCCGGCAGCGTCCGGATCATGAAGTCCGGGTTCGGGTGCACGAAGAATGGAATCGAGTACCGCGATTCCTCCGCTTTCGAGCCGGGCGGATTGACCACGCGGTGCGGCGTCGAGGGCAACACATGGTTCGTCAGCCGCTGCATCATGTCGCCGACGTTCACGACAATGGTGTCCTCGATGCTGGTGACCGGCACCCAGCTGCCGTCCCGCGCCAGGATCTGCAGGCCCTCCTCGTCGGAGCCGAGCAACAGCGTGATCAGGTTGATGTCCTCGTGCCTGGCGGCCCGAACAGCGCCCTGAACCCTGCCGGTGAGCGGTGGATAATGGATCGCGCGCAAGATGCTGTTGCCATGGCGCAGGCAGGGGCCGAACCCGTCCGCAGGCAGGCCCAGAGCGCGGGCGATAATGCCGAGGATTCGTCCGCCCAGATTGTCCAGGTGGTTGAACAGGGCGAGGGCCTGATCCCGGAAATCCGGGACTTCCGCAGGCCACAGATTGGGCTGCAGGATGCCGGGCCAGGGATTGTCCGCGCCCAGTTCCCGCCCGACATGCCAGAATTCCTTGAGATCGGGCACGCTCTGATCCCGCGCCTGCTCGATACCGAAGGGCGTGTAGCCCCGCTGCCCGCCGGCGGCCGACCGGTAGCGCAGCTTCGCGGCCTCGGGCAGGGCAAAGAATTCACGGAAGACCCGATTGGCGCCCGTAACGACTTCGGCGGGAATGCCGTGGTTCCGAAAACCACAGAAACCATATTCCCGGTACGCCTTCCCGGCGTCATTCACCAGCCCATCGGGGTCGGTCGCGAGGCGTTCCAGATCGAGGACGGGTACGCGGTGGTGCATGTCGCGGAGTTCAGGCGCCCAGTTCTTCCCGAACGGTGTCCGCAAGCCGCCTGGCCAGTTCTTCGACCTGCGAAGAATCCGCACCCTCCAGCGTCACACGGATCAGCGGCTCGGTTCCGGATGACCGCAGGATCACGCGGCCGCGACCGTCGAGTTCGACCTCGGCGCGCCGCACCGCCTCGCTGATCCGAGCCGAGTCCGCCAGGCGCTTTTGCGCGCCGGCCGATACCGGCACGTTGATCATCGTCTGGGGATACTTCTGCATGCCTTGCCGCAACTCATTCAGGCTCCTGCCGCTGCGCACCATGAGTTCGAGGATCTGCAGGGCGCTGACGATACCGTCACCGGTATTCGTGCGATCCAGCGACAGCAAGTGCCCGGAGGTCTCGCCACCCAGGGTCCAGCCATTCTCGACCAGTGCCCGGTGAATGTGCCGGTCGCCGACGGCGGTGCGCAGGAACGGGATGCCGAACTCCCGCAGAGCCAGTTCCAGTCCGAAATTGCTCATGACGGTGCCGACCACGCCACCGCGAAGGGTGCCGTCGGCGTGACGCGCCCGGGCGATGATGTAGATGAGTTCGTCGCCATCGACCAGGTCGCCATGGTGGTCCGCCATGACCACGCGGTCGCCATCACCGTCGAGCGCAATACCGAGATCGGCGCCGCGGCTGACCACTTCGGCCTGCATGGCCTGCGGAAAGGTCGAGCCGCAACGTTCGTTGATGTTCAAGCCATTCGGTTCATTGCCGATGACGTGCACTTTCGCCCCGAGTTCGCGCAGCACCGCAGGGGCCACGCGGTAGGTCGAACCATTGGCGCAGTCGAGTACGACCCGAACCCCGCTCAGCAGCGTGCCGAAAGGCACCGTTCCCTTGCAAAACTCGATGTAGCGCCCGGCTGCGTCGTCGACGCGCGCGGCCTTGCCCATATGGGCGGACTCGACCGTTGTAAACGGTTTTTCCAGCTCGGCTTCGATAGCCATCTCCACGTCGTCCGGCAACTTCTCGCCCTCGGCCGAAAAGAACTTGAAGCCGTTGTCCTCGAAAGGGTTGTGCGACGCCGATATGACGATTCCCGCACAGGCGTAAAGCGTGCGGGTCAGGTAGGCGATCGCTGGCGTCGGCATGGGGCCCAGCAACAGAACATCGGCGCCCGCCGCGGCGAGCCCGGCTTCCAGCGCCGACTCGAACATGTAACCGGATATGCGGGTATCCTTGCCGATCACCACGGCCCGCTTGTCGTTGCCGGCGAGCACCACCCCCACGGCGCGGCCCAGCTTCATGATGAAGTCGGCCGTGATCGGATGGACGCCGACACGACCGCGCACCCCGTCGGTTCCAAAGTACTTTCTGCTCATGCTCTGATTTTACCCGTTGCCGCAGGGTCCTGTCTCCAGGCGCCCAGCGCATCGACCACCTTGAGCGCGTCGACGGTTTCCGCGGCGTCGTGCACCCGGACCACCGCGGCGCCGAGCTGCGCGGCGAGCACGGCCGCGGCCACCGAACCGCCAAGCCGGTCCTGCACCGGCCGGCCAGTCAGCGAACCCAGCATGGATTTGCGCGAGAGACCGACGAGCACCGGATAACCGAGCCCGCACAACCGCGGAAGGGCCCGAAACAGGTCGATGTTGTGTTGCAGGGTTTTCCCGAAACCGAATCCGGGGTCGACCAGGATTCGTTCCCCGGGGATACCCGCCGCCTCGCAGGCTTTCGCCCGATCCTGGAGAAATTGCTCTACCTCGGTCACGACATTGCCGTAACGCGGGTCGTGCTGCATGTCCCGGGGCTGTCCCTGCATATGCATCAGGCATACCGGCACACCGAGCCGCGCGGCGGTCGAGAGAGCGTCTTCGCCGCGCAGGGCATTGACGTCGTTGATCATTCCGGCCCCGGCGCGGACGGCCGCCTCCATGACCTGCGGTTTGCTGGTATCGACCGAGACCAGGACGTCGCTCTCGGCCACGATGGCCTCGATCACCGGCACCACGCGCTCCAGTTCCTGTCCGATCCCGACGCCCTGCGCCCCGGGCCGCGTGGATTCACCGCCCACGTCGATGATATCGACACCGGCCTCGACCATGCGCAGTGCGTGCCGCAAAGCCCGGTCGCGGGTGTTCCACTGGCCGCCGTCTGAGAAGGAGTCGGGCGTGGTATTGAGAATGCCCATCACCCGGGTCATTGGATTTACGCCTGTGTCATACCTGTTCGGCGGGTCCGCCGACGGCTGTGCGGCTATCGCTGTCGCTGCTGGTGTCCGGGCTGCCATAGACGCCGCTGTCGCCTTCGTGCCAGTCATTGGGAGGATCCGGCGCCCGCCCTTCCATGATCTGGTCGATCTGCCCCTTGTCGATGGTCTCGTACTTCATCAGCGCGTCAGCCATCAGGTGCAGCTGGTCCAGGTGTGATTCCACCAGGTCCCTGGCTTTGCCGTGCGCCGCATCGATAATGTCGCGGACTTCCTCGTCGATCAGGCGGGCCGTGTCATCCGACATGTGTTTGTGCTGGGTTACGGAACGCCCGAGGAAGACTTCGTCTTCGTCCTCGGTATAGGTCAACGGGCCGAGCCTCTCGGTCAGCCCCCAGCGGGTAGCCATGTTGCGCGCGATGGAGGTCGCGCGCTCGATGTCGTTCGATGCCCCGGTGGTCACGCGCTCGGGCCCGAACACGATCTCCTCGGCAACCCGCCCGCCGAACAGGCTCGCGAGCTGGCTTTCGAGCTGCAGCTTGGAAATGCTGTACTTGTCCTGCTCGGGCAGAAACATCGTCACGCCAAGAGCGCGGCCCCGCGGAATGATGGTCACCTTGTAGACCGGATCGTGCTCGGGCACCAGCCGGCCGACGATGGCATGTCCCGCCTCGTGGTAAGCCGTCAGCTTCTTTTCCTCTTCGGACATCACCATGGACCGGCGCTCCGTGCCCATCATGATCTTGTCCTTGGCCCGGTCGAGATGGTCCATGGTGACGGCCTTGGCATTGTCGCGCGCTGCAAAAAGCGCCGCTTCATTGACCAGGTTGGCGAGGTCAGCCCCGGAGAAACCCGGCGTACCGCGCGCGATCACCTGTGCATCGACCTTGTCGGCCAGCGGCACCTTTCGCATGTGCACCTTGAGAATCGCTTCACGGCCGCGGATGTCCGGCAGCGGAACCACGACCTGCCGGTCGAAGCGGCCCGGGCGCAACAACGCCGGGTCGAGGACGTCCGGACGGTTGGTCGCGGCGATGACGATGACGCCTTCTCCACCTTCGAAACCGTCCATTTCCACCAGCAATTGATTCAGGGTCTGCTCGCGTTCGTCGTGGCCGCCGCCGAGACCGGCGCCGCGGTGCCTGCCGACCGCGTCGATCTCATCGATGAAGATGATGCAGGGAGCGTGTTTCTTCGCCTGATCGAACATGTCGCGCACGCGCGAGGCGCCGACACCGACGAACATCTCGACGAAATCCGACCCGGAAATCGAAAAGAAGGGCACCTTGGCCTCGCCCGCGATCGCCCTCGCCAGCAGGGTCTTGCCCGTGCCGGGGGAGCCCACCATCAGCACGCCACGCGGGATATGACCGCCCAGTTTCTGAAATTTCGCCGGATTGCGAAGGAATTCGACCAGTTCGCTCACTTCCTCCTTGGCTTCTTCCACGCCTGCGACATCGGCAAAGGTCACCTTCACCTGGTCTTCGCCCTGCAGCTTGGCCCGGCTCTTGCCGAAGGACATCGCACCGCGGCCGGCGCCACCGCCCTGCATCTGCCGCATGAAATACACCCAGACTCCGATCAACAGGAGGATGGGGGCCACGCCGAGGATGAGATCGACCAGCACGGAACGCTTGGCGGGCGGTTCGGCGGTGATTTCGACGCTATTCTCGATCAGGTCGTCGACCAGCTTGGGGTCGGGGGGGCCGAAAGTCTTGAAGTCACTTCCGCCTACCGTGCGGCCGGAAATGCTGTTGCCGCTGTTGTCGCTCTGGATATGTACCTCCGCGATCTCGCCACCCCTCACGTCACTCAGGAATTCCGAGTACGTCAGGGAATCGGTCACAGTGCCTACATTCGCGTAATGGTTGAAGATCGAGACCAGCACGATGGCGATGATGGCCCAGGTCAACAGCTGTTTGGCAAGGTCGTTCAAATCAACATCCTCAATCGCTCAGTCAGTTCGTCCGTACGGGGCGGCGCCAACGCTTGCCCCTCCAATTTACTTGAGTCGGCGGCCGCGGGCCAGCAGATAAACCTCGCGGCTCCTGGGCCGTGAAGCCTTGGGCTTCACTATCTGCACTTTTTCGAACAGGTTGCGCACGTCCCGCACATACCCGTCGAAATCTGTGCCCTGGAATAACTTGACCACGAAATCGCCGCCTGGTTTCAGCCGCGATCTGACGAAATCCAGCGCCAACTCGGCAAGATACATGGCCCTGGCCTGATCGACCGTGGCCATGCCACTCATATTGGGTGCCATGTCCGACAACACAAGGTCGGCCAAGTCCCCGCCCAGAGCGGCTTCGAGTTCATGCAACGGCTCGTCCTCTGTGAAATCGCCCAGGATGAATCGCACACCCTGAAGAGGCTCCATGGCGAGGACGTCGAGGGCGATAACCCTGCCCTGGGGCCCGACCAGCGGCTGCAACACCTGGCACCACCCCCCCGGGGCCGCGCCGAGGTCGACCACGGTCATGCCCGGCCGAACCAACCCGTACTTCTCCTGCAGTTCGAGCAATTTGAACGCTGAACGCGAGCGAAGGCCCCGTTGCTGGGCAAGCTTGACATAGTGGTCGTCGAAGTGCTCCGCCAGCCACTGTTTGCTGCTTTTGCTTTTCGCCATGGCTCTGATGCTCTCGTGCCTGTTGAACCCCGTGCTAGAATTCGGGGTTCGAATTCCGGTACCAGTTTGCCACAACAGGAATCTCCGCATGCCCCTGACCGCCCGCCAGAAGAAACACCTCCGCGCTCTCTGCCACGGTCTGAATCCCGTGGTTACCGTGGCCGACAAAGGCCTCACCGAGAACGTACTGGCCGAGATCGAGACCGCGCTCGACCATCACGAGTTGGTCAAGATCAAGCTGCGCGGCGATCGTGGCGCCAGGGTGTCCTGGGCCGAACAGATTGCCGCCCGGTGCCGTGCGGAGCGGGTTCAGGCGATCGGGCAGGTCGCCTGCTTCTACCGCCGCAACCCGGAAAAGACGGTGGTCGCGGTCCCGGAATGACCAGCCTGAACATTGCATCAGTCAGATTGCGCGCGGCAGGACCACATGGAACTGACACTTGAACACCATGGCGACCATCTGTTCGTGCGCTCGGTTTCGAGCGCAGGAATCGAGATCGTCGACCGCCTCTATCCCGGCCCCCTGATCCTTTCCACCCATGGCGTCATGGAAAACTGGCCCGTGGGCGGTCCGAGGGATCTCGCGGAACATCACCTGGAACCGGTCTTCGAACTCGAGCCCGAGGTCGTCCTGGTCGGCACCGGTGCGGCACAGGTATTCCTGCCGCCGGAACTCATGATGTGTTTTTACCGCAGGGGCGTGGGCGTGGAAGTCATGACCACGGGTGCCGCTTGCCGGACTTTCAACGTGCTGGCCGCCGAGGGCCGCGAGGTCGTCGCGGCACTGCTGCCGCCCGGCCTCAGTCCATGACCGGAAGTTCCAGGTAACCTTCACGGCTGGAGATGTCCCTCAACCGGGACAGGGCCGCCAACTGGATCTGTCGGACACGCTCACGGGTAACACCCAGCAGGAAGCCAACCTCCTCGAGGGTCTTGCGACCGTGACCATTCAGCCCATAGCGATGCTGGACAACTTCCCGCTGCTGCGGCGTCAGCTGCTCGAGCCAGTGCCCGAGCGTCCGCTCGGCGGCGTCTTCGGCGTACTCGGTCTCGGGATTGCTGCCGTTTTCGTCGGCCAGGGAATCGAGCATGGCTCGATCCGACGTCCCGTTCATGGGTTCATCGGCCGATGCGGTCGGCTCGTTCAGGCCAAACAGTCGCTTGACAGTCTCCGCGGGAATATCCAGCTCGCACGCCACCTCTTCCGCGGTCGGCCGCCGACTCAGCTTTTGCTCGAGTTCCCGCGAAGTCCGGAGGTAAACGGTCAGTTCCCTGATCACATGGATAGGCAGCCGGACCGTGCGGCACTGGTTCATTAACGCACGCTCGACGGACTGACGAATCCACCAGGTGGCATAAGTCGAGAAGCGGCACCCACGCTCCGGATCGAACTTTTCCACGGCACGAATCAAACCGAGGTTTCCTTCTTCCACCAGGTCCAGCAGAGGCAGTCCGCGCTTGACGTATGCACGCGCGACATTGACCACGAGCCTCAGGTTCGACTCGATCATGCGTTGCCGGCTGGCCATGCAGCCTGCTCTGGCGGCTGTGGACAGCGTCACCTCTTCCTCGGCGGTCAACAATCGCGCCCGCCCGATCTCGCTCAGGTAAATTTGAGTGACGTCATGTGTATGCCTTTTGCGCCCGGCCGGTTTTGGGGTTGTAGGCGCCGGCGCGGCCGGCTGAGCGGCGCGCATTGGTGATTCAGAGGCGGACGAGGCTGCGTCCTGCCCCCGATTAACATCTTGCATCCCCCCCTCCTCAAGCGCTCCATGGCGCAAGTGGCCCGGCCCACCCCGCCCCGAACGAATTCAAACCGGGCATCCTCAGAAGTCCCAACTTGCGGCGGGATGGACTACAAAAACTACCATAATTCAGCACAAATGTCGCCACCTATTGATTTACATCAAGGCGGAAGCAGGTTTTCGAGGGTAGTCCGTCACCGCGACGGCAGGTACTTCATGGGATCCTGAGGCGCGCCATTGACACGAATCTCGAAGTGCAGCATGGCCTGGTTGCGGTCGTTGCGACCCATTTCGGCCACCGTCTCGCCGGCCGCCACTGCCTGGCCCTCCACGACGAGGCGGCGTTTGTTATGAGCATAGGCGCTGAGCATGCGGTCACTGTGCTTGATAATGATCAGTTCGCCATAGCCAATCAGGCCGCTGCCGCTGTAAACGACCTCGCCTGCGGCTGCTGCTGTCACCGGCTGACCTTCCCTGCCCCCGATATCGATGCCGTTGCGCGTCGGATCATTCGCCTTGAATCCGCTGATCAACCGGCCCTCGGTCGGCCACAACCAGGCGCCCGGGTCCGGCAGCTTCGAAGGTGCGGTCCTGGCGGGCGCTGTAGACGATTGAGGGGGCGCCGCCGTTCCGCTGGCTTCCGGAGCAGGTGGGTCCGGCGGGCGTGGGGCGGACGCCGGGCCGCCGCCGTCCCGGCTGCTGCTGCCTTTCGGGGTCTGCGCGGGCCGCGTCTCCACCACGCTCTGCGTGCTGCGCGCCGGCGGCGACATCCTGAGTTCCTGGTCGGGATAGATCACGTACGGCGGCGCTATCCCGTTCCATTCAGCGATATCGCGCCAGTCGAGCCCGAAATGGAAGGCGATCGTATACAGGCTGTCGCCACGGCGCACCCGGTAGTCGCCATCGGCCGTCAGCTGGGTGCCGCTCCCATCGGTGGAACGCCTTTCGACCGGGGACCAGGAGGGTCCGCAGCCGTGCAGCAGACAGATAACGACACCAGCCAACATCACCGGAACCAGGCGCCGCACGGTCGAGTGAAGGCGACGGCCATGCACGTGTCTGGCACAAAAACGGCGCACGGCAGCGATCAGGACAGGCCGCTCAGCATCGGTACGAATATGACGCCGCCCAGGTCTTCCTCGTCGAAACCTTCCTCGGTTCGGCGAATCGCAAGAAGCCGCTGCATCCCTCTCCGCTCGATCGGGGCCACGAGCACGGCGCCCACTCCGAGTTGTTGAAGGAGTTCGGTGGGAACGTGCGTGGCAGCGGCCGTCACGACGATGCCATCGAAGGGGGCCTGGCTTGGCCAGCCGAGATGCCCGTCTGCGTAACGCGTATAGATGTTGTTGAGCCCGAGCTTGTGAAACCGCCGCCGCGCAAGCTTGAGCAGTTCCTCGATCCGCTCTACGGTAAAGACCTGCGGGACGAGGCGAGCCAGGATGGCCGCCTGGTAACCGGATCCGGTCCCGACTTCGAGGATTTTCTCCGGCTTGCCGCCATCCAGCACGGCCTCGGTCATCCTGGCCACCACCCAGGGCTGCGATATGGTCTGGCCCAGCCCGATCGGCAGGGCCGTGTCCTCGTACGCTCGGCTCGAGAGTGCTTCGTCGACGAACTCGTGCCGCGGGGTCGTGGCGATTGCCTGCAGGACATTTTCGTTCCGGATTCCGTGCTCCCGCAACCGCCGTACCAGGCGGTCCCTGGTGCCTTGCGAGGTCATTCCGATGCCGCGCACGGTGCCTTGGGGATTACTTCGCCGTATCACGCCTGACCCTCCGCCACCGTCACGCCCGCGGTGGGAATTTCCGCCACCCAGCCGGCCACCTGGTCGAGCGCCTGGTAGCGCGTGAGATCGACGTGGATGGGCGTGATCGAAATATAGCCGCGCCGCACAGCGTCGAAATCGGTACCCGGCCCCGCGTCCTGGCCCGGGCCGGCCGGGCCGATCCAGTACATGGGGTTGCCTCGCGGGTCGACCATTCGGACCACCGGTTCCGCGCGGTGACGATGACCCAGCCGGGTCACTTCGAAGCCGCGGATGCCGTCCCACGGCAGGTCAGGGACGTTCATGTTCAGAATGGTATCGGCCGGCAACGGGTCCATGCGCAGGCGCTGCACGAGCAGGGCGACCGCCTCTGCGGCCGTGCGGTAATGTTGCGGCCTTTGCTCGAAAACCAATGAAACCGCGATGGCCGGAAGCCCCAGGAATCGTCCCTCCATGGCGGCCGCGACCGTTCCCGAGTAGATCACGTCATCCCCGAGGTTGGCCCCGGAATTGATTCCGGAAATGACGATGTCCGGATCTTTTTCAAGCAAGCCGGTGAGGGCGATGTGCACGCAATCCGAGGGCGTTCCGGTGACCCGGTACTCGTTGCCACCCATCTCCCGGACGCGCACCGGCGAATCGAGGGTGAGCGAATTGCTCGCCCCGCTGCGATTCTGATCGGGAGCGACGATAGTCACCCGGCCGATTGCGCGCATCCGCTCGGCGAGGACTTGAATACCTCGCGCCTCGATCCCATCGTCATTGCTGATCAGAAAATGCATGCCCATCCAAGTCTGCACCACACTGCGCGCGGGGTTCTGGTCCCCTGTATTCACTGGAAGTCCGTGAACACTGGTATTGTAAGGCCTCGGCGAGCTGACTGAAATGAAATCAGGCAAGAAGAAACCCGACGAGCATCTGTTCCGAGAGGCAATGGCCGGCGTTCGGCCGTTGCGCGCGCCGGAACGCATTGAGCCGCCGCCTCCCCGCGCGGCCGCCGTCGCCTCGCAGCGGGAGAAGGACGATCGGCTGGTATTGCGCGAACTGCTGGCGCAAGATCCGTCGGCTGAGCACGAAACGGGCGAGGAACTCCTGTATCTCAAGCCGGGCTACCAGCCCCGGCTGTTGCGGCGCTTGCGGCGCGGTCACTACAGCGTGGCCGACAGCATCGACCTTCATCACATGGACGTGGCGACGGCGAAACAGGTGTTGCTGGACTTTATCGATCACGCCGTCGGCCAACGACGGAGCTGTATTCGCATCATCCACGGCAAGGGCCTGCGTTCCCGCGATGTGCCGCGCCTCAAGGTGCTGACCGGGCAGGTACTGCGCAAGCACCCGCGGGTCATTGCGTTCGCTTCCTGCAGGCCCGTAGACGGCGGCACCGGCGCCACCGACGTTTTGCTGACCGCCCGCCTGGATGCCGGCAGGTGACCGGCCTGCTCATCCTCGTGATTTGCGGACTGGCCGCAATCGCCTGGTGGCGACTGCTGCAGGGCAAGGAACTGGCCCGGCACGCTGCGTCGGCTGTCTGCCGGCAGCACGGCCTGGTGCTGATGGACGACACGGTCGTGCTGCATGCGATTCAGCTCAGGCCGGAGGATCCGGTGCGCGCCTGGGGCCTCAAGTATCGATTTGATTTCGCCCGCAACGGCATCCTGCGTCACGGCGGAACGGTGTTGGTGGCGCCCGGGCGGGCGCCGACGGTGATCATCGAGACGGATGGCGGCCCGCTGATCGAACAATTCTGACCGGGCGCTACTTTACGACCTTGAGGTGCGGCCGCCTGGCTTGCTTCGGCCCATCGCCCTGGCCGTCGCCGTCGGGCGGGGATTCGTCATCCTGGGCAAACATCATGCCCTGCCCGTTTTCTTTCGAGTAAATGGCGAGAACCGCATCCACCGGCACGGACACCTGGTGCTGGCGCCCCGAAAAGCGCGCGTTGAACGTCAGCCAATCGTTGCCCATGTCCAACTCCCGCACCGCGGCCTGGTCGATATTCAGAATGACCTTTCCCTTCTGGATCGCGTGCTCCGGCACATTGACGCCCTCGAAGCCGGCGTCCACCAGGATGTGGGGGGTCATGTTGTTATCGGTGATCCACTGATACAGGGCCCGGAGCAAGTATGGCCTGTTCGATGTCATCTCCACCGGCTTGGACTGCCCCCATCAGGCGGCAAGCACCAGGTCACGCTCCGCCTGGGTGAGGCTGGCCTTGAACGAAAACCGGGAGAAGATACGGTGGGCGTATGACTCGACGGACCCGCCGGGCTTGCCGAGCCGGATGCCATAGTGGGACAAGCGCCACAGCAAGGGCCCCAGCGTGCAGTCGACCAGGCTCAATTCGTCGCTGAGGACGTATTCCGACATCTGGAAAAGCTCATTGGCCGCGATGATGCCTTCTTTCAGCTGTTTCGAGGCCTGCTCCGCCTTCTTGCCCGTCGTGCTCTCGATGATCCGGGCGAGCGAGTACCAGTCCTTGAGAATGCGGTGGTGCACCAGCCGCAACTGCGCGCGGGAGACCGGGTCGACCGGCATCAGCGGTGGATGCGGATAACGCTCATCGAGATAGTCGTTGATGACGCTGGCGTCGTAGAGCACGAGATCGCGGTCAACCAGGGTCGGCGCTTCGTTGTAGGGGTTGAGCTCCGCCAGGTCGGCCGCGGCCGACTCGTCCTCGGAAATGTTGACAATTTCCACGTTGATGCCTTTCTCGGCAAGAACGAAGCGAACCCGGTGACAATCCAGGGATGTCTCGGACGAATATAGAGCCATGGTCGAACGACCGCGAACGGAAACTGCCACCTTCTTCTCCCAATTCAGGGCTGCCCACCCTCCGGGTAAGCATCCATTATAGCTCTGCTCAATGCACGTCCCGCCAGAACTCGGCCTTGAGCGCATAGCTCGTCAACGCAAACAGCACGAGGTACAGCAGCACCCAGATGCCGACATTCCGCCGTTTGACCTCGGCCGGTTCGCCCAGGTACTCGAGGAACGTCACCAGGTCGCGCACCGTTTCCTCATATTCCTCGGGCGACTCCAGTCCGGGCTCCGAGAGTTCCAGGTGATCGATGGCCGCGTGACCGCCGTGCTCGGTGAAGACGGGTTCCTGGATGCCCTGCAACTGCCAAAGCACGTGAGGCATCGAGGCGTTCGGCAGCACCACGTTGTTCCAACTGCCGGATTCATCCCGGTAGAAGCTCAAAAAATACGTGTACAGCCAGTCCGCTCCGCGTGAACGCGCGATCAGCGAGAGGTCGGGCGGTTCCTTGCCGAGCCAGGATACCGCGTCGCTGGGCCGCATCGCGACATCCATCGTGTCACCGATCTTCGCATCGGCGAACACCAGGTTTTCCATGACCAGGTCTTCATCCAGGCCAAGGTCCTCCGCCAGGCGGTTGTAGCGCATGTAGGCGGCGCCGTGGCAGGACAGGCAGTAATTGACGAACAACCGGGCTCCGCGCTGGGTAGCGGCGGTGTCCCGAATGTTCACATTGGCATGATGGAGCGACTCCCCGCCGCCGGCGGCAAAGGCGCCGGTGGAGAAGGCCGCCGAAGCCAGCAGGATGAAGAGCTTTGCGAGAACTCGTCTGTTCATCAGTGGGTCAACCTCTCTGGCAGCGGCTTGGTGCTGGCCCGCGGGCTCAGGAAGTACAGGAGGATGAAAAACGCGAAGTAGACGAACGTCCATACGCGCATTTCGACCGTCTGTGCCGGCGTGCCTTCCGACATGCCCAGCATCCCGAGACGCACGAACGCGATCGCGAACAGGCCCAGCATGACTTTGTACCAGAGCCCCTTGTAGCGGATCGACTTGACGGGCGACCGGTCCAGCCAGGGCAGGAAGAACAGGATGCCCACCGCCGCAAACATCAGGATCACGCCCATCAGCTTATCGGGGACCGCCTTCAGAATCGCGTAGTAAGGCGTGAAATACCAGACCGGCTTGATATGGGTCGGGGTGACCAGCGGGTCCGCCGGCACGAAGTTGTCGTGTTCGAGGAACAACCCCCCCGCCTCCGGCCAGAAGAAGATGACGAAGGCGAACACCAGCAGGAACATGGAGATGCCGAACGTGTCCTTGATGGTGTAGTACGGGTGGAAGGGGATGCCGTCCTTCGGAATGCCGTTTTCATCCTTGTTGGCCTTGATTTCGATTCCGTCGGGGTTGTTGGAACCGTTTTCGCGCAACGCGACAAGGTGCAGCAACACCAAGGCGAGGATGGCCAGCGGAAGGGCGATCACGTGGAGCGCGAAGAACCGGTTCAACGTGGCGTCGGAGATGAAGTAGTCGCCGCGGATCCATTCCGTCAGCGGCTCGCCGATACTTGGAATGGCACCGAACAGGTTGATGATCACCTGCGCGCCCCAGTAGGACATCTGGCCCCAGGGCAGGACATAACCCATGAACGCCTCCGCCATCAGCGCGACGTAGATCAGCATGCCGAAGATCCACACCAGTTCACGCGGCGCGCGGTGCGAGCCGTACAGGAAACTGCGGAACATGTGCAGATAGACCACGATGAAGAAGAACGAGGCGCCGGTCGTGTGGAGGTAGCGGATCAGCCAGCCCCACTCCACGTCGCGCATGATGTATTCGACCGACGCGAAAGCCTCGGCCGCGGAAGGCTTGTAGTGCATCGTCAGGAAGATGCCGGACAGGATCTGGATCACCAGAATCACCAGCGACAGGACGCCCATGTAGTACCAGAAATTGAAATTCTTGGGGGCGTAGTAGCCCGTCATCGTCGCTTCCCAGAAAGCCGTGACGGGCAGCCGCTGGTCGATCCAGTTCATGAATGCGTTGCCGCTTCTCGCGAGGTTGCTGGCAGGTTTGGCCATCAGACGGCTCCTTCCGGGTTGACCCCGATCACCAGGGTGCGGTCGTCGAGGTAACTGTAAGGGGGAATCCTGAGGTTGGTGGGTGCCGGGACGCCTTTGTACACCCGCCCGGCCATATCGAACTTGGATTTGTGGCAGGGGCAGAAAAATCCACCCTTCCAGTCGTCGTCAAACGGCTGGGGACCAACCTGGGGCACCAACTGCGGAACACAGCCGAGGTGCGTGCAGTGCATGTTGACGACCAGGTACTCGTCGCGCAGCGCACGGCCTTCGTTCAGCGCGAAGGGCGGCTGTTCGGACTCCCGGGACTCCGGGTCGCGCAGATTCTGGTCGACTTCCGGCAGCAGCGAGAGTGTCTCGGCCGATCTGCGCAACACGCCAATCGTCTGGCCGCGCCACTGGACCTTCAGAATCTGGCCAGGCTGAAGGCCGCTCAGCGACACCTGCACCGGCGCTCCGACCGCCTGCGCTTTCGCGCTGGGGTTCCAGGACTTGATGAATGGAACCGCGACGAACCCGGCGCCGACGGCGCCGACGGCCGAAGTTGTGGCGACGAGAAACCGGCGCCTATTCTTGTTCACGCCATCAGTTGGCATCTGTTTCTCCAGCTGGATGAGATTTCTGCAGGAATCATCTGTCCCTTTTTTGGGGCACGGGTCCGGGTGCGTATGTGCCAGCCGTTGCGGCAGTCACGTCCAGGGGCGCTCCGGCCCAGCGTCAAACGAGCATTTTATCCGAAAGAGACCATGTGAAACAATGCATTTGCCGATAGAATGGTCGCCGAAAGGGCCCGCGCGGGGCCCACAGCCGATTCGACAAGCAACCAAGCGCCTGGCCCATGTCAAAAATGTCCGATCTCCTGGTTTTTCTGTCGCGGGCCGTCGTGACCGGACTCGCCATCGCTTTCCTCGTCGTTTATTTCTGGCCCAGCGAGGCCGAACGCCTGAACGGGCAACCGGCGCGGGGCGATGAGACCGGCCCGGCGGCGCCCGTGTCCTATGCGGATGCCGTCAACCGGGCGGCGCCGGCCGTGGTGAGCATCTACACGCGGTCGCTGCTGCCTCAGTCCATGGATTCCGACCCCGAGCGGCGCAGCGGGCCGCGCTACCTCTACCGCATGCAGCACGACATGGGCTCCGGCGTCATCGTCACCGAGGACGGATACATCCTGACCAACCACCACGTCATCAACATGGTGCAAAACATCCGCATCGCGCTGTTCGACGGCCGCATCGTGCCGGCCGTTGTCGTTGGCTCCGACCCGGACACCGACCTCGCGGTGCTGAAGGTGAACCTGGAGGGCCTGTCCCCCGCGCCGCTCGCCGACTCGCCCGAAATCCGGGTGGGCGACGTCGTGCTGGCGATTGGCAATTCGCTGGGGTTGAGCCACACGGTCACCATGGGCATCGTCAGCGCAACGGGCCGCAACGACCTGCGCTCGCTGCCGTTCGAGGATTTTATCCAGACCGACGCCGCCATCAACGCAGGCAACAGCGGCGGAGCCCTGATCAACGCTTACGGCGACCTGATCGGCATCAGCACCCGCCAGCTGGGTTCGTCGACGGGCGCCCAGAACATCGGCTTCGCCATCCCGGTTTCGCTCGCCAAACACGTCATGGAGCAGATCATCGAATACGGGTCGGTCCGCCGGGCC
>Ga0209536_100005787_pt1 | contig 19109 bp, 19 predicted proteins | sample DeeMarSeWOR28_12_FD_187461 | JGI IMG/M metagenome (GOLD analysis project Ga0209536, IMG submission 187461) | Marine sediment microbial communities from White Oak River estuary, North Carolina - WOR-2-8_12 (SPAdes) (version 2) | ecosystem: Environmental > Aquatic > Marine > Intertidal zone >... | reverse complement strand
GAGTCTGGGTCGACCCTGCGCCCGCCGAGTCCAACGGCCACTGCCGGACCACCAGCGCGGAGTTGAGCGATCTTGTAAAGTGACCCCAGGCCGACGACCGTCGCGGTGCTTGCAAGCGAGAAGAGGAGCACCCCGGGGTTCCAGAATGCGAGGGCGTGCTGGGCGACGGTTTCGTAGTCGCCCGTGATGTACCGGAAGCCGGCCGAGTCCGCGGCTCCGAAACCATGGAAGAGCATGGCCAGGGCGTACACCGAGGCGATGACACCGATGACGGCGAGCGCAAAGAGAAGCGTCAGACGTCGGCTGCGCTTTTTTGCGAGGACCTGTTCCTCGAAGAAGTCCATCGCCTAGAACTGAACTTGGATGGGGGCACGCTCGGCTTCGTCTTGGACCTCGAAGAACTCTGCGCGCTCGAAGCCGAACATGCTGGCCACGAAGTTGGACGGCACCATCTCGCATTTGTTGTCGTATCGCATGACAGCGTCGTTGTAGGCCTGCCGGGCGAATGCGATCTTGTTCTCCGTGGTCGAGAGCTCTTCGGAGAGCTGCGTCATCGTCTTGTCCGACTTGAGGTCGGGGTAGGCTTCCGAGAGTGCGAAGAGCCGCCCAAGCACTCCGCTGAGACCCGCTTCGGCGCTTGAGAGGCCCTGCATGGCCCCTGGGTCCCCCGGCTTGGCGGCTGCACGCGCCCGCGCTGTTTCGGCCGAATTGCGCGCCGCAATGACGGCCTCGAGGGTCTCGCGTTCGTGCGCGAGGAAGGCCTTGGCGGTTTCCACCAGATTGGGAATCAAGTCGTGACGCCGCTTGAGCTGAACATCGATTTGGGAGAACGCGTTGCGGAAGCGGTTCCGAAGATTGACGAGGCCGTTGTAGATGCCTGCGAACCAGGCGATCATCGCGACAGCAAGCACCAGCAGACCAATCAGCCATCCCATGGTGTACCCCCCTTAGCTGCAAAAGACGCTTTCAGTGTAAGTGCCCCTCCCTATAAACTCAAACCCAGATGAAAACGGAAGAGACGGTGCTGATCACGGGTGCCAGCACCGGAATCGGCCTCGCGGTCGCTCGCGCCCTCACCGAAACGAACTACCGCGTCATCCTCACGGCGCGAGAAAGCTCGCTTCCGCGCTTCGCCGCCCATGCGATCGGAGAATCGCAACACGTTCGGATTCGTGCGCTCGACGTCACCAAGCCGGAGGAGCGCGAGGCGATCATCTCCGAGGCGGAACGCGATTGGGGCGGGGTCGACATCCTGATCAACAACGCTGGGCTTTCCTATCGAGCGGTGGTGGAGCACGTCGAAGAGAGGGAACGCCTCGCACAGATGAACGTGAACTTTCGCTCGCCAATGGAGCTCATCCGGCTCGTGCTTCCCCGAATGCGCGCAAAGAAGGCGGGCCGCATCATCACGATCAGCTCGGTCGGTGGCATGATGGCGATGCCGACGATGGGCGTGTACAGCGCGTCGAAGTTTGCGCTCGAAGGAGCGCACGAGGCGCTCTGGTACGAGGTTCGGCCCTGGGGGATTCGCGTGAGCCTGGTGCAGCCGGGATTCGTCGATTCCGATGGGTTTCAGAAGGTCCGGTACACGGCAAAAAGCGACCGATCCGAGCACGAGCTGGCGGAGCCCTACCACGAGCACTACGTCAACATGTCGCCATTCATCGCGAGGCTGATGAAGGCATCGCCGGCGACGCCGGAATCGGTTGCCAAAGTCGTTGTGAGAACCATGCGCCGGCGAAAGCCCCCTCTGCGCGCGCCGGCAACCTTCGATGCACGCGTATTCGCGATGCTTAGGCGTATCCTTCCACGCAACGCCTATCACTGGCTTCTCTATAGAATGTTGCCGCGGATCGACACTTGGGGACCATCGCCGAAGCGCCTGTCGGCGCTTCCGCCTCCGAAAGGCGGCACGGACTGATCAGCGCGAATGGCGAGCGAGGTACTTCCTTTTCTCCCGCTCGCCTTTTCGCTCGAAGATCGGCATCATGAGCTTCCGTAGGCCGGGGACGAGATAGCTGAGCGTCGCGATCTTTCCGCTCAGCGCCGGCTTGGTGCGCTCTCTTGCGCCATCGCTCGCAGAGGCGAGGATGAGATCGGCGATCTCGTCGGCGGTGCTCATCGGTTGCGAAAACACGAGAGCTGGGACTGTCTCGATGACGCTTTCGTCGAGGATGAAGCTCGTTTCGACTGGGCCGGGGCTCACCACGGAGATACGAATGCTGGTGTTTCGGAGCTCTTCGGCGACGGCAAACGAGAAGATACGGAGACCGAATTTCGTCGTCGAATACGTCGCCTCGTCGTCGAGCGGAAAGCGCCCAGCAAGGGAAGCGACGTTGACGATCGTCCCTGAATCGCACTTCCGCATGTGCCGAAGCGCGAGCTTGGTGAGCATCATGGGGCCGCGGAGATTCACGTCGAGAATCCGAAGCATCGAGTCCATGGCAAGACCTGTGAGCGGCCCGCGGGAGTTATACCCAGCAATGTTGACGAGGATGTCGATGCTCTGAAACCTCGATCTCGCCTCATCGAGCAAGCGCTCGCAGGCGCCGAGGTCCGAAACATCGGTAGGCACCGCGTGTGCCACGTCGGAGCCGAGCTCGTCGACCAGTCGCTGCAGGGGCTCCGGGCTACGCGCGGCCAGCACCACGCGTGCGCCCTCAGCGACGAACTTTCGCGCGCAGGACTCGCCGATGCCGCCGCTCGCCCCCGTGATCACCGCTGTCTTGCCGTCGAACTTGGTCATCCGGTTGCCTTCCTCGCTTCGAGCATCAATCCAGCCATCTTCGTGAAGGCCTCGCGAACATTGTATCCGGTCTTGGCGCTAGCGCGCACCAGGTACCAGTTCGGCTTGCTCGCTGCCGCGATTTGAGCGTCGCTGAGAGCGAGCTCTTCGGTCAGGTCGGACTTGTTCAGGATGAGAACCGCGGGACGCGGGCCAATGAACCCCCGCTCTTGGACCTGTGCCTCGAGCAAATGGTCGAGCGTCCGAGGCTTGGTCGCGTCCGCCACAAACACGAGGCCTGAAGCGCCCGAGATGAATGATCGGTTGTACTGCCCCGAAGCCTCTGATCCTGCTGGGTCCCAGAGCATTATCTCGAGCGAGACGTCGCCGAGCTCCACGGTGCGGCTGTAGATCGCCATCGCGATCGACGGGTTGTGCTCTTCCTCGAAGCTGTCCTCGACGAATCGCCTGACGAGGCTCGACTTGCCCACCCCCGGCGCGCCAAGAAGACAGACCTTCCGCCTCAGCCGCATCTCCTTCTAGTACGCCAAGTCCAGCTTGCAGCAAAGCCCCCTGCGGGGACTGGCCACTATACGCCCTCTTGCCCTAGAGTGCGGTCGATGAGCGAGCACAAAGAGAAGCTGGAGTTCGGCGGGGTGCCCGGAAACCTCGCGATGATCATAGGCCTCCCCATCTTCACGGCGTATCTATTCTTCGCTGTGCGTTTCAACGACGGCGCGGTGCTGCCGGGGCCCAACGCGGATTGGGAAGGTTTCAGGCAGGCAATGGTGCCGACTGGACGGGCGGCGCTCATCTATGGCGTTTGGCTTGCGCTTCAGGCTCTCCTCCAGCGGTACGCGCCTGGCCGCGAGGTGCTCGGCGCCGAGCTGCCCGACGGCAGCCGCCTTCCCTACCGAATGAACGGCCTGTTCTCGCTCTTCGTGACGTTCATTTTGGTAGCGATTGCGCACTGGTCTGGCGTGTTCTCGATTCGCGAGCTGTACGACCAGTTCGGTGCGCTGATCAGCGTGATGACGATCTTCGTCATCTTCTTCAGCGCCTATCTCTACTGGTACGGCCAGCAGCACGGGCAGGCGCGTCATCTGAGCGGCACGTTCATTCATGATTTTTGGATGGGCACGGGGCACAACCCGCGCGTTCCGCCAGGTCCCGAGGGACTCGACCTGAAGATCTTTTGTGAAGCGCGACCTGGGCTGATCCTCTGGGTGCTGATCAACACCTCATTCGCCTACGTGCAGTACGAACGATACGGTTTCGTCTCCACTTCGATGATCCTCGTTTGGCTCTTTCAGATGTTCTACATCATCGACTACTTCTGGAACGAGGAGGCCATCCTCACCACGATGGACATCAAGCACGAGAACTTCGGCTATATGCTGGCGTTCGGCGACTTGGTCTGGGTGCCGATGACCTACTCGCTCCAAGCGCACTACCTCATCGATCGCGTGCACTCACTGCCCTGGTGGGGCGCTCTGCTGATCGTCGCCGTCAACATGCTCGGCCTCTACATCTTCCGCGTGGTGAATCTGCAAAAGCACAAGTTCCGCAAAGACCCGGACAACGCACGGATTTGGGGCAAGAAGGTCGAGTACCTTCAAACCGAGCAGGGCGGGAAGCTCTTGCTGTCCGGGTTTTGGGGTTGGTCCCGTCACTTCAACTATGTCGGGGACATCCTGATGGCGGTTTCCTGGTCGCTCCCCTGCCTTTTCGGCTCGGCCCTGCCCTACTTCTACCCGATTTACTTCGCGATTCTACTGATCCATCGCGAACGCCGAGACCACAAGTTCTGTTCGAAGAAGTACGGCGCGGACTGGAAACGATACTGCGACCGAGTCCGTTGGCGGATCATCCCTGGCATTTACTGACCTTTTCAAAAAGAGGAATGTCCGCTTTTGAGAAGGGTTGTTGCGCAGTAGGATTGCTCCGTCATGGACCGCATGCCGGTAACTTCTACTGAGGTCGAACGCGTCGAGCGCGAGCATAGGGAGCGAACCCGCGATCTGGTCGCTGTCGAGGAGCCGCTGCAGATCATCGTCGAGCATGGGGCCTTGCACAGCCGAATCGAAACGCCTCTGGTGATGACCATGCGGACGCCAGGGCATGATGGGGACTTGGTGACCGGCTTTCTGTACGCGGAGGGAGTCATCGCGACGGCCGGGGACCTGATCAGCGTTCGGCACTGCGCCCGCTCCGACACGCCAGACAACGTCGTGCGCGCAATCTTGCACGAGCATGCGGCGATTCCCTCTCGATTGCTGCAGCGGAACCTCACGATGACGAGCGCCTGTGGGGTCTGCGGCGAGCGCACCATCGAGTCGCTGTCGAAAGATGGCTGCGCCCAGATAGCCGTGGAGCCGAGCGCGTTTCGCGCGAACGCCGTTCGGCAAGCGCTTGCGTCTTTGGAAGAATCGCAAGCCTGGTTTCGGTACACAGGCGGTACACATGGTGCGGCGCTGTTCGATGTGCGTGGCAAGCTTGTGCTGCACCGAGAGGACGTTGGGAGGCACAATGCGCTCGACAAGCTTGTCGGTGCCTGGCTCCGAGCTGCGACTCTCGAAGCGGCCGATGGCTTCGTGGTCGTGAGCAGCCGCGCCAGCTTCGAGCTGGTTCAGAAGACCGTCCGCGCTGGCTTCCCGATGCTGGTTGCGATTGGTGCAGCGTCGAGCTTGGCCGTGGGAACGGCGCGGCGCTTCGACCTCACCTTGGTTGGATTCGCACGCGAGAACCGCTTCAACGTCTACTCCAGGGGCGAACGAATTGCACGCGAGGAAAACGAGCCGGCGTTCCTTCAGGTAGAGGCGGGTTGATGACGACTCACCGACCGAGCCGCGCAGAGCCACCGGAAACCGACGACGAGCTTCACATCAAGGCGCCTGAGACGAAAGCCGCTGGGCTCGCATCCGTGCGCTCGGCGTTCGCGCATATGCATCGGCACGGCCGCTCGCTCCCCTCTGCGATTCGCATCCTCGGTCGAATGAACCAGATCAACGGCTTCGATTGCCCCGGGTGCGCCTGGCCCGACCCGGATGACCGCGCGGCCCTGACCGAGTTCTGCGAGAATGGCGCCAAAGCCGCAGCCTGGGAGAGCACCAGTCGGCGCCTCGACGGAGGGTTCTTTCAACAACACAGCATCGACGACCTCGCGAGAAGGTCCGACTATTGGCTCGGCCTTCAAGGCAGGCTCACGCAGCCTCTCTTGCTCCGCCCGGGCTCTCGCTTTTACGAGCCGATCGGCTGGAGCGAAGCGTTCAAGCGCGTTGCCGACGCGCTCAAGACCCTCGACTCGCCCGACGAAGCGATCTTCTATACGTCCGGCCGCACCAGCAATGAAGCCGCTTTTCTCTACCAGCTCTTCGTGCGGGCCTTCGGGACGAACAACCTGCCCGACTGCTCGAACATGTGCCATGAGTCGAGCGGTGTCGGTCTCGGCGACACCGTGGGGATCGGCAAGGGCTCGGTGACGCTAGACGACATCCACGACGCCGATACGATCGTCGTGATGGGTCAGAATCCCGGTACAAACCATCCGCGAATGCTGACGGCCCTGCAGAAGGCCAAGAAGAACGGTGCGCAGATCATCGCGATCAACCCTCTCCCCGAAGCTGGGCTAATCGGCTTCGTGAATCCAAAGAGCCCGATGCAGGTGCTCGGCGGAGGCACTGAGATCGCCGACCTCTTTCTTCAGGTGCAGATCAATGGCGACGTGGCGCTGCTCAAAGCGCTGATGTGCCGCTTGCTCGAGATCGAAGAGGAGCGGCCCGGCGAGGTGCTCGATGACGACTTCATCAGCCTCTACACAGAAGGTTTCGCGGAGCTGCGCGCTCATTTGCAGGCACAGGACGTCGACGCGCTGCTGAAGGCCGCTGGCATCAGCGGCCCGGAGCTCGAACGAGCTGTGGAGATCATCCTCAGGAGCCGGAAGACAATCGTCTGCTGGGCGATGGGGCTCACGCAGCACCGAAACGGTGTCGGCAACGTGCGCGAGATCGTCAACTTCCTATTGATGCGCGGGAGCATCGGCATACCCGGAGCGGGGACCTGCCCGGTTCGCGGACACAGCAATGTACAAGGCGACCGGACGATGGGGATTCACGACCGGCCGTCCAAGGTGCTGCTCGATCGAATCGAAGAGGTGTTTGGCTTCGAACCGCCCCGTGAGCCGGGCTTCAATACCGTCGAAGCGATTCACGCGATGCTCGACGGCCGCGCGAAGCTGTTCTTCGCGATGGGGGGTAACTTCCTCCAGGCGACACCGGACACCGAACGCACGGCCAAGGCGCTCGAAAACTGCGAGATGATCGTCCACGTGAGCACCAAGCTCAACCGCGGCCATCTGGTTCGTGGCAACTGGTCGATCATCTTGCCTTGCCTTGCGCGCTCAGAGGTCGACCAGCAGGCCTACGGCCCGCAGTTTGTCACGGTCGAAAACTCGATGGGCGTGGTTCATTCGTCACACGGGCACCTCAAGCCCGCCGATCCGGAGCTCTACAGCGAGCCATCGATCGTTGCCTGGCTGGCCGAACAGGTCCTCGGCCCCGAGCATCCGGTGAGCTGGTGCTGGCTGATCGAGAACTACGATCGCATTCGCGATTTGATCGCCAAGACAATCCCCGGATTTGAACAGTTCAACGCGCGAGTGCGCGAGCCCGGCGGCTTTCATCTCTACAACAGCGCGCGGGAGCGAAAGTTCAGCACCGAAAGCGGCAAGGCGCGTTTCACCATCAATCCGGCCCCCGACCTCGCACTGCCCGACGGCTGCTACCGGATGATGACCGTGCGCACACATGACCAGTACAACACCACCGTGTACGGGAACGACGACCGCTACCGAGGCGTCTGGGGCGGCCGCCGCGTCGTCCTCATGAACGAAGGCGACATGCGCGAGGCGGGCTTCGAGGCGGGCTCCAAGGTCGACATCACAAACGATTTCGGAGGCGAACGGCGCCTCGCCCCGCGCTTCACCGTCGTCCCCTATCCGATTCCAAGCCGATGCATCGCCACCTATTTTCCAGAGGCCAACGTCCTGGTTCCTCTGAACAGATACGCCGAAGGCAGCTACACCCCTGCGTCGAAAGATGTGACCGTTCGCTTGGCGCCAAGCGCATGACGAACGCTAGAGGCGGCGGAGGATTTCGTCGGCCGCACGCTCGCCGGATTGAAGGGCACCTTCCATGTACCCAATCCACTCGGTCGCGGCCTCGGTGCCGGCCCAGTGGATCCGACCCTCGGGCTTGCGGAGATGCGCGAAAGACTTGGTGAGAACCCCGGGCGGCAAACCACCGACTGGGCACCCGCGCGACCACGGCTCAGCGCCCCAGTCGAGCTCGTGATAGTCCTGAAACGATTCGGCTTCGCTCCCGAAGTAGCGTTTGAGCGCATTGCCGACTCGGCGCTTTCGGTCGGAGAGCGGTTGCGCAGACCATTGGCGCGCTTGGCTCCCTACGACGAAGCCGATCAAGGCCGGCTGCCGGCCGTCGTGCGAACTGTTGTCGTAGACGACGCTAAGCGGCCCCTCCGAGCTCACGACTTCACCCGAGAACCCTGCTTCGCGCCAGAACGCGCGCTCGTAAGTGACGAGCACCTTTACCGCAGCGCCCATCGCGAAGCGCTGCGTGAGCTGATCGCGCCCAACCGACACCGTGGGCTCGTATTCGATTCGCCCGGCCAGCGGTGGAGGAATGGCAACGACCACGAAGCGCGCTGCGACCGTCTGACCGTCGCAGATGGCATCGACGCCGTCTTGGCTCTGGACGAGCTTCCTCACAGGCGCCCCTAGAATCAGTGCGTCGCCGAGCTCCTCGGCGAGCGCGAGCGAGAGCGCCTGCGCCCCGCGGACAAAGCGATCCTGTTGCGCACCGCCGCGGGTCTCCGAATGGCTCAGCAAGCCGCCCCCGGCGTTGAGGTACATCAGAAAGTAGAGCGCCGAGAGCTCGCGCGCCTCCGCTCCGAAAATCGAACGGATCGCCGCATCCATCACGGCGATGATTTTCCTGGACTTCACGAACCGCGCTCGCCAGGTCTCGAGTGTCTCGCCATCGAGCTCATTGGCGCCTTCTGCGCTCATCGGTGCGGTCGCCGAGATGCGCTTCTGCACCCGGTTGAGGTAGCTGAGCGCTCCCTGCATCTGAATCAGGCTGGGCAGCGACATCGAGGCAATCGACCGCTTGTACGTCGACACCTTACCCTCGACCTCCAGAACCTTCTTGCCCTCGCTGTACGTCGGAAATGTTTGAATGCCGAGCTCGTTTGCAAGCGCATGCACGCGGTCTTGCCCGGGCCCAATCCATTGACCGCCGAGATCGAATTGGCCTTGGCCGATCGCCTTCGTCCAAGTGCGCCCACCAACTCGATCACGCGCCTCGACGACGACGACAGTCTTCCCCTGCGCTCGAAGCTTGCGTGCCGCACAAAGCCCTGAAAGACCAGCCCCAACGACTACGACGTCCACCCGATCGGCCATCAAAGTCGTTATAGTACGCAGTGGTGGGGTTACTCAATTTTGGTGATTCTGGTTCGCGGCGAGACCCGGCGTCGAGGCTCACTTTTCCTCTCGAAGGACTGCTGGATGACGAAAAACTCGTCGGCATCGGGCAGTGTCATCAGGTGCGTGGGGCTCCGTGGACGCAGTTGCGGATGCTCTCGCGTATCGAGCTCGATGAGAAAGTCCGTCCCCGGGATCGCGAACCTCGAGAAATGAGCCACACCCAAGGAATTGGTCTGGGCCACGCCTTGTCCGTCGAGAAGAACCGGAAGGCCCGCCCCGTTTTTCGCCCGGACGATGAAGGCCCCCAATCGTTTCTGCGGCCGGCATCTGAGGGTGATCTCCAAGGCGCGCGAATCGAGCTCGCCCAGAGACTCGAAGCGCCGAAGCCTCAAGAGCTTCGCTGCTGACGGGGGTTCGTGTCCTACTGGGCAGTCGTGTTCAATGCTCATTTGCTGACCAAGCTGCCCGTGGACCTCGCTCTGCAACAGACCCGCGGAGTTGGTCTCGCCTACGAGTCTTCCGTCGACGGATATTCGAACCCCGCTCAGCCTATGGCCAGGGTCGGATTCGACGGAGAAGAGGAGGTCGATGGCTTGCGTGGAGGCCGCAGTCTTCTGGCATGAGGCCCAGACCGCGACGCCGACGACGAGGATCGGGAGGCGCGTCAAGGACATCTGCTGCTCACGGGTGGATCGGCTCGGTCACAGCGGAGCTTGGCCCTGAGAACGGCGACGAAGTCTCGGAACGTTCGGTCCTCGGGGAAGAGCTCCGCAAGGGATTGGTACTGCCTCAGCGCGGCGGGAAAGTCGTTTGAGGCGATCAGGGCTGCGGCGTGGCGCTCAAGCTCGTCTCGCTGAGCGGCTGCGATTTCTCGAATCGCTGCTTCGCGCTGAATGTCAATTGGCCGGTTCATTTCTAGGGAATGCTCGGACGGACGCGACAGCGCGGATTCGCTCGCCGGCCGGGGGGCCCCGAGCTCGGTGAGAGTGACGCGCAGGGCCTCGGCGACCCGCGATTGCTGGCGAGCGACTGATCCGAGGCCAACCAGGAGAGCAAAGGCCAAGCTGAATTCGATGACCTGGCGCGGGTGGCTCGAGAGCAGCGCGCTCGCGCCTCGCCAAGTCGGCCGTGCTCGGGGCTTGCGGCGTCCGTCTGGAATGCTTGCCGACCCCGCCGGAGTCGCATGACCAGGCCCCTCGAAAGCTGGCGGCACGCCTGCGAGGCGGGCCGGTTCGACGAGGGTGCGTTCTTCGTCCCCGTCCCAGATGGCCGTCGTGGCAGGCTCCTCGTTCATTCGCCGCCTCCAAGGTCGGTGGGCCGTTCGAACAGATGCTCGATCCGATAGCCCGCGTGACCGTCGTGCCCGAGTATCTGGGAGACGTAAGTCACCTGGCGGAACCCGTCAGAGCACCGGGACACCTGAACGATGAAGTCGACCGCCGAGGCAATTTGTGCGCGGAGCACGTTGAGCGGAACGTCGACATCGCTCATGAGGGCCATCGTTTCCAATCGGCTCAGCGTGTCGATGGGGAGCGTGGCGTGAACCGTCGAGAGACATCCACGGTGACCAGAGGTCATGGCTTGGATGAGATCGAGGGCCTCACCGCCGCGGATTTCACCGATGACGATCCTGTCCGGTCGCATTCGAAGCGTCGCCCGAAAGAGGTCTCGTATGCTGACCGAGCCACGGCCGCGAGCGTCGGCGGGCTGTGCCTCCAGCTGCACGACATGGGGGAGCTGAACCTGAAGCTCTTGCGAGTCCTCGATGACCACCACGCGTTCGTCATCAGCCGCAAGCGATGCCAGCGCGTTCAGGAGAGACGTTTTCCCGGAACCGCTTCCGCCGGCAACGATCACGTTGTACTTTCGCCCGATGATCGATCGCAGCAGAGGCGCGGTGTCTCGAGACACGGCGCCTAGCTCGACGAGTCGTTCCAAAGTCAGCTGCTGCCGCCGAAAGCGCCGGATGCTCACGACCGGACCGGAAGGAGAAGCAGGTGGAATGATTGCTTCGACGCGAGAGCCATCTGGCAACCGGGCCTCCAGAATGGGCTGATGCGCGTTGAGCTCGCGGCCGACGAATTGCGAGAGGTTTCGAAGAGCGGACATCAGGTCGTGCTCTGATGCAAATCGGCTCCCAGTGAGATGGAGCCGACCTTCCGTCTCGACGTAGATTTCGCGGTGACCATTGATCATGATCTCGCTCACCGCGTCGCCTTCGAGGTAAGCAACGACCGGGGCGAACAGAGACGCGACGGTCTGGTCGAAGACGTGACGCGGGATGCTCATGGAGCCTCCCCAAGGCGTGCGCTCGGATCGCTCAGAAGCGGCTCGAATCGCGGAGCCTCCATGATTTCTGTAACCTCACCGAGAATCGACCTCGCTTCGGCGGCATGAGGGCCTTGCGGGGTCAATCTGAGATACTCCTCTAGGTGGGCCATCGATCGCCCTCGGTCGACTTCACCTTGTCGATAGAGCATGGCGAGCCGGTAGTGGGGCAAGGCCCTCTCAGGTTCCGCTGTCACGATCCGCTCGAGCTCCGACTGCGCCCGAGCGAGGTTTCCTATCGCCTCGTAAATACTGGCAACGACGAGCCGCAACGACCACTGTGCAGGATGGTCGCGGAGGTATTCAGCTGAGTGGTTGAGCGCTGATTGGTAGCGGCTCGCTGCGACGCAGACACGGACCAACCAGTAAACCACAGCCGCCTCGTCGTGACCCCGTTGTCGCGCGGCGCTCAGGTATTGCTCGGCGCGCAAGAGATCGCCGGAGCGCGCGTGAGCAACGCCCAAGAGGAAGAAATCTTCGGCGCTGATGCTGCTGAGCTCGGCTTGGAGCTCGGGTCCTCGATACAGGGTTCTATGATGACAGCCGCCAACGATCGTGAGGCACGGCAAGAGCAGAAAACCAAGTGCTCGGCTAGCGCGACGTGCTCGCTCGTGCCGCGGCCTTCCCGATGTTCTTCTCGAGCCATTCGACATACTCGTGCCTCCTCAGGTGCTCAGTCAAAAGAAGGAGTCGACGAATCTCGCTGAGCGCGTCGGACCATCGATCCTGTTCGAGCGCGTTGACCAAGTTCAATCGCGCTGCGGCATAGTCGGTGTCGACCCGAGCAGAGAGCTCTGAGCTCGAACGACGGACGCGTGCGGCATCCCGCTCGGCGCCGGCGAGTCGATAGCAGGCTTCCGCTTCCTGGTAGCGCTGAACGGCACGAACGCCATCCCGGGGATTGTAGGCGTACCGGTCGGCTCGAAGAAGGGCGAGCTCCTCTGCACGGCGCCCATTTCGAAAGGCCTCGCCGCGAGGCGAACAGGTCGCGACGTCGACGAAAAGCTCGGGATACGCACCGAGCGCAGGCCCGCGCACCCCCTCGGTTGCACCATCTCGGAGCCAGACAGCAAGCGCGACGAACAGGGAAGCCGCGAGTAACACCAATGGACCATTGCGCCTGTTCTTCGAAGCCTCCGTCATGCCGACCCCAAGCCTCCCATCATGAAGCGAACGACGACAGGGCCGAGCAGAAGGACGATGACGCACATGAAGATCAAGGTCATTGGCCCGAGGAGCATGAGCGCTGCTTCAGATGCTGTTTCTTCGGCAGCGATGCTGCGCCGCAGACGCTGGGTCTGTGCCTGTATGGTCAAGACGCTGGCGAGCGGGCTTCCCTTTTCCTCGGCTTGAACGACGCTATTGACGAACTCGCGAACCTGGTCGGTCGGAACGCGCGCAGCGAACGCTTCCATCGCGCTTCTTCGAGTATGGCCGAGGTCTAGCTCCCGCAGGACTCTGGCGAACTCTTCGATCACGGGGTCACTGGGATCCGACGCGCTATCGACGATGCGGCGCAGTGAACCCGGAAAGTCCAGACCCGCGCTCATGCACATGGACGCGAGCTCGACGGCCCCCGGAAGCCCCCTACCGACAGCCCGCGCTCGAGCTTTGGCGACGCCCACCACGTGAAACCAGGGCAGCGCGGCCCCGATACCTAGAGCTCCAAGCGCGAGCAGCCGAGGTATCTCCACGCGCTGGCATGAAACCAGAGCAACCGCTCCGAAGCCGAGCCCAGAGAGCACGCACAGGCCAATCAACTCGTCCTCGGAGAGGCCCAAGTAGTCGCCAGCATGTGTCAAAGAGCGTCGCATGCGCTTTCGAAGCCGCTCCGCGCAAAGGAGCGCGACCCATGCGGCGAGCAGGCGGACCATCGGCTCGAGAGCAGCGAAAAGGGCGCCGTTGCGTAGGGCCTTGCTGCGATTGAGACCTCTGGCACCCAGCGTCGGCCGCTCCGCAGCCGGCATCTTCGCAAGCTGCAGCGCCAGCCCAGAGGTTCCTCCGACGATCGCGACTAAGAGTACCGCGAGCATGATGTCGAGCTGACCGATCATAGGTCGGCCTTTGCGATGTGATGAGCCCAGACCGTTGCAAACGTCCAGACTAGGGCGCAGGCGCCAAGAATGGACTGTCCGATCCGCTGGTTCAGCATAGGGTCGAACCACGAGCGATCGAGCCAAGCGATCATGATGCAAAGAAGAAAGGGTACGGATGCCAAGACCAGAACCTGTCCTCTACCTTCGGCAGTCTTGGTTCTGAGCACGCCGTCTAGCCTCGTCGCTTCGCGCAGAGCGGCTGAGGCATGCTCCAAGGTCCGGGGCAGATCGCCGCCGGTTTGTCTGGCAACGACAATCGTCGCGAACGCCCCCGCGATCACCGTGCTGTTGATTCTGCTTGCCGCCGCTCGAATCGCTCGGTCCAAGGGTGCGCCGAGGCGAATCTCTTTGACCAGTAGGTCGACCTCTTCGCTGAATGGCTTCGGAACCAACTTGACCGTGGAGGCGATGGCCTCTCCGACCGACGAAGTTGCTTTGAGCGCATTGGCCAGCATCAGCAGCCAGGAGTCGAGCTGACGTTCGAGTTGAGCGACGCGCGCGACGTGTCGCTTCCATAAGATGAATGGCGGTCCGCCGACCGTAGCGGCGGCGAGCAGAGCGACGACTGGCTGACGGCTCAGAGCAAGCAGGCCGGCAAAGGCCATGAATACGATGAGTTGAGCATGCGCGATCTGGGAACCTCGGTAGGGCATCAGCAGAAAGCTCGAGTGCCGCTCCAGTCGCGCGGTGTAACGTTGCCACTGACGTCGAAGGAGGTTTTCCTCCACCGATACGAGGAGATACCCGCTGGTCGCGCATCCGACCAGGAGGAGCGCTCCGGAGAGCAGAAGAAGCGGCAGGGCCTCGAACCTCACAAGAACTCTCCACCGTGGATGAGCCCCTGCGTGATGAATTCGTCGAGAAAGCTCGGGACATAGCCGGTGGTCCGGTGCTCACCCAGAACTTCGCCCGAAGCGCCCGTGCCCGTTCGATGGAAGGCGAAGATGTCGTGGAGGACGAGATCGCCTTCCTCCCCGAGCTGTCCGACTTCGGTGACGGAAGTTATGCGACGGGAGCCGTCCGAGAATCGTGTTTGTTGAACGACGACGTGAAGGCTTCCGGCGACTTGCTCGCGGATGGTCGTCGGCGACAGATCCAGGCCTGCCATCATGCACAGTGTCTCGATGCGCTTGAGCGCTTCCCCGGCGCTGTTCGCATGAGTCGTCGTCATGGAACCCTCGTGACCGGTGTTCATTGCCTGCAACATGTCGATTGCTTCGCCGGCACGGCACTCTCCAACGATGATGCGGTCCGGTCGCATTCGAAGCGCGTTCTTCACGAGGTCCCGAATGCTATACTCGCCGCCCCCTTGGAGGTTCCGAGGCTTGGACTCGAGTGACACGACATGAGGTTGATCGAGGCGCAGCTCCGCAGCGTCTTCGATGGTGACGATTCGCTCTCCTGGCGGGATTTCGGTGGAGAGGACGTTCAGCAAGGTCGTCTTACCGCTGCCGGTCCCGCCCGAGATTAGCAAGTTCTTCTTGGCGCGAACACAACGCTTCAGGAACCTCGCCATGGCTACGCTCAGGCTACCAAGCGCAACGAGCTCGTCCATCTGCAGTGGGCGCTTTGCAAATTTCCGGATCGTGATGCAAGGCCCCCGGACCGCGAGCGGGGGGATGATGGCATTTACCCGGGAGCCGTCATCGAGGCGTGCGTCGACCAAGGGCGTGCTCTCGTCGATTCGCCGGCCCAGGGGCGTCACGATTCGTTCGATCGCTGCACGACACGATTCATCGTCGGTGAAACGCAGCGACGTGAGGCGGATTTTGCCCCCTCGTTCGACGTAGATCGTGTTCGGATCGACGACCATGATTTCGGAGACCGAGTCGTCGTCCAGCAGCTCTTGAAGCGGCCCGAGCCCAAGCGCTTCGTCCGTCATCTCGGCGACGAGCTTTGCAGGGTCTGTGGCAGGCGAGAGCTCGGAAGCGAAGTCGGCCACGATCTGCTGCAGAGCTTCGACGACTCGGGGCCTCAGGACCTGGGCATCCATGTCGGCGGCCTCGAGAGAGGCTAAATCGAGGTGGTCGAGGAGCGCTCGGTGAATGCGGCGCCTCAGCTCCGGGGACGCAGGAGCTTCGTTCCCAGCAAGAGCGGAGATCCGAAGGATGTATGGGCCAACGCGAAGCTCCCCTCCGGACGCTAGCGGTGTTTCCGATGTACAAAGTCGCTCGCCTTCGAGGATCGTACCGTTGGACGATTGATCGAGGACGCGGGTGCCTCCGGGCCCCTGCTCCACCCTTAGGTGGATTCGGCTCACTGCGGGGGACGGAAGGACCACGTGACAACCAGGGTCGCGGCCGACGAGGAGTGAGCTCGTGTCGGCAATGCTCAGCTCTTTCCGAGAGCCGTCGGGCATGAGAACAGACACCCCGAACCCGGAGCTCATCGAACGCGCTCCTTCGCACCGGTCGTGACGACGTCGCGACCAACGCGCGGTTGGTCCATCAGGTGCTGATCGTCGACGCCACCTTGGAAGCTCTCGTACACGCGTAGCGCTTCTTCGACGCGGTCCCTTTGACTCAAGCTCACCGGCTCGACGACCGAAGGCACGACCAACATATATGATTCGTTGTCCTCCGTCTCACGAGAGTGCGTTCCGAAGAGCGCGCCAATGAACGGAACGAGCGCAAGCCCAGGGATTCCGTCCTTCCTACGGCGTTCGGTGCGTGCTCGAATTCCGGCCAAAGAGACCGACTGACCGAGCTCCAGGTTGACCAAAGTCTCCACGTGCGAAGTGATTCGACCGGGGATTCCCCGCGCCCCCTTTTCGGCGTCGAGATCGGACACATCCGCAACGATCTCGAGCTCGATGCGGCCGGTCCTCGGATCGTACTTGGGAAGGACGCTCACCTTCGTGCCGAACTCGATCGCCTGCACGTTGACCGTCAGATTGTTCTGGACCTGAACGTTGAACTCGCCCCCAGAGGTGAAGACGGCTTCGGTACCGTTTGCGGTGACCAAAGTCGCCTGCCGATACATCTTGGCCCAGCCCTTGGCCTGGGCGAGGTCGAAGCTGGGCAAGAACGTCTGGGGAAGGATTTGAAATGCGCTCTGCGTGGCTTGCCCGCTCCCACCCGTGATGGCGATAGCCGCTTCGGACGGTCCGATCGTGCTTCCGATGTTCCCGGGCCAGTTGAGCCCGATCTGATGGCCGTACCGGTCCTGGATCAAGACGAAGTAGAGGTCCAAGCGGATGTTCTCTCTCCCTCCGAGCCCTTTGACGGCGTCCGCGGCAATCACGCGAATCGTGTATTGCATCTGACTCCCGTCGTTCTTGATGAGAAGGAGGGACGTCGTCCCTTCTTCCTTTCCGACGATCACGAAGCGACTCTGGTCGCGTGTCACGCGGATGTCTGCAAACCCGGGAGCGCCCTCCGAGTAGCTCTTGATTCCATGTGCTGACAAGCTCTTTTGCTCGCCAACTCGCAGGACAATCGAACTGGGGGCTTCCACATCGGCCGCAGCCCTCTCCGCGCGGGTCGCGCCGACGAGCATGAGGGCCACGAGCACCTGACCTTTCGACAGCTCTGGCATCCTAGTCGACCTTCTCGATCCGCAGTCGCCGTTGTCGGCGCGCCCGCTTTTCTTGCTCGAGCACGTCGGAGTCGTCGGTTTCCTCCAGCCCTTCGTGGATCTCTAGATCGTCCTCATTGCGCAAGATGAGACTCAAGGTACCGTCGCGCCCCGCCTGGGCGAGCAAGCTGGCTTGATCGATCGTGACGAGCAGTGTGACGGAATCGGATCGAAGTGCAGAGCTTTGCTGATCCGCGGCGCCGAAGCTGTCGCCTACGGCAAGAATGAGGACATTCTGCACTAATGGAACAGTGACCACCCTAGCCTCTACGCCCGGCTTGGATTTGGTGAGCAAGACGTCCACCCGATCGCCAGGACGCATCAGCTCGCCGAATGAGCGTCTCCCGGTTCCCGTGACGCTCATTGCTCGCATCCCTTTTGGAATGCGGCTCGACAGCGAGCTTCGATCGCGGGGCGTCGTGGCAAGGTCGGTCCACAAGAGGGTCTGATTCGCTTCGAGGGCAATCGATGAGCGGACGCCCAAGACTCTTGGAAGCTCGGTCGCCAGCACCTGCCGTTCTTCGACGTAACTCTCGGGCAACGTGCGTACCAGCAACATCTCCTCGGTGAGAGGCCGACCGGCCTCGACGTCTTGCCTGGTCACGAGCAATGCAACCGGATCACCCCCAGTTGCCTCTCGCTGAAACTGACGCACGTAGATGGCGAGGACGACGAAGCCGAATACGGCAATGGTCAACGATGTGATGATGGCGCTTCTGTTCATGGGTCTGTGCCTGCGGTCACGACGGTTCAGAGGAGAGAATGGAGAGAAGGGTTTGTGAGCCTTCGCCGGGGTGGGAAAGAACTGTGACCATTCGATTTCCCTGCTCGGCGGAGACCATGTGAATCCCGTCGATCGAGATCGACTCGGAAGGACGCTGCTCGATGATCGTCCAGCCGTTCTTGGGGAGCTCGGTCCGATAGAACGACGCGAGCGCGGCTGCCGACTGGTCGGCCACGCGATACACGAAGACGCCGCTCGGTTGCCACGGTTCCCAGGCGGATAAGACACGCTGCGATCCGGGAGGACGCGGCACGCCCGCGAGGTCACTGCCCCCGCCGTCAGCACCGGCAACTGGCAGCATTTGCCGAAGGTTGAAGGCGGAGTCTGCCCAGACCGTCAGAACAAAGGTCTTGCCCTGCGCATCGTCCGACACGCGACGCGCGCGCACGTATCGAAGGGCGCCGAGCTGGGCCAAGTCGCCTCCGAATATGACGAAATCGGGCTTCGGCTCGAGTAGGTTCGTTTCTGCTACGGCACGGATGAGCCCACGGTCCCAATTGTACACGAACTTCGTACCATGAATGTGCTGGATGTGCGCATCGGAGATGTGTGCGAACGTGAAATTCTTTCGCCGGTCCGCGAAAGCGAGTTCGGAGCAAAGCGACCCCGGGGGAGCGCGTGAACCGGAGCAATGCGCCGAGAACCGCCACGGCGATCCAGGCAACCAGGAACGCCGCTGGGAGAATCAGCAGGAGGGCGACCCACTCCCACAGTGGGATCCCCACGAAGCGTCCCGGCGGGATGAGCTGTGCGAGTTCTTCTGCGATTCCCCGAGAGCCGTATCTCTCATGCAGCTGGGGCACTTCGACGACCGTCGCGGTCGCGAACTTCCAGATGAAGACGCCATCGCCCCGCGGCACACGCTGGAGCAGGATGTCGACCTCCTCGTCGGGCGTATCGATGCGTCCGATGTAGTCCTGGTAGGAGGGGAGCTCGTCATCGGCGTAGCCCTTGGGATCGTCACTCAGGGTCTCGGGGTGGATCCAGAGGAAGCGGTCGAGAAGCAGGGCGAGCTGACGTGCCAGCTCGGGCCCCTTGCGCGTCTGGAGACTCCGCGGCAGCTTGCGGAGGTCCAGGTACTCGGCGGCCCGCTCC
>Ga0209536_100005786_pt1 | contig 19110 bp, 12 predicted proteins | sample DeeMarSeWOR28_12_FD_187461 | JGI IMG/M metagenome (GOLD analysis project Ga0209536, IMG submission 187461) | Marine sediment microbial communities from White Oak River estuary, North Carolina - WOR-2-8_12 (SPAdes) (version 2) | ecosystem: Environmental > Aquatic > Marine > Intertidal zone >... | reverse complement strand
CCTTCTACCCCATTGCTGCTCCAGTACCAGCCATCCCGATACTGATGGAATATAAAGTAATCCGGCCCCGCACCTTTCGGTATTGTCCCGTCGCCCTTAAGAATGAACGCAAAGAGCGAATCGGAATTCAAATCCAGACCAAGCCATCGAACATAAAGCCGGTAGGTACCCCGCTTTTCAACAGACACTCTGTAGTCAATAAATGCGCCATCGTATGAACTGTCGGTGGGAGCAATAGAATAAGACAGCGCGCCCATAATCACCATGTAGTTTCTGCGAGCCCCTGCCCCCTTGCCGGCCTTTACGGCTGTTGGCGCCTTTTGCCCACTGTCGGGCCCATCGATGAACTTATGGTCCCTCCCATCAACTTCCCGCCATCCTGCATCTACCGAAGGACTGCGGCTGCTGTAGTGCTCGGCCTCAATAACAAACCTCGCTTTGCTACTGTCCTCCGGGAAATCATCCAGGAACACATTATCCCCGCGCACCACAGGCACGACGCCAAATGCAAGCCATACCAGGATAGCCGCCAACAATAGAACCGTTTGCCTTGCCTTCATTTTTCTACCCTTTCAAAATTAGTTAAGAAGTATTCATTTTTTTACAGGCTTTTTATCTACACCCAACGCCTTTAACGCATCTTCAAGCTCTTCACCGCTGTTATCCAGCCCCGCCTTTGACCGTTCACTATAAAGTATTGCAGCACGAATCTTCTGCTGCGCTGTGATTATGTCGTTACTGTCCAGAGTGCCGTAATCCCCACTACCTAATACTTTTTCAAGTGCCTCATACGCCGCCTGTTCTTGTTCCGATGCAAAATCAATCTTCTTCATAGTCTCAAGAAAAATCGCAGACGCGTCGGCATAATCATCTATCCCTTCATGCAACTTCGCCTCACGCCAGTAAGACAGACTCTGCCCGAGCACCTTCAAAAGATTCTCACGCGTCGGCGGAACTAAAACCCGCTGCTTGGCATTCGTAAGAGTCACAAAGCTCAGCACAATAATCAATGTCACCGCCAGGACCGACCATACATACGGTTCCTTTTTGAATTCCGATATCATCGCAATCCGCTTTTTCAGGTTAGACTTGTCTTCCGATACGGCGGCTATGATAGGCAGACTGCGGGTCTGCGAAAATTTTTCCAGCAACCGGACAATTGTCATGCCGTATTTCTCGGACTCGTCAATGCCCATAGTTGACAATGCGGATGCATCACACGCCAATTCTCTGTCCTGTCGCATCCTGTAAAAAGCGTACCAAACCAAAGGATTGAACCAGTGTATGACCAATAGCAAAGTCGTCACCCAGCCCAGCAGGATATCGCAGCGCTTCAGATGCGATAGTTCGTGAAGAAAGATATGACGTAATTCCTTAACGTTATGGGTCTCTATGATGCCCGCCGGAAGCAGCAGCCTCGGCCGAACAAATCCAAACAGGGCCGGGCTCTTGACCTTATCGGTTACGATAATTCCCAGAATCGTCTCCACGCCTGCCTGTCTCTTACAATCTTCCAGCAAATCCAGAATCCTTTGTTCGGTCAAAGGACGTACACTCTTGATAATCCTCCACAACCGGAAGTTACTTACAAAAACGTATCCCGCCAAAACCAGACCACCCCCCAGCCAGACAAGGGCTAACATATCCGCCACACGAAGCACAGGACTGGCTAACAGACCTGCATCCGTTATCTCTACACCCGGTGTACCCGGTATTACCTTCGGCTTATCTTCAACAGTAGCAGTTTTACCATCTGCACCCGTTGGTTCAATGGCAACCGAATCTATATCGAATCTTCTGCCTCCGACCTCTGTTGATAAAAGGGTTCTTGCCCTCCATTTAGCCGAATCGGGAATCAGGTTCAGAACGCTCGCTTTACTCTGCGGCGCCCACGGCATCATCATCCGCACTACCACCAACAGCCAGAAAAAATAATGCCACCTTGCTGCCAGCCTGCCCCCCGCCGCCGCCTTCACTACCAAAACAAGGCAGACCAGCACGCCCGCATATGTCGACGTTCGTAATAACCAGCCGAAGATATCCGACAACTGAGCAAAGAAAGATTCCATTACTTCTTTCTCCCTTTCTTTCGTAAAATCCGCTTGAGTTCTTCGGCATCCTCAGGGGAAAGCTCCTCGTTTTCCATAAATGCCGATAGGATAGGAGTAAGTGCCCCGCGATACACCCGGCGTAAAAAGGAATTGCTTTCGGCCCGGATACAATCAACTTCCCCCACCAGCGGATAATAGTGAAACTCTCTGCCCTTTTTCTCATAACCAAGCACGTTCTTTTCCACAAGCCTGTTGATAAGGGTCCTTATCGTTGTTGCCTTCCACCGCGTCGTTGCAGTCAATTTCTCTACAATCTTATTTGCCGTTAACGGACTCTCATCCCACAATACTCTCATAACTTCCCATTCTGCCTCTGAGATTTTTGGTGTTCCTTTCATTATTTACTCCTTCATTATTACACTTGTAATATACAAAATACTACACCCGTAATATTTAAGCAAACAAAAAAACGGATTTTTGAGAAATTTTTTTAAAATCACGTTTTTCGGGCCAAAAACGCGCAAAAAAGGCCGTTTTTCTAAAAACCAGAGCAAATTTATAGTAGCTTGCAGCCTCACTGCGATGACCCGGTGACTGTAATAAGTGAAACCGAACGAAACCGGAACAGTCTAAGCCGACTCTTTCGCATTACTTCTGCTCTCCCGGCGAAAGCTGAACATCAAAGTCATTTCCATCACAAACAACATCATAAGACGCGGGAGCATAACGATGTTCAATATTCAATTTCAGCTTCTCACCCCTGGGCAACCCGGTTAGTTCATAACGCCCATCTATATCCGTAAAGTCTCTAAAGTACCTCCTCCCTATGCGTGTCTCGACGAGCGTACCCATGACCGGATCCCCGTATTCATCGGTTACCAGTCCGGAGAGATTTCCATACCACTCAGCGTCTGCCGGCTCGCGCAATCGCTCAAGCACCTCAACTTTGACGACAATATTGCCCACATCGATTTCCTCTCCCGGCTGCAACGGGCCGAGAATTACATCGGGCTCAGCGCCCGGCGGTGTTATAGAAACAACCATCGGTACACCAACCGGAACTCCCTTAATTCTAAACCACCCGTCCTTGTCCACCACTGTTTTCCACCATGCTATGCGCTCCCGGTACCAACGACCATTAGACATGAGAATACCAACTTTGGGTAGAGCATCCGCCAGACCTTCACCGTTTGGATCGATTACCCTGCCGACGATATCAAACAAAGGCTCAAGAACAATTTCAGTTTGGTTCGTATCAATTACCTCTCGGCAGAAGAAGGCACGTCCTAATCTTTTGTCTTTAGCAAAGGCATAGCCCGCCCTGCCCAAATCTGTCGGGTGGAGCCGAGAAAGCGCAAATTCACCGGCAACATTGCTAATTGCCTGTTCACCTACGACTGTTACTTGTCCCTCGACAGGTTTACCCTCAGTATCAACAAGCCTGCCGTATAACTTCGGGTACGGCGTGATGGAAACCTCCACACTTACCTCATTGCTGTCGGCACCGACATTAAAATCCTTCGAAAGCCTTTCTTCACTCTCACCTTGAGCATCCCATTCGGATGTATGAAGCTGATATACATTCGGTGTCAACATAAGCACGCTCCGCCCAGAAGCATCGGTCCTGCCGGAGGCAACACGAATATTCACAGGTTTGCGAGTTTCATGATAGTTTGGGTCCCATAGCACGACCGAAAAGGGTTGATTGTATACAGCCTGGCCTGTGTCGCTGTCAATAATCCGGAAAGTAACCGGCACACCAGCCTGCAGTTCAAGAACAACCTTTGACTTTTCACCGGCACCGACCTGAATGTTCTCTGCCGGCTTACAAATAAGACCCGTCCCTATGAAGAATCTCTCATCTATTGTCAGCGTATACCTCCGCTTCGGATCCAATCCTGAAATTTTGAATTCTCCATTTTTGTCCGTAACAGCTTGTCCACTCGCGGCGCTGCCGGTTCGGCGAGCTACAACGAGAATACCCTCTCTTCTATAAGGTTTGCCCCGGGAAGTTAAATGTCCGATGATAGTGCCTCCGGGTTCCAGCGTGAAGAGCAGGTAATCCATGCCGGCGCGAACCGGATAAGCATCACGCCCAATGCTCTCAGTCGAATAACGTAAGTAGCCTTCTTTCCATGCATCAACATGCAATCTTGCACCTTCATAAAGCTTATCGAACAAAAACCACCCTTCAGAATCTGTATAAGTTGTTAGCGTGGCTCTTCTGCCCGTTTTCGGATAAGACTGATGACATTTGACCAGGGCTCGAACAACGGCCCCTTCTATAACATTCCCCTCTTCGTCAATTACCTGCCCGGCCACAAAACTCGGTTCAGCCCCAACCATATGAACGCCCAGGTTTACCCTTGTCCCACGGATGTTATGATACCAGTTCGTAGCGTACTCCGGATGTTCAAAAACCAGTATATGATGCATCCCATACTTAGCTGAAGGCATTGACAGCTTGAACTGCCCGCTTTTATTCGTTCTTGCTTTTGCAGTAGTTTCTGCAAATATTCTCCAGTCTGTATAGTAGCCGTTATAATACAGCTCAGCCCTAACATCAATTCCTTCAATCGGATTGTCATTCGGGTCCAGCACTATGCCCGAGCAGGTGATGTTTTTTTCGGCTTCAGTTATTTGAGTTGTGTCCTCAGTATCCTCTTCTTCAAGCCGCTTTCTAATTTCAGAAACGGCCGCCGCGAATGGATTATCTGCAGTCTCCTCCTGCCATTCCTCAGCCAATTTCTCCAGCGGCCCTACAGCACTCAAATCTCCAATCTTTGCAAGATAATTAGCGGCGGCAACTTTGCTTTCCTCAAATTGACCCTGTAAGAGAATCGTCACTAAACCCTCAACGTCACCAACTGCAAACATTTCCCTCGCTTCATTCAATTCCTCGTAAAGCTTATCAGATGCATAAACAGTCGGTAATTGGGCTGTTGAGGGCACACCAAGGGCATAGATATCCCTCGGCCCGCTTTCCGGATAGGTTACTTTGAAATTGTAAGTAGTAGTTTTACCTCCCTCATGCAAAAGTTTTCGTTTGGCGCTGCCGGCAAACAGCAGTTTGTTTTCGCGATTGACGATAAGTTCGATTTTGAACGTAGCAACATCGGTTGTCATGCCTACATCAGGAAAAGACTTTGAAAGTTCAAAAATCTTAACATCTTCTCCGTTTAGTATGTCTTTTCGTTGAGTAACAAGGAAACGATCGTCCTTGGCGTATTGAATAAACTCATTGACAAAACTAAAAGCAGAATTTGCCCTATAAAAACTGTGTTCTGGCAACTCAGTCACCTCAAACGCCTGATCGGAGAATCGATAAAAGTATTGCTTCCGGTTCGCATAATCAAAGCAACAAACAGAATCTGCATATTTTACAAATGTTTTTTTAGAGGCAAAACCGTACCACTCATGATGGGTCCTCGGTTCCTCTCCTTCAGGGTATTCCGTGCTTACAACTTCCATCCACGGCACCTTCTTCATGTTCTCAATGACATCCGCCAGGGCGATGCCTGCCATGTCGGGCGAGCCGCCAAATTGATTGATACTAACAACGACCGCTATAATTATCACCGCTGCAGCGGCGAGTTTTGTTATTGGGCTTTTCACAATTATTGTCCATATATTCGGCTGAGCTGGAGCAGGCTTTATTTTTTTCGATTTCTCCTGTGCCTCCAAAGCATCCCTGAGAGTACTTTCATACATTTCAGCGCTCGGCGTGACATGCAAAATTCTGATTAACTTCGATATATTCTCTGACGGCCTCATTTTGTCACCTCACTATTTAATAGTGACCGAAGCTTATCCAGCCCGTACCGATATCGACTCCGGATTGTATTTACTGAAATACCCTGTAACCTGCCTATTTGGCTAAACATCATTCCACCCTGCAGATGCAGAATTATTACTTCTCGCTGCTCGTATGGCAGTTGGGCTATTGCATAACTCAACTGTTGCAATTCTTCACTACACACTGCTGATAGTTCCGAACCTCTGGCATTTGAACATATCGAATTCGCCTCGTCCAAAGCCAGAGGTTGTCGCCGCCTTGTTCGCATCTTATCACGGGCACGATTGGCAACACAGGTTGCCAAATAGCCCCTCAGACTTCCATCAAGTCTGAGTTTTTCACCCGATTGAGCAAACGACACAAAGAAATCATGCACAATATCCTCAGCGGTGTTCACATCATTTAAGAGAGCGGTTGCCAACGTCACCAAATAACCGACATACTTCTCATAGATACGCTGTAAAGCGTCCCTGCTGCCGCGCTTAAACTTCCACATGAGGAGCTTGTCTTCTATCATCAACGTCTCTCTAACGCAATGTTGGAATGACCATTCCTTATTAATATTACGATCTGAACACCTGTTTCAGTCTAAAGAAAATTAGGTTTTTCGCATGACTTTGCAAGTCAAAACCTCCGCTTTTCCCCCTCCCCAAAAAACGCATAAATAGGATGTGTTAAATCACTTCTTTTTTGTTCATTTTTATTGTGACTAAGCGATATTGACGATTGCCATCGGGCTCATTTTTCAGGTCTTCTTCTTTTTCTTTGTCGTTTTGCGCTGTCTGCGCTGTATCGTCCAAACTGGGTCAATCATTTGTGAATTCCATAGCTCGTAGGCATCCTGCATTACTTTCAAAACATCCGGCTTTTCGGCCTTCAAGTCTTTTTTCTCACCAATATCCGAAGCCAAATCAAAAAGTCCGGTCTCATCACCCATTTTTACCAACTTCCAATCTCCTTTCCTTGCAGCGTGGTTCTGGCCGCTGCGCCAAAAGAGAGTTTCATGAGGCGGCTGTTTCTTCTCACCTCTCAAATAAGGCAGCAGATTTACACCGTCGAGCTTACGCCCTGACGGAAGTTCTGCCCCCCCTGCCGCCGCCGCCGTCGGAAGGATATCAAGCGAAATCACCGGCTTATCGTAAGTGCTCCCTGCCTTCAAGCAGCCGGGCCATTGCACCATAAAGGGAACGCGGATACCGCCCTCATACATCGTGCCCTTGGTAGCACGCAGTGGTGTATTTCGCGAACCGTTCGCAGGAGTTGGGCCGCCGTTATCATTGATAAAGAACAGCAGCGTGTCTTTCTCCAGACCCAATTCCCGCAGCTTGGCCAATAACTTGCCGATGCCCTCATCCATGGCCGTCAACATCCCGGCATAAATGCGACGCTTTTGCTCTTTAATATGTTTGAAGCTGTCCTTGTAACGCTCCGGCCCCTGCATCGGCGTGTGAACGGCGTTATAAGCAAGATAAAGGAAGAAGCGCTCTTTGCGGTGACGCTCGACGAAGGCGACCGCCTCGCGCGAGAAGGCATCGGTAAGGTATTCTTTCTCATCGACTGGCTCGGTGCCGCGAAGGATGGGATTAAATGTCCCCAGACCCGGGTCAATATAAGAGTGACCGCCGTGGAGAAAGCCAAAGAACTCGTCATATCCGCGTTTGAAAGGATGAAAGTGCGGCGCCATTCCCAGATGCCACTTACCTACGGCGCCGGTGACATAACCTGCGGACTTGAGAACGTCTGCAATGGTGACCTCCGCCAGAGGCAGTCCGACTTGCTCCCTTAAACCTCCCGGCGGCGGACCGGTATTATACTCATGACCGAATCGCTGTTGATACCGCCCGGTCGCCAGCCCCGCCCGGGTCGGACTGCACACGGGACAGGAAACGTACCCATTCGTAAAACGCACACCCTTCCGCGCGATGGAATCGATATTCGGCGTCGGGATATCTTTGCAGCCCTGGCAGCCGATGTCGGCATATCCCATATCATCACTTATAATAACTACGATATTCGGCCTCTTACCCTTAGCCTTACTTCTCTGGCCTGCACTCGCGCAGCCCGAAAATATCGACAGACCGGGCGCCGAAGCAACTGCAAAACCCATCGTTTTTAGAAATCCTCTTCTCGTCTGCTTTTCCATACATATTCTCCTTCTCTTATCCAATTTCCTAACAGCTCATTTTTCGCCAGGGACCTGCCTATCTTCGTCCTTTGCGATATTCCATTGAAGCAGCAGAACCACGACAGCCATGACTAAGCCGAAGGCAACATCACCGGCCACAAACCAGATGAACCAGCCGAAACCACCTTTGACAAGCGACGGAACGCCATAAATCAAAAATGACGAAACCGCAACCAGCCAGCATATCATCACCCAGCGAATAGGGACGGCATATCGGCGAACGTCTGTCGCAAAGATTATAAGCAGTCCGCCCTGTATAAAGTAGTACGCCGAGAGAAGCCGGGCCAGATAAGAAACAAGCACTTTTACCGGTGTACCGGGCTCGGCTAACTCCACTCCTCGGACCAGCCACGAATAAGGCATAAAAACCGCTATGACTGCCGGCAGGCTCACGATACCAACCAAAAAAAGCAGTATCTTCAGGGCTCGTTCTGTCTTATTCACTACATGCTCCTTTCAACTTCATGGTAACTCAAAAAAATGCCCATGATTTCCCATTGCGGAACGCTATCTTACTATATAGCCAAAAAAGAGCAACCACAACCCACATCAAAGCCGACCACAATATCATCCCCCGCCCATACCTGCAATTTGTTATGATTCGCACTCCACCTCGTAACAGATACGATTTTTATCATTCAAGGCCGATTTTAGCTGCTCTAACACCGCTTTACAGCCGATATTTAAGGGGGCTGATCCTGCAATCTATTGCAAATTGAAGCCCTAACAATTATGATAGAGTGATAAAGTTGATTTATACAGGGTCGAATATGGATAAAAAAGGTCCCGAAGTGTCGGTTGTTGTGCCCCTGCTGAATGAGCAGGACAATATCAAAACCCTCTACGAACAAATCACAGAAACACTAACCGAAGGACACAACTACGAAATAATATTCGTCGATGACGGCAGTACCGACGACAGCTTCAATATATTAAGCCGGCTCCAAAAAGCCGACAACAAAGTCCGTGTAATTCGGTTTCGTAAAAATTTCGGTCAGACCGCGGCACTGGCCGCAGGCTTCGCCCACGCAAGAGGCGATATTATCGTGGCAATCGATGCCGACTTACAAAATGACCCCGCTGATATACCGAAAATGATTGACAAACTCCACGAAGGATTCGACGTCGTAAGCGGCTGGAGAAAAAAGAGACATGACAACGCCATCACAAGGCTTATTCCTTCAAAAATCGCCAATTGGCTCATCGCTAAAATTACAAGAGTAAAGCTCCACGACTTCGGCTGCACACTCAAAGTCTACAGAAGAGAAGTACTTGCCGAAACGAAATTGTACGGAGAAATGCACCGGTTCATCCCCGCTCTGGCAAGCTGGAACGGTGCCAGCATCTGCGAAATGGTTGTAAACCACAGGCCAAGGACCGCCGGCGCCGCCAAATACGGCCTGAACCGAACTTTGAAAGTCGTACTGGACCTTATCACCGTCAAATTCCTCGGCTCGTTTTCCACAAAGCCAATCTATATCTTCGGCGGCCTCGGAATTTTAAGCGCCCTTGCATCGATAGCCTCAGGTCTGGCCGTGCTATATCAAAAATTTATCTCCGCTACACACCTGCCTATGAACAGAAATCCGCTGCTGGTTCTAACAGCCATGCTTATTACTACAACCATTCAGTTCATTCTAATGGGCCTGCTCGCCGAGCTCTTGGTACGAACTTATCACGAGTCACAGAATCGTCCAACCTACGTCATAAAAGAAATCCTCGAATCAAAGCAGGAAAGTCAAGAATAATCATGAGTAGACGACATACGAGCAAACGAGGCAGAGGAGCAACTGGGCGCCCCAAGGATTTACAACAAACGCGCATTAGTTCACCCTCTACGCTCCTGAGATGCCCCAAGTGCAACGCAACGATCATACAAACCGCCCTTCGATGTACTAAATGCAATGCTAGCCTGCGACCGACACTTTTGGAATTTATCACTTCATTAGGAATCATCACCAATGTAATCTTATTCTCCGCGTTTTTAGTAATAGCAATAATCAAGAAAACTCCTTCTCCGATTTTTGTATGTTTATTCAGTACCTTGGCAGCTGCCATTTTTATAGGCCTACGCTATGGACTTACTTGGTCGTGGATTGCGATACACATTGCGTGGGCGGTCTATCTTGGATTGTTCCTAATCTCTTCATTACTCATCGATTCCGTGCTTGTCTTCACCGTTGCAGCAGAAATGGTGATTATTATCTTGCTTTTAGTTTATTTGCACACTAAGAGAGTTAGGTTTTTCTGTTCAGTTAAAGACGAAACTAAAACTTTTGTTGTCATCCTTTCTATAGCAATAACTATGGCGTTAATGCCGTTCTCACTCGGAAAATACTTTGAACTCGGCACACCCGGTCCATATGACAGCGGTGCCTATGTCTATTCGGCCAAACACATTCTCGACGGCGCAGTCATCGGCGTTGATGAAAAGCCCAGCGCCCAACTGGGGACACTATTAGTAAATATGCTGGGCGTATGGCTCCTTGGCTTTAGTGAAACCGGCCCGAAGCTGATTCAGGGAATTCTGCAGGCGGCCGCTCTTGCGCTAATGTTTATTGCGATATACAAGCTCTTCGGCACCCTGCCTGCCGCAGTCAGTGTTATAGTGGCTTCAACTTATCTTTCGGCCCCCCTCATCGCAAAGTTCGGCAACGTAAAGGAACAATATATGATTGCCTTCATGGTGATGGCAATAAGCTGTTTTGCCCTGCGACAGTTGGGCGGCCGATGGTGGTGGGCCGTTCTGGCCGGTGCCTTCGTGATATGGGCCCCTTTGTTCAAACAGACTGGCGCATCAGCCATGGCCGCAATAGGTCTTTTCGTACTGATTCAGCCGATATTTAAGCACAAAAGCTTCAAACAGACCGCCTCGGACATAGGCCTGCTGACTGCCGGTGCCGTGGTTGCAATAGCGCCTGCATCTATTTGGCTGCTTACCTACCACAATGGCCAAATGTTACCATACGCCTTTGTATGGAAGCCGATAATCTCATCCATTAAGAATTCTCCCCAGGAGCCTGAGACTAAACCGACAGAACCTGAAAAAGAGCCAAATACACCTCAGGATAAACCGGCAGAGAAAGGGCTGTTGACAAAATTGCTGCCCGGATATGTTGCCGAAAGCTGGCTGGCACTGGAACCTGCGGAGAGAAAAGAGGTGGCACGCAGGGTTTTTCGCTATTATAAGCTGTTGATACTGCCGATAGCGCTGGCAATCGGTGCAATTGCGGTAAGAATTTTAAAGATGATTAACCGGGTGGTATCGAAGAAAAAAGAAAAGAAAACAAACTACGACCGCTTTGTGTTTCTTTTTACTGTGTGGTGGCTGCTGGATATGGCATTTGTGTGGATTAGTCCCCGTTCTTATGAGCAGTATTATCTGCCGTTAAACGCATCGGCCGCGATGCTCGGCGCATATCTAATTTGCTTCTATACAAATTTGCTCGCAAATCCTGTGAATAAAAACCTCTGGAGAATCGTTGGCTTTATAGGCCTTCTCTTTATGATAGGAATGTCATGGCACATATTCTTCGGAATAGAAAAAAGCCCCCACACCGGCGACCCATATGGAGAAAAACGGAGGGGTTATGTCCAGAAATTCAAAGAGGTGAGAAACCGCAAAAAAGGAGCAAAAGGCTACTGGGAAATTGCGGGCCAATACATCCGAAACGATTCTACTACCAGCGATAAGATTTACGTCTGGGGCTGGGTGCCGGGAATATATTTACAGGCACAAAGATTAAGTATGGTGCCGGAAGCCTTTGAGGGAACCATGCACACCCTGTCTCCGGAAGCGCTCTCGAAAAAAGTTGAAATGATATTAAATGCATTTAAGAAAGAACCTCCGAAATTCATTGTGGATACACACAAAATTCACTTTCCCTGGGACAGGCCCCCACTGGAATTATGGCCGATACTGCCAAAAGGACTTATGGGGATGAAAGAAACCGGCTTTCTGCCCGCTAATAAACTGATAATTGATCGATACAACACAGAGTACTCAAGATATCTGCGAGAGAAAGTTGAACCCGATGAGGCGCTTCGATATAAGGCTATGCAGCCCTTCAGGGAATATGTCATGAACAACTACCAAATTTCGGAAATCAACCAATATGTAAGAACTCAAAACAATCGCCTCATTCACAGGGTGTTCGGAGAGAATGTCGTTTTCAAGCGAAAATAGATGCAAAAAACACCACGCCGCAAAGCGTTACCAAACAAATGGATAAGGACCTGAAAAAACAGCAGGAAATATACGATAAATCATGGATCAGCAGCCTGAAGTCAGGCAAGGAAGAGCATGGGAACCTGCAGACAAACCTGGATTTCCTCGCAGAAACCGATTTGCTCAAACCAAATCATAAGATTCTGGAAGTCGGCTGCGGCATCGGAAACATCGTCTTTGAACTGACTAAAAAGGGATATGATATTACAGGCAGTGACATATCAGGCGAAGCAATTGCCTACGGGCTTAAAAAATACGGTGATATTAAGCTCGAAGTACAGCCGGCAGAAGAACTGCAGTTTGAAAATGAGACTTTCGATATAGTGCTGAGCTTTGATTTGTTCGAGCATATTGCCAAAGTTGACAACCATATAAAGGAAGTTTCTCGTGTCCTTCGACCGACCGGCTATTACATGTTTCAGACGCCAAACAAGTACAGCAATATTATCTTCGAAACAATACAGACCAGAACACTGAAATGGCGAAACTACCACCCCTCACTGCACTCGCCTGGCCAATTAAAGCGGCGATTGTCAAGACATGGTTTCAAAACACGATTCGTAAAAATGAATCCTATAAATGAATTCACTATAAAAAAATTCAAAAAGCTGGGGCCTGTGGGCAATATCTTCAAGCATATAAATTTTCGCCGTCTACCTCTTATCCTACAGACAAACCTGTACGTCATTGCTGAGAAAACAGGACCATGAAGATACTTATGCTAAATCATGAATTCCCGCCGGTTGGTGGCGGTGCAAGCCCGATTAGTTTTGAACTGTCCAAACAGCTCGTGAAGATGGGACACAGCGTTGACGTGGTAACCATGCGCTACCGCGACCTTCCTCGATTTGAAACTGTCGATGGCGTCAATATTTACAGGACACCTGCCATTCGCAAGAGACCTGATATCTGTTATACGCACGAATTAGTAACTTATTTGCCGGGAGCCTTGATTAAGACCATACGTCTGGCAAAGAGGGAAAAACATGACATTATCCACTGCCATTTTATTGTCCCCGGCGGTCCACTGGCATGGATAACAAGTAAACTCACCGGGATACCATTCCTTATTACATGCCACGGCAGTGATGTGCCCGGATACAATCCCGACCGTTTTAAGGTGATGCACAAGGCTTTGCTGCCTTCATGGCGATTTCTCGTCAGAAGGACGCAATTGTTGACCTCGCCAAGCGAATCTCTAAAACAACTAATCCTCAAAAGCTGTAAGGATACCAGGATTACTGTCATTCCAAACGGTATTTACACGGAACGCTTTGGCAAAGGACCAAAAGAAAAAAGCATTTTGATGTGCAGCCGAATCTTACCGCGAAAAGGTTTCCAATACACCATTGAGGCCGTCAAGAATATTGAGTTGGATTGGCAAGTACACGTCGTCGGCGAGGGACCATATCTGCCCGAACTGAAAAAGCTCGCCGAAGGCTCGAAAACACCAATTAAATTCTGGGGCTGGCTCGACAACAATGATCCCAGGTTTTACCAACTGTTCAGCAAAAGCGCGATTTTTGTTTTCCCATCTGAAGCCGAAAATTTCCCTTCTGTATTATTAGAGGCACTGGCTTCCGGTATGGCCATAATCACCAGCACAGCAGGTGGTTGTCCGGAAGTCGTTGGAAAAGCTGGATTACTTGTCGAGCCCAGGGACGCCGAAGGGATCCGAAAAATGCTGACAAAGCTCATTGACTCAGACCAGCTTCGACAGCAACTCGGAAAGCAGGCATTGGAACGGGCCCGGCAGCAATTCGACTGGGAAAACATAGCCCAACAATACTTAAACTGCTACAGTCAGATTCTAAATACTACTGCCGGGAATTAAAATACGCGGTTTTCCCGGCAAAATCCCGATTCTGCATTTCCAAATTGGTCGGCAGGCAGACGCATTTCAAAAAAAAGAAAAACAAAAATTCATTTGACCTTCAGCAATAAAAGTATATAATAATAAACAGCATCAGCGGACATTTTTGGTATATTTGCAACAATTGAGAAACATCATGATGATAAAAAGACCGATTTGTGGTCTTTCCGGCGATTGTAGTGAGTACGTATAAATGCAGTAATAACTTATTCTAAATGGAGGTAAAAATCATGAAGGCGAAAATGATCGTCGTCGCAGTTCTAATTGTTGTGGGCCTGTGTTTTCCTGCATGGGCTCTGGACGGCATTGTCTCTCACTGGAAGTTTGACGAAGGCAGTGGCAATATTGCATACGACTCAACTGGTATCAATGATGGTTCTATCTACGGCGCCACATGGACAACCGGTAAAATAGATGGTGCATTGAGCTTTGATGATGTGGATGATTATGTTGTGATAGCTGATGACCCTTCTTTAAGGTTTACACAGTATGACAGCTTTTCCGTTTCCTTTTGGGCCAAACCCTCTAATGGAGGTTATGTGTTTAGTAAATTGAACGCATATCCGCAAAGTGGGATTTTTGGGTATGCGCTTCGCTGGCTCTCCGATACTTATAAGTTCCAGTTTATGACACAGGAATCAGGGGTTGATAATGTATTTGTTGATACCACAAATAATTCTGTCCATGCCGGCATCTGGTACTTTGGAACCGCGGTATATGACAATAAGAATATGAAAGTTTACTTAAACGCAGAATTAAAAGGTACAAACTTTTTTGGGCTGGATACTGGCAACACAAGCCCTGATAACAATTTCGCCATAGGTGTCAGATTACTTCCTTCCATACTTGAACAGCATTTCGGAGGTATCATCGACGATGTCATTATTTTCGATAGGGCTTTATCTGACCAGGAAATCAGGGAAATTTATATTATGGGGATGGGCGATACAGAGTGGACGCTGGGAGTGCCCGTAATGGAAGTTAACACGGAATATGCGGAATGGGATCCGTTCCTGTCTGCCGACGGACTCTCGCTATATTATTCAAAAGGCAAGACGGACACCTTCTATTTTCATAGATTATATCAGGCAGCGCGACAGGAACCTTTCGGACCTTTTACATCAATAAAAGAAATCAGTGAATTGAATTATTCCGGCGGACATATCCAGGACCCGTGGGTGTCGGCGGATAATTTGCGCCTGTACTATATGAGAACCGAGCCGGGTAATTACTGGCGCCTCAAGTTCAGCGAGAGGAAATCGGTAAACGACCCATGGCCCGTTGGTGTAAATATTTCCGAATTGAACGTTCTCAATCAGATGCTTCGCAGTCCGACACTGACCGCCGATGAGCTAACGATATTCTTTAGCAGCTTCCCCACCAATCCTATTCCAGGCGGTGAAGGTGGGGATGATATCTGGATGGCAACACGTCCTGACCGGTATTCACCTTTCGGTAATATAACAAACCAGATAGGGATCAACACCGCTAACAATGAAGGAGGGCCAAGTGTTTCACCTGATGGCCTTACGCTCGTTTTTGATTCACATCGTAATGGGCCGTCCCAGTTGTTCAAGGCAACACGACAGTCCTTAACTCAGCCTTTTGGCAACATTGAACACCTGTGGGCATGTGATACACCCGGAGGCAGCAGTGCCACACCTTGTCTGAGCAGTGACGGCAGCGCGATTTACTATAGATCACATACTGCAACCCGGTCGACAGATATTTTCGTCTCGTATCTGGCAGTTACGAAGGCAGCTATTGACATCAAGCCCGGAAGCTGTCCCAATCCGCTTAATGTCAAGAACAAAGGTGTGCTCCCTGTAGCTATATTAGGCTCGGAAGACTTTGACGTACAGAGTGTTGACGTAGCTTCTATTCGCTTGGCTGGCGTTGCCCCAATCCGCAGTAGCTTTGAAGATGTAGCTGCTCCAGTGTCTAACGGAAATGAGTGTGAATGTTCTGCAGAAGGGCCTGATGGTTTCATTGATCTAACACTCAAGTTTGAAACGCAAATGATAGTGGAGGTTATAGGTGAGGTCGAACATGGCGATGAATTAGCTTTAGAGCTTACCGGCGTGTTGTCGGATGAAACACATATAGAGGGAAGCGATTGTGTTATTATCCGTGGCAGGCATAAGCCTCTTAACAGGGCAGACTTCAACGGCGATGGGATAGTCGATATGTCGGATTTCGCCGCCTTTTCCGAAAACTGGCTTCAATCCAGCATTGTAGAGTATTAATCCTGAACGATCTGACTGCCCAGCTTAGGTGTGGCGACGGCATCGAACCGGAAGGGGGCCGTGTAGCCGTATTTACATTGGCATAGAGCAATCGATCTTGAGTGCACTAATGGAATCCAGACTGTGACATCAGCACCACTATTGACATAATCGACAAGTCGGGCATTGCCTGGGTGGTGAATAGCTGGCTCGAAGGAGTCGCGCCGTAGTTATCGAAAGATGTACTTGCAGCACGAATTGTCGACTAAGGGCAACATCAATCGCCATGGCGTGGCCTCATAATAAATGGGGCCACGCCTTTTTTGCGCGCCACACGAAAACGCAGGACAAGTCAGTTACAGAATAGTCAAGAAAACCGGGAGGCTGGCCGATGATGAAAATGTGTGCTGACGACCTCTGCTAAACAAACACAAGCACAAAATGTTTCAATTGACTTAACCGGGCAAGAAGGTATATTCGTGAAGTCGAAAGGATTATCTGTCAGTAAGGTTTTATATTGATGAGTTCACCCGATAATTCGAGAGTAACAAAAGTCTGTTTCATTGCTCCAAAGGCATACCCGCTATTCAATCCCGATGTTAAAAAAGTTTTTGGAGGAGCAGAACTGGACCTGTATTTTCTTGCCACCGAACTTGCAAAAGACGAGAACTTCGCCGTAAGTTTCATCACCGCCGACTACGGACAGAGTGATTTCGAGACAATTGAGGCCGTCAGGATCATCAAAAGTTTGAATTTTAATAAAAACTCACTCACCGGCGCTACAAAAATATGGCAGGCCATGCAAGCTGCCGATTCTCATATATATTTCCAGGAAGCAGTCTCATGGGGCACGTTCCTGATTGCATTGTTTTGCAGCTCGCACAAAAGAACATTCGTTTATCGCACGGCTAATCAGGGTGAAAGCGATGGAACCTTCCTCAGGGGACAACGCCTGTTAAAGAAAGCCTTTTCCTGGTCTCTGCATAAGGCAGGAGCCGTCATTGTACAAAATCAAATAGATAAAGAGAAACTACAGGACTCTATCGGCATTGATTCGATGGTTATCCCCAACGGCCAGCCACTTCTCGAATCGGACTGCCGGAAACGCGATACCATACTTTGGGTCGGAAGAAGCACACATCTAAAAAGACCTGAGCTCTTTATAAAACTGGCTAAAAATTTCCCGCAAGAATCCTTTACCATGATTTGCCAGCAAGCTACAGGCGACCAAAATTACAAGGCCTTGCTCAATGAAGCCGAAGAGGTTGACAATATAAAATTTATTAAGGCCGTGCCTTTCGCTCGCGTTAACAGCTACTTCCAGCAGGCAAAAGTATTTGTCAATACCAGCGATTCGGAGGGCTTTCCGAATACATTCGTTCAGGCATGTAATTGTGCAACACCGATATTGTCGCTGAACGTTAATCCCGACGATTTTATCAATAGGCACAACTGTGGTATCAGTTGCAACGGCGATTGGAAGCAAATGGTTAATTCGCTCAGGGATATGCTTAAGGAGGACCGCTATCTGGAAATGGGCGAGAATGCAAAAAAGTACGCTCGGGAACGTCACGACCTGAAAAAGATTATAGAACAATATAAGCGGCTTTTCAGAGAACTTGTTAAGCATAACAACCCGACATTGCATGATTAGCTTTATAGATATTAGTATGACCTTTACCGTAATGCCGCAGGCAACAGGAGCAAAAAGGCTATGACCGGCCGGGAAGTCGAACCTATTCGGATCTGCTTTGTTATTTTGAACGCCTACCCCCTTTTCAACCCCGACGCAAAGGGTGTCATTGGGGGTGCCGAGGTGGATTCCTATTATATTTCGACCGAACTGGCCAAGGACACCGATTACAAGGTAAGCTGCATAGTCGCCGACTATGGCCAGAAGCCGGTAGAAGTCAGGGAGTCAGTCACGCTAATAAAGGCTTTGGACTTTAACACCAGGCGTTTCGCGGCGTCTCTGCGTCTTTGGCAGGCACTACGCAAAGCGGATGCACAAATATATGTTAGGAAACTCAGCTCAGCAGTTACCACCGAGGTCGCGCTCTTTTGTAAACGTTATGGACGAAGGTTTGTTTACCGCACGGCAAGCGCGGTGGAATGCGATGGCACATATCTGAGGGAACACTACTTCCGCGGAAAAGGCTTCCTCTGGTCATTGCGACGCGCAGACGCCGTAATCGCCCAAAACCAAAACGACGCCGATAATCTTGCCAAAACAGCAGGTGTCTGGGCCCAGGTTATAAGAAATCCCGAGCGTCTGCCGCCCCTGGACCGCAAGGAACGCCGCACAATATTGTGGGTTGGCCGAAGCGCTGATGTCAAGCGCCCGGAGTTGTTTTTGGAGCTGACTAAACAAATGCCCGAACAGCACTTTACAATGATATGTCAAAAAGCAATAGAGGACGATCAATATGACAACTTTGTAAAGAAGGCAGAACTAATCAAAAACCTCGAATTTATACAGCGAGTTCCATTTCACCAAATCCACGAGTATTTCCTTCAGGCCAAGGTGTTCGTCAATACCAGCGATTACGAAGGATTCCCAAACACTTTCATACAGGCATGTAAGTGCGCCACGCCTGTTTTATCACTGAACGTCAATCCCGACGGTTTCCTCGATAAACACAAGTGCGGCTTCTGCTGTAACGGCGATTGGGAAAAATTTGTCGATTCTCTTAAAGACATCATCGAACATGAACGATACAATGAATTAGGAGAAAACGCCAGAATATATTCC
>Ga0209536_100005782_pt1 | contig 19119 bp, 14 predicted proteins | sample DeeMarSeWOR28_12_FD_187461 | JGI IMG/M metagenome (GOLD analysis project Ga0209536, IMG submission 187461) | Marine sediment microbial communities from White Oak River estuary, North Carolina - WOR-2-8_12 (SPAdes) (version 2) | ecosystem: Environmental > Aquatic > Marine > Intertidal zone >... | reverse complement strand
TGGAGAAATATCGACGGTGAGGGACGGGGAGGGACGGTGGGGGCCAACACTTCCTGCCACAGTCCCTCACTATCCCTCACAGCCTTCCACCTTCCCTCACCGTCTTCTGTCTTTTGCCATCCGACGTCCGACTCTCCCTCTGGAGGACACAAATGCATTGCCGCATGGTGATATTGGTCTTGGCCCTGCTGGCCGTCCCCGTGGCCAACTCAGCTATCCTAGCGCAGGCCAATGACGCGACCTACGGTGCCAAGATCGAGGAACACACCACCGAGGAGCGGTTCCTGAGCCCGCTGGTAGATCACTTGCCGGCGTCTGAGATGGTACCGTCACCGCTGGATCATTTCGGGACGATCATCGGTGCGCCCGATATTCTACACAACACGACGGAGATCTACGGATACATGCGGGCCTTGGCTGACGCGTCACCGCGCTTCGTCGTGCGCTCGATTGGTAGGACCGAGGAGAATCGCGAGATGATCGAGGTGACTGTTGCAGACGAAGCCTCGATTGGCGACCTCGAGCGCTACCGCGGCTATCTGAATCAACTGGCTGACCCACGCACGCTGTCGCAGTGGGAGGCGCAGCGGGTAATCACTGATGCCAAGCCGATCTACTGGCTCAGTGGTGGTCTCCACTCGTCGGAGACAGGTGCTCCAGAGATGTTGATGGAGTTGGCCTACAGGTTAGCGGTGGAAGAGACACCATTCATTCGTACGATTCGCGACAACATGATAGTGATCATCGTACCGGTCGCAGAGCCGGACGGACGCGATCGGATGGTAGATGTTTACAGATATCGCAAGGCGCATCGGGACATGGGCCCCAATCTGACCTATTGGGGGAAATCCGTTGCTCACGACAACAACCGTGACAGCTACGGTCTTGGGTTGGCCCTGACGAGGAACGTGCTCGGCTCGTTCTTCCACTGGAAACCGACCGTGATGCACGACCCCCATGAGTCGGCGAACATCCTTTACGTGTCGACCGGGACGGGTCCCTACAACGAGCAGGTTGACGCATTGACGATCGACGAATGGCACAACATTGCCCATGAAGAAGTAACTCAGCTGACCAAGTTCGGGACGCCCGGCGTGTGGACGCACTCGTTCTACACTGGCTGGGCGGCGAACTACCTGCAGTGGATTCCCAACACGCGAAACAGTATCGGGCATTTCTACGAGACATTGGGCAACGGTGGAGCCGACACGCGTGAGCGTGAGATGTCGGAGAGTGCGACTGCTCGCGAATGGCATCGTCCCAACCCGCCACCAAAGGAGTCCGTCTGGACTCTCCGCAACAACACAAACTACATGGAGAGCGGCGTTCTCGTCGCGCTCAAGTACGTTGCTAGTAGGCCACAGGAGTTTCTCGAGAACTTCTATCTGAAGGGGACACGCGCGATCGAACGCGGACGCACCGAGGCACCGTATGCTTGGGTGATTTCTGCCCGGCAGCGGCGGCCGCTGGGGGCGGCGAACCTCGTCAACTTGCTGCGGGATCAGGGGATTGAGGTGCATCTGGCGACCTCCGATCTGAAGTGGTCCGCCGCAGGTGAGGAAGCCACAATTCCGAGCGGTTCGTACGTGATCCGGATGGATCAACCGTACCGCACCTTGGTGCAGGTATTGTTGGATAAGCAGTCGTTTCCAGCAGGTGCACAGCCGCCCTACGACGATGTGGGGTGGACCCTGCCGTTGTTGCATCAGGTGGATGCCCAGGCTGTCCCGGACTCGACGATCCTAGAGGCCGGAATGCGGCTTGTCTCGGATCCGGTGGCGGTCAGTGGCCAAGTCACAGACAAGAATCGCGATTTCTACCTTGTGAACAACAGCACTGATGACAACTTCACTGTGCTGCGGTTCAGACTGGCCGACGTTCGATTCGAGGCCGCCGAGGCATCCTTCGAAGTGGACGATCGGGAATACGCCGCGGGCAGCTTTGTGATCCCGGCTGAGGGTAACCCTGCGGACCTGGCCGATCGACTGGAGCAGGCAGCCAGGCAACTCGGTTTGGAGGTAGCTGGGAGCAGTCGAAGGCCTGACGTGCCGACACATGAAATCGAAGTGCCGCGTGTGGCGTTGGTTCACACGTGGGTAGCGACTCCCCAGGATGCTGGCTGGTGGTGTATGGCGTTCGACAAGATTGGGATTCCCTACACCTACCTGTCTGAACAGGATCTTGGCACGGAGGATCTTGCGAGCTTCGACGTGATCATCATGCCCAACAACCGGGCGAGTCCGCAGACTCTCATCGCTGGCACGACTGATGTTGGCGTACCGCTGTCGTGGAGGCAAACCGACGAGTACTCGGCAATCGGAATCATCGACCAAACCGATGACCAGCGCAAAGGGATGGGATATGACGGGGTCAAGAACCTCAAAGCTTTCGTCGAGCGCGGTGGGGTGCTCGTGGCGGAGGCCAATGCCGCCGCGTTTCCGATCGACATGGCGATCACACGGCGTGTGAGTATTCGGCAAACGCGCCAACTCCTAGCCCGCGGGTCGGTCTTCAGTACGACCGTTGCGGACGAGGCAAGTCCCATCGTCTACGGCTACCCTGATTCGGTGGCCGCGTACTTCAGCCAGGCCCCCGTGTTTCAGGTCGACACGAGCGATGGTGGAAACAGGAATCCTGATTGGTTCAGGGACGAGTTGTGGGACAAGGAGATCCCCCGAGTGGTCCTCAGCTTCGCCAAGAAGGACGTTCTGTTGAGCGGAATGCTGCATGGCGAAAGCGAGATAGCCGGCTCACCTGCTATCGTTGATGCTCCGGTCGGGAACGGTCACGTGGTGCTGTTTGCGGTTCATCGCTTCTGGCGTATGGAGACGTTCGGGAGTCACGCCTTTGTGTTCAATACCATGCTACATTGGAATGATCTGCGCGTCGGCTGGCCGCAGCGGTCACAGGGTGAGGACACCAGCGACTCCGGGTACGAAGCTGGCAGATGAGCGGATAGCTGCCTGCCAATAGCGGGCCTGCTAAACATGTGGGGCGGTTGATTGCAGTCAGCAGCCAACCGCCCCTTCTCGTCCGCTCCCACCCCCACCGCAGCACCCGATGGCAGTCTTCCTACCCCGAAGCCCCTGCCGCGCGCAGTTGAGTGAGATCTGGTGCTTGCACCGATTTGAGATAGGCATTGGGATCGTGGTCCAGCGCACCCTTAGGTAGCCAATCCCACATCGGGCCCAGGTCGTTCTTGATCTTCTGGACGAAGAATTGCGGCAATTCGGTCGTTTCGCGCTCAAAGTAGCGGCGCAACGGCCAGTCGCTGTCGAGTCTCCTCCGGATCTCGGTGTAGTACTTGATCCTGCCGAAGCCCTCCGACGATATCGCCCGTACCAGGTTCATCCAGCGGGGGATCCTCGACTTGATTGCCCTATGTCTCCTGAAGATCGAGCGCCAGGAGAACGAGTACTTGCTCACGTCTATCACGCGATCGTAGAACTCCGACCACGAGTAATGTCGGGGCTTAACGTTCATCGCGTGGTTGTTGTTCAATAGATGGAATGGGAACGGCAGAACGCGATTGGCGCGCTGAAACTCGAGATTCAACGGTGCCGCTTGGCCAAAACCAGAGAGTAGAGAATACGCGGGAAACGCGCCGGGTGCTTGGTCGAGGAACCGCTTCGTCAGTTCGAACGGCTCCGGCCCTTGATCGGTATCAAGCCCCAGGACGAAGTTGACTTGCACATAGGGAATGTACCTGAGCACCATATTGATGTGTTCCGATACCTGCCGAACCTTGTCGATCCCAAAAATGCTCACCGCTCTGGACTTGTTCCCCAACTCATACCACGACTCCACTCCCGGGAGCAAGGCCTTGAAACCGTTACGCTGGAGCACCTCGAGTCGCTGCTCTGACAGCAATGACAAACTGCTCTCTGCTATGAAATCGATGCTGTCTGGCGGCACCGCTTCCTCGATCGCTTGCATGAAGTCGTTGAAACGGACCCCGAAGTTGGGATCGTGCCAGGCGACTCGCGGGCGCCGGAATTTTCCTAGCAGGAACCGCAGGTCGTCTCTGATCACCGTGTAGTCGAGGGGTTGGAACGGTACCACTGAATCGATACAGAAACTGCACGTGTACGGGCACCCCGTGCTTCCCAACATCGGGACGATCTTGATGAGAGGGGCTTTACTGAGCGTAGCTTCCACGAACTTCCAGCGCTCACGAACTCCCGGCAGATGGCTGGGCTGAGCCGCGGCGGAGAGGTAGACGCCCGCCGGTACGTTTTGGGCCGGATCCGCTAGGATGTCTTGGATGACGTTCTTGTCGGTGAACCCGAGAACGTAGTCGAAGTACCGTTGCGCGTCCTGCGGATAGCAGCGGGCGTGCGGTCCTCCCAGAACCGTCACGGCCCCTTTTGCTCTGAATCGGCTGCTCAGTGCATAGGCAAGTTGGGCTGCCTGCGTGAATGCTCCGATGAATACTAGGTCTACTTTGTCAGGCAGCTCGGCGGCCAAGTCCTCGAGACCGGTGTAGCAGATGAGAGTGACGTCGTGTCCTTCCTGCTCACACCACGTGGCGATCACCTGAGGCATGATGCTCGCGAGGTTGGCGTGCATTACGCGGGCGTACAGGGCTCGGGTTGGTGCTTTCGTGACGAGGTCGATGACACCGATGCGTAGCTTTCGCAAAGCAGCCTCCGGCAGAGCAAGATAAGTCACAGAAGATCTATCATGGGCTCTCATCGCGCAAGGTGGGGGGGCATGCCTACCGTCGCGGTTTCCGAGCGGTAGATTAGCCGGAACCGAATATCGCAAGTACCATGACCTACAAGCCCATCGAAGACTACGGTATCATCGGAAACATGCACACTGCAGCATTAGTGGGCATAGACGGCTCCATCGACTGGTACTGCCATCCTCATTTCGATTCGCCCAGTGTGTTCGGGGCAATCATGGACCACAACGTGGGTGGTCGCTTCAGGATCGGACCGGTGCGATCTGACGCGACCCAAAGACAGTTCTATTGGCCTGACACCAACGTCTTGGTAACGCGCTTTCTGACGGTGGAAGGTGTCGGCCAGGTTGTTGACTACATGCCAGTCGGCGTGGGCGCGGATGAGTCGGGGCACCACTGGTTGATTAGAAAAGTGCAGGTGCTTCGGGGTACCATGAGATTTCGTGCGGAGTGCCACCCAGCGTTTGACTACGCTCGTGCGGAGCATGAGACCGTTCTCTCCGAGCAGGGAGCGTGTTTTCACGGTCCCGGGTTGAGCCTGGGTCTGGTGTCACGACTGCCGCTTCAGGTCGACGGTAACGCCGCGGTGGCTGAGTTCACAGTTGAGGAGGGTCAGACTGCCGTCCTTGCACTCGGGGAGATCGGCCAGCGCGGTGCGTGTGGGGCGATGCTTTCAGACGCGGAGGAATTCTACCTGTTCGAGAGGACGGTGCAGTATTGGCGCCATTGGCTCTCCCAATGCACCTACCAGGGTCGGTGGCGTGAGGCGGTGCAGCGGTCTGCCTTGGTGCTCAAACTGCTCACGTTCGAGCCCACCGGCGCTATCGTCGCGGCACCGACTTGCGGTCTGCCCGAGCAGGTGGGGGGAGAGAGGAACTGGGATTATCGCTACGCGTGGATTCGGGATGCCGCCTTCACTATATACGGATTCTTCCGGATCGGGTTCACTGATGAAGCCGCTGCGTTCATGCGGTTCCTGCAGCAGATCACTCAGGACCGGGACCCAGACCACCTGCTCCGTGTCATGTACAGCGTCGACGGTCACAGCAAACTAAGCGAGGAGATCCTCGATCATTTGGAGGGTTACCGAGGTTCGCAGCCGGTGCGGATCGGAAATGGGGCCCACGACCAACTGCAGCTCGATATCTACGGTGAGTTGATGGACTCGGTCTATCTGGACAACAAATACCGCACGCCAATTGCCTACGATCTGTGGATCAAGCTGCGGGAAATGGTCGATTGGGTCTGCGACAACTGGAGGCGCAAGGACGAGGGGATTTGGGAAGTGCGGGGTGGCAGACAACACTTCGTGTATTCCAAACTGATGTGTTGGGTCGCTGTCGATCGCGGTCTCCGGCTGGCCATGAAACGGTCCTTTCCCTGCAGTCGCGACAAGTGGTACACCACCCGCGACGAGATCTTTGAAGAGATAATCTCGCGCGGCTGGAGTGAGGATCGTGACGCGTTCGTGCAGTACTTTGGGAGCACCGCGCTGGATGCAGCCAACCTCATGATGCCTCTGGTCTTCTTTCTTTCGCCGAGTGACCCTCGGGTGCTCAAGACGATCGACGCGATCTGTGATCCTCCGTCCCGCGGAGGGTTGTTGTCGAACAGTCTGGTCTACCGTTACAACGCCAGTGCCGGTGTAGACGGCCTGTCGGGTGACGAGGGCACGTTCAACATGTGCACCTTCTGGCTGGTTGAAGCCATCACCAGGGCTGGTGGCGTTGACCCCAAACGACTCGACCAGGCCCGACTCATGTTTGAGGAAATGCTGGGCTATGCCAACCATGTTGGACTGTATGCGGAGGAGACTGGCAGTAGAGGGGAAGCCTTGGGCAATTTCCCGCAGGCATTCACGCACCTATCGTTGATCAGCGCCGCCTTCAACCTCGATCGGGTACTCGGGGGGGCTGACTAGGCCAAGTCGTTGTTCACCGGCTGCTCTCTCCCGCCGCTGCACTGTCAACTAGCCAAAGCAGACGCCCTGTGGTGGGACTCACGAGTGTAGCTGGCAGAGGCTCGGTTTCTCGTCCTTCCGTGGCGGCCCTCACTCGCGCCAGTGTCTGCGCCTTGGACCGACCTTGCACCAGGAAGATCACATTCTCGGCTGCATTGATTGATCTCAGGGTCAGGGTAATTCGCTGGTGCGGCGGCAGCGGGCTCTCTGTGGGTACCACGTATCGGTTACAAGTAGTCAGGTCGGGTGTGTGGGGGAAGAGCGATGCTGTGTGTCCGTCTGCTCCCATGCCAAGCAGAATGAGATCGAACCTCGGTCCGCTGCCATGGAAGAACGCCGCAAGCTCCTCAGTGTAGAGCGTGGCAGCCTCTTCGGGAGGCAACTCGCCCCGAATGCGGTGAACCGAATTCGGCGCAACAGGTACCTGGGAGATCAGCGTTTCACGAGCCATGTTGTAGTTGCTCGCCGGATGATCCGGAGGGACACAACGTTCATCACTCCAGAAGAAGCTTACGCGCGACCAGTCAATTAGCGAACGGTAGCTGTCGCTGGCCAGCTGAGAGTACAGCTCGCGCGGTGTGTTCCCGCCGGCCAATACCATGCTGCAGTGGTTGCGCTGGGCGATGCTCTTGCTGACGGCTCGAACCAGTTCGTCCGCAGCCGCCTGGCCTAGGGCACCTTCGTCAACTACCCGCCAGGTGGGCTCGGTCATGGAAGTCGGCGATGTTCGAAGCGTTGAGCCACGTGTGACCGTGGCTGGCTAGGAGGTCTTCAGCTTGTTGCGGTCCCCAGCTGCCGGACTCATACGTGTGCACGTTGAACTGTCCGTCAATCAACGGAGCGTAGAGTTCCCACGAAGCTTCGGTCTCGAGATTGTGAACGAACAGGGTTTGATCTCCCCTCAGTACGTCCAGGAGGAGCGTTTGGTACGCGTCGGGAATCGGCTCGAAGGCCTCTTTGTAGAGGAAGTGCAGCGGAATCGGCAGCAGTCTGAACGGTTCGCCGGGGATCTTGACGTCAACACAGAGATGGAATCCTTCATCCGGTTGCAGGGTCAGCACCAGTACATTTGAGCGAGTCTCAGGGACACCGACAGATTTGAACAAGCACACGGGCGGCCGGCGGAAGGAACCAGCAATCTGGGTGAGTCTCTGAGGCATACGCTTGCCGGTGCGGATGTAGAAAGGGACACCCTGCCACCGCCATGTGTCGATTTCGAGTTTCACAGCGGCGAACGTGTCCGTGTGCGTGTCACGGGGCACTCCGGGTTCCTCTCGGTATCCCGGTACCGGTTGATCGCCGATTCTCCCTGCGACATACTGACCGAACACGACGTCCGCAGGACGGATCGGCGCCACCGCCTGAAGCAGCTTGACCTTCTCGTATCTCACCGCATCGGCACTGAACTCACCTGGGACCTCCATTGCCACGAGCGACAATAGCTGTGTCGCGTGGTTCTGAACCATGTCCCGCAGCGCACCCGCCTGGTCGTAGTAACCGGCTCGTTCCTCTACTCCTAGACTCTCGGCTACGGTGATCTGAACGTTGTCGATCCGGTCACGATTCCAGAGGGACTCGAAGATCGAGTTGGCAAAGCGAAATACCAGGAGATTCTGAACCGTCTCTTTCCCGAGGTAGTGATCGATACGGTAGATCTGAGACTCGTCGAAGAAGCTGTGCGCCAGAGCATTCAACTGGCGGGCACTGGTGAGATCGTGTCCGAAAGGCTTCTCGATCACCAATCGGGTCCAGCCGTCACTGCCCTGCAGTGCCGCCGCTCCCAGTCCGTTGATGGTCGGCAGGAATGCAGCGGGTGGCAGTGCAAGGTAGAGGGTGCGGTTCCCCTCTAGAGACCTCAGGTTGTCGATTTCATCGATCCGACTGGCGAGTCGTCTGTAATCGTCAACTTCACCGTCGCCGATCCGTTGGTAGTACAAGCAACTGTCACACCATTGGCTGACCTCCTCGTCGTTCAAGCCTCCATATCTGAGTGCTTGTCGCGCCCAGTTCCTGAAAGACTCGTCGTCGTACTCACCGCGGCGGGAGACCCCGAGCAGGGCGTTGCGCTCACCCAGTAGGCCACGTTTTTGCAGCTGGCCGATTGCTGGCAGCAACTTGCGTTGCATCAGGTCTCCGGTTCCACCGAACACGACGAACAGGTGTGGGTCCACGCGCGACACGGACACTAGTCCTCCCGCTTCACAGCGTGGCCGCCAAACTGGTTTCTCATGGCGGCTAGCAGCCGGTCGGCGTAAGACTCGTCATCCCGCGAACGCAGCCGCTGAATCAGCGACAGGGCAGCCACGGGAGCTGGGACGTTGAGGTCTATCGACTCGATTACAGTCCAGCGTCCTTCACCGGAATCCTGCACGTAGGGAACGATGTCCTGCAGAGATTCAGGGTCGGCCAGCACTCTTGCCGTGAGGTCGAGCAGCCACGAACGCACTACGCTTCCGAACCGCCAGATCTCGGCAACCTGGTGGAGATCGAGCCCGAAATCGGTCTTGTGCTTGAGGATCGAAAAACCCTCGGCATATGCTTGCATCATGCCATATTCGATCCCGTTGTGGATCATCTTCACGAAATGCCCCGCGCCGGTAGGTCCAACCCGTCCCCATCCGATCTTGGGACCGGGAGCCAACACCTTGAAGATCGGTGCCAGATGTTCCACCGTCTCTGCAGGGCCACCGATCATGAGAGAGTACCCCTCGGCGAGTCCCCACACGCCCCCACTAGTGCCCACATCCATCAGATGGATATTCCGTTCACCCAGTAGTGCCGCGCGACGCAGTGTGTCTCTATAGTAGGAGTTGCCACCATCGAGAACCATGTCGCCCGCTGTGAGTCCTGGTAGCAGGGTTTCGATTGTCTGGTCCACCGGCTCGCCGGCAGGCACCATGAGCCATATGGCACGGGGCGGGCTCAATCGAGCCACCAGGGCTGGTACCGAGTCAACGCCCACGGCCCCTTTGGGGACCATTTGATCGATTGCGTCGCGGTTGCGGTCATACACAACGAGTCGGTGGCCGCCCAGCAACAGGCGCTCGGTCATGTTGGAGCCCATTCGTCCCAAACCGATCATTCCGAGTTCCATCCGCTTGACTCTCATCGCAAAGCCTCCAGAAGCGCGGTTAGTCCAGCCGCAGCGTCTTCACCTAGGTCGACTCGCAGGATGCGGCGTCCGCGCTGTCGCAGTGCTTGGTAGTCCCCCAGGGCCTGGGCTCCTATCAACATCCCAAACGTGTAATCAGTCTCCGGGACCGGAACGTCGTGGGCCGGGCGATCGACCAACTGGAGGAAGAGACCGGTGTGCGGTCCACCTTTGTGAAGTTGACCGGTCGAGTGCAGGAACCGTGGTCCATACCCAAGGGTGGTGGCCACTCTAAGACGCTGGCCCAACACCTTGCGGACCTCTTGGAGACGCACGGTGGTGTCTTCGTTGGGAGCAAGGTACGCCTGAAGTGCCACGTAGTCTCCCAGCTCTGCCTGCGCCCATTTCCCCAACTCCTCCCTGAGCTGTCTCGGGTCCGCGGCATCTACTGCCTGTTGCCCGCTGGGCATAGCAGCACCCGCTCTACTGTCCATCGCACTGCGGGCGAGGTCCTTGGCAAGTTGGACATCGGGCTGATCGAACGGATGGATACCGAGCACTGCGCCGGCGACGGCGACGGCCATCTCCCAGCGGTACATCTCTTGTCCGAGGTCGAATGAGTCCCGCAGGTGGATCCGGACAACCGGGTGACCAGCCTGTTCGATGTCTGAGGTGAACTGCTCCACGTCGCCTGAGGCACCCCCTATCGTCAATGCTACGAACAAACGATCCTGACCGAACTCCTGAGGCGAAAGCGGCGGCTCGGACGCGACCGGCAGGATTCCCCTGCCACCCTTGCCGGTACTCTCGGCAAGTAGCTGTTCAATCCAGTCCGGGAAAGATGCGAGTTGTGGAACAGCGAGGAATGTCACCTTGTCGACGCCCGAGAGTGCGAGGCCCCCGAGTGCCGCGCCGAGTTCGAGGCCCGGGTTCGCGGCTGTTAAATCGGATGAGGCCGACGCAGCCGCGATGGTTCTCGCCCGCTCCAGCAATTGTCCAATATCTATGCCGATCAGCGCCGCCGGCACCAAACCGAACACCGAGAGGGCGGAGTAGCGACCGCCAACATCAGGTGGAGCAGGGCAGATATTTCGGAAGCCCCGTTCCACTGCAAGGTGCTCCAGCGGAGTCCCAGGATCGGTTATGGCAACGAAGTGATCGCCAGGTCTCTTAGCAACTCGCTCCACTCGGTCCCAGAAGGTGCGAAACAGAGACAAGGTCTCGAGGGTTGTTCCCGATTTGCTCGACACCACGAACAGCGCCGTTGTGGGATCGATGGCCATTTCCGCGGCTGCTACAGCCTCCGGGTGCGTACTGTCCAGAACCAGCAGTTCCGGATATCCCACCGCACTGCCAAACGTCCGTGCAAACACTTCAGGGGCGAGGCTGGAACCACCCATCCCGAGGAGCATTACGTGGCGATAGCCACGCCGCTTGATCTCGTGTGCGATTGCAGTGATACCGTCAACCTGTCCGTCCATCACCTCGGGTAGGGTCAGCCAACCCAGTCGATCGGTCAATTCGGGCACCTGCTCAGCAGACCAAACAGTGCGGTCCTTTTGCCATATTCGCTCGCATACGCGGCCGTCCCTCAGGCCCTGGAGAATCCCGTCCGCTCTTTGGTGGTGGGGTCCCAAGCTGAGCCGCATGCGAGCATATCCCTCGATTGATGACATGCTGTGTTGTGTAACCATGTTGACAGTTTCCCCGGTTCTTCATGGTTCTGGTGACGCCGCAGGCAGAATCACAGCGGCGACACCGCAGCCCCCACCAGAACAAGTAGATCTGACGGCCGACCGGCTGCAAGTGGGCAGAGCATGACAGGGTGCCGCCAGGCCCAATGCGCCAGCCCAGAAGCCGGACTGGAACCGGCGTATCGACCTCCATAGATTCTCTCCGCAATCGGGGCTAAGCTACACTCGCAAAGCAGGATCGAACTAGGAATCGGAGAACCTCTATGCCAACGAAAGCAGTCGAAACCGCACTCAATGCGCAGATCCAGATGGAGCTCGAGTCTGCCTACGTCTACCTGGCAATGGCGGCCTTCCTCGAGGAGCAGAATCTCCCTGGGTTTGGCCATTGGATGCGGATGCAGTTCCAAGAGGAAATGGCCCATGGGCTGAAGATCTTCGATTATGTGCTCGACAGCGGTGGTCACGTCGAACTCAAAGCTATTGGGCAGCCAACTGCGACTTTCAAGGGCCCGCTCGCGGTGATGAAGCAGGCGTTGAAGCACGAGCAGAAGGTTACTGCCTCCATCACCAAGCTCTACGAGCTCGCGTTGAAGGAAAAGGACTATGCGGCCCAAGTCCTACTACAGTGGTTCATTGCCGAACAGTTGGAGGAAGAGAAGACGGTGGGTGACATTATCGCACAACTCGACAGGGTTGGCGACAGTGGTGCCGGGTTGGAGATGATAGACCGTCAGCTCGCAGCGCGGACTACGGAGGAGCAGGAGTAGGGCTGGTATGATGCCTGGCGCCGCCGGCCGGCGCCAGGCTTATCCTGCGGTAGTGATGTAGTCGGTGAGGTGCTCGATCGTGGTTTCATGATCCTTGGCCTGATAGGCCAAGATGTCACCGCTCGTCAAGATACCCACTATGCCATTCTCGTCAGTTACCGGAAGGTGGCGGATTCGCTTGGCTGTCATGATAGCGCTACAATCCTCGAGGGGAGCTTCCGGCCTGCAGCTGACTACGGGCGCTGTCATCACCTCTCGTAACGTTGTGGTGGCTGGGTTACGTTGTTCGGCGACAACTCGACGCATGACATCTCGTTCGGTGAAGATACCGATCATTTCCTCCCCATCGGTAACGATCACCCCGCCGATCCCTTGATTGTTCATGAGGTTCGCGGCATTGAGGACGGAATCGGACGCGATCATGGAAACAACGGTCGTGCCCTTGCGGGCCAAGACGGTCGCAACGGTAGCCAAGGTATACTCCTCATTTGAGGGCGAACTAGCATACTACCGTGTGACCGTAGAAAACGCCAGCAAACTGGAATCTGGTTGACTATTAGAGTAGTTGTGCTACGGCGTTAGCTGCTCGATCCACCTCCTCCATGGTGTTGTAGACGTGGGGGGACAGTCGCACCCCGGCGAAGTCACCACCCATAGCGGCACCGGCGACGGTGTGCTCCGAATACAGTCTTTCAAAGGCTGCGCGCGGATCTGCGCCGGTGCGGCTGAACACGACTACGCCGGCGCTGAGGTCCGGATCCGCAGGTGTGTGGAACCTGATATCCGGCACCGCGGTGCTAAGTGCTTGCTTGAGTCCCGCAGCTAGTGCGCGGACCCGTTCTTCCACCCGGTCAGGACCGATCGTGTTGTGAAATCCGACCGCTGTTCCCATTGCGGCCACGGCGGCGTCGTCCCGCTGGCCCAGATTCTCGAACTTGCGGGCGCCACGCTCCAACGCGCCTTCCCACCCGACACCGACATCGCTGGGCCAAAGATCAGCGATGCGATCCTGGCGGACGTACAGCAAGCCCACCTCCTTGGGTCCCATCAGCCATTTGTGTGAGCTGCCGGTGTAGAAGTCGCATCCCACAGCGTGGAGATCTACTCGGATGGCCCCGAAAGTCTGAGCGCCATCCACCAATGTTAGGATGTCACGCTCCCGAGCCAACGAGCACAGTTGCCTCGCGGGCAGTCTGACACCAGAGATGTTTGATACGTGACTGAACGCCAGCACACGGGTATTGCGACTCAGTACTTCGCGGAACGGTCGGATGAGATCTTCGGCGGTGCTCGGAGCCGCGGGAGTTGTAACCCGGTGCACCACGTACCCGTAGCGTTCCGCCCTCACATCCCACGCCACATTGTTGGTGGGATGATTCTGGTCCCAGATTACCACTTCATCACCCGGACCAAGCGTCAACCCGTTGATCACCGAGTTGTTGCCCTCGCTGGTGTTGCGAGTAATGGCGATCTCGTCCGAATCGGCGCCCAAAAACTCGGCCAGTAGATCCCTCGCCCTCTCTCGCAGCTCAGTAAACTTGCCGCGGTTCTGGAACGAGGCGTCACTGTCAACATCCCCTGTCAACGCGTTCACCGTGTTGATCACCGGATACGGTGAAGGGCACAGGTTGGCGGCGTTCATGATGACCAGATCGTGTCGGAGCGGGAACTGCTCCTTCACCATCTGCCAATAGTGTTCGTCCAGCACACCTTGCGGCGGCCTGAGGGTATGGGATGGTCTGCTGGGGACCGATCCGATCGCTTTCGCTGGAGGGACCACCGCCGCGGCGGCGAAGCCGCCTGCCAACCCTTTGAGAAACAACCGCCGATTCTGCGAATCCATGGTTCACTCCCGCTGTGTTACGACCAAAGGAGACCGGAATGTGTTAAGATACGAGAGCGGTTGTGATGGCGACAGCGGGAGGCATGTGGGTTGGAGGGGGTGGGGTCAAAACGTGGGTAGGATGGTCGCTAACCGCTTATCCTTTGGTGTCTTGGAAAGCGCCGTGAAGCTTTCTTCACATATACTCTCCACGTCCCTTCCCGGCCCAAAGGTAGTTATTATTCAATGTTTTGTTTCGGCGAACCGCCTTCTTTGGCCTGTCTGTGCATGACGGTCGGTGGGCCGTGTGGAAGGGCCGCCTGCTTGGCAGCAGGATCGAGAAGGCAACGATGACAGAAGGACCGGATGGGTGGTTGAGTGTGGTTTGGTCAAGAAGCATCGCAACCAGGGCTTGATACGCCGTAAGGGCAAACAATGACGACTACAAAACCTGCTCCAGCTGAGGAAGCACTGTCAGATAACAGAGCGAAGGGGAAGAAGCGGAAGATTAAGACCATTCGGGTGCCAGAGCACACCGTTGAGGTCGTCTCTGACTCTGGCGAAGGAGCCCAGAAGTGCGGTCAGATCTTCGGCCAGGTATCTGCGATGATGGGTAACGGCACCTGGACCGTCGAGATCATTCCTGCAGAGATCCAGCCGCCGCCGAGGACCCCTCCTTCCGCGAGCGGCAACAGGATTAGGCTCGGCACCAAATCGGTGTCCAACTGGGGTGATGGAGCCGACCTCGTGGTTGCCTTCAACGAACAGGTGTTGCTACACCGGCACAGATTGGAGGGACTGAAGGAGGGCTGCACCATTCTCATCGACAGCCAATGGGAGAGTCACGAGGACGAGGACATCCGGAAACAGTACGCCGAAGCAGTAGAGGAGATGTCCGGCCACAACTACAGGTACGTCCCGTTCCCGTTGGAGGAGCAGTCAGCCACCATCGTCGAGAATCCCAAGAAGGGCAAGAACATGTTTGCCCTCGGTGTGCTTTCCTGGATCTACTCACGCGATCTCGACAGAACCCGCGATCTCATCGCTCGGTCGTTCAAGAAGAAGGCGAAGGAGATCACTGAGGCAAACGTCGCGCTGCTCGACGCAGGTTTCAAGTGGGCGGACGAGAACCTCGATTTCAAGGTCGAGGTTCCGACGGAACCGTCCAGCGTTCCCCGGGTGGTGATGAACGGCAATCAGGCGATAGGGTTTGGTGCCATTGCAGCAGGGATGGATCTCTGTTCGATGTACCCAATAACTCCTGCCACGTCAGCTTCACATCATCTAGGCGAGATCTTCCAGAAGTTTGGGGGAATAGTACATCAAGCCGAAGATGAGATTGCGGCCATCGGGGTAGCGGTGGGCGCCTCATTCGCCGGCAAGGTGGCGTTTACTATCACTTCGGGCCCTGGTTTGGCGCTGAAGACCGAGTTCATCGGTCTCGCCGTGATGACCGAAGTGCCCCTGGTCATAGTAGATGTCCAGCGGGGTGGTCCGAGCACCGGTCTGCCTACCAAGATTGAGCAGGGTGACCTGCTGGCATCGATCTACGGGCAGCCGGGTGACGCACCGCATGTGGTGATGGCCCCTGCTACCATGGAAGAGTGTTTCCTTTGCATGACCACTGCGCGGCGCATTGCCGAGGCGTTCCGTGTACCGGTGATGGTCCTGACGGACGCGAACCTGGCGACAGGCGTCCAACCGTTCCCTCGGCCGGATCTCAAAGCGGAGTGGCAGGCGACCCCGCCCGATCTCAGTGCGGTTCCCGAGGGCACTCGGGCATACGAGTGGGATCCGCAACTGGGCACTTCCCAGCGGCTCATCCCCGGGATGCCCGGAGGAATGCACATCGCTACTGGTTTGTCTCACGACGAGAACAGCAAGATCGGATACAGCCCGGACGTGCACGAGCGCGGCTGTCAAATGCGCGCCCGCAAAATGGCGGTGTTCCAGCAGACTCTGCGACAACCTGAGGTACACGGTGCCGCGTCGGGCGATCTGTTGCTGGTTGGCTGGGGCAGTACCTGGGGAGCGATTGAGGAAGCAGTGGATCGTGCCCGCGCCGAAGGTCTCGCCGTCTCTTCGCTCCAGCTACGTTTCCTCTCGCCGATGGAACCTGGACTCAAAGAGATCTTCAGCCGGTTCAAGCGGGTGATGACTGTAGAGATCAACTACAGCGACGATCCGTCCGATCCGTTCATCACGGACGAAAACCGACGCCGAGGCCAACTGTGTTGGCTGCTCCGCGCTCAGACCCTGGTGGACGTGGACTGTTGGACGCGGGTGCCGGGTGAGCCGCTCAAGCCGGGGCAGATCTATCAGGCTATTCGTAGCCACATGCCGAATGGAGACAAAGCATGATTGACACTTCTTGCTCGCTGCTCGGTTGTAGCGTCGATGAGGACGACCGCTATTTATCGATGGCCGACTATGAGGGTGCCGTCGCTCGGTGGTGTTCTGGCTGTGGAGACCACGCGGTGCTCACCGCAGTGCAGCGACTGCTCGAGGGTGAGCAATTGGCTCCGGAGAAGACCGTGTTTGTATCGGGGATTGGTTGCTCGAGCCGGTTTCCTCACTACTTGAAGACGTATGGATTCCACGGACTGCACGGCCGGGCCCTGCCGGTTGCCACTGGGGTCAAGCTCCGTCGACCGGATCTCCATGTTTTCGCTGTGATGGGTGATGGCGACTGTACGTCTATCGGCGCGGCTCACTGGATCCACACTATCAGGTACAACCCCAACATGGTTGCGTTGATGCTCGACAATGGGGTGTACGGGCTCACCAAGAACCAAACCTCGCCGACTAGTCCGCAAGGGTTCCCGAGCAACACGCAACCGTTCGGGGCTCACCTGATGCCGATGAACCCGATATCCACCACGCTCGGTGTGACCAATGCCTCGTATGTGGCCCAGACTGGCGATTGGGTTCCCGATCACCTCTACGAGACGATCGCGAAGGGATTCCGGCACAAAGGCTTCGCTTTCATACGTGTTCTTCAACGGTGCCCACAGTATACGACAGCCGTGTTTGAGGAAGCCGTGCGGAATCCTGACATGATCGAGTTGATGGTGCATCCGGACGGGATCAACGTGCCGGAGTTGGAGCAGGTGTACAAGAACCACGTGTATCACGATCCAGCGGATCTCGATGCCGGCCGCAGCCTCGCGGAGCCACACGGGAAGATTCGGTTGGGCCTGTTCTACCAAAACGAGAGCCTGCCCCGCTACGAGGAAGTACGACAGCTGCCATCCCATACCGCCGAAGAGAAAATCGAGCTACTGAATGCGGAGTTAGACCGCTATGCCGTCTGACGAACGGATTGATCAAGCACTAAAGGCGCTTTCGGGCCAGACGCGAGCGTTCCGTTCTGCGTTGGCCAACACCATAGACCAGATTCGCCGCTTCCAAGCAGAACACGGTGCCGCGGCGGATGGTAAGATCGATAGGGTAGCCACGGAACTAGGTCCATTTGCTGTGGGCAGGATCGATTTCGAGCGGTTTTCGGGGCTGTTTACCGACACGCTCAAACTCGATCGCCCGACTCTCGAGACCATCGACAAGGCACTCAAGACGCTCACCGAGCTAGCTGCCAGAGGCGAGAAGCTCTTCCTCGTCACCGTCGAGAGCGGCGGCAGCGTGAGGGATTCCGTGGCGACGGCTCTCGAGGAGTTGGGCCGCGCGTACGGTGCCGCCCGGGTCTTCGAGCAGTCGAAGTTCGGACGCTCCCCTGACAACGAGCACGCACGTTCTCTGGGATCCTTCCCGTTTCATCGCTGGAGCAGTGGTGAGCGTCGCATGGCTCCTCCCCTCGTGGTCGCGGTTGATGGGAAGGACCTGAAGGCAGCTGGGCTGGCAGACTTCATGGACGGGGCACAGAAGATCGTCTTGGTCGTCAGCGGGGAATCGACCCCGGTTCCGCTGGTCAGGCTGATCATGCCGGGGACTTTCGTGGCACAGGTTACCAGCAGCGCCGATCTAGACCGCCTTGCCAATTGGGACGGCCCCGGTATCGTCGCGCTGGTACCGGATACCGCAGCCTGTTTTGTCCACGACCCAGGACGCGGCACTGCAGTGTGGGAACGTCTCAAGATCACTCATGTCCCAGAGGATCGGCGGCGCAAGCCGGTGGGTGGAGTGAGCGTGAAACAGCAGTCGGAGGAGTTGTTGCAGCTCAAGACGCTGGGTGCGGTTCAGGGTGCGATTGAGGAACCAGCAGTAGCCGTTGCCGCAGGATCGACTGATCCTGCTGACAAGTTGGCAGCGTGGTTGCTCACTCAGGCCGACCTCACGGACATCGAGTAGCGGTCAACCTATGGATGTGTCGACAATCGTAGTCTCGGTGCTGATCCTCGGCGGGGTCGGTCTCGTATTCGGCACTTTCATCTCCTTGGCAAACATGAAGCTCAAGGTATGGGAGGACCCGCGGATCGACGCCGTTGTCGAGCTGCTCCCAGGGACGAACTGTGGCGCGTGCGGCCTGGCGGGCTGCCGAGCCTTTGGTGAAGCGTTGGTGGCCAGCAAAGTCACGCCGGCGACGTGCACCGTAATGGGCCCGGATGACATCGCAGATGTGGCAGAATATCTCGGGGTTGAAGCTGGTGCGGCCAACAAACGGGTGGCAAGGCTACTCTGTGCTGGTGGGTCCGATGTGGCAGTGCAGCAGGCCGAGTATCGTGGTCTGCAGACCTGTAAGGCTGCCGTGGCAGTCTCGGGGGGTGGTAAGGGATGTAGGTGGGGGGGCCTAGGCCTGGCCGATTGCGAAGTTGCCTGTGACTTCGACGCCATCGTGATGAACGAAGTCGGGCTACCGGTCGTGATCCCGAGCAAGTGCACTGCTTGTGGTGACTGCGTTGAGGCCTGCCCTCTGGATTTGTTCACGATAATGCCGCTCGAATACAAGCTCATCGTGCAGTGTAAGAACCTGATGGAGGGGGATGATGCGGAGGATGTTTGTAAGGTGGCGTGCACCGCGTGTGGTAGATGTGCCGCGGACGCAGCACCTGGACTGATCGAAATGGTAAACGGACTTGCGGTCATAGATTACAGTAAGAACGCATTAGCCAGCCCTGACGCCATTGCGCGGTGTCCTACCGAC
>Ga0209536_100005781_pt1 | contig 19122 bp, 20 predicted proteins | sample DeeMarSeWOR28_12_FD_187461 | JGI IMG/M metagenome (GOLD analysis project Ga0209536, IMG submission 187461) | Marine sediment microbial communities from White Oak River estuary, North Carolina - WOR-2-8_12 (SPAdes) (version 2) | ecosystem: Environmental > Aquatic > Marine > Intertidal zone >... | reverse complement strand
GGCCCCCCGCCGGCACCCGACCGGCCCGTGGGTTGAAGGGTTGGGTGGGGATCGACGATCGTCACTGCGCCTAGAAGACCCGGCAGATCGCCGTGCGAATCATGTAGCAGTAGCCGCGCGCGGCGGCGAGATAGACGTCCTTCGTCGGGAAGTCCCGGTCACACGATGCAATTGACGACAGCATGCACGCCACCGTACGCGAAGCGTCGGCGGGCTTCGGATTCGGCAGCATTCCCAGGGTACCGGCCAGCAGTCCGGCGAAAACCAGTCGTTTCATGTCGTCCTCCTAGCCGATCGGGCTGTGAGGACCAGTGTTGCGCGGAGCGCCTGCGGCGGTGGGATCGTTCCGTTGCCCGCGCGCGCCGAAGTTTGCGCGACGGCGACTGCCCGCCCGCCGGAAGCGCGAGCGGGGCGACGGATCGCATCCGTCGCCCCGCGTCAGAGACCGCGCTGGGACCAGCGCTATCCGCTAGGAGCCGTGTCGCCCACGGTGATCACCTTCCGCTCTCCCGTGGTCTGCACCAGCACCGCGCTCGGCGCGCCGAACACATCCTGCTCACCGTAGATCTCGCCGTAGAGGATGTGCCGGGTGACGACCATGAACGAGGCCAGCGTCGGCACGGCCACCAGGAGTCCCAGGACTCCCAACACGTACGCCATCACCAGCACGCTCAGAATGGTGAGCACCGGCGGGAGGCTCACCCGCTCCTCGAAGATCAGCGGTGCGACCACGTTGGCCTCGACCAGATGCACCCCGATCCCAAGGCCCAGCACCGCCACCGCGTGGGGCCAGCTGCTGATCGTCAGGATGAGCAGCGCGGGCAGGATAGTGGAAGTGATCGTGCCGAAGAAGGGAACGATGGCCACGACGCCGGTGAACACCCCGAACGCCAGGGCATAGGGCACCTGGAGCACCCAGAGCCCGATGGCGGTGAGCGCGCCCAGCACCAGCATGGCGAACAGCTGGGCCCAGATCCACGTGTGAATGGTCTCGCCCAGGTCGGCCATGGTCGTGCGGGCGACGTGCCGATACCTGGGCGGCACCAGCGAGATCATTCCCTCTCGGTACTCCCGCGGGTTGCGCGCCATGTAGATGGCCATCGCCAGCACGCTGACGAGCTCGACCGCGAGCTTGCCCCCCGCCGTGATGTACGGCAGCAGCGAGCCGCGCACGAAGTTCGTGGCGTCGTCGATGAGGGTCTGCACCGCTCCTCCGCCCTCCGCTCCAAGCACCGTTCCCTCGAGCACGGGGTAGCGTGCCGCCCATCGTGCCATGATGCCCTCGAGTTCCTGCGCATACCGCGGAAGGGCGGCCACCAGGTCCTGCACCTGAAGCACCAGCGGGGGAAGAATGAGCCAGCCGATGCCGACCGCGCCCGCCAGCGTCAGTACGATCGCCAGCGTGAGCGCCAGGGCCCGCCGCAGGCGCAGGCGGCGCACCAGGAGGTCGGTGACGGCCGACAGGTACACCGCGAGGATCGCCGCGATGAAGAGCAGGACGACGACTTCGGAGATCCGTCCCAGGAACAACAAAAGCAGCGCGGCGACGAACAGCACCACGAGCGTCGCCGCGAGCCCCCGCCAGCCGTCAATGCCCATTAGCCCTCTTTGCTCAGATCGTCATCCTCGACGAGCTCCGCCTCGGACACCTCTTCACTCTCCCCGTCGGTAAGCTGGGGACGATCCTCCGACTCGCCCGCCGCCAGGAGCCCCATCTTGCGCTTGAGCTCGAGCAGCTGGTTGTCGGCGGTGCCGTGGAATTCGAGCGCCTCGAACTGCTGCCGCAGCTGATCGCCCTCCAGCTCGCCGGCAAGCTCCGTGGCCGCGATCGCCTGGCGCTCCATGTCCTCGATCTTTTCCTCCATCCGCCGGAAGCTCTCGAAGGCGCTCTTGTCGGACATCGCCGACATCGTTTCCTGGATCCGGCCCTGCGCCTCGACCCGCCGCTGCCGCGCCACCAGCAGGTTCTTCTTGCGCTTAGCGTCCTCGATCTTGTCGTTGAGCTCGCGCAGCGAGACCTTGAGCGTCTCGACGTCGGCCTTGTGGCGCACCCAGGTCTCGTGCAGCTGCTGAGCGGCCTGCAGGTGCTCGTTGTGACGCAGCAACGCCTGTTTGGCCAAGTCGTCCCGACCCTCCTGCACGGCCAGCATGGCGCGGCGCTCCCAGTCCTCGGCCGCCTTCTTCTCCTTCTCGACCTGCGCTTGGAGCTTCTTCTCGTCGGCGATCGCGGCCGCGACCTCCTGCTTGGTCTTTGCGAGCTGCCCGCGCATTTCGACGAGCAACTGATCCAGGACCTTCTCCGGATCCTCGGCCCGCCCGATCAGGGCGTTGATGTTCGCTTTGATGACCGTTGCCAGACGCTGGAAAATGCCCATTTGAGAATCACCCCTCCCGGTACGGCGTCGATGGGAGCCGACGCGATCCGCCCGCGATCACGGCGTGAAGTAAGGTTAAAGATCCGCGATTCGGCGCCACAGCGCCACCGGCCCGCGACGCTTCCGTCGCGCCCTGCCTGCTGTACGCCTGCGGTCGCCGGAATGTTGCATATGTGAACGCCCGTGCGGCGGCCCACACGGCCCGCCGCGCTACTGCCCGACCTCCTCGCCCTGGGGTAGCTGCGGCGCTTCGCGCTCCCGCACCAGGAGCCGCTCGGTGAAGTCCAGGCGCTCCTGGACCTCGCTCAGCTCCTGGCGCAGCCCCTCGATCTCATCGAGCAGCGCCAGCTGGGACTCTTCAATCTGCCGCGCCAGGCCGTTGGGCAACCCCTTGCCGGCGCCCCGGATTCGGTCGGCAATCGCCTTCCCCACGGGGGAAATCGCGAGCAGGAAGAGCGAGCCACCCCCAAAGATGAACGTAACAGCCAGGATATCGAGGAGGTTCTCCATTCTCCGCTACTCGGTGCCTTCGGGCAGCTCCCCGCGGGTCCTCTGAGTGAGCACTCGCTCTGTGAAATCAAGCCGCTCCTCGACCTCGGTGAGCCGGTGCTCCGCCTGCTCCAGGACGTCCATCCTCGCCCGCAGGTCGTCGACCTCGAACCGCAGCGTCTCGTCACCTCCCGCCAGGCGGCCGGAGTCCTTGCGCTCGATCCGTGCCACGAACGCCTTCACGATGGGATATCCCAGCACGCAAGCGGTGACGGCGCTCATGATGACCACGAGATCGTAGTCCATGGCCTACGCCCCCGGCGCCAGCCGGTCGCGGTCGCTCCGCTGGGTCAGGACCCGCTCAGCGAAGTCGAGCCGCTCCTCGAGCTCCTCCACGCGGCCGGCGACCCCTTCCAGGGTGCCCACCCGATCCTCCAGGCGGGCCATCTCCTGGCGCAACTCGTCCGAGCCCGGGAGCCCCCTGCGCCCGTAGTGGGTGTCCACCCAGTGGCGCACCGTGCGCCCGAGCGTCACGATGACCACGACCCCCGTCGCCATGCCGGCCAGCGGGATCAGGATGTTTGCCAGCTCCCAGGCTTCCATCCGATCACGCCCCCGGCGGGAGTTCGCCTTGGTCACGCCGCCGCGTCAGCACCCGCTCGGTGAAGTCCACGCGCTCCTCCAGCTCGTGCAGCCGATAGCTGATCTCCTCAAGCGCCTCGACCCGGTCCCGCAGCTGCTCCACGTCCGCCGCGCCGGCGCCGTCCACCCCGGCCAACTCCCGCTCGTGGCGACGGTCGATCCAATGGTTGGCGGTGCGGTAGATCCCGTACAGGACGCCGCCCCCCATCGCCATGCCGAGCAGGCCGAAGACGATCTCCTGGACCACAATCCAGTCAGGCACGCATCACGCCCCAGGGGGCAGCTGCCCGCCCTGCTTGTGCTGCGCCAATACGCGCTCCGTGAAGTCGAGCCGCTCCTCCAGCTCCGTGAGGCGCCAGCGCAGCTCGTCTACCTCGCCCCGCAGCGCCTCGCTCTCGGCGGAGTGATCCAGCTCGCGGGGCCGTCCGGCGATTCGCTCCCCGATGGCCCGGCCGAGCGGGCCGCGGAAGATGAGGACCGCCCCGACGGTGAAGAACAGCGACATGGGTACCAGGAATGGAGCGATCTCGTGCATCAGCTACTCCCTCTCCGTCAACCGGTGGGGCTCCCGCTGGCTCGTCAGCATGCGCTCCGCGAAGTCCACGCGCTCGTGCAGCTCCGACACCTCGGCGGCGAGCTGGGTGATGGCGTGCCGCAGCTCGTGGGTCTCCGCCGCGTCGAGACTCGGCTTGGGCCGGCTCCACCGCTTGAGCAGCGCGGCAGCCGCAACGCCGACGATCGTAAAGGCACCGAACGCGCCGATGACGATCGAAACGCCTATGCCTACCTCGATCGGATCCACGCCTCCTCCAGCCGATTCCGACCCACCGTACGGGCCACTGTTTCAAAAGGTGTCATCTGCGCCGCAGAAGTAAATAGCGGCCGGCGATCGGGGTCACTCGCTCAGCAGCGGCGCGAGAAACCTCGCCGTGTGCGAGCCCGACACCCCGACCACCCGCTCGGGGGCTCCCTCGGCCACCACCAGTCCGCCGGCCTCACCCCCCTCGGGCCCGAGATCCACGATCCAGTCGGCGGTCTTCACCACCTCCAGGTTGTGCTCGATCACGATCACGGTGTTGCCCTTGTCGACGAGCCGGTGCAGCACCTCGAGCAGCAGCCGCACATCCTCGAAGTGCAGCCCCGTCGTGGGCTCGTCCAGGATGTACAGAGTCCGGCCGGTATCCCGCTTGCTGAGCTCCGTGGCCAGCTTCACCCGCTGTGCCTCGCCGCCCGAGAGCGTGGTCGCGCTCTGTCCCAGGTGGATGTAGCCCAACCCGACGTCGTTCAGCAGCTCGAGCCGGTTGCGGATGCGAGGCTGCTGCTCGAAGAACTCGAGCGCGTCGGCGACCGTCATGTCCAGCACGTCCGCAATCGACTTGCCGCGGTACCGCACCTCCAGCGTCTCCCGATTGTAGCGCCGCCCCTTGCACACGTCGCAGGGCACGTACACGTCGGGGAGGAAGTGCATCTCGATCTTGACGAGCCCGTCGCCCTGGCACGACTCGCAGCGCCCCCCCTTCACGTTGAACGAAAACCGGCCCGGCCCGTAGCCTCTGAGCTTGGACTCCGGGAGCTGGGCGTAGAGCTCCCGGATCGGGGTGAAGAGCCCCGTGTAGGTCGCCGGGTTGGAGCGCGGGGTGCGTCCGATGGGACTCTGGTCGATGTCCAGCACCTTGTCGATGTGCTCGACCCCCTCCAGCGCGTCGTGCTCGCCCGGCACCACCTTGGCGCGGTAAAGGTGCCGCGCCAGCGCGTGGTACAGGATGTCCGTCACCAAGGTGGACTTGCCGGAGCCCGACACCCCGGTGACGGCCACGAACAACCCCAGGGGAAACGCCACATCCAGGTTCTTGAGGTTGTGCTGTCGCGCCCCCACCACGCGCACGGCTCTCCCCGCGGACGTCCCCCGGCGTGCGGCGGGCACGGGGATGCGCAGCTCGCCTCGCAGATACCGTCCCGTGAGCGACGTCTCGTGGAGCAGCACGTCGTCCAGCCCACCCTCGGCGACCACCTCACCACCGTCGCGCCCCGCCCTCGGACCGAGGTCGATGACGTGATCGGCGGCGCGGACGGTGTCAGCGTCGTGCTCCACCACCAGCACGGTGTTGCCCAGGTCCCGCAGGCCACGGAGGGTACGGAGCAGCCGCGCGTTGTCACGGGGATGCAACCCCACCGAGGGCTCGTCCAGCACGTAGAGGACGCCGACGAGGCGGCTGCCGATCTGGGTGGCCAGGCGGATCCGCTGCGCCTCCCCCCCGGAGAGCGACGATGCCGATCGCCCCAAGGTCAGGTAGGCAAGCCCGACGTCGCACAGGAAGCGGAGCCGCTCGGTCACCTCCTTGAGGATGGGACCGGCGATCTCCTGCTCGATCGCCCCCCCCTTGCCGTTGCCGCCGACCGAGAGCTGCTCGAAGAACCTCAGGGCGCCGTCCACCGGGAGGTCCACGACCTCGCCGATCCCCTTGCCTCCCACCAGCACGCTCAGACTCTCGGCCTTGAGCCGGTGCCCCCCGCAGCTCTCACAGGCCACGTCCACCATGAACTCCCCGAGCTGCACCCGCACGGCGTCGGAGCTCGTCTGGTGATAGCGGCGCTCCACGTTGTCGAGGATACCTTCCCATTCGACCTCGTAGGCCTGCCCAGCGCTGCGCGAGCCGCGAAACCGAAAGGTCCGGCCCGGCACGCCGTGGAGCAGCGCGTGCCGTGCCGACTCGGGGAGTTCGCTCCACGGCGCCGACAGGTCGAAATCGAGTTCCTTCGCCAGGGTGGGGAGCACCACGTTCTTGAGGTAGCCCCGGGGCTCGCCCCAGGGGAGCACCACGCCCTCCAGCACCGCAATCCGGTGGTCACCCAGCACCAGCTCCGGGCTCACCATTCGGCGCACACCGAGCCCGCCGCAATCGGCGCAGGCCCCGTAGGGTGAGTTGAACGAGAACTGCCGCGGCTCGAGCTCGGCCAGGGAGTAACCGCACTCCGGACAGGCGAACCGCTCGGAGAAGAGAGTGCTCTTCGGCTCCTTGCCGTGGCGCACCACTTCCACGACCCCCTCGGCGGCGCGCAGCGCCGTCTCGATGGAATCGTGCAGCCGCCCGCGGTCGGCCTGCCGCACCACCATGCGGTCCACCACGAGGCCAATGTCGTGGTTGACCCGGCGATTGAGCTTCGGCGGGGAGCTCAGATCGTGGACGGTGCCGTCCACCCGGACGCGCACGAAGCCCTGGCGCCGGGCGCTCTCGAACAGGTCCTTGAACTCGCCCTTCCGACCCCGCACCAGGGGCGCGATGACCTCGATCTTGGTCCCCGCGCGCCACGTCAGGACGGTATCCGCGATCTGCGAGGCGCTCTGCCGGCTGATCGGGGCGCCGTCGTTGGGACAGTGGGGCGTTCCCACCCTGGCCCACAGGAGCCGGAGGTAGTCGTAGATCTCGGTCACCGTCCCCACGGTGGAACGGGGGTTGTGGCCGGGAGCCTTCTGCTCGATGGAGATCGCCGGCGAGAGCCCCTCGATGGCGTCGACATCCGGCTTCTCCATGAGGCCGAGGAACTGCCGGGCGTAGGCGGAGAGCGATTCGACGTAGCGCCGCTGCCCCTCGGCGTAGATGGTGTCGAAGGCCAGTGACGACTTGCCCGAGCCGGAGAGCCCCGTGATCACCGTGAGCCGGTTCCGGGGAATCTCGACGTCCACGTTCTTGAGGTTGTGGACGCGCGCCCCCCGGACGACGAGGTTTTCGTTCGGCATAGCCTTTGAACCTACCCGAGCGCCGGGCAGGCGGTCAATCCGCCGAGTGTGACGCAAATCGCTTGCGGCCCCCTCCGGCGCATCGTAGTTTGACCCTCCCCACTCCTGGTGCGCAGCCATGACCGAGGCCCCCGCCATCGTGGTACTCACCACGCTGCCCAACGCTGCCGAGGCGAGGGCGTTCGTGCGGCGGATGGTCGAGTTGCGGGTGGTCGCGTGTGGGACGGTGCTGGGGGACGTCACCTCCATCTATCGCTGGCAGGGTGCGATCGAGGAAGCCGGTGAGACCCAGGTCATTCTCAAGACGCGGCAGGATCGGTGGGGTGCCCTTCAGGCCGCCGTCGAGGCTGCACATCCCTACGACGTGCCCGAGCTGCTGGCCCTGCCTGTCGCATCCGGCCTGGGAGCCTATCTTGAATGGGTGGCAACGGAGACCACGGCCGATGAGGGGGAAGAGGCATGAACCGGGCTCAACGCCGTCGCCAGATGCGGCGACGCATGGCGGCTGAGCTGGGAGCGCGGACACCGCACTTCCAGGCAGAGATGAATAACCGGCCCCCCTCGGACGACCCCGTCCAGAATCACGAACCGGAGCCCGGCGTCTCGGCCTCGCTCCCGTTCGAGCTCGCCGAGGAGATGGCCGCACCGATGACGCACGGACCGGAGGACAGCCCCAGCACACCGGAGCAGCGGGCGGCAGCACCTGCGAAGCCTTCCCCCGAGGATGGACTGTACGCGGCCGCGCGCGAGGCCTCGGACGGGGGCGACATCGACCGCGCTGTGACGCTGTACCGCGATCTCCTGCAGCGCCATCCGCAGGACGTGCGGGCCCGCAACAACCTGGCGCTGCTGCTCGACCAGCAGGGCGATCACGAGTCGGCCCTCGACGAGCTGGAGGGCTGCCTCACGTACGAGCCCGACAACCCACACGTCCTCGTCAATCGGGGCGCCGTGCTCGGGGCTCTGGGCCGGTTCTCCGACGCCGAGGAGGATCTTCGCAAGGTGCTGCGCCTCGAGCCCAGCAACTCCGAAGCTCACTTCAACCTCGGCGTCGTGGTGTCGCGCAAGGGACTGTGGCGCGACGCCATTCCCTACCTGCGGCGTGCGGTGGAGCTCGACTCCAGCCGTGCGTCCGCATTCTACTACCTGGGTGAGGCGCTGAATCACGTGGACGACCTCGACGGGGCGCTCCACTCCTTCCAGCGGGCCGTGGAGCTGCGTCCCACCAACCCGAAGGCGCTCTACGGTCTGGGCATCGTCCTCGACCGTCTGAACCGACCCGATGAGGCGGCGCAGATGTATCGCCGCTCACGCGAACTCTCCGGACAGTGATTCACGTCGTGGTGGACGACCTCGCGTTCGTGCCAGCGGACGCGGTCGTTCGCCCCGCCACTTCCACCCTCGAGCCTGCGAGCTCGGCCGTCCGTCATTTGGAACAGGTGGGTGGAGCCGCGTTCTGGAAGCAGCTGAGAGTCCAGAAGGAGCTGGACGTCGGGGCCGCCGTGGTGACCGCGGCCGGTGAGCTGGAAGCGGAATTCGTGATCCACGCCGTAGTGCGAAGCGACACGGAAGACGTAAGCTCAGCGGGTGTGCGCCGCAGCATGCGCAGCGTGCTCCAGCGCGCGGCGGATTGGGAGCTGGCCCGGGTATCCACCCCCGTCCTCGGAACGGGCCCGGGCAACCTGAGCCTGGAGGACGCCGCCCGCATCATGGTGGACGTGCTGGCCAGCGAGCTCCGGGTCGCTACCTATCCCAAGGACGTGTGTATCGTGGTCGAATCCGACGAGGACCGGGCGATCGTGGAAGCCTGTCTGCGGAGTCGCATCCTGAAGTGAACCGACGGCATCTGGGTATCGCCATCCTCGCGGTGTGGCTCGCCGCGATCGGATGGATGGTACGGCGCGAGTACTTCCGCCCGCGGGCCGCCATCCTGGCCGATGCGGCGTTGCGGGTGCCACCGGGCGCGGCCTACTACCGGCTGGATCTCGGCGGGCAGCAGATCGGTTTCGCCTCGAGCCTGGTGGACACGCTGGCCGACACCCTGAGCGTGCAGGATCTCATGATCCTGGAGGTCCCGGCCCTCGGCACCGTACAGCGCGTCGAGGCACGCACGGACGCGAAGCTCACCCGCTCGCTGCGCTTGCGCACCTTCGAGGCGACGATCCGGGGCGCCGACGTGCGATTCGGCGTGCGGGGCGAGGTCTCCGGAGACTCCCTACTCACGGTCGAAATCGAGAGTGCCGACAGCCGGCAGCGCGAGGAGATCCCGCTGGACGAGCCGATCGTGCTGCCGGGATTGATGCCCCTCAGCCTCGTCTTCGGCGGGGACCTCGAAGTGGGCAGGACCTACACCCTCCGCCTGTTCGACCCTCTGCAACTGGGCCAGCGGGACGTCGACGTCACCGTGATCGCGGAGTCGACACTCTTCGTTCCGGATTCGGCGGAGTTCGAGCCCGAGACCAGCCTGTGGGTGGCCGCACGCTGGGACACCCTCCGCGCGTGGCGGGTGCGGCAGGAAACGCGCGGGATGGTGCTCGAGGCCTGGATCGACGAGATGGGACAGGTCGTGCAGGCCACGACTCCGGTCGGGTTCACCATGGAGCGCACGGCGTTCGAGATCGCCTTCGAGAACTTCCGCCGCCGGGAGGATGTGCGCCTCGCGAGCGGCCAGGGGGCCGATCTCATACGCCAGACCGCCATCGCCTCCAACGCGCGGCTGGTGCAGGAGACGCTGGGCCAGCTGAAGGTGCGGCTGGGAGGGGTTGATCTCGTGGGCTTCGAGCTGAGCGGCGGCCGGCAGGAGCTGCGGGGCGACACGCTGATCGTGCGGCGGGAGGCGGATTCCCTGCTCGCCGCCGACTACCAGATCCCCGCCAGCGCTCCGGAGAACGAGCGGTACCTCGTGGCGGAACCGCTGGTGCAGAGCGACGATCCGCGGATCGAGGCGCAAGCGCGCCAGATCGTGGGTCGCACCCGAAACCCGCGGCGCGCAGCGGAGCGGCTGGTGAACTGGGTCTACGAGGAGATCGACAAGCGGGTCACGGTGAGCGTGCCAAGCGCCCTCGAGGTCCTGGACACGCGGCGCGGCGACTGCAACGAGCACGCCGTCCTCTATGTGGCGCTGGCCCGGGCAGTCGGGATCCCCGCGCGCACCGCGGCCGGCCTGGTCTACGTGGACGGCGCGTTCTACTACCATGCCTGGCCCGAGGTCTATCTCAACGGCTGGGTCGCCGTGGATCCGACCTTCGGCCAGTTCCCCGCCGACGCCGCACACTTGCGCTTCACCATCGGCGGGCTCGCGCAACAGGCAGAACTCATCCGGCTCATCGGCCGGCTCACTCTCGACGTGGTGGATACCGAATGATCCGGTTGGAGGAGCTCACCAAGACCTACGGCAAGTTCGTGGCGGTGGACGCCATCGACCTGCACGTGCCTCGCGGACAGATCTTCGGATTCCTCGGACCCAACGGCGCCGGAAAGACCACGACGCTGCGGATGATCGCCGGGATCCTCCGCCCCACGCACGGGCGCATCTGGCTCGGGGGCGACGATATCCTCAGCAACCCGATGGCCGCCAAGGCCAGGCTCGGCTTCATACCGGATCGGCCGTTCGTCTACGAGAAGCTCACCGGAGCGGAATTCCTCCGCTTCGTCGCGGGGCTGTACGGCCACGACGGCAGTGCCGTGGAGCGCCGCATCAACGAGCTGTTCGAGCTGTTCGAGCTGTCGGTGTGGAAGAATGAGCTAGTGGAGTCGTACAGCCACGGGATGCGACAGAAGCTCATCATCTCCAGCGCGCTGATCCATCGGCCCGAGTGCATCGTGGTCGACGAGCCGATGGTGGGACTCGATCCCAAGGGTGCCCGTCTGCTCAAGGACATCTTCCGCGCGTTCGTCGAAAAGGGTGGGACCGTGCTCATGAGCACACACACCCTCGAGGTGGCGCAGGCGATGTGCGACCGCATCGCCATCATCCAGGAAGGGCGGATCGTCGCGCGCGGCACCATCGAGGAGCTGCGCAAGCAGACCGCCGCCGGCGACGCCTCGCTGGAGGAGCTCTTCCTCAGGCTCACCGGCGGGTCGGACGTCCAGGAGCTCGCCGCGGTCCTCAGCGACTGATGCAACCGCTCACCCGGATCCTGATGCCGAAGTGGCGTACCGTCTTCACGCGGCTGCGCCAGGGCCGCGGCCGCGGCGGGAAGGCGCTCGTGGTGGGCACCGTGGGCCTCATCTTCTGGAGCGCGATCTTTGGGGTGCTGTACCGGGTGCTGACCTACTTCCGCGGCGTCGAGGAGATCGGGCCCCTGCTGGCGGGAAAGCTGCTGAGCCTGGTACTCCTGTCCTTCCTCGCGATCCTGTTGCTCTCCAACGTGATCACGGCGCTGTCCTCGTTCTTCCTGGCCAAGGACCTCGACCTGCTGGTGTCGGCGCCGGTGGATTGGCTCAACATCTATCTCGCCAAGCTGGGCGAGACGATGGTCCACAGCTCGTGGATGGTCGCGCTCATGGCGGTGCCGATCTTCTCAGCGTACGGTTTCATCTACGGCGGCGGGTGGCTGTTCGGCGCGTACGCGGTCGCCGTGCTCCTGCCGCTCGTGGTGATGCCGGCCGTCATCGGCAGCGCGTTCACGCTCACCCTGGTGAACGTCTTCCCCGCGCGGCGCACACGCGACCTGCTCTCGGTGATCGCCATCCTGGCCGCCGGCGGCGTCGTCCTGCTATTTCGCATCATTCGGCCGGAACGCCTTGCCCGACCCGAGGGGTTCCAGAATCTGCTCGACTTCATCACCGTGCTGCGCACTCCCACCTCACCATTCCTCCCGAGCGAGTGGGCAACCGAAGCACTGATGGGCCACCTCGTGGGTCCATTCGACTGGTTGCCACTCGTGCTGTTGTGGAGCACCGCCGCCGCTCTCGTCGTGCTGGGCTCGTGGCTGCACGCGCGGCTCTACCCCTCCGGGTACACCCGCGCCCAGGAAGGCGCTGAGCGATTCATCAAGGGGTGGGTGTGGCGCACCCTGCTCGACCCGGCCTTCAAGCCGCTCTCGGTGGCACGCCGCGAGTTCGTGATCAAGGACTTGAAGCTGTTCTTCCGTGACACCACCCAGTGGAGCCAGCTCATCCTGCTGGGGGTCCTGGTGGTCATCTACCTGTTCAATATTCGGGCCCTGCCGCTGTTCACCGGTGAACAGGTTCCCTTCTTCCTGGTGACGGTGGTGTCCTTCCTGAACCTGGGCCTGGCCGGCTTCGTCCTGGCGTCGATCGCGGCCCGCTTCGTGTTCCCGGCGATCTCGCTCGAGGGACGACAGATGTGGCTGTTGCGGTCGAGCCCCCTCGACCTGCGCGCCATGCTGTGGTCCAAGTACTGGGTCGGCACAGTACCGTTGCTCGTGTTGGCGGTGCTGATCACCGTGTTCACGAACATCATCCTCCGAGCTTCGCCCTTCATGATGGTGGTCAGCACGGGAACGATCGTGCTCCTCACCTTCGCGATCAGCGCCCTGGCCCTCGGCTTCGGGGCGCTCTACCCGCAGTTCGAAACCGAGAACGCCGCCCAAATCCCGACCTCCTTCGGCGGACTCGTCTTCATGATGACGACGGTCGCCCTGCTCGCCCTGGTCATCGTGATCGAGGCCGTTCCCGTCTACCGCTACTTGCGGGCCGGCTTCCGAGGCGAGCCGGTGAGCGTGGACGCCACGATGATCGCGGCGTTCGCCGTCGTGGCGCTTATCTGCGCGCTGGCGACCCTGGTGCCGCTCCGGGTGGGCCTGAGGAGGATGGAGGGATTCGAGTTCTAGACGAAGGGAAGCGCCTGCCGCTGTGGGAGCTGGGCGTGGCACTCGGGGCCGTGGCGCTCTACGCCCGCACGGTGGGATTCGGGTGGGTGTACGACGACCAGCTCGACGTGGTCCGGAACACGTTCGTGCAGTCCTTCACCTACCTACCGCAGATGTTCACGACCACGGCGTGGACCGGCGCCGAGGCGGAGAACTACCTCTATCGCCCTCTCGTGCTGCTCTCCTATGCCGTGAACTACCAGCTCTCTGCGCTCGCAGCCTGGAGCTACCACCTCACCAACATCCTGCTCCACGCCGGCGTCTCGGTACTGGTCGTTCGGGTCGGTCGGCTGTGGGGGCTCTCCGCAACGGCCGCCGGTCTTGGCGGGCTTCTCTTCGCCGTGCACCCGGTTCACGTGGAGGCGGTCGCTGCCGTGTTCGGCCGCAAGGACGGGCTCATGGCGTTGTTCACGCTCGCCATGGTGCTGCTGCACCGGAAGGCCTTGGCGCGAGGGGGGTGGTTCGTGGTGCTCCCCGTGATCGCGTACGCCTGCGCCATGCTCTCCAAGGAAGCCGGGATCGTGGGCCTCGCCCTCGTCGCGTTGCACGACTGGCATCTCGGACCGGGCCGCGGCCGGCTGCTCCCGAGTCAGCGCGCCGGCGGGCTGTACCTGGCCTACCTGATCACGTTCCTGGTCTACCTGCTGGTGCGGACGACGGTCGCCGGCGGCATCGGCGTGGCCGAGACGTCTTACCTGGACAATCCCCTGGTGGCGGCGGCGCCCGCGGCGCGGTTCGGCACGGCGCTTGCGGTGATCGGGCGAGGTGTCGCGCTCCTCGCCGTGCCGCTGACCCTCTCACCCGACTACTCCTTCGACGCCATTCCCGTCGTCCAATCGGTGTTCGACCTGCGGTTCCTGACGACGGTGGCGTTCCTCAGCCTCCTGGGCTGGGCGTTCGCGGTCCCACGGTTCCGCCGCTCCGTCGTGGCCCTGGGGATACTGTGGTACGCCATCACGCTCTTCCCGACGTCAAACCTGCTCATGCTCGTGGGGACGATCTTCGCAGAGCGACTCCTCTACCTGCCCAGCGTCGCCTTCTGCCTCCTCGTGGCCACGGGCCTCGTGTGGGTGGCCGAGCGCCGGCGCCCGGCCGCGCTCGCGGCCGCCGTGGCCCTCGTCGCCGCCCTCTCCGTGCAGACCCTGCGTTACTCGAGTGCCTGGCGGTACGATATCTCGCTCTTCCGGTGGGCGGTCGCGAGCGTGCCGCACTCCACCAAGGCCCACCACAAGCTGGGCGAAGAACTCCTGCGGGCGGGCCACCTCGGCGAGGCCATCCGGGAGCTGGAACGGGCGTTGGCCATCGCGCCGGAGAATCAGTACGCCGCGGCGACGCTCGCGGTCGCCGAGCAGCGCATCGCGGAGCGCTATGGGCCGTCCACCGGCGCGGGCGACGACCCTCCGACCGATCCCACTGTCCTCGCGGTGCTCGCGCAACGGAGTGGGGACCGCGGCGACCTCGCGCTGGCCGAGGCGCAGTTCACGGCCGCGCTCGCGGCGGACTCGCTGCATCCCCGCAGCCTCGCCGGCCTGGGCGCTATCGCGCTGCTGCAGTCTGACACGGCTCGCGCGCTGCGATACCTCGAGCGGGCGGCGGCGCAGGACCTGGCGCCGGCCAGCGCGTGGTTCAACCTGGGGCGCGTCCACCTGGCGCGTGGTGAGGCGCCGCAGGCGGTGTGGGCCCTGCGCCGGTTCGTGGTGTTGGCGGGCCCCCGGTATCCGCAGCAGGTGGAGTGGGCGAATCGCACTCTCGCGGCCCTGGGCGACCGGTGACGCGTACGGGCCGGCCGAGGCCGGCCCAACGCAACGACGCCCGGCGGGGAAGCGCCGGGCGTCGTGTGGCGTCGACGTGTGTCGCCCAGTGGCGGAGCCGACGGCGCTCTGCCGGTCGGTTTAGGTCCGTCCACGCCGACGGTCCACCACCGGGCGTATCGGTCGGGGCACTCTACTCGATGACGTAGGGAACGCCCCAGATGTTCGCGTTGTAGTCGTCACCATCCTGGGTGGCGAACGTGCCGGCGTCGATGGCGTCGACCGCGATGCGTTCCCGCCCCGCGTGACGCACCACCCAGCTCCGTGTCCAATGAACATCGGTGTCGGTCACGACCTGCTCCATGGGCAATCGCACCCACATCCGCATCTCCAGGCTCGCGTGGAATAGGTGGAGGTATACGAAGGTCGGCGGCGTGAAGGCCGCGGTCGAGCTGTTGTCCACCCACACCTTCACCGTCACCTCCTGCTCGGGATGCAGGCGCGGCACGCGCCCATCAACTTCGAACAGCTGGCTGGGATCTTCGACCTCCAGGTACAGCTCCCCGTCCACCCAGACCTCGAGGCGCGCGATGTCGACGGTCTGCTTCAGCGGGTCGGTGAGCACGACCTCGGCGGGTGACACGGCCACGAGGCGCCAGCGCCGACCCGTCTCTTCGGCTGTCGCAGCATCGTTGCGCCGGAACTGCGCATGCTGCACGAGCGTCTGGTTCAGCGGCTTGCTCGTGGGGTTGAACTGATCGTCCTGCGTGATGTCGAGCAGGAACTCGCCCTCAAACACCAGCTCCTTGGTGACCAGGGCGGTGCCGGCCTCGCTGTCCACATCGATGGTGATCAGCCGCTGCACCGGCGGGCCGTGACGCCGGCCCCAGGCGCGCGGCGGCGCGATCTCCTCGGCCACGGCGCCGGCCGCGGCAAGCGCCGCGGCAGGACTCGCGCCCTCCGCCACACCCGCGACACCGAAGTCGTCGGCAAAGAAGCCGGACTCCTGCAGGAGCTGGAGAATCTCCTCGCGGTCCTCGTCCGAGGCGTTCCCCAGACCCGTGGTGTCGGAACAGGCCGCCAGGGCGATGGCGCCCAGCGTGACGGCCGTCATGAGGTAGCGCTGCATTGGATCCCTCCCAGTGTTCGTGCCTAGTCTATGGCTTCCGGGAGGGGAGACGCAGCGACATTAGGGGGTGTTAAGCACGTGACGGGGATCACACAGTGGTACGTCGGTCAGATCGACCGTAGCGAGGGTGGCGGGGGATGCAGCGACGCCGCGAGCCGCGGACGCTATCCGACCGGCGCCGGCGTCTCTGCCTTCGCGCCGCACTCCCCGCAGAACTTCGCGCCCGCCGGGAGGCCGTTGCCGCACTCGGAGCAGAATGCCCTGCCCTTCGAAGACTCGACGGCGAGCTTCCGGCCACAGTTGGAGCAAAACGTGGCGTCGGCCTCGGGGCGCGGCCCGCAGGACGCGCATACCGTGCCACGACCGGCCGCCGCCCGCTTGATCAGCTCCTCGGCTACGTCCTCGGCGGCCATGTCCAGGGTCTCCTGCTCCTCGGCCTCGATCGCCGCGATGGCCACCTTCGAGTACTTCGCCTTCAGCATGGCGTAGTCCTCGTCGGAGAGCTTGCCCGTCGCGCGGTCGAACTCGATCTCCTTCAGGGCCAGCAACGCCTGGACCTTGGCCGAATCGGATTCCTCGATGTCGGAGAAATCGATCTCGTCGGTGGGAGACGTCACGACCGGCTCGGCACCACGGGCCGAGAACAGGGGCTCGAGAACGAGCGCCACTGCCACAATGGCAACGATGACGCCCGCGATCAACTCCAGCATGAGTCGCTACTCCAGCCTGCCGAGCTCGGATTCGAGCTTGGCGTGTTCTTCGGCACTGAGGTCGGTCGGCCGCTCAGACGCGCCCGCCGCCGCGAGCTCCGGCGCGGACGCCGAGCGACGGAAGAGCACCCACAAGAGCGCCGAGCCAACCGTAAGGATCGCCGCGCCCGGAACGAAGTAGGCGGCGAGATTGAAGCCTTCCTTCTTCGGCGCCATGAGCACGGTCTCGCCGTGCTGCGCCACGAACGCCTCGAGGATCTGCTCGCCGGTCATCCCCCGCTCCAACATACCGACGAGCTCCCGGTGCATCGCCGGGGACGTGGCGCAGGTGAAGTCGGTGGTCCGGCACGTGTAGACGTCCAGGTTGCACCCGCAAGTACAACGCAGCTGGCCCTCGATACCGACGATAAACGGATCGTTCTGGTAGTCGGTGACGCGACCCCGGGGGCGACCGGCGAGATCGGGTCGCAGGAGTTGGCCCACGGCCGTGTCACCCTGCGCCGGCGCCTCGCCCTGCAGCAGCGCCCCGGGCAGAAGGGCCGCGACTGAGAGCTTTACCACATCGCGCCGCGTGTAGCGTCGCTCACTTCGCACCGCTTGTGCTCCCTTCCAGCGTGGCCGCGTATCCGGCCATCGCGCGACGGCGATCCGCACTCGTACTGGTTCCCGGCCACAGCGTCACGACCCCGCCGGCCACCAGCACGACGCCGCCGAACCAGAGCCACCACACCAGTGGGTTGAGCGTGAAGCGGTAGACCGCCTCTTCGGTACCTGCCACCGAGCCCGCGTACACGATGTAGATGTCTTCGCGCAGATCGCTGCGGATCCCGGCTTCGGTGGATGGCTCGAAGGTCGGCTGGCCCAGTGAGTTCACGTGCTGCCGCTTCTCACTCTTCATGACCCCCACCCGCTCACCGTCCCGGGCGACTTCCACGCTCGCCGCGGTCGTGAAGCGGTTGAGCTCCTCGTACTGCGACACTCCCAGGTGCGTGAACGTGTAGGTGTGACCCCACGGCGAGCGCAGTTCCGCTCTCTGCCCGGGCTTGAGGGACGCCTCGACGTCGGTCTTGAACGCCTGCCCTGTGAAGGCCACGAAGTACAGCACGATGCCGAGGTGCACGACGTAGCCGCCGTAGCGCCGCCGGTTGCGGCCCACGAGGCGCGCGAACGCCAGGGCGTGGCTCTCCCCGTGCAGCCGGTGCCGCGCCCCCACGCCGCGCACGAACTCCTGCGCAATCGTTCCGACCACGAAGGTCGCCAACGCCAGCGCCATGATGGGGTACAGGTTCCGCATCCCCAACGCCAGCAGGAGCACTGCCACGATCACGCCCGCCGTGACCGGCGCGGCGAACTGCCGCTTCAGGTGCCCTGGGCTCGCTCGACGCCAGGCAATGAGCGGACCGATGCCCGTGAGCGCCAGGAGGGCGAGGCCGATCGGGATGTTCACCTGGTTGAAGAACGGCGGCCCGACGGTCACCTGCGTGCCACGCACCCACTCCGAGATCATCGGGAACACGGTGCCCCAGAGGACCGTGAACGACATCCCGACCAGCAGCAGGTTATTGAACAGGAAGCTCGCCTCGCGGGACAGCATGCTCTCGAGCTCCGCCTCGGCCTCGAGCATCGGGAGGCGCGTCCACAGCAGGACCGCCATTCCCACGAGGATCGCGATCAGGAAGGCGAGGAAGTAGTAGCCCACCGCAGACTGCGCGAACGAGTGCACGCTCGAGATGATCCCGCTGCGCGTAATGAACGTGCCGAAGATGGACAGGAAGAAGCTCAGCGAGATGAGCACCATGTTCCACTTCTTCAGCATCCCGCGCTTTTCCTGGATCATGACCGAGTGCAGAAACGCGGTCATGGTGAGCCACGGCATGAAGCTCGCATTCTCGACCGGATCCCACGCCCAGTAGCCACCCCACCCCAACTCGACGTACGCCCACCACATGCCCAACGTGATGCCGACCGAGAGGAGGAGCCACGAGACGATGGTCCACTTGCGGATGGCGTGGAGCCACCCGGTGTCGAGCCGGCGCGTGAAGAGCGCCGCCACCGCGAACGCGAATGGGATGGTGATGCTGATGTAGCCCAAGTACAGCAGGGGCGGGTGCACCACCATGCCGGGATTCTGCAGCTGCGGGTTCAGACCGTTCCCGTCCGGCGGCGTGAACGGCAGCCGCTCGAACGGATTCGACGCGAACAACGTCACCATCACGAAGAAGAACGTGACCAGCGACGTCACGGCCGCCACGTAGGGGAGCAGCGTTTCGTACTTCCGCGACGTGAGCCACTGCGCGGCCGCGCCGAAGATGGCCAGCACCACGGCCCAGAAGAGCAGGCTCCCCGCCTGACCGCCGTAGAACGCCGAGAGCTTGTAGATGACCGGCAGGCTGCGGCTCGTGTACGAATACACGTACGCCACGTTGAAGTCGCTCTTGAGGAGCGCGACC
>Ga0209536_100005780_pt1 | contig 19122 bp, 12 predicted proteins | sample DeeMarSeWOR28_12_FD_187461 | JGI IMG/M metagenome (GOLD analysis project Ga0209536, IMG submission 187461) | Marine sediment microbial communities from White Oak River estuary, North Carolina - WOR-2-8_12 (SPAdes) (version 2) | ecosystem: Environmental > Aquatic > Marine > Intertidal zone >... | reverse complement strand
AGCATCGGTGCCATAGCTCAGTTGGTAGAGCACAGGACTGAAAATCCTGGTGTCCCTGGTTCGATTCCTGGTGGCACCACGCCAAACCACGAACGCCCCTGTAAATCTCCGGATTTGCGGGGGCTTCGTTATTTTTGTTGACGGAATTGTTGACGGTTTTACAAATTCGATTTTTTCGAACTGGATTAATTGCTTATACTGGCATTTATAGCGGATTTTCGATGAAGATTACCTGCAAAGATGTAATTAACTTGAAATAGTATAATACGAAAGTTAGAAATAACTTTTTTCGGCTTGAGGTACTCTATAATGACTCGCCTGCCATCTATGCCTGCAGTATAAATGTCAAGCCGCTTATAATAATCTTGGTGATGTGCTTTAGTAAAGGTTTCCGGATCAGCCATATCATTCAACAGCTTAATTATATTTCTTACAGATTTGGAATGCAATTCCAAATCTGTATATTTGTTATATGATTAAACGTGATGCTGAAGCAGAATTAATTGCACTATCCAGACAGTTTAGAGCTGTAGCGGTTACCGGACCCAGACAATCCGGTAAAACTACATTGGTCAGAAAGGTTTTTGATCAAAAACCTTATATCAGTCTTGAAAATCCCGACACAAGAAAATATGCACAGGAAGATCCACGAGGTTTTCTTGGTGATTTTCCTGAAGGTGCTATTTTGGATGAGATTCAACGCGCTCCGGCAATATTCTCCTATCTTCAGCAAATCCTTGATGAGGCTTCAAATCCAGGATTATTCATCCTTACCGGATCCAATAATTTTCTTCTTCAGGAAAACATTTCTCAAAGTCTTGCAGGGAGAGTTGGTTACCTTTTTCTGCTTCCATTAAGCCTAAATGAGATTAAGCAGCTTGAAATGCAAAGCAATCAGCTTCTGATCAAAGGAGGTTATCCATATTTATTCAACCAGGAAGCATCCATAGGGAAATTCTATGCAAACTACATTAGCACCTACGTTGAAAGAGATTTAAGATTATTGAAGAATATCACAAACCTTTATGCTTTTGAGCGTTTTTTACACCTATGTGCTGGAAGAGTGGGGCAATTATTAAACATGAACAACCTGGCAACAGAAGTTGGAGTTGATGTAAAAACCATTGCTTCCTGGATCGGAGTTCTAGAAACGAGTTTTGTTGCTTTCAGGCTTCAGCCATACTACAAAAACTATAATAAGCGGATCGTTAAAACACCAAAATTTTACTTCTACGATACAGGATTAGCTACATCATTACTGGGTATAAGTGAACCGGAAGAATTGGCTTTGAGTCCCTTCAGAGGTGGACTCTTTGAAAACCTGGTTGTTGTAGAATTTCTCAAACATCATTTCAATAACGGGATAAATAACAAGCTTTGGTTCTGGCGAAATAATACTGGTAACGAAATAGACTTACTGGTTGACAATGGATTAAAACAGATCCCAATTGAAATTAAATCCGGTAAAACAATCTCCGAAGATTTCTTTAGAGGATTAAAATATTGGGAAAAACTAACAGGAGAAAAAGAAGCATACCTTGTATACGATGGTACTGAGAAACAAAGTAGAAGTGATGGTATCACGGTACTGCCATTAACTGGAATCGCCAAATTTCAATTGTAGCTTTTACGTGATAACTGCGGCAATATTACCTCTAAAACTTGGCTGAGTTCAGATATTGACTACGGAGAGGGAACAGCATGGCCGCATGCTCTTACTACCATTAATGATCCGGATACATCATATACTCCAGTCCCACAAATCATTACCTATAACTGTTTTAACAAAGTATCCTCAATTACTGATACTTTGACGGGAGATATTCCACTGACTCTAATCTCATTAGGGGCTAGTTCCCCGAAGCTCTGCTTCGAGAAGAAAAATTAAATTTGTTATGTGAGTGAATATGTTCATAAGAGTCCCAACGTTTCAGTTTTGCTGTATCATTTTGTCTGCCCGGCAAAATACCGCAGGATTGTTTTCACAGAACCGATTGACCTGACCCTGAAAGAAGTCTGCCTTGAGATATCGAAACGATACGAAATTGAATTCATTGAAATTGGAACGGACAAAGATCATGTTCACTTTTTGATTCAGAGTATTCCCATGAATAGCCCAAGCAGGATCATTCAGACGGTCAAGAGTATTACCGCCAAAGAAATCTTTCGGCTTCATCCAGAGGTGAAGGACCAGCTCTGGAGAGGAGAGTTCTGGACCAAAGGTTACTATGTCAATACAGTTGGGCGTCATGGTGATGAAAATACTATCCAGGCCTACGTTCAATCACAGGGCAGGGAAGATGAGTACGAAAAATTACACCACCAACAGCTTAAGCTGTTTTAATACCTCGTAGCTCTGCTGCGAGGATGATTTATTTTTGAAGATTGGCAAGAATTTTCGAAAGTTCACCTTTGGTAATGATTTTTCCAGATTCATCGAGAAGATAGTAGGAGGGTATCCCCCTGATTCCGTAATCCTGAACAATCTTGCTTTTTAGGCCTTGTAGGTCACATATATTTACCATTCCATTAAAACCTGCACGATCGATTCCATAGCGCCACCTGCTTTCGTCTGTATCCAACGAAACGTTAATGATTTTTAGATTTGGGGCACTTTTCTGTAGTGCGATAAGTCTTGGTGCTTCATTGATGCAGGGAGAACATGTTGATGACCAGAAATGTAATAGAATTTTTGATCCCTTGAGTCGTTCAAGGCTATGGATTTTGCCTTTAGAATCAATAACTTCAAAATATGGAGCAGAGGTCCCAGGTTGGAATCCGGCTTCGAGTTTGATCTTATCAAGATAAGGATCTTGCTTTACGTCCGAACTTAAACTATCATATTGTTGCTGGAGTTTTTCAAGTGGTAATAGATTATTCCTACGAAGATGCTCCAATATAAGAGCCGAAACTAATCTCTCCCGATTATCAGATACCATGTCCTCAGCTTTTGTAAGGAAACTGAGATATACAGCCTTTCTATACTCAAGTAAAGTATCTTGAGTATAATCTGTAGCTGAGAGATTTATAATTGAATTATAGAAAACCATCCACTCTCTTAGGAACTTATAGTACTCTTCATTGTGATTGGGATCATGTTTGAACTTGGGATGGTTTGGATATATTTCAAAGATGTTCTGAGTTTCCTTGACAGGGATTAGTTGTTCAAAATGAGCTTTTGTCGGCGCCTGGGAAAGAACGAGATGAAATGATCTTTGATATTCGTTGATTCCTTCAATCCAAAGATTGAATATGCTTGGAGAATCTAAAGACTTCTTGAAAATTAGAGAACCATTACTAATAGCAAGGGTATCAGTTGTAAATGTCTTTGTGTCATAAACAATGGCTCTGCCATCCTTGAAATCTCCGAATTCAATCAATAAAGTTGGTTTTTGGGTTTGGCACGAGCTAAAAAGAGCCACTGAAATAATTACTAAGAAGTGGAGCTTTTTGATCATTTCTTTAGGTGAGGATTAATTCTTCAGAGAGTAATGATAAACAAGTATTTGATAAACAATAGTTAATATCAGTTAAGAAAGATTAAGAAAACTAAGCTCTTCCAAGGGTGTGACACGCGTCACGGTCGGCTTTAGTGATCTGCTGCAGTATCATGTTAATTCAGGCTATACCATACTTTGTGACAGCAGCAGTTTAGTTGATAGTTGTTCAAGAAGCTTTCCGCCCGATCATGCCTCAGATCGATGAGGGCTGGTAGAGCAACAAAAGTTGAATAATAATCAACGATTTACTAAGATTTTAGCTCATTTTGAACCAGAATGAGTCCCTAACGGGGTCTTTTTTTTATCCATTTGACTTGAAAAAACAATTATCGTAAATTTGATTTAGTCACTCACTTAATTAACCTTCATCCGCAGCAAATCAACCAGTTAATCCAACAAATACAACAATGGAAAAACAACCTACCAATGAAAACAGAAGAGACTTCCTGAAGACTCTGATACCTGCCGGAACAATGCTATGTATGGGTTGCTCCACTGCCCTTTCTATGAAAACTAAAAAGAACTTGTATCAGGAACAGGATTTTGATTCCAAAATCAAGAAAGAATTTTCAATTTCCTGGGAGCAGTTTTTGAAGGATAGGTTTAGGACTACGATTGCTTTGATGAAGACATTTGCTGAACACTATGACAAGGATGAATTAATCAAGCTCTGTAAAGATCAAGCAGACAAGTCTAATCTTGAGACAAAACCATATTTAGAGGCAAAATCGGTTAAAGACTTTATTCTCCCAATGGAAAATCATGAATCAGTTAAGAACTGTGTGGAATATGAGTACATCGAATTCACAGATAAAGTGTGTCAATTGAAATTTACGAACTGCCTGTATGCTAAAACCTTCAGAGATAAGGATGCGGGTGATTTCGGCTATGCCATTGTTTGTCATGCTGATTTCTCTGGGGCTACTGCATTTAATCCGAAACTAAAACTGGAAAGAACCAAGACTCTTATGCAAGGCCATGACTGTTGTGATCACCGATATATTTGGGAAGGATAGAATTGGTTTCAACCACTGGTGGGGCTGCAAATCTTTATTGAATATCAATCAGTTACAATTATTTTAACTGATTTTGAGCCATGAAGACTCCCAATCGGGGGTCTTTTTTTACCTTCTTCGATAACGCATGATTGTGTATTTATTTACAGATAAGGATAATGACGAATGAATAATATTTTGGAAATAAAAGTATTAGATACTGGATGTGCCAGATGTAAATCTCTGGAAAGGAAAGAATCATATTCATCTGGATGTATCTTTTCTTCAATTGAAAATACAATACGTTCTCCGTTAAAGCGCAGGTGACATTGAATGGCTGTTGGCTTATTGTCTTTTGGTTTTCGCAATATGAATTTTGGTTGAGGAATAAACATCTTCTTAAATTTTGGTGCCGCGCGAAGGTGCGGAAGGAGGACCGGGAGCCCAAAGAAGATCTCAGAGAGAATCCTTATTAGCGCAAAAGAGAATTTACCTCTGGATGGCTAGTATATATGTGATTATTCGGAAATATGGAGATTTTCGATAGTAGGTATTGGAGGGAGAGGTGGCGCTTCCTGACTACCTAAAAGACTCACCTGTTGACGGATTCGTTGTCACTTTTACAGCCTGTCATGATTCGCATGAAATCCTCATAATCAAATACAGACAGACCAGCAAACTATCAAACCGTCAACAACTCAATACTAGATCAAAAATCATCAATTTTGTTGGCGCTTTCATGGCTCACACTAGATCAAACGATTATCTCCAAATTTCCGCTCGATCATGCCTCAAAGCGATGGGGGTTGGTGGCACCACGCCAAACCGCGCAAGCCCCTGTTTGATCCCATGATCGGCGGCGGCTTCGTCATTTTATTTGATGGATGAGTTGATGGAATTGACGAAACCATAGTTGAATTGCAAACACTGTTGATTCAGGTTTTTGGTGTTCACTTTTACCGGAATTTCCACCCCAGATCACAGACAAATCTTTCGAAAGGAATTGTGACATTGAATAATTAAAGCTACATTACTTACAATTAGCCTATTGATGATCGACATCAAGCACAATGGAAGTTCGTTTTAGCAAATTATAGAAGCTAATGATAAAGTCAACCTATAAATTATACCTATGAAAGCACAAAGTATATTCTACTTCAAAACTACGCTAACGGCAGTAGCACTTGCAATACTTTTAGGATGCGCCCAAACAACTCAGTATACAAACGATGATGTTTCTGCCTTTTATTATGATGTAGAAACATTTCCAGATGCAAAACCCTGGAGTTCTGAAAATTTTCAGAACAAACCTGAAAATTTTCAGTTTGCCATTATTGGTGACCGAACGGGTGGAGCAAATGCCCTGGGTACTTTTGATTTGGCCATGGATCAGATCAATCTATTACAACCCGAATTTGTAATTAATGTCGGGGATCTAATAGAAGGTTATCCAATCGATGAAGATGATTTAAATTCAATGTGGGAAGAAGCTGATAGTATGATAAGCAAGTTGCAAATGCCCTTCTTTTATACCATAGGTAATCACGATGTTAGCGACAGTGTAATGAAAGAGGCTTGGCTTAAAAGAAGGGGTGTTGACTATTACTACTTTGTTTACAACGATGTATTGTTCATGGTTTTAAATACGGAAGATGATTCTAGACCTGAGCCACCTCCCGAAATAATGGAAGGACTTAAAGTATATAACAAACTACAGGTGGAAGATCCTGAAGCTGCGAAGGAGATGCTTAAACAATTTATGACAGATGATGCGGTAATTGCAGCTCTTGCACAACCAGTTGAATTTAAGGAAACACAATTGAATTGGATTAAAAAAACATTGGCAGAAAATGATGAAGTTAGATGGACCTTCCTTTTTATGCATGAACCATGTTGGGAAAATCCTGCAGAAAGCTTCAAAGAGATTCAAGCGATGCTTAAGGGCCGTGACCATACCTTTTTCGCAGGACATTTACACTATTACGATTATGATAAAATTGATGGTTACGAACACATCACAATGGGCCCTGCGGGCTCATCATTCCACCATGATGGACCTGGAAATGTTGATCATATAATGTGGGTAACCATGACCGACAATGGGCCGCAGATGGGTAATATTGCACTTAAAGGCCTTTTCAACAGGCAAGGCCTGGATACAACAATGTTTGGTGCTTATGACCGCAAAGGATATTAATAAAAATCTGAGCAAAGAAAAATTTCAAATTCACAATTATTCAGATAGATCTCTGCAAGATCTCAACTGTTGACGGTGCCGCTGACGGAGATTTCACTTTCCGCTTAATGCTGGAGATCTCTCGTTACCAGCGACTGGATCGTCCCACAGCTTTTAATCCATCAACAGGAAGCGGGGATATCTGGATTTCTGCTTAACACTGACGAAATCATAACAATCTCTATAACTAACAATTACATCAAGGTTTCCGCCCGATCATGCCTCTAGGCGATGGGGGCGGGTGGCACCACCGCCAAACCGCGCAAGCCCCCGTTTGATCCCATGATCGGCGGCAGCTTCGTCATTGTTGTTGGCGGGAGGGGCAATAATGTTAAAAATGTTCAAGAAGTTTTTGAATTAGAACAGATTAATTTTAGATTTACCTAGCCATCAACCCGTATGATTTGATGAAACTATTAAGTTTCAGCTATCAACTTATTCCCCTGTATCCTTCAAGTCGTCATGGGTTTCTGTTTTGCCACCTGAGCAAAATATTAGTCAACATAGCCTCCACATGAAAACGAGAATTTCACGGGGTCATTTGCCGATGCTGATGCGATTGTATACCCAGCTTTGCCACCATTAGATTAAGCATAATGTTGTGCCAAAATAGCGGGTTGCTTATTCATTATAAAATATCATGTTATGAGCGTTGCACAAAGCCATACAAAGGATTCCAAATTCTCTGCCGAAGAGATCCTTCACGAATTTCAATGGTTCATCATCATGGTAGCCCTGATTTTTACCTCCATTGGATTTCTTATTGACACGCTGCAACTGCTTAAAGCCTTCAAATGGATTGCTCCAGTAACAAGCGATGAAAGTCGCCTGTTTTATATTGTATACAACAATTACGCAGTACTGATAAGCATGGCTGTTATAGGGGGCTTTGGGTACCTCTTGTACCTGGTATTGAAGCGAAAGATTAAGGTCGTTAATGCAACACTTTGGTATGCTTTGCTGGTTTGCCTGAATACGACCGTTCCTTATTTATGGATTACGCAGAATCAGGAAGCCGTAGCCGGTTATCTATGGCGCGACTACGTCATGTTCACGATACTGGTCTTTGTGGTTTCAACCTGCACCCGGGGAAGATATGTCTATTATGTGGCCCTCTATGCTGTATTGCTGAGTGTATTGATATCCCTTCTGTCTGATCATGTGTTCCTGCGAGAGAATATCCCAATGTTCCTGTTTACCATAGCCGGGTTTGCCTATTGCCTCTGGAAAAAGGATACACTCCTGCAAAAGATCGTCTCAAAACAAAGTGAAGAGAAGAAGAAGATAGAAGAACTGAGCCTGTTTAAGGAGAAGATGAATTTTATGCTCTTTCATGATATCAAAGTGCCCCTGAATTCCATTATTAAGCAGACAAATTCCTCCTTCAAGGAGTCCAGCGCACCCCTGATTGGTTTACAGGCCGAAAAAGCAAAACGGATGTTGAGCAATATGATCGATATAGCATCCTCAACAGATGCCCGACTTGAGCTCTCATCCACCGGATTTAAATTATCTGGTTTGCTCGCAAAGGTTTCACAGGATTCACTTTATAATATCCATGAAAAATCAATTTCCATTGCAGTTGATTTCGAAGGCATTGATTGCGAATTATTCGCGGATCGGGATTTGATTGAACGTGCACTGATCAATGTAGTGGATAATGCCGTAAAATACTCACCCGGAAATGGGCAGATTACCATACTTGCCAAATTAATAAACGATTGGGTGACAATCCTTATCAGGGACCAGGGACCGGGGATCAAAGAAATAGAAAGAGAGAAGATTTTTCAATTGTTTTATTCTGCCGAACAGCCCGAGGGTGTTGAAAAATCTTCAGGAATCGGGCTGGCCTTTTGCAAGCTTGTTGTCGAAGCTCATGGCGGCACCATACATATCCATTCACCCGAAGGTGGTGGCAGTGAATTTATCATCAGCTTACCAATTGTCGCATCTGAAGCAGAAGCTTCCGGCAATTCCGAAGAGGATGTAAGAAAAACCTATTCTGAAGAGCTTAAAATGAGTTTGAAACATATCTTGCCCGAGCTCCGTAATTTAAAGTATTATCAGACAAGCGAAATCTATTCACTGTTAAGTTCCCTTGATTCCCTGGCAACAATGAATAATAATGAAATTGAGGAAATAAAGGCCAAAGCGCTCAGCTGCAACCCAATATACTATTCCGAATTAATACAACGGTTTTCATGAAAATACCCACCATACTCGCTGTTGACGATCAGCCTGAATACCTGCATACCTATGCAGCCTATTTTTTCGAGGAGCATGTACCCTATAAATTAATCAGTGCTGTTGATGGTCAGATGGCCATTGAGTTGGCTTCCACCGAGAATCCAGATGTGATTATCATGGATTGGCATATGCCCGTAATGGATGGCCTGACAGCTGTAAAAGAATTGAAAAAAGATCATGTGCTTCGGGATATTCCCGTTATCATGGCTTCCGGAATTATGATGAGCAGCGAAGATTTACAAAATGCCCTTGAAGCTGGAGCCTCTGATTTCATTCGAAAACCGGTGGATAGGATTGAACTGTTGGCAAGGGTAAATTCACATATCTGTATGGCTGAATATATCCACAAACTAAAGGATAAGAATAGAATTATTGAAGAAGAAAGGGAAGGAAAGATCAATCAACTACAGGAAGCTCTACATTCGATTTGCTTGCAAACAGAGGAAATGTCGACATTCCTATCAAAGGAGTATGATGAATTGATTGCTAAATTGACAAAACTTAAAGACGACCGTTCAAACAGCACTGAAGTTATTGAACAGATACGTACACTGCTTCTATCCAATAACAATGCACTCAGAAATTATACTTCCGTATGCCGCAAATTCATGAGCGAAGAGGAATATATCCGGCGTTTGTTAAGGAAGCACCCCGATCTTTTACCCAACGAGATTGAGCTGAGCCTCTTCCTGAAGAAGAATACTGCGTCAAAAGATATAGCTGCCATGACCTTTCGTTCAGTTAACACCGTCAAAGTTGCACGCAGTAGATTAAGAAATAAACTGGGTCTGAGGCAAAGCGATAACATAGTCCGTTACCTGATGCAATTCTAAATAATTCCAGGTATGCCTTTGAGGCATATATTTCTATCTGTCAGCACCTTATTAATATTCATTTATCATCTTTCAGGAATTGGCATATACATATTGCTAAGCTACATACTTACCTTTTACTAACCTGTTGTCCATAACAAGCATTCCTGGCAGGTTTAATTTTGTTGTTGATTTCCATCTTAATTCAGCTTAATGAAAAAACAACTAAAACTAGTGCTGCCTATTATAATATGCGGCAGTTTCTGTCACTTTCCAACCTCGGCTCAGGAATATAACGATCCATTTATGGGTAATTACATTTTGGGAAATTCAGCTGAACTATTTTTAATGAATGCTGATCAGATCACCGAGACGACCCTTGATTATGTTGAACATAGCAAGGTCATGCTGGATTTTGATACGGATGGCAAGCTCAAATCTGACATTTTTGCTGAAGAAAACCTTATTGATTATTGGAAGATTAGGTGGATTCAGGAGTTATATAGCATGGATGCGGTAGGCGGTAACTTCAATGTCAATCCTTACGGCTATGATGAAGTGGCCATCGTATATTCTGGTGTTGATCGTGTGGGGGATAGATTTTCAAAAGTGGAGATATGGTATAAAGACAAGTATTCGAAAGACTTTAGGACACATAATATAAAAATTTTGCAAGATGATCCATCGTTGATGCGGCAATGCAAAATTATTAAAGCGCAGCTGGATGATGATCCGTTTGATGAAATTGTTGTATGTGGGCAATATGATGGCAATCCTGATGCGACATTCATTTATTGTATTGATATTGACAACAGCCTCAATGCAGAAATGCTTTATAGTGATTATTTCTTTATGCCTTTAAATTGGGAAAGTACTGTTTATGATATTTGCGCTGATGACTTTGACAATGACAAAATTGATGAAATTGTCTGGATAGAAAATCAATGCAGACCACGAGCTGATACCTTTGCGACATGGGGGGTCTATGAATTTGAGGTCATTTTTGAGATAGGTGTTATTGATATTAACAAATCATATGAAGGATACGATTACGAAACAAAAAAATATGACAGCTTTCTGATTCGGGGGGAGACAGCGCATCCCATATCGAGTCCACGTGAACAATTCTTATCCTTACCATCAATTTCACTGGTAAGTGGCGATATTGACAGAGATGACTGCAATGAGCTTGTTGTTGGATTTGAATTGACTTACACGGCATGTACCGGATCAATATGGTTGTGTGAGTATAAATGGAATTCTTCCAGGCACCTGATTCCAGTTGAGATTAGTGACAAAAACGGATGGATGGAATCACCCCTGTACGCTGACAGGGTGGTTCGGATAAACGATTATTCTGTGGGTAACTATTCTGAAAATCTTTGGATTTTTAAAACTCCCACTACCTTATGGTGCGGTGACTTAGATGATGACAGTTATGACAATGAAATTGTATTCCAGAGTGCAGAAGCCTTACATTTTGGCAGATTATTACCGGATATATCATCCCCTGAACCCGGTAACTTTAATTGGAACGAAACAGCTTCTATTATACAGAATCCGAAACTTTATGTATGGCCGGAGGATGTCTTTTATTCTTTGCAAACCATGTCTTTCGATTATCATAGTTTCGTTATTGATGATATTAATGCGAACGAGAATACCGGAGAATGGAGGCCTGAAATAACTGTTATAGATTACGAAAACACATTTAATGAACAGCTATCTGGTAATCATGCTGGTCGAATGAGGTTGCGAACATATGCAAACAACATATCTTCAGATGAATGGCGCCCACCAAGTTTAATACATGAATCTTTTCTCAATGAAGACCAAGGAAACAGAACAGCAAAGCATTCCATTGTCTTAAAGGGTGATTTTGATGGAGATGGAATAAGATTGGGACCACCCAGGCGAATTTCGCTTAGCTCTGTAATGGAACCGGTTTTTATAATTAATGCTCCTCCGGTTCATTTCGATATTCTCAATAATAAGGTATATGATGTCTGTAATTCATTCAATGATAATGAAAACAATTTCACAGTAATCCTGGGAAAAGAAGATTCACATAAGGAAGAACTAACCACCAAATTTCATGAATCCTGGAGCATATCCTCTGGTTTAAAAGCTGATGTAAAAGGGGGATTTATTTCTTCAAAACTAACAGCAAAATATGGGAGGAATTTTTCAAAGGTTGCATCTGAATCAACCCAAACAACCATTGGTGTTACTGCCAGAATAAATGGGGATGGACTTATTGTCGCCTCTGTAAGTGATTATGAATTTCTGGAATATCCGGTTTATGCAAAAAATACATTTAGTGGAACAGTATTGGTTACTAAGCCTCATTATAAGGGCTTAGTCTGGTTCCCAATGAAAAATGAAAGAGCCGAATCCTATATTCCGAACCACGAATATGGAAATCTGTTTTCATACGACGATGATTTATTGGACAATGCGGACATTGTTTACCGGCTGGACAATTCTGATCATACTTTTACATTGGATGCGTACAATCCATCAATCATTGACTGGAAACTGGACAGAGATAAACTATCATCAGAAAGATTGAATTATGAGAGTGTTTTCAGCACTGAATTCTCATCCAGCCTTAAAGTGCCTTTGAAGATTTTAGATGTGGGTCTTGAACTTAGTGGTGCATATAGCCGTGGAGATATTACAACCCGAACATCTTCAGTATCTGAGAAACTGGAAATAGATATCCATTTTGACGAGTTAAATCAAAATCTGGGGAACATTATTTATGAGGTCACTCCATATGTTTACAATACATATAATGGCGCATTTGTCCTTGATTACCTTGTAAATATTGACCCAACTGCATCGGAGAATTGTTGGTGGGCACAGCAAAATCTGTATGGCCAGTATCCCGATCTTGCATTTATTCTGCCTTGGAGATACGATATAGAGAAGGGTAAAATGACCACCAATGAAACCTTAAAATATAAAACAAAAGACATTCAATTTTATCCAAAAAAAGCCGAACCGGGTGACACGGTGAGGATTGAGGCCCGAATTCACAATTTTAGTATGCAAGCCTTTGAAGACATTGTTACACTTAAGTTTTACATCGGTGATCCGGACAAGGGGGGGCATTTAATAAGCGGAATTGAAGGCGAAACAGAATGGTCAGAGGGTGTTCTTCTAGACTATAAAAATGAAGCACCCTATCAGAAGAATATTACAGCAATTTTCTCATGGATTGTTCCTTATGATATCCCGAAAGACCCGGATATTTATGTAGTAGTTGATCCTGAAAACACTGTTAATGAAATACATAAAAACAACAATAAAGGGTATAATACACTCAAAGTGGATGGGGTGACACCCACTTATATTGCTGAGATGCCATATTCCAGTATCTCCAATGTTGGTAACTATCCCAATCCGTTTAATGATTATACAACGATATATTTTGAAATGAACGAAGCAGGTACAGCTTCAATTGAGGTATTGAATATGATGGGACAAAAAGTACGCACAGTTACTTATGATAATCTGGAAGCGGGAAAGCACGAGGTAGAATTCAGATCTTTGGATCTCCGGGCTGGTATTTATGTATATCAGATTACAGCCAACCATCAAAAAGTTGTTTCAAAAATGACTATAAGTAAGTAATAATTATCAGGTTGTGACAGGTTTTCTCATACAAAAACATCATATGAAAATTTCCCGGCTCATACTCATATTACTCATAAATTCCCAGTTTATCAACTATACTCTTGGGCAAACACCCGGCACAAGAAAGTGGTCATACTATACGGGTGAGGCCAGATTAATTCCAGCCATTGATGAAGATGGGACAATCTATGTTCATTCACAACAAGGTTTCTTTGCTATAAATTCAGATAGTACATTGAAATGGAATATTGATTTACCAAGTACATTTTTTAATCCTCCATCAATTGGGAATAACAGAACCATTTATATCAGCAGCCGAGAGTATGAGAATGAAACTTGGAAAGATAAGTTTTACGGCGTTAATCCGGACGGGACAGTAAAATGGAGCAAAGAAATCAGAGGAGTAAAAAATCTAGCTATTGGCAAAGGAGGAGAAATTTATGTGGTAGTGAATAATCATACAGACCCAGAGTCTGACACCATCTATGCCCTAAGTGATAATGGAGATGAAATATGGCATTTTTATCCACGAGGTCAGGTATATTGTCCGCCATCAGTTGGTATAGATGGGACTGTTTATGTAATTACCGTGGATGGGTATCTGTATGCATTAGATCCAAACGGAACCCTTAAATGGAATATAGGGGACAATGAGGATTTGGTCATGGGTTCTTCTCCGGTGATCGGTCCCGACGGAACGATCTATATTCGTGGCTATAATGACTTCTATGCAATTAAACCAAGTGGCCAGATTGAATGGAAATATAATATTGACTATGGCTTTGGCACAGATCCGGTTATAGCCGGCGATGGTAGTATTTACTTTGGTAGAGATAATGGATATTTGTATGCAATTGCAAATACTGGAACTGAAATCTGGACAAGAAATATTGGAAATTCAATGCCTATCCTTTTTTCACCGGCTGTAGGAAAGGATAATATAATTTATTGTTGTACAAAAGACTCATTATATGCGATAAATCCGGATGGCTCTGTTAAATGGCGGTATAGCGGAGGTACAGGAATTAAATCTCCGCCAAACATATCTTCTGATGGTACCATTTATATTGTTGAAGGAGATGAACTGAAAGCTATTCATAGCACCAGTAATGGCCTTTCGGATGGTTCATGGCCAAAATTCAAAGGAGACAAGAAAAATTCGGGTAGTGCATATAATCCGAATTGCCCAGTAATTGCTATTGATACGACATATATCAGGATAATGCCTGGTGATACCTTAAAACTGGATGCTTCCAGATCTTATGATCTGAATGATCTTAAAATACACTATGATTGGTACATGGTTAAGAAACCATTAAATAATAGTCTGCAAATAAAGGATCCCAGCCTTCCGGTTATATCCATACCAATGGAAGAGAAAGACATAGGCAGATATTTATTTTCAGTTACAGTATATGATGAAAATGGGTTAAGCTCAAATAAATCAATATATGTTGATTGCGGTATTTATTGGTCATTCAATACGGATGAAGAAGAATGGTCACGGGCATCATCCCCCGCAATAGATCAACATGGGAATATTTATATTTCCGGCCATCCAGATTCTATTTATGCCATAAATGCAAATGGTAAAAAAATTGAATCTTTCATTTATGAAAATGGAGGGGAGGGTGTTTGCCTTTCAATTTGTCCTTTAGGGAACTTGTATTGTAATAAAGATAATTATCACGGGATTCTTACAGCATACAGTTTAGACGGGCCTAAAATTTGGGAATACTGGAATGAATCTGTAAATTATTCAATTGACAGGAATGGAAATATCTATATAGCAGAATATGATCGCATATACTCCATCAATCCTGATGGATCAATAAATTGGAGGTCATGGCCCGGAGGTTCTGATCTGGCCATAAATTCAGACGGGACATTATACATTGCCCGATACAATCATCTCTATTCAATTAACAAAGATTTTGGTTTTCATAACTGGGATGTTCAGATTTTCTCAGATCAATATTATTACGGTTATCATATAGCCTTAGGACCGGAAGGGGTCATCTACTTATCGCGTACAGATGAAAATGAATTATTTGCTTGCTCTCCGGATGGCAAAACCAACTGGACATATAGTGCAAGTATGGCCTTTACCAGCTCACCGGTAATCGGGCCAGATAGCACTATATATATAGGATCAGCGGATAATAACCTTTATGCCATAAATCCTGATGGGACCAGAAAATGGACATTTGAAACCGGCATGCAGGTAATGTCCACTCCGGCTGTAGGCTCCAATGGCGTGATTTATTTTGTATCCGGTGATGGTAATATCTACGCAGTAAATCCTGATAGTACACAATTGTGGGCAATTTCTTACGATAGAAATTCAGGATGGTCTGGTGAAAGTTCTCCTACTATTGGTCCAAACGGCAATGTTTATGTCCATGCCGGACGGAAACTATATGCAATTTATAGTAGTTGTAAAGGATTAGCCAGAACTACATGGCCAAAATACCGTCAGAATATTTATAATACTTCATCAATCCTTGATGATAGTGAACAATTTCTTTCTTCAAGTGATTTCGCTTTAGAAAATACGGAATTATCCATATATCCCAATCCATTTGCCTCATTTACAAATTTCCGGTTTAATTTGACCAACCCGGAAATAGTAAGTATCCAGTTGCTGAATTGCTCAGGACAAACAATAGAAACTATCGTAAATCAGGAAAGTTATCCACCTGGAGAACATGAGGTTCAATACACCAATGAAAATTTAATACCCGGTATCTATTTCTGCAAGATTGTTACAGGAAAGCAATGTGCAATTAAGAAGATGTTATTACTGCGTTAGCAGCCGGAATTCTTCAGGCACCGCTGACGGGAGCTTAGATAGTTATGAAAATCGTTAGAACTACGAAAAATACAGCGACAATTTTCAAGCACTGAGACTTAAGTAAAACCACAAAAATCTCAACCTTTCTTAGCTGTCAATAATTCAACCGTTAATCTCCGCCTATCTGCCACTGCGTGGATCCCCTCCCCACTTCAGGACTTTCTTTGCGTACGCCGATCTGTTTGTCTCTATAACCAGGAAATAGATTCCGGGCGAGAGATTTTCCAAATGAAGATGGATGGAAGAAACAGGGGCATTGTTGCTGATATTGATGGCTTTTAATGTGACCCCTTTGCAATCTGTCAGTTTATAGGATTTCAAATACTCTCCCCCTTTCTTCAATCTGATCTCCGCGAGTTCCTGCACTGGATTTGGAAGGATCTCAACGGTTTCAGGGGTGTATTTCCAATGTATCACTTCAGATGCGTTGCCGCAGGTGCCACCAAATTGATCACATAACCAGGTATAACCGGCCTCTCCGTGCTGAAGGGTAGGAATTGCTGCCATTCCCTCTGTATATCCGTTCCATACATTAAAGGTCAGTGACTGACTTCCGAAATCACTGATAGCCTGGCTTTGAAGATCGCGCCACAATTGCGTGTTACCATAGACCGGCGATGATGGAAATACAATATGCGCATCATATCCCGGAGTGAGATCGTGGATAAAGGGCAACCCGGTATGAATCCAGGAGCTGTGATAATCTCTTTTCCAGGTGATCAAATCATTTTCATCGCTGAAACCTTTCCATATTTCTGGGAGAAAGCACTGGATGGCAAGGACAGAATGTTGTTGTCTCAACCATGAACCTGTAGCAGGAGCAGTAGCTTTGAAACCACCGGGGGCAAAACTGTCAGGAGGAAGCACATCCAGCGCAAAGCCAACGTGAATTCCGGTATGTTCAAGAACTTCCTTTGCCACCCGGTCAAAGCCTTCTGCAAATTCCTGATCGGAGACGGACTCCTGGTTCGAGGCGACATGGATCATGGATACCAGGTATCTTTCCAGGCCATTCTGATCGTATACCCTGGCCCATTTGGAAGGCCATTGAGCATGAGCCGGGTTCACCAGGTAACGATCCACAAGGTCTTCGATCATCGTGACCAGCAAAGGAGCAGGGCTTTCATCCGTTCCAGGAAAATCATCGGCAAAAATGTAGCCCCCGTAGTTCTCTGTGGGAGCATATGATTCAATGTATGGAGCAATCAGGATCTCTTTTCCCAATGAGGTGTTGAACAATTCATCGTGCGAGGTGGTGGATGTTTGCATGGGAGACCAGTAGGCCCAGTTATCTGTGCCTGGCAATCCCCAGTAGGACATATTGATTACATTGATACCTGCATCAATCATGGCCTGAACCGCGAAATCTCTGTTGGATTGGTTTTCGGACCATCCCAGATGACGGGCATCACTCGGATGCAATGTATACAGTCCACGGTTATCTGAAGGATTGTAATCATAAAATTGTACTCCGTTCCGCCAGTTTCCGGTGAAGAAAAAAACACTCTTTATCGGTTCATTCTCAAATCCGGGATTTGCCAGGAACGGGGCTACCGGTGCCTGAGCAGCTGCAATGCTGAATAGAAGCAATGCAAGGAATAACAGACCCATTCTCTTACTCATGTCAGGAAGGTAAAAGTTCTACATTCCAATTCATCTTCAAGGATCACTTGCATTCCCTCACAGCTCATAAAGGGAATTGAAGATCTTCCCTCAAGTTAATGTAAATATTCTAGACCTGGTTAAAGAGTGAATGAGCATATGTAATTCGGTGAACGAGATGTTATGCAAACATGCAGGATAGATGTTCCGGAGAAATTCCGGGACGGGGAGGCACCAGATTGCTCCTCTCTTAACATTTAAGGGGGAAGTTCCGTATGAAGTGTATACATTTACTCTTAACAGGAATCTAATGCCCCGGAATATCCGGGAACAATAATGAGATATCGTTCAATAGTGCTGATCCTGGCTGGCCTGATCATCCTCTGGTCGGGTTGTGAGGAGGTTTCCGACCATGAAAAATATCAGCGGCCCGACTGGCTGCCGGGGAAATTGTACACCACTGTATCAACCCGGGAGAATCTCTCTTTGTTTACCGAATGTTTGCGGCTGACCGGGTTGGATACCATCGTGGATGTTTCAGGTTGTTTTACCGTATTTGCCCCCACTGATGCAGCGATGGAACAGTATCTGTCCGCAAACCAATATACCGGTGTGGCAGACATCCCTCCGGAGGAGCTTGAAAGGATCGTAGAATTCCATATTATTCAGAATCCCTGGACACTTGAGCAGTTACAGACCCTGAGCGCCTATGGATGGAGAACCGGGGACAACACAGACTGGGACACTTACGCCTATAAGCGGAAAACCATATTTAAAAGGCCCGTTGAAAAGTACTGGATCACCAGGGAAAAGAAGCAGGAGATGATCGTGATGGATTCAATGGTATCGGATGGCTACAAAAGGGTGCATGTTGAATCAAGAAAATATGTACCCATTTTCTACGATGATTATGTGAATGCAGTCGGGCTTACCTCTGAAGATTTCAGTTTTTATTTCGACAGGGCGTATGAACCGGGAAATGTTTTTTATGCCGGGGCCCGCATCGTCGAGGCCGATATTTTTGCCGAAAACGGATTTGTACACATCATCGACAGGGTGGTGAACCCGATGCTGAATGCAGAGGAGCTGCTGCACAGAGAATTCCCCGGAGAATCCTACAAGCTCTTTCTGGAGATGATCTACTGGTATTTTCCCACCTTCGAACCCAATGAACCGGCCACAATGAATCAGCCGGAAGTAAGGTTGGGGGGTGTGGTAGATACCTTGTGGGATC
>Ga0209536_100005779_pt1 | contig 19122 bp, 17 predicted proteins | sample DeeMarSeWOR28_12_FD_187461 | JGI IMG/M metagenome (GOLD analysis project Ga0209536, IMG submission 187461) | Marine sediment microbial communities from White Oak River estuary, North Carolina - WOR-2-8_12 (SPAdes) (version 2) | ecosystem: Environmental > Aquatic > Marine > Intertidal zone >... | reverse complement strand
GCGGGTATCTTCCTGCTGCAGACACCAGTCCATGTAGTCGGCAACCGTCGTGGTCATCTCGTCGCCGGCGGATACGCACAGGTTGAAGCCGAGCCGGCAACCGTTGTGGCACAGCGAGGTAAAGGCCGAACCCGACTGCGCAATCCAGCTGATGCCGCCGCGGACGATTGTTGCCGGGCGCGGAAAAATGCCGGCATACAACTGCTGCTCGAGGTTGTAGAAGCCCATGCCGTTGAGGCCGCAGATCTGAATTCCGGCCGCCTTCGCCATCTCTGCCAGGCGCCGCTTCAGCGGCGGTTCCGAATCTTGCGCGAGCACCGCGCTGGAATAAATGGTCGCGGCCTTCGCGCCGTGCGCAATCGCGGCGCGCAACGCGTCCTCGAGATGCACGTTGCCGAGCGCGATGACAACGTGCTCGACCCTGGCCGGCAACGATACGAGATCGGGGTAGCAGGAGCGGCCGAACACCTGCGAATAGCGCGGATTGACCGGGTAGATGTCGCCCGGGTAAGCGGACTCGATGACCATCTGTGCGAGCAACTGGCCGGGGCTGCCGGTCCGCTCGGACACGCCGAGCAGCGCGATGCTAGCGGGTTTCAGCAACGGGTCGAGGCGATGCTCAGTCATCCTGTTGCAGTCGCGCCTCGCGCCAGGCGAGCGCGGCTTTCATACCCTGTTCGCGCAACACCTGGTTGAACTGGCGGCGCAGCTCGGTCTCCAGTGTTTCGATCCTCACCGAGGTGTCGGCACCCATTTGCAACGCCTGGCTGAGCCCCATGATTTCGTAGCTCTGGTTGATCGCCTGCTTGGTCATGCGCACCGAATCCGGGTCCATCAGCGCGACCTCGCGCGCCAGCGCCAGGCCGGCACCCAGTGCCTCTCCCTCGGCGACGACCTCGTTGACGATGCCGCACTGTAGCGCTTCGCTGGCGGGCATGCGATCCTGCCCACTCAACAACATGCGCTTGGCGCGCTTCGGGTTGACGTACCAGGGCAGCAACAGCGCGACGATGCTGCTGCCGAAGCGCACTTCCGGTTCGCCGAACAGCGTGGCCGAGTCGCACACGCTCATGTCGCAGGCGAGCGCGATTTCGAAGCCGCCGGCGAGCACGTAGCCGTGCAGCGCGGCGATGGTCGGTTTGGGCGAGTGCCAGAAGCGCATGATCAGCTCGAGGTCGGCATCGATGGCGGCGCGCCAGTCGGCCTCGGTTTTGCGATTGGCGGCCACACCCGCCTTGAGGTCGAACCCGGCGCTGAAGGCGCGGCCGTTGCCGTGGACGACGATCGCATGCACCGTTGAGTCGGCCTCGGCGTGGTCCAGTGCGCGGTTCAGCTCGTCGATCATGGCGGCGTTGATGGCGTTCAGTTTATCCGGCCGATTCAGCCCGAGCAGGACGATCGGTCCCTGCCGCGTCACCTCGATTGTGGTGTAGGTCATCGATTTGTCTGACAAATAAAACCCAACTGATTATAGGGTGTAATCGCGGTACTGAAAATAACTTCTTCGCCGGTCGCGCGGTGATCGTAATTTCTGCAGCACGCCTGTCGCCGGGAACCATGAGATATCGACAGCCGCAGCTGCCGTCAATGTCGGCATGCCAGGCATTTGGCACATTCTACAGCCCGGACCATTTGGCCATCGAAGCGGCAGCCTCTTTTTGCAGCCAGGTGAACACGGCCTCGACCTCCACGCTTCTGCCGACACCCGCGCGCGCAAGCAGGTGATAGGATCGTTTTGGCTTGAGCGTTATCTGCAGCGGACAGACCAGCCGGCCATTGTCGACCTCGGATTGCAGAAAAGGAAAAGTTCCGAGCGCCACACCCTGGCCATCGATCGCCGCCTGTACGATCACGTTGGAGTCGTCTATCACGGTCTCTTCCGCCAGATCGAGGTCGGGAATTCCAGCCAGTTTCAGCCAGGCGCGCCATTCGCTGCGATCGTGCTGGTGCAGTATGGTGAAGCGCGCGAGGTCGGCCGGCTTGCAGATCGGGCCCAGTTGGCGCGCCAGCAGCGGGCTCAGAATCGGCCGGTAGCAGACGTTGAACAGATGGACAGCATCCAGCCCGCTCCAGCCGCCTTCGCCCCAGTCCACCGCGATATCCGTGTGCATGTTGGCAGCTGCCGTGATGCGCGGGCCGTGGTGCAGCAGTAGCTCGATGTGGGGATGTAAGCTGCGGAACCGGTTCAGGCGCGGGATCAGCCAGCGCGAGGCGAAGATCGGGCCGACTGCCAGCGTTACCGTTTTCCTGACCCGGGTTACCTGCGCATCGATCTCGGTTTTAATATCTTCGAAAGCGCGACTCACCACGCGCGCCAGCGAGCGTCCCGTATCGGTCAGCACCAGCTGCCGGGTTTTGCGCACGAACAGCGGGCAATCCCAGTCCTGTTCCAGGCGCCGAATCTGGTTACTCACGGTGGCCGGAGTGACGTTCAGTTCCTGCGCCGCCTGCTTGAAGCTTTGCAGGCGCGCGGCCGCTTCAAAGGTGCGCAGCGCGGTTAATGGCAGGCGTTGATACTTGTTTTTCATGGAAGTAAATGACTCATATATGAATATAATTTTTTTTATCCATAAATGCTAAATAAATCGTTTGTGCCGCCTGCGGTAAGTGGTGAATGATAGCGCGCTCTATAACCATGAATTATGCGAGGGTTTGTCATGCAGGCACGTACTTATGTTTCTCTTCTCGTTATTCCGATGTTCGGGCTCTGGGCAACGCTTGCCGTTGGCGCCAGGCTCAACCTGGGCGCGATCGATCCCGCACAGATGGCGGAGACCTACGCAGACTTTGATCAAAGCCTGAGCCGCGCCGTAGTCGGGGTGCCCGGTGCCATGCTGGAAGGCGGCAAGGATTATTATGGTCATTATGAAGACATGAAGGATCTCAAGTTCGTCGCGGGCAAGAAAGCGCCGGTGGTGGTTTACATGCACGGTTCCGGCCAGGCCATAGACCGTTCGGGCGACGTTCCCAGGCTCAAGTGGGATTATGGCTACGCGAACTGGATCACCCAGGCGGGCTACATCTTCGTCGCACCGGATTCCTATGCGATGAAGGACCGGCCTTCTTTCAGTTCGCCCGTGCCCAAGGAGAATTACGAGGAAGTACACAACATCCGCCAGGCCGAAGTCGCGCAGGCGGCGCAAAGCCTGGTCAAGCAGGGCTTTGCCGATACCGACGAGATGTACCTGCTCGGCGTTTCCGAAGGTGCGATGGCCGCGGCACGCTATGCCGGTAAGGAATTCAAGGGCCGGATGGTGCTGAGCTGGAGTTGCGAACCGGGATACTTCACCGACTTCGCCAAGGTGGGTTCAGGGTCGAAAGATCCCTTTTTGAACATCATGGGAGGGCGCGACTTCTACTTCGGCAAGGATGCCCCGTACAGCACCCAGTACGCCAAGAACACCGGCAACTGCGCGGCGCACCTTGGCATGGCCGACTACAAAAACGCACGCGTTATCATCTATCCAGAGTCGGGCCATGGGGTTACCTACAACCAGTATATGCAAGCAGACCTGCTGGGCTTCCTGTCTTATTGGGTGGGACGCAAGCCCGAGTAAGCCGCGCGAAACTTTCGAGCCTGTTCGATCGGGCGCCGCCCCGCGGGTTCTGCCGATCGAATCGCTCGTGTTTTGCCGGCAGGTGGATTAATCTTGCCCGACTGGATCGACAAACCCCGGGTTTCTAACCGGGGGTTTGTCGGCTCGCCCCAGGATGCTGTCAACAATTCGCGTATCACCATAATCGATGTCCGACTCCGAATCTAACCACAGGCCGCGGCGCAAGCGTAATCGCCGTGCCGGCGACTCCGACACCCGGGGCGTGAAAACGCCGCGCCTGAGTGGCTTGCCCGGCGGACGTTATCGACCGCTGAACGATACCGACCTGGCGGCAATTGACCAGGCCGTGCGTCGTATCCTGCAGGATGTCGGCATGTCGGATGTACCGCAAATCGTCATCCAGCGAATTACCGCGGCGGGCGGCGAACTCGACCGGGACGGGCGCCTGCATTTTTCCGCGGAGTTGATCGAACGCGCCCTGCAGGGAATGGCGAGAGGGTTTAGTCTCTGTGGTCAAAAACCTGAATTCGACATGTGCCTTGAAAGCGGGCGCGTGCACGCCGGCTCCGGCGGCGCGGCGCCGATGATCCTGGACCTGGATAGCCGGCGCTATCGCGAATCCAGTTTGCGCGATCTATACGATGCCGCGCGCCTGGTGGACAGCCTCGAGCATCTGCATTTCTTCAGCCGTTCGCTGGTGGCGCGCGATATGCCCGATCTGCGCAGCCTCGATATCAACACCGCCTATGCCTGTCTCGCCGGTACCGCCAAGCATGTGTTCAGCGCGGTTTCGCTTCCTGAACACGTCGAGGATATCGCCGAGATGTGCTTCATGATCGCCGGGTCGAAGGCCGCCTTCGTTGCGCGCCCTTTCCTGTCGCTGAACATCAACCCGCCGGTGCCGCCGCTGCGCTTCGATGCGGATTCCTGCGCGGTCATGGCGGAGGCCGTGCGCCTCGGCATTCCGGTGCACTCGAATACCTTTGGGCAGATGGGCGCGTCGAGCCCGGTGACCATTGCCGGAACGGTCGCGCAGACCATTGCCGAAACCCTCGCCGGCATGATCTTCGCCTGGTTGGTCGACCCCGCGGCGAAGATCGTCTTCGGCACGCGGCCGATGGTGACCGATTTACGCACCGGCGCGATGAGCGGCGGCAGCGGCGAAGCGGCGCTGGCGACCGCGGCGAGTGTGCAGATGGCCAATTACTACGGGCTTGCCAACTCCGTCATCGCCGGCGCCACCGACAGCAAGATCGCCGATGCGCAAAGCGGCTACGAGAAATCGCTGACGGTGACGCTGGCGGCACAGGCCGGCTCCAACCTGATCACCCAGGCGGCTGGCATGCAGGCCAGCCTGATGGGCTGCGCGCTGGAAAGTTACGTCATCGATAACGACATGCTCGGTGGTATTCTCAAGTCGCTGGCGCCGATCGAGGTCAACGCGGCAACGCTTGCGCACGATGCCATCGCCGAAGTCGTGCACGGCGATGGCCACTTTCTCGGCCAGCCGGAAACCCTGCAACGCATGCAGAGCGATTTCGTCTATCCCGAGATCGGCGACCGCCGCAGTATCGGTGAATGGGAGGCGGATGGTTCGCCGGATATCCGTGAAGTTGCACTGGTCAGGACTCGGCAGATTCTGCGGCAGCATTATCCGCGCCATCTGAGCGCCGAAATCGACGCCCGTCTGCGCGAGCGTTTCGACATTCGTTTGCCACGCGAGGCGATGGGGGTTCAATGAAGATTGCGATATTCGGTGTGGGCGCGATGGGCTCGGTGTATGCCGGGCTGATGGCCGAGGCGGGTCATGAGGTCTGGGCGGTCGATGTCTGGCAGGAGCATGTCGACGCCATCAATGCCAACGGCCTGCGCGTCGAGGGCGCGAGCGGTGATCGCGTGGTGCGCGGGATCCATGCGACCGCGAATGCGATGGATGTCGGCGCCTGCGACCTTTACATACTGGCCACCAAGGCGTCCGGGGTCGGCCCGGCGGCAAAAAGTATCGCGCCGTTAATGGGGCCGGAGTCGATGGTGATCACGATTCAGAACGGCCTTGGCGCCGGCGAACGCATCGCCGAGTTCATGGACACCGACCGCGTCCTGCTCGGCGTCGCGGACGGCTTTGGCGCGTCGATGAAGGGTCCCGGTCACGTGCATCATGCGGCGATGAACCTGATCCGTGTCGGTGAAATGAACGGCGGCATGAGCGAACGCCTGCAGCGCATTACCGCTGTCTGGCAGGAAGCCGGATTCAATGCCCGGGCCTTCGAGGACATCGATCAACTGATCTGGGGAAAGTTTATCTGCAACGCAACCTTCAGCGGCCCCTGCACCGTTTTCGACTGTACCCTCGGCGAACTCATGGCCGCCCCGGACCGCTGGGCGATCGCACAGGGCTGCGCGCTCGAAGTCTATGCGCTGGGGCAGGCGAAAAACGTCGCTTTCACTTTCGACGATCCGCTCGAATACGTTACCGCCTTCGGCAACAAGATGCCGGATGCGCGTCCGTCGATGCTGCTCGACCACCACGCCAGGCGCGCGTCGGAAATCGACGCGATCAACGGCATGGCCGTCGAACTCGGGCGCCGGCTCGGCATCGCCACCCCCTACAACGAAGTGCTCACCGCCGTCATCCGCCAGCGCGAAGCCAGCTTCCAGTAACCGGGAAAAGTGAGGGGCGGCACCGTTCGACCTGTCATCCCGGCTCGAGGCCGGGATTCCTGGGTGCCTGCGCATGCTGTCAGCCGATTTGCCGTCACCCTCTCCGGTCAGGATATTGCAAATACTCCAACTCTGGCGGAAGATGCCAGGCATCACTGGGTTACTCGCTGGGCACGGGGAGAAATATGAATATCGAACGAATCGGTGACGAGCGTTACCAGCTTGGCGAAAGCCCGATCTGGGATTCTCGCGACGGCGTACTCTACTTTGTCGACAGCATGGCCTGCGCCGTTTTTTGTCACGACCCTGAAAGTGGCGTCACCCGTCGCTGGCCCGTGGACTGTAATTACCTGGGTTCGCTGGCATTGCGCGCCGACGGCGGGGCAATCCTGGTGATGGACGACGGCTTCCACAGTTTCGATTTCAACACCGGCAAGACCAGCGTCATCGTCGAGCCCGAGGCCGGCAGGGATGAACTTTGCTTCAACGATTGCAAGGTCGACCGCCAGGGGCGCCTGGTCGCCGTCAGCATGCACACCGGTTCCAGCGAGCCCGTCGGCGGAGTTTACCGGCTCGACGGCGATCTTGCCTGCACCCGGCTCGATAGCGGCATGATCTGCCCCAACGGTCCCTGCTGGAGCCCCGATGGCGGCACCCTCTACGTATCCGACTCTTACGGCGACGCGATCTTCGCCTACGATTACGATGTCTCCACCGGTGCCGCAAGCAACCGCCGCACCTTCCTCTCGACTGCCGCTTCGGGCGGTTACCCCGACGGTTGCACGGTGGACGCCGAGGGATACCTGTGGAGCGCGAATTTCGACGCCGGAAACATTCGCCGCATTACCCCGGACGGTGTCGTTGACCGGGTCATCGAATTACCGGTGCGCTGGGTCGCCAGCCTGACTTTCGGTGGCGCCGATCATGAGGTACTGTATGTCACCACCATCGGCGGCGAATACGACGGCGCGCGCGACGATTCGCCCGCGGCAGGCGGACTGTTTGCGATTCGCGGTCTCGGTATTCATGGCCTGGAAGAGACCCGATTCGCGGGTTGACCTGCGACGGGGCCGGCTCGCAGCATTCTGATTTTACTGGAAAAAAATCGCAAGCAGTTCTTGCTGCGACGAGATTCCAGGCTTCGCGTAAACCTTACGCCGGTGAATCCGTAGCGTGTCGGCAGATATCCCCGGGCTGTTCGAGATCGACTCCGACGAATGACCTTCCAGCAGCTGCGCAACCACCACGCCATCCGGCAGGTAACAGATGTGGCAGATTTCTCCGGTTCGCCCGGTACGAACCTGGTTAGTATTGGCGGCACTCGCTCTGTAAAAAGCGGCCGGGTGCGATATCAAGCAGACGCTATTAGCCGTTTTCAGGCCCGCGCCTGCCCAGGTTTTCTAGCCATGTCAGCCGCTTGTGCCGGAAAACTTGCCGGGCAGAATGGAGGGACTATCGATGATCGTGGCATCTGTCCTGGAATACGAAAATATTGCACATTTGGGCAAATTGCTTGGTAGACTGGCGGGCCGAAAAACTCAGGAATAAATTTGCAAGCAGGGACAATGAACTTGCCGGAGGACCCATTGCCCAGTCAATCCAGTGATTCGCGCGAACCCGATATCGAGTTTCGCAATGTCACTAAACGATTCGAAGACGTGGTGGCTGTCGACGATGTGTCGCTTAGCGTCGAAAGCGGTGCGTTTTTCAGTTTCCTGGGCCCATCCGGTTGCGGCAAAACCACCTCGTTGCGGCTGATTGCCGGATTCGATCAACCCACATCGGGCGAGGTATTCATCGGTGGCGAATCCGTCGTCGGTATCCCGTCGCACAAGCGCCCGGTCAACATGGTGTTTCAGCAGTACGCGCTGTTCCCGCACATGGACGTGGCCGATAACATCGGTTATGGCCTGCGTCAGCGCAATCCGAAACCGGACAGGCGCGAAGTCAGCAAGCGCGTAGACGAAACCCTGGAAATGGTGCGCCTCGCCGGCTACGGCAAGCGCCGCGTCTGGGAACTGTCCGGCGGCCAGCAACAGCGCGTGGCGCTGGCGCGCGCGCTGATCAATCATCCCACCTGCCTGCTGCTCGACGAACCCCTGGCGGCGCTGGATCGCAAGCTGCGGCGCGAAATGCAAATCGAACTGCAGACCCTGCAACGAGAAGTCGGCATTACCTTCATCCTGGTGACGCACGACCAGGAAGAGGCGCTGTCGATGAGCGACCGTATCTGTATCATGCGCGCGGGCCGAATCGTCCAGTCGGGCACCCCGCGCGAACTCTACGACGAGCCGGTCAGCCGTTACGTGGCTGATTTCGTCGGTAAAACCAATTTTTTCGACGGGCAGGTCACCGCGACCAGTGACGGCGACGTTTCGGTCAAATCCGCAACGGGAAAGGTTTTCCCGGGCACACGCGCAAAAGGGGCCTCGCGCCTCGCCAACGGCAGCCAGGCCTGCGTGGCGGTTCGCCCGGAAATGATCTCCATTGCCGCGGCCACCGATGCCGTCGATTCAACCGGCGTCGCGATTAACGGGCAGGTGATGAACCGGATTTTCCTGGGCGAGCATTCCGAGTATCTGGTCGCAACCGAGGGACACGGGGACGTCCTGGTGTTAACTCCAAAGGTGATAGAAAGCACCACGCGGAGTTTTGCGCCGGGTGACAAGGTTTCCCTGAGCTGGGAACCGCAGGCGGCGCTGGTACTCGGAGATGAATGAGGCTGGACTGTAAATCCGTCAGTCACAGCCGAAATTAAACTAACGGATCGATATCGAAAGAGGGCAATACAATGAGCAAAAGTGATGGCGACAAGCCAATAACCGCAAAGAAGTTCATGCAGTATTTTAAAAGCTACCAGAAAGGCTCGATCACGCGCCGGCATTTTCTCGGCGTCACCGGGCTGGGTACCGCGATGGCCGTGATGGGCGCAGCCGTGCCCTCGCTGTGGTCGGGCAGGGCGCAGGCTTTTGGTGATCTGGGCGATCGGCTGGTGTTTTCGACCTGGCCGAACTACCAGAACCAGGTCAACCTGGACGAATTCACCGAGTTGACGGGGGTGAACATCCAGGTCAACGCGTTCGGTTCGAACGAGGAAATGCTGGCCAAGTTGCAGGCGGGCGGCACCGGTTGGGACGTGTTCGTTCCCACCAACTACACTATTTCCAACTATGTGGAACTCGATCTGATCCAGGCGCTCGACCTGTCACGCATACCGAACTACGATGCGGCCGCCAACAACCCCAAGTTCGCGGGTCCGGCGATGGTCAACGGCAAGGTGTACTGTGTACCGAAGAACTGGGGCACCACCGGTTTTATCGTCAACACCGACGAGATCAAGAGCCAGCCCAAATCGTGGAAGGATTTCTTCGACGTCACCATGGGCAAGGGCTCCGGCCATACCATCTTGCACGACTACCAGTTGACCACGATCGGCGCCGCGCTGTGTGCGCTCGGCTACTCGTTCAATTCGATCAACCCGGACGAGCTGGCGAAGGCCGAGAAACTGCTTATCGAGTCCAAGCCACACCTGTTTGCGATCACCTCGGATTACCAGCCCGGCATGCGCAGCGGCGATGCGTGGATGTCGATCTGCTGGAATGGCGACGCTACCCAGCTGCATCGTGACCTGCCGGAAATGGAATACGTCATCGGCACCGATGGCGGCGAGATCTGGACGGACTTTTACGCCATTCCGAAAGACGCGCCGCACCTCGATGCCGCCTACGCGTTCATCAACTTCATGCAGGATCCCTACGTGCAGGCACGCGACGCCGAGGCCCACGGTTATGCGCCGACGGATGCGCGCGCGCTCGCCATGCAACCGGATTCACTGGCAACCGATCCCATCCTGCATCCGGCTGAAAACCTGATGAACGGCCTCGAATTCGGTGCGGCGCAAACGCTCACCGATCCGATCCGGGCGGAGGTGATGGCGCGCTTCAAGTCCGCCTGATAACGCCCTGCTGTCAAAACCTGGATGACGATGAGCGCAGACAAGGGAACCAACCGCTGGCTGACGGCCGCCCTGCTGGCGCCGACCTCGATGTGGTTTCTGGTGATGTTGATCTTCCCGCTCATCGTTATCCTGGTTTTCAGTTTCGGCGAACGCGCCGCGGTTGGCGGTTATGCCGCGGGCTTCACGCTGGAACAATACGCTAACCTGCCGTCGCGGCTGAAGGCGTTCCAGAACACGATGATCATAGCGCCGGCCGGCACGCTGCTGTGCCTGCTGGTGGCTTATCCGCTGGCTTATTACCTGGCGCTGCGCGTCAGGTCGCGTTACAAACTGTTGCTGCTCGTGCTGGTCATCGTGCCGTTCTGGACCAGCCTGCTGGTGCGCACCTATGCGTGGATATTCATCCTCGGCGGGCGCGGCATCCCGGCCTTGCTGGAGTGGGTCGGAATCGAGGGTGTGCGTCTGATCAACACGCCCGGCGCGGTACTGATCGGCATCGTCTACGGCTACCTGCCGTTGATGGTGTTTCCGATATTCGTGTCGCTGGAAAAACTCGACAAATCGCTGCTCGAAGCCTCCAGCGACCTGGGTGCCTCACCTCTCAAGACCTTTTTGCAGGTTACCCTGCCGCTGTCGATGCCGGGTATCGCCACCGGCTGCATGCTGGTGTTTATCCTGCTGATGGGCGAGTTCCTGATCCCCGCATTTCTCGGCGGCGGCAAGGTCTTCTTCATCGGCAATGCGCTGGTGGACCTGTTTCTGCAGTCACGCAACTGGCCCTTTGGCGCCGCCGTTTCGGTCACCCTGGTGGTGATCATGCTGATAACCGTCAGCCTGTACATGCGCCTGATGATGCGCGGCAAGACAGGGCGTGACGAGTCCCTGATGTAGGGCGGCCGAGCATCATGCGCATTTACGCCATCGCCGTTTTCCTGTTCCTTTACGTGCCCATCGGCATCATCGTGCTGTTCAGTTTCAACGCCGGGCGCCACGCCAGCGAACTGCGCGGTCTGTCGGTGCAGTGGTATGGCAAGGCGTTGTCTAACCCGTTTGTCGCGGATGCTTTTTTCACCAGCCTGACCGTGGCCTTTTCAGTTGCCGTTTTATCCAGCCTGATGGGAACCGCGGCGGCGCTTGCCCTGCAGCGCCTGAAAGGGACCATGCGGGTCCTGTTCGATGGTTTGATCTACATTTCCGTCATGGTCCCCGGCATCGTCATCGGCATTGCCACGCTGGTCGCCCTGGTCACGGTTTTCGATTTCCTCAACCCGATCCTGGCGTCGCTCTGGCCCGAGGGCGCAACGCCGCCTAAATTGCACATGGGGTACGCCTCGGTGATCGCGGCGCACACGCTGTTTACCATGTCGCTGGTCATCATCCTGGTGCGCGCCCGCATTGCCGGCATGGACCGCGCCCTGATCGAAGCCTCGATGGACCTGTACGCGACGCCCTGGCGCACCTTTTACCAGGTCACCCTGCCGCAGATCTACCCGGCCATCCTGGCGGGATTCCTGCTCAGTTTTACCTTCAGCTTCGACGATTTCATCATTTCCTTTTTCGTTGCCGGCGCCAACACCACGCTGCCGATCTATATTTTTTCCTCGATTCGGCGGGGCGTCACGCCGGAGGTCAATGCGATCGGCAGCATGGTGCTTGCCGTGTCGCTGGTGTTATTGCTGACGGCCCAGTTCCTGTTGCGCCAACGCGCCCGGCGCTAGCCTGCACATCTCATTTCGATATTGCTGACGGTTTGCGTAGCAGCTTCATACTCCGCCTTTACCAGCGTACCGCCGCCGCGGGGTTCCGGTACCAGGAGATAGTGCTTGTGCATTTCACGAACAGTAATCTAAGATTCAGCGGATGTTCAGCCGACTATTTGTAAACAGGGGGATAGCCTCTTTACCGAATGCAAGTTGTTCACTTGCCTGCACACCGCAGCCGGTAAAGTGCGAGGCGCCCGTATTTTGTCGATCTCAACATCGGCTTCGCTGGCTGTTGCCGGCGGCGATGTTGCTGGCGTTTGCGGCCGCTCCGATTAGCCAATCTGTAGCGCAGTCGGAGGTGGGGCAGGGCTCGAACGGCGATGGAATCAGCTTTCGCGATGGTAATCTGTCGGTATCGGTCGGTAAGATTTCACGAGTCGAGCTGTTGAACCGGATCGGGCGCGAGGCGGGCTTCAAGGTCATAGTCGTCGGCGACGTGCGCCCCGATATCCGCGCCTGGTCATTCGCCGATGTACCGCTGAGGAAGGCGCTAAAGCGCCTGTTGGCCGACACCAACGCGATCGTTGCCGAGCGTAGCAATTCCGATCCCGCGCAACCGATATCGACTATTTATCTGCTCGGCTCGGGTTCCGGCACCATTCGCTCGCTCGAAGTCGTCTCCGTCGAAGCGGGTACGGAAGGGGGCGCGGGCGAAGTCGCGCCGGAGCCGCTAGCGGCCGAGTTTGACTATCAGGCCCAGGCCGAGCTCGTCAACAAGTTGCAATTCGACCCCTCTGCGGACGCCAGGATGCAGGCGCTAAACGAACTGCAGGCGATGGGGGGAGAGAACTTGCGGGCCGTGCTGGAATCCGCGCTCGGGGACAGCGATGAAGAGATTCGCCTGCAAGCCGAACGCCTGCTCACCAACCTGCCCGAGTAACACTGCCCGATTTCAGCTGTTCGTCAATGTGCACCAGGCGGCGATCAACGCCGTGGCCGCGCGTTCGATTTCCGCGTCGGTGGTAGCAATGCCGAGCGAAAGGCGCACGGCACCACGGGCGCGCTGTGTGTCAATCCCCATGGCTCCCAGCACGCCGCTCACCGTGGTATCGTCCTCGTGGCAAGCGGAGCCCACCGAGGCGGCAACCTCGGCGGCCGCATGAGCCAGTAAATTGCGGCCATCCACCTCGGGGAAGGACAGGTTGAGCGTGTTGGGAAGGCGCTGCTCGGGATGGCCATTCAACAGGGTTCCCGGGATTGCCTGCGAAAGTAATTCGTGCAACCGATCACGCAGGCGGCGCATTTGCTGAGCGTGCGCTGGAGCGCGTTCGCTGGCGAGGCCTGCCGCTTCGCCGAGGCCGACGATCGCCGGCACGTTCTCGGTGCCGGGCCGCAGCCCCATCTCGTGACCGGCGCCGACCAGCACCGGCGACAGCGCGGTGTTGCGGCGCAGGTAAAGGGCGCCCACGCCCTTGGTTGCGTAAAACTTGTGCCCGGCCAGGGTGAGAAGGTCCACGCCGAGATCGTCGACGTCGACCGGGATCTTGGCCACGGATTGCGCGGCGTCGGTGTGCAGCAGGACTCCCCGCGGGCGGGTTATCGCGGAAATTTCCTCGATCGGTTGAACCGTGCCGACCTCGTTGTTGGCGTGCATGATAGAGACCAGCACGGTATCGTCGCGCAGCGCTGCGGACAGTTCGGCGGGATCTACCCGGCCGTGGCTATCGACCGGAATCACGGTTACCGCCCAGCCATCTTCGCCCAGGCGCCGGAACGGTTGCTCCACGGCGGGGTGTTCGACCGCGCTGGTGACGATGTGTCTTCCGCGCTCGCGCAGCGCACGCGCCACGCCGCGTACGGCAAGGTTATTGGCTTCGGTGGCGCAGCCGGTAAAGATGACTTCCCCGGCTTCGGCGCCAATCAGCTGCGCCACTTGCTGGCGTGCCCGTTCGACCGCGCGATGCGCCTGCTGACCGAAAACATGCGTGGACGAAGGGTTGCCGAAATACTCGCGCAGGTAGGGTTCGATGGCATCCGCTACCGCCGGGTCGACGGGTGTGGTGGCGTTATAGTCAAGGTAGACAGGTGTATTCATGCAGGCATCTTCCCACGGTTTATTTCTCACAGGTTTGTTTCAGGATACACGCTTTCTGGTTTCATTTTTCTTCATTCATCGCGGGACACACATATAGACGCGTACCTTGCTAATCGGTGGCTGCGCCCTGCAGGAGTTCGCAGATGCGCGCCACGGACTGGTTGAAATCGAACGCCGGTTGCCAGCCCCAGTCGCGGCGCGCATCGGCGTCATCGAAGACGTCCGGCCAACTCGAAATCAGGTGCTCGACCGCGGCGACTGGTGCATAACGATAGTCGAAGCCGGGGAAACGTTGCGCGGCCGCATCCGCGACCATGCCTGCCGACAGGTAAAAGGCGTGCAGGTTATATATGTGGCGGCTGAGCGCGCCGGAATCGGCCGCGGTGTAGTCGACGATGCTATCGATCACGTCTTCGAGGAACAGCGTCGACACGCCGGTGGCCGCAGATACCGGAAAACTGAACGGTTCGCCGTTGAACGCCGCCTTGAAGGCGTGTGACGGGAAGGCCGACACTGCGCCCTCGGGCGCGAACGGCGACACCACCAGCGGAAAGCGCAGGCAGCGAAAGTCGAGGCCGTGTTTCTGCTTGAAGTAAACGCCCATGCGCTCCACCGCCACCTTGGTAGCGCCGTACATGTTTTCCGGCCACTGCGGGTAATCCAGCGGCAGCGGCTCGGTATTATCGCCCGAACCGTAGGATGCTATCGTGCTGGCAAAGAAGAATTTGCCGACGCGGCATTCATGGGCCAGGTTGAGCAGCTTGAACGAGGCGGTCGCATTGATGTCCCAGGCGGCGGGTAGATCGGCCTCGGAGCTACCGGACAGCAGTGACGCGAGGTGGTAGATGGTATCGGGACGATGTTGCTCGAGCAGGTCTCGCAACAGGTCGCTATCGCGGATATCGCCGGTTACCACCGTCTCGTTGGCGTGCAGCTGAGGGGGTTCGGTACCGGGAAGGTCGAACTTGACGACCCGTTGCCCGTCTGCCAGCAGACGCGCGGCGACGAGGCGCCCGAGGTTGCCGTTGCCGCCGGTGATCAATGCGCGTTCGGGAGCGTTACTCATGCCTGCCAGGTTCGGGGGAGGGTGTGCATTCCGCCATGGATTCCGTTAATCCTCCGCAGTATCGATGTAGACATCGCCATTATCAACCCTGATCGGCCATGTCCTGAGGTCGACGCAGACCGGCGCACTGAGCGCCTTGCCGGTGCGGACGTCGAAGCGCCCCTGGTGCAGCGGGCATTCGATCACGCAATCGATGACGATGCCGTTTTCCAGGTGTTCCGCTTCGTGAGTGCAATAGCCGTCGGTGGCGAAAAAACCTTCCGGCGTATTGTAGATGCAATAGGTTTTGTCGCCATGGTCGAAGCGCAGCAGGTCTTCATCGTCGATGTCGGCGGCCGCGCAGGCGCGAATCCAGTTATCCGTCATGCCATTCTCTGTGTCAGGTTTTATAGGATGCATCTTGCTGGTCGAGCTGACGAATCAGCGCCTGCCAGCAACGCGTTGCCGAGTCGTTGGGCCCCTCCACTCTGGGTCTCGAGTATTCCGCTAAGCGACGCAGCGAATCCCCATCGATGCGTTTCGGGGTTGCGCCCGAGCCCATCACGTCTACCTGCACCTTGCAGGCGTTTTCCAGCGTATACAGGTAGAAAAACGCCTCGCCCACCGTGCGCCCCACCGACAGCAGGCCATGGTTGTGCATGATCATCAGCCACTTGTCGGCCATGTCCTCGCCGAGGCGGCGGCATTCCTCGGGATTGTCTTCGTCGGCGAAGCCGTAGTCGTGGTAGCACACCAGGTCGATGATCTCGCCGGCCTGCTGCGACATCGGCAGCAAGCCTTCCTCCATGCATGCGACCGCCATGCCGGCGCGGGTATGGCTGTGCAGCGCCACGTTGATATCGGGACGCGCCCTGAGAATGGACGAATGGATCGCGTGTCCGGCATCGTTGTAGGGGTAATCGCCGGCGATCACCTCACCGTCGAAACTTACCTTGATCAGACTGGAGGCGGTGATTTCCTGAAACAGCAGGCCATAGGGGTTGATCAGGTACTGATCGTCATGCCCGGGAACACGTGCGCTCAGGTGGGTGAAGATCACATCGGTCCAGCCGAAGCGCACGAATAGCCGATAACAGGCGGCGAGTTCGCAGCGAAGTTGCCACTCGGCGTCGGACATTGTCGGTATCGCTTCTTTTACACGGCTCATTTCATACTCCTGGTGGCGACTTTCTCGAAACCGCCTTCGGTGATCATGTGTGGAGCCTGGCGGATGGACCAGGCGCGGGTATTGCGTTTCAAAGTGCGGCGTATGGCAACCGACAGCGCCTCGAGGTTGGTGCGCCAGAAGCCGGGATCGGGTTCCGGTAGCTGTTCCCTGAGGACATCGTGCAGGGCGGGCAGCGAATAAAACGGCACCTGCGGATAGAGGTGGTGTTCGATGTGGTTTTCCATGTTCAGATAGAGGAAAGACGCGAGACGGTTGGTGCGAAACGAGCGCGTGCTATCGATGATCGACAGCGCGTTCTCCGCCATTTCGACGTGCTGGATCAGGCCGAAGGCAACCACCGCGATGCGACCGAGGAACAGCGGAATGACCAGGTACCACAGCAGCCAGCTCGCACCCAGCAAGATGCCGGCAGCGATGACCAGGTAAATCGTCAGAAAGATACAGGCATTGCGGCGGATGCGAGGAAATTCATCCGTTGGGATAACCCGTTTCATCACCTCGGTGTAGCGCCCGCTGACCAGGCGCATCAGCGTGATGAAGTGAAATTGGGTCAATGCCCAGCCAGACATCTCCAGCAGCCAGACGCGCAGCGTGACCGGCGTGTCGAACGGCATCTGGCTGTCCTTGCCGACATGCCAGGTGTAGGTGTGGTGATTGGTGTGGGTGTAGCGGCGATGCAGCGGCTCTTCCATGTAGATCAGCGAAGTAACCCAGAACACCAGCTCGTTCAGCCAGCGCGTGCGAAACGCGGTGCCGTGCGCGCTTTCGTGGCTCATCGCGTAGCCCGGCAGCGAGATCACCGTGCCGTAGACGAACATTGCCGGCCATACCCAGAGACTGCCCGTGGCCAGGTGCACGAGGTAGCCGGTCGCCAGCAGGCAGGCCGCCCATTTCGCCAGGAACACGAGTCCCGGGCGATCGCTGCGGCGGCACAGCGCCTTGAGGACCTTGCGCTCCAGCGTGATCCCGCTCGAGGCCGCGTTGGTCGGGGTAAAAGTGTCACTCGTGGTTGAGACCGGTAACGGCATATTCGTGTCAGGATTTGTTTGCGTGCCAGGTTTTTACCAGCTGTCGACCCAGCGCCATCATGTGCACCTGGTCGGGGCCGTCGGCGAGGCGGATCTGGCGCGCATAGTTGAACAGTTCCGCGAGCGGCAGGTCGGCGGTGAGGCCCATGCAGCCGTGGATTTGCATGGCGCGGTCGATCACCGTCTGCGCCATCGAAGGCGCCACGATCTTGATTGCCGCGATCAGGTCGCGCGCCGCCTTGCCGCCCTCGCGATCCAGCTTGTCGGCCGCCTTCAGCGTGAGCAGGCGCGCCTGTTCGATCTCGCACCATGAGCGGGCGATGTCCTCACGCACCGATTGGTGCTCGCTGAGTTTGCGCCCGAAGGTGCTGCGTTGCTCGACACGCTCCAGTATCAGGTCGAGCGCACGCTGCGCGCCGCCGATCAGGCGCATGCAGTGGTGAATGCGGCCGGGCCCGAGCCGGCCCTGCGCGATTTCGAAACCGCGACCCTCGCCGAGCAGCAGGTTGTCGGCGGGTACGCGCACCTGGTCGAGCTGAATTTCCGCTTCTCCGTAAGGTGCATCGTCGTAGCCGAGCGTGGTGAGGCGGCGCACAATCTTTACGCCCGGCGTATTCATCGGCACCAGGATCATCGATTGCTGCGCGTGGCGATTCGGGTTGCCCGGGTCGGTCTTGCCCATCACGATGAGCAGCTCGCAGTTCTCGCGCATCGCCCCGGTGGTGAACCATTTGCGGCCATCGACCAGGTAGTCATCGCCGTCGCGCGTGATCGAGCAGCGGATGTTGGTGGCGTCCGACGAGGCGACGTCAGGCTCGGTCATCGCGAACGCCGAGCGAATCCGGCCTTCGAGCAGGGGCGTAAGCCAGCGCGCCTGCTGCGCGTCGCTGCCGTAGCGCGCCAGCGTCTCCATGTTGCCGCTGTCCGGCGCGTTGCAGTTGAACACTTCCGCCGCCCACCACACCTGGCCCATGATTTCGGCAAGCGGCGCGTACTCGAGGTTGCTGAGCCCCGCGCCGGCCTCGTGCTGCGGCAGGAACAGGTTCCACAAACCCTGCTCGCGGGCGCGCGATTTCAAATCTTCCACCAGCGCAGGGGTTACCCAGCGACTGGGCCCCTCCGCAAGTTGTTGGCGGAAACGATCTTCCGCGGGCAGGACATGCTCGTCCATGAAAGCCTGCAGTCGTTTGCACAGGGATGTAACCTTGTCGCTCGCCTCGAAATTCACGCTGTACCTCACCTGAAATTACCATGCATCCGCTAACCACTTGACGGGCTCGCTCGCGGTAGCGGATTTTGACAGGACGTTATCACCAATTTTCGATGAAATATACGAATCTATACGCGACTTGTATTGACCGGGATGGTCGAATAATGACGATAAAGAAGGCAAAAATTGCCGCATTCGATCTGCCAGTCGATGCTGGATTAGATGCAGATTAATTATAAAATAGCTTAATCTTATCAATTTAATAATAACAATTGATTATATTTAAACGCTTGAATTTTGTATATTGCTCAACTTGTAACTCAACCGAAAGGAGCACGAAAATGAGTACGCCTGCAAAGAATACCGCTGGTCGATGCCCGGTGATGCACGGGGCAATTACTACCGCCGATAAAACGGTTACCGAATGGTGGCCAAACACCCTCAACCTCGACATCCTGCACCAGCACGATAGCAAGACCAACCCGATGCGGGACGGCTTCGACTATCGCGAGGCGGTCAAGTCGCTCGACGTGGACGCGCTGAAGCAAGACCTGCATGCGCTGATGAAGGACAGCCAGGACTGGTGGCCGGCGGACTGGGGCCATTACGGTCCGCTCTTCATCCGTATGGCATGGCACAGCGCTGGCACCTACCGCATGGGCGACGGCCGCGGGGG
>Ga0209536_100005777_pt1 | contig 19126 bp, 18 predicted proteins | sample DeeMarSeWOR28_12_FD_187461 | JGI IMG/M metagenome (GOLD analysis project Ga0209536, IMG submission 187461) | Marine sediment microbial communities from White Oak River estuary, North Carolina - WOR-2-8_12 (SPAdes) (version 2) | ecosystem: Environmental > Aquatic > Marine > Intertidal zone >... | reverse complement strand
CCTTCGGTGTGGGTGTAGATGGCTTCTACAAGACCGGCCGGCGGGTGCGTGCCGGTCGCGAGTTCCACAAAGCGGCTTACGTCGCTCTTTGACAGTCCACGAAGAATCACCCGTTCGAACAGTCTTTCCCGGGTCGATGGCAGCATCTGTGTGGCGAACGCCGGCAGGCTCGATGGATTCTGGGAGCTCTACCTCAAGCCATGGGACATGGCGGCGGGCATTTTGCTGATCACCGAGGCCGGGGGGCTGGTCGGCGATCTTGAAGGCGAGCCGAACTACATGGACAGCGGCCGCATCGTTGCCGGCAACCCGAAAATCTTCGCGCAATTGCTGCAAACCATTCAACCGCATATTTCAGCCGGCTTGCGAAACTGAACCTGTGCGTGCGCAGCATCAGGTGTGCAAATGCCAATCGCGGTCAATATTGTTGAATGGTTACGATTGCGCAGGCGGCGTTGCACGGCTTGAGCCGCGTCGTTTTCTTCGCGATGCCCGTGTGGCGTTGCTTCAACTGATTTGTTTTGAATGAACAGTCCGACAGACAAAACGGCACGAGACGCATCCCGTGAGCACACGCCGATGATGCGCCAATACCTGCGCATCAAGGCAGATCACCCGGACAAATTGCTCTTCTACCGGATGGGCGATTTCTACGAACTTTTCCATGAAGACGCGGAGCGTGCGGCGCGTTTGCTCGACATTACCCTGACAACGCGCGGCGCATCGGCAGGCAAGCCGATACACATGGCCGGCGTGCCATACCATGCCGCCGAGCAGTACCTGGCGAAACTGGTGCGCCTCGGCGAGTCGGTGGCGATCTGCGAGCAGATCGGAGACCCTGCCACCTCCAAAGGCCCGGTGGAGCGCAAGGTCACACGCATCGTGACGCCCGGCACGCTCACCGACGCCGCCTTGCTCGACGACAAACGGGACAACGTCCTCGCAGCGGTTTACCAGGATGCGGACACGCTCGGGATCGCCTGGCTGTCCCTTGCCAGCGGATGGTTCCGCGTCAAGGAGTGCGCGCCTTCCAGCCTTGCGGCCGAGCTTTTGCGTTTACAGCCAGCCGAGTTGCTGGCATCCGAAAACGGCACATTGGACTTCCCGGACGTACTTGCGGTGCCGGTGCAACGCCTGCCCGACTGGCATTTCGATCACGACGCCGCGACCCGCGCGCTGACCCGGCAGTTTCAGACACGAGATCTGGAAGGGTTTGGCTGTCAGAACATGCACCGCGCAATTGCTGCAGCGGGCGCATTGCTCAGCTACGTACAGTCGACCCAGGCCACCGCCATTTCGCACTTGCGCAGCCTGCAGGTGGAAACCGGAGACGAGTACATCGAACTCGACTCGGCAACACGGCGAAATCTCGAAATCAGCGAGACCTTGCGCGGCGAGACTGCGCCGACCTTGCTGTCGCTGTTCGACACTTGCGCGACCGGCATGGGCAGCCGCTGGCTGCGTCATGCCCTTCACCACCCGCTTCGTGACCGGGAACGAATTGTTGCGCGGCTCGAAGCCGTGGACTGGCTTTCGACCGCTCGCGCCGAACCGCCTTATGTGACGCTGCATGCCCTTCTTTCGGAGTTTTCCGACGTCGAGCGAATCAGTGCCCGCATCGCATTGGGCAGTGTCCGGCCGCGCGACCTGTCCGGACTGCGCAACACGCTGGCGCTGCTGCCGCTACTGGGCGAAGCAATGCATGACACGACGGCGCTGCGAATCGGGCAACTCGCAACAGCGTTGTCACCCTGCCCGGAGCTGACGGCTTTGCTCGAAGCCGCGATCTTGCCCGAACCGGCGAGCGTGTTGCATGAGGGCGGGGTCATCAACGACGGATTCGACGCGGAACTCGACGAATTGCGCGCCATACAAAACGACAACGGCCAGTTCCTGATTGCGCTGGAGGCGCGAGAGCGGGAGCGAACCGGCATTCAGGGACTGAAGGTCGAATACAACCGGGTGCACGGTTTCTACATCGAGATCGGGCGCAGCCACGCGGAGAAGGTGCCGGACGACTACCGGCGGCGGCAGACGCTGAAGAATGCCGAGCGTTACATCACCCCCGAACTGAAGGCTTTCGAGGACAAGTCGTTGTCGGCCAGGGACCGTGCCTTGAAACGCGAGAAACTGCTCTACGGTCAGCTTGTCGAACAGGTCAATACGCATCTGGCGACGCTGCAACGCATTGCGGCAGCAGCGGCGGAACTCGACGGAATGGTGGCATTTGCGCGCATCGCGGCGGGTTCCGGTTACGCGCGCCCGTCCTTTACTGACGACGAGAGCATCGAGATCGAGGCAGGACGCCACGCGGTCGTCGAGCGGCAGATCGACGAATTCATCGCCAACGACACGCGATTCGGACCGCAACGCCGGTTGCTTCTGATCACCGGCCCGAACATGGGCGGCAAATCGACCTACATGCGACAGGTCGCCTTGATCGTACTGCTCGCGCATGTCGGCAGCTTCGTGCCGGCAGCGCGCGTTTGCCTGCCTCGCATCGACCGGATATTCACCCGTATCGGCGCCTCCGACAATCTGGCCGGCGGGCAATCGACGTTCATGGTGGAAATGTCGGAGGCAGCCAACATCCTGAACAACGCCAGCCGCGAGAGCCTGGTGTTGATGGACGAAATCGGTCGCGGCACATCAACGTTCGACGGACTGGCGCTGGCGATTGCCATCGCCCGGCACCTGATCGAGAAAAATCAGAGCTATGCGCTGTTCGCCACGCATTACTTCGAACTGACGCGCCTTGAAGAAGCGCATGCAAGTGCGGCCAACGTGCATGTTTCCGCGGTCGAGCACAAGGACCGCATTGTGTTTCTGCACACCGTGGAAGAAGGCCCGGCCTCGCAGAGCTACGGCATTCAGGTCGCGCAACTCGCCGGTGTACCGCCGTCAGTCGTCAGGGCGGCAAAGAAGCAACTGGCAAAACTCGAGCGCGATGCTCACGCCCACGGCCAGCAACAGGATTTGTTCGATGCGGCAGGGCCAGCCACGGCGGAACCGGAGTACGAGCCGCACCCCGCGCTAAAGGAACTGGAATCGATTGATCCGGATGAACTTACGCCGAAACAGGCGCTCGATGCGATCTACCGGATAAGCAAACTGCTGGAGCGGGCGAAAAACTAGCCGCATTTGCCGGCGACGCTCGGTCTGCACTTGCATGCGCCCCGCCTCGGCGCACGACCCGAAACCGGTGAAAGCCAGCGCAGTCAGGCACACTCCCTTCAGTACGGTGCCGGATATCGGGGGACGGCCTTGTTGCCGAAACACCCCCCTCCTTCATTCCTGTGGAAGCTTGTCCGTACCAGCCGCCAGCGCCGCCTGCTGCACGCGTCTTTGTTGCGCAATCTCCTGCGACAACTGATAGACGGCCATCGCGTAGTTGTTACTGCGGTTGTAGCGCGTAATGACGTAGAAGTTATAGAGCGAAACCCAATACTGTGGGCCCTCCTCGCCTTCCAGGCTGAAGAATCCGGCGTCGGTGCGTTCGCGGATCTGGCCGTCTATCTCGACACCTCGTGAACGCCACTCCGCCACGGTCAACGAAGGTTTCACGCCGAGACGTACCAGCGCTTCGGGCTGATCGGCCGTCACAATCGCAGGCAGGACAATTTGCTCGCCTGCTTCCCAGCCGAACCGGCTCAGGTAATTCGCTACGCTGCCAATCGCATCGGCCACGCTGTTCCACAGGTCCACCCGGCCGTCGCCATCGAAATCCACCGCATACTGACGGTAACTGGAAGGCATGAACTGCGGAATGCCCATGGCACCGGCGAAGGAGCCGGTGACTTCTGTCGGCTCGATCGCGTTCTCGCGTGCGAGCAGCAGAAAGTGCTCGAATTGCCCCTGGAAGAAACGTGAGCGGCGCGGCACTTCGAATCCGAGGGTATACAAGGCATCGACAACCCGGAATTTGCCGGTGTACTGCCCATAGATGGTTTCAACACCGATGATTGAGGTAATGATCTCTTCCGGCACGCCGTAAGTCTGGCGCGCCTTCTGCAACCATTCGGCGTGTTCGTTCCAGAATGCCACGCCTCCGTCGACCCGCAACGGCGTGACGTAGAGCTGCCGGAAATAACTCCACGGCTTGGATGTGGCGGGGGCATCAATAGCCTTGATGATGGTCTGATTGGGTTCAAGTTGCGAGAACATCTTGCGGAGATCGAGGGCGTCAAACTCGTGTTCACGCGCCATTTTCACAACGAATGCATCTACCTCGGGTTTCAGTCCCGACGATTGCGCATTCTGCGCATGCGCCGGCCCGTTACCCGCCAGGATGCTGATCGCCGACACCAGCACCACGACCAGAGAAACGCCGCAACCGCCCGCTCGTTGACCCGATGCGACGCCATGAATCCCTTTGCCCTTACCCAAAACACTTGCCATAGATAATCCTTTGCTAATCCGCTCTCAAGGAACGCGTTGGTCTATGACCACGCGAACATCATTCGCCCCCGCTTCGACAGGGATACTGAAACCTTCAAGGTCGCCGCTGTTTCGTGTCGCGACTCCGCTTTTCGAAATACGCGCTCCAATCACCAGTTGCGGCGCATCCGACATCTTTCGGCCGGGCATGATCGCCATGCTGTCATCGAGGCGAAACCGGTACGGCAACTCACCGGCTTGTACTCGCAGTGCAGCAAGGGGCATACCGGGGCCGTCGGCAGCTCTTGCGAATACGAACACCGTGTCCCCGGAAGCCGCCGATTGTGCGAGTTCCGCCGACAAGCTCACTGTACCTGCTATCGCCACGGAAGCGTCGGCATCGGCATCGCCAACCTGCCCGGCAGGGACACTGGCCTGCCCCAAACGCGCCTGCGCTTCGGCGATCCCGGTGCGAAGCGCATCGGACAATTGCTCATCGGCAGCGCTCAGCACCAGCAATTTCTGCCAGTGGTCGATTGCCGCCGCGTAATCTTCCCGCCCGAACGCCGCGCTGCCACCAAGCGCGAGCGCCTTGGATTGCGCCGGGTCGAGTTGCAGGGCGCGCGCCAGCAACCGCGTCGGTTCGCCGGCCAGGTCGCCTTGTGCAGCCAACCCCAGCACCTCGGCGTAATCGGTAAGCACATCGGCATCATCCGGCTGCAGTTGCGCGGCGCGCGCCCAAGCGCGCGCTGATGCATCAAACTCCTGTAACGCCTTGTAGGCACGGCCAAGCATCACCCAGCCTTCAGCGTCATCCGGATTTTCCTCGAGGTGCTGCGCCAGTTGACGCGTCATCTGCTCGACTTTTTCGGGCGTGATTTCACTTGCCTGCCGTTGTACATAGGCCTCGACGTCCAGGCCCTCGGTACTGCCAATTTGCAGATAAAGCGCAATCGCAGCAGCGGGCAACACGGCAATCGTCAGCGCCGGTGCCAGCCATCGGCGCACAGCGGCCTGCCCTTGCCGCGCTTCGGCGCCGTCTCGTTGCGACTCGTCCAGCACGCGACGCTCGATCTCCATTCGCGCGACTTCATGCTGGTCCGGGGAAATCACGCCATTCCTGAGATCCGCGTCGAGTTCCGCCAGTTGATCGCGCAAGATATCCAGATTTGCTTCGCCGCCGCCGATGGCCTCCCCCGAAGGCATCTTCCTCAGAAGGGGGAAAACCACCGCAGCCGTGGCGAGCAGCAAAAGCAGTAATGCGGATGCGATGAACAACGGCATCACTTCTCCTCGTACCCGGTGCCGTCGAGCAGCGCGCGCGCGCGCGCACGATCTTCCGTGCTCATGGCTTGTGCGCGCAGTTGCCGCTCGCGCCGACGCACGTACGTGGCAAGCAAGACGACGCCGATCACCAGAAGGACGAAGGGACCACCCCACAGAACCAGAGTGGAGGCTTTAACCGGGGGACTGTAGAGCACGAAATCGCCATAACGGCCGACCATGAATTCGCGGATTTCCTCGTCGCTCTTGCCGGCTTGCATCAATTCACGCACCTGATTGCGCAGGTCGATGGCGAGATCGGCATTCGAGTCGGCCAATGACTGGTTCTGGCAGACAAGACAGCGCAGTTCCTCGCTGAGCGCCTTGACACGCCTTTCGAGGACCGGGTCTTCAGCGGCTGGAGGCGCTTCGGCAGCAAGGCACGCCGCGCCAAACGAAGCGAGCAATATGGCCATGATCCATTTCGTCACTGTTGCAACCTCGCCACCAGCGGCAAGACTTCTTCGTCGAGCACGCGCGGATCCAGTGGGCCGATATGCTTGTAGCGGATGACCCCGTCCCTGTCGATCACAAAGGTTTCCGGAACCCCGTAAACGCCGTATTCGATTCCGGTGCGGCCCTCAACGTCAACGGCGATGCCCGTGTACGGGTCGCCGTGCCTGCCCAGCCATTGAAGTGCTGCCTCGCGCTTGTCCTTGTAATTCAGGCCGTAAACAGGAACAACGCCGCGCTGGGCCAGTTGCACGAGGTGCGGGTGTTCTTCGAGACACGGCGTGCACCAGGATGCGAACACATTGAGCAGCCAGACCCGTCCTTTGAGGTCTTCGCTGCGAACCATGCCGCCAGACTCACGCAGTTGCGGCAGTTCAAACGCCGGCGCCGGTTTCCCGATCAGGGGGGACGGCACTTCGCGCGGGTTGAGCGACAGGCCAACCCAGAGAAACACCGAGATCAGCGCAAATACCAGCAGCGGAATCAAAGCACGCGCCATGACGGTCAGGCTCCCGGGAGCAAATGGGATGTAGCGCGGTCATCCATCATGCCGCGGCCGTCACCGTGGCGTCCCCGCCTTTTCGTTGCGCCGCTCGCGCCAGCCGGTAGCGACGATCGCTGACCGCCAGTACGCCTCCCAGCGCCATCAGGAAAGCGCCGCCCCAGATCCAGTCGACGAACGGTTTGTGATACGCGCGCACAATCCAGGCACCGCCATCCACCTCTTCGCCCAACGAAACGTACAGGTCGCGGGTGAAACCGGTGTCGATCGCTGCTTCGGTCATCGGCATCTGCTGCACGTGGTAGAAACGCTTTTCCGGATGCATGACATCGCGCTGGCGTCCATCCTTGAATACCGTGAGCACGCCCCTGACGCCGCTGTAGTTCGGTCCTTCGATGTCCTCGAACCCGTCGAGCCGGATGGAATAACCGCCGATACTGACCGTGCTACCCGGCATCATTCGCACGTCTTTCTCGGTCTCGTAACCGTTCACCAGGGTCACGCCGACGATGAACACGGCTACGCCCGCATGGGCCAGCAGCATGCCGTAGTATCCACGGGGCAGCTTCTTCAGGTAAGCCGCCGGATGCCCTCCGCCATTGGCAGCCAGTTGCGTCACGCGTTCCCGCAGATTGACCACGCCCGACGCGAGAATCCACACCGCCAGCAACAATCCGAGCGCAATCATCGGCGTCCACTTGCCCATCGTCAGCGGCAGCAAGGCAGCACTTGCCACAGCGAGCGCAAAAGCCCACCTGAGACGGGTCGCCAGGTCAGGCAAGGACGCCTGTTTCCATCTTGCCAGCGGGCCCACGCCCATCAGAAACATCGCCGGTGCCATCAAGGGCACGAAAACCGCCTCGAAGTACGGAGGACCAACCGAAATCTTTCCAAGCCCGAGGGCGTCGAGAAACAGTGGATACAGCGTGCCCAGCAACACCGAAGCGGCCGCCACCATCAACAAGACATTATTTGTAAGGAGCGCGGATTCGCGCGATACGAGCTTGAACTGTCCGCCAAGTCCGACACGCGGCGAGCGCCATGCAAACAGCGCCAGCGAGGTGCCGACCACGAACACCAGAAAACCGAGGATGAATACGCCCCGTGCAGGATCGGTGGCGAACGCGTGGACCGAGGTCAGCACGCCCGAGCGCACCAGGAACGTGCCGAGCAGTGAAAGCGAGAACGTGATGATTGCCAGCAACACGGTCCAGCTCTTGAACCCGCCGCGTTTTTCCGTGACGGCGAGCGAGTGCATCAGGGCCGTTCCGGTTAACCAGGGCATGAAAGACGCGTTTTCGACCGGGTCCCAGAACCACCATCCGCCCCAACCCAGTTCGTAATACGCCCACCAGCTGCCCAGAGCAATTCCGATCGTCAGGAAAGCCCAGGCTACCGTTGTCCAGGGCCGCGACCAGCGAGCCCAGGCCGAATCGAGGCGCCCGCCCAACAGCGCCGCGACCGCAAATGCAAATACCACCGAAAAACCAACGTAGCCCATGTAGAGCATCGGCGGGTGTATCACCATGCCAGGATCCTGCAGCAACGGATTCAGGTCGCGCCCGTCGACCGCAGGCGGCAACAGACGGTCGAACGGATTGGAGGTCAGCAACATGAACAGGAAGAAGCCGACTGCCACCAGCGCCATGACGCCGAGAATGCGCGCAACCATATCGGTCGGCACGTGGCGGCTGAACATGGCCACCGCCGACATCCAGCCCGAGAGCATCAGTACCCAAAGCAACAGCGAGCCTTCGTGGCTGCCCCAGGCCGCCGCGAGGCGATAGAACCAGGGCAGTTGCGAATTTGAGTTCGATGCCACGTTGAGCACCGAGAAATCGTTGTTGACAAAGGAATAGGCGAGACATGCAAACGCCAGTGCGACCAGTGCGAACTGTGCATGCGCGGCCGGCCTGGAAACGCTCATCCAGAGCCGGTTTCCGCGTGCCGCCCCAACGAGCGAAAAGATGCTCTGGGCGCTGGCGACAAACAACGCGACGATGATCGCAAAATGCCCCAACTCCGGAATCATAGGTTCGCTCCATCGGTGCACCGGTGAGTCCCGGCACAAACGGTTGTACCGCTCACGGCGATTATCATTGGCTATAGGCTCCTTGTCCCGGCGCACCACCGGCTGCGGACTTGCTGTGCGCGTCGCGCATCGCCTTGTTTGCCCGCTCGACGGCTTCGGCGGCTTCGGGTGGCATGTAATTCTCGTCGTGCTTGGCAAGGACCTGCTCGGCCTTGAAAACACCGTCGGCGCCGAGCTTGCCCTGCGCCACTACGCCCTTGCCTTCACGAAACAGGTCGGGAAGGATGCCGGAATAAACCACGGGTATCGATTGCGCGGTATCGGTCACGAGGAACTGAACCGAGACCCCGTCTGCTTGCCGCTTTACACTGCCGTCGACCACCATGCCGCCGACACGGAAACTTCGGCCGACCGGTGCTTCGTTGGCGACGATCTCACTCGGTGTAAAGAAAAACACCAAATTGCTGCGGAATGCGTTGAGCACGAGCGTCGCCGATATGGCCAGCGCCGCAATTCCGGCAGCGATCAGTGCAAAACGCTTGTGGCGTGATTTCATCGTTATTTTCCAGACTCTGCCCGCATGCTACGACCCCCGATCGCCGTCGGAGTTCGGCCGCGCCGCACGACGAAAATCACCTCGAGCAGCAGCGCCAGCGCCGTAACGCCATACGAACCCCACACGTATAAACCGTAGCCGCCCATGTCCAGAAACGCCGACAAACTGCCCCAGTTCATCGCTCCGCCCCCCCGGAATATCCCATACCGCACAGCCCCAGCGAATTTTCGGGCCGTTCCTCGCTCATTCCGGCTCCTGCGCCCATGCCGCCCCCCTTTCGCGTTCAACGATGATCGCGCGAACCCGCAACAACGTCACGGCGATGGTATACATCCAGAACGCGAGCGCCATCAGCAGCATGCCCATGAGCATGCTGGTAGCCATGCTCGGCGCGCGGGTAAGGCTCACCGAAGCTCCCTGATGCAGGGTATTCCACCACTGCACCGAAAAATAGATGATCGGCACATTGACGACGCCGACAAGCGCCAGAACAGCGGACGCCTTGTCGGCCCGGCGCACATCATCGATCGAGGCAGCCAGTGACATGTAACCCACGTACAGGAAAAGCAGGATCAGTTCGGAGGTCAAGCGCGCGTCCCACACCCACCAGGTACCCCAGGTCGGCTTTCCCCATAAAGCGCCAGTCCACAGTGCCAGAAACGTCATCAACGCGCCTGTAGGCGCGAGCGCGTGCGCCATCATCGAGGAAAGGCGGGTGTTGAAGGTCAGCCCGACACCCGCCCAGAACGCCATCACCACGTAGATGAACATCGACATCCACGCCGCCGGAACGTGGATGAAAATGATGCGGTACGACTCGCCTTGCTGAAAATCGGTAGGCGCGACAAAAAATCCCACGTACAGCCCGGCAATTCCCAGCACCGCTGCAAGCACAGCGAACGGTGCGACCATTTTCCCGGCAAGCGGATAAAACGCCGCCGGAGCCGCGTACTTCCAGATGTTGATCGTCATCGTTGCCGCCAATTCCCGTAAGGCCTGATCACGAAGCTGTTAACACGAAGGCACGAACCATTGCGCCCGGCACGTCCCGGCCCGGCGACGCGTCGCCGGGCAACTCGCTCCGCCGGTGTCTTGACGCAAAACTGATACGAATCCACTCCAAACGCCACTTTTTCCCGTCCCTATTCAAGCGCAATCCGGATCGCAGCAGCCTGCGCCCAGGGCGCCAGTGCGACCGCGGCGAGAAGCATCGCCCCCAGCACCGAAAAATGCCCGCTGAACTGCATCCCCTGCTCTGCCGCTCCCACCGCGCCCGCGCCAAAGATCAACACCGGTATATAAAGCGGCAACACCAGCAGCGCGGTGAGCGCTCCGCCACCGCGAACACCGAGAGTCAATGCCGCCCCGATGGCGCCCAGCAACGACAGGACCGGCGTGCCGCACGCCAGCGAGCCGACGAGAACCCACAATGCCTGGCCGTCGAGCCCGAATTCGAGACCAAGCAACGGCGACAACACCACCAACGGCAACCCGGTTGCCAACCAGTGCGCAAAAACCTTCGCCAGCGCCAATACCGCCAATGGCTCGCCGGCAAGCACAAGTTGTTCGAGCGTGCCGTCCGCGTAATCGCCGGAAAACAGATTCCCGAGCGCCAGCATCGATGCAAGCAGCGCCGCCACCCACACAACCCCGGGGCCGATCGTTCGCAACATTGCCGGATCCGCACCGACGCCAAGCGGGAACAAGCTCACCACGATCGCAAAGAAAAACACGATGGTGAGCAAGTCGGTGCGCCGTCGCAGCGCGAGCAAGAGGTCGCGTTGCGCAACCGCCATAACAGCCTGCGACAACCCGCCACTCACGCCAGTTCCAACAGGCTGGTCGGGGCCTCGATCGGGACATTCTGGTGCGTTGTGTACACGACCAGCCCGCCATCCCTCGCGTGTCCCGACAGGCGTGCCGAGAACCGTTTCGCAGCAGCGTCATCGAGAGAACTGAACGGCTCATCGAGAATCCACAGTTTGCGTTTCCGCGAAAAAGCGATTCGCGCCAATGCAACCCGGCGCTGCTGACCCGCCGACAAGCGCTGTACCGGAATATCCGCCACATGCGCGAGCCCTTCCTCGTCAAAAACGGCCCGCAAGGCCGCTTCGGTTACCTGAACCCCTTGTATCGAAAGGGTCGCACGCAGGTTTTCGCATGGGGAAAGGTATGCCTTCAGCGCATTCGCATGTCCGACAAATGCCAGCTGTTTGGAATAGTCGTCACCGATTTCAGGCAAGGCGCGCCCGGACCAGAAAATATGCCCTTGCTCCGTTGGCGAGAGCCCCGCAATCATTCGCAGCAGGCTCGTCTTGCCCGCCCCGTTCGCGCCATGGATGCGCAACGCGGTCCCCTCTGCCACACGGAACGAAAGTTGGCGAAACAGGTTGCGATTGCCGCGAGAACAAGAAATGTCTTTGGCTTCAAGCATGTCCGGAGAATCGGGGGCAGCGGCGGATTATACCCGAGCGTCCGGCGCATGCCGTCGCCGCGCCGCGTGAAGCGGCGGGCAGGGAAAGAGCACTCATCCAATCGCCGCGCGCGCGCCGCCGCAATGACCGAAAAAAGACAGCAAACTACCGCGGCGGCAAGGACCGGACGATGCTTGCCCTTGCCAGCTACTTGGCCGGCTTGAAACTGAACTTTTGTCCGCCCAGCGTCGCTTCGTACATCAAACCGCCCTTGACGTGGGTGAACACCGCCATCCCCTTGTAATAGGAGGTTTCCTGCTTGCCTGCCGTGCCGCCCGTGGTGGCACTGGCACCTGCTCCGGTCGTACCCGCCTGGGCGGTTGCGCCGGCGGTGATGGCGACAGCGGTGGCCTGCGCGCCGAATTCAAAATTGCCGCTGGTGAAATCGTCGTACGCGCGCTTGTCTTCGAAGAAGATGATCTGGCTGAACGCTTGCCCGCCGAGCTGCAAGCCGACGGTCAGTTGCGTCATGGTGGTATAGCCGGAGACTTTTCCTCCGCTGTACACCTGACCCTTGCCGTGCGCGCCGCCGATGCCGACACCACCTTTGCCGATGGTCGGAAACACCGCGTAGCCGTAGGCGTTACTGAAATAAGGCTTCACGACCGCTGAACCCTTGAAAATATTGATCGTCTGGCTGTAATCCTCCGCCGCGTGAGCCGGAGCGACGGCAAACGCTGCACACACCAGTGCAACAAGCAAATAGAAAAAGCGAATCATGTCTTTGTCCCCAATTTCACAATCATGAGAGGGTATTGTACGCGATGCATGGTGGGCAAATCACTTCTCGACAGGCAAACGCCTTGTCCGGCGGCGGCCGCTACCAAGCGTGCAATTCTTTCCGGCAGGACAGAACCAAGCGAAAAGGATTGGAGATCTCACTGCCTCGGGCGCCGCTTTCGGCGAGGCGCGATCACCCACTCTGAACAACAGACTTCGATGCGCCGCCGGACGCGCTGACCTGTCGCGCGATTCCTTTACGCAAACCGGGAACAATGCGGCTAAACCCTTAAGCTTGCATGCCAAAACGGAAACCGAAAGAAGCGAAGCTGCCGAGATACCAGCGTCACAATGATGGCAATTTGACGGGATATCGTCCCCGCTTACGTTGGCCGGACACGAAAAAAACCGCAACTCAGCGGCTTCTTGACTGGCCGAGAGGGCGGGATTGTGCCGGCTCGCCTTGGAGCGATCAGCCATCCCTCGCTACCGCTCGGGACCGCCCACACTGCGTGTCGGCGTCCTGCGCGAGCCATGCTCGCTGGTCGAACCGGTGGTTTCGTCCACACACCCGCAGCACCAAACAAAAACGCCCCTTGACGGGGCGATTATGTTTGGCGGAGAGGGTGGGATTCGAACCCACGTGCCGGGAAAACCCGACCATCTGATTTCGAGTCAGCGCCGTTATGGCCACTTCGGTACCTCTCCGGAAGACGTGGTATTTTACCAGTCCTGAACGGCTGGGAACGGGCACGGTTCTTTCGTTGACAAGCACATGCCGAGACGCAATGCGGGCTTAACCCGCCAACTTCGTTCCTGGACAAAACTCACCGCGACCGCACTGCTGATCGCCGCCCCGGCTGTCGATCCGGGAAATCTGGTATCCCGGCCCTTGCTGCCGCCCGCATTGACCGGTGAGCTGGTGGTGGTCTCGAGGTCGGCACCGACCACCCGGTTCATCGGCCCGGACGGCACCTATATCGGCTTCGAACAGGACATGCTGGAGCTGTTCGCGAAGGAGACGAACCTTCGTCTGAATGTCATCGAAAGTCCCCGTTTTTCCGAGATCATTCCCTCGGTCTCGAGGCGCGTCGTTCACCTTGCCGCCGCCGGGCTGAGCGCGACTGAAGACCGGGAACAACACGTCGACTTTGGGCCGAAGTACATGACGGTCCGGAAAGCAGTTGCGTACAACACGGAAAACCGGCGTCCACGCAAACTCGACGATCTGGTCGGACAGCATGGCGGAGTACTGCGCGGCTCCAGCAGCGCCGTCAAATTACGCGCCGAGGCAAAAGAACTTCCGGGCTTGAAATGGAAGGAATTCAACGCGCCGGACGTCGATCAATTGCTCGACCTGCTCGCGGAGGGCAAGCTCGACTATGTCGTTTCCGACTCACACGTGATTGAACTGTCCCGCAACTTCTACCCGAACGTGAGCATCGCCTTTTCTTTCGGCGAGCCGGAAACGATCGCATGGGCGCTTTCCGAAAATGCCGACCCGCAGCTGGTCAAGCAGGTCAATGAATTTTTCGAAGGCATCGAGCGGGACGGTACGCTTCGAATCCTTATCGACCGCTATTTCGGCCATATCAGGCGTCTCAACCAGCTCGACATCATTGCCTTCCTGTCCCGGCGCGAAACGGTGTTACCGCGCTACTCGCCGTCATTCAAGCAAGCTCAGGAACTGACCGGCATTGACTGGCGCCTGCTCGCGGCTCTCGGCTTTCAAGAATCTCACTGGCGTCCGCTTGCCACGAGCCCTACCGGTGTGCGCGGCTTGATGATGCTGACTTCTGCGACGGCCGATTATCTTGGCGTGAAAAACCGGCTTGACCCCCACGAAAGCATACTCGCCGCCGGGCGCTATCTTCTTTCGCTCAAGGAACGTCTGCCCGAGGAAGTTCCCGAGCCGGACCGCACCTGGATGGCACTGGCTTCCTACAATGTTGGACTGGGCCACCTGTACGACGCGCGTGTACTGGCCCGGCGCCACGAACTGGACCCGAATTCCTGGATCAACATACGCAAGATGCTGCCATTGATATCGCGCTCCGAGCACTACAAGACGCTAAAACACGGCTTTGCCCGGGGTGGTGAGGCGGTAATCCTCACCGAGAACGTCCGGAATTACTACGACATCCTGATGCGCTATGAAGACCCGCATGTCATGACGCTCGAGGGTATGGTGGCGGACGACACTGCTGTCCAGTAGGTCTCCGGACAGCGGATGGGACGGGATCGGCTGTTTCCCCGCGCATGAGCCTTCACTAAACGTCAACGCGCCGGCTCGATCCCCTTCAACCCTCCCATGCAGGACTGAAAGACGCCGGGCACATCAATCTCGTCATCTGCGCAAAACCTGTTTTGGTTCCGGCATCACGCGCTGCGCGCATGAGTCTGCACTGAAACTACCCGGAAACCGCTATGCGCTCCGCTCCGCCCATATATGGCTGCAGCGCCGACGGCACCAAAACGCTTCCGTCTGCCTCCTGGTAGTTTTCCAAAACGGCGATGAGGGTTCGGCCTACGGCGAGGCCGGAGCCGTTGAGGGTGTGCACCAGTTCCGGTTTGCCTTTTTCGTTGCGAAACCGCGTCTGCATCCGGCGCGCCTGGAAGGACTCGAAATTGCTGCAGGATGAAATCTCCCGATAGGCTTCCTGCCCCGGGAGCCAGACCTCAATGTCGTAGGTCTTTGCGGCCGAGAAACCCATGTCACCGGCACACAGGGTCATGACCCGATACGGCAACTCCAGCCTCTGCAGAATCGTTTCCGCGTGCACGGTTAGTTGCTCGAGCAATTCGTAAGAGTGATCGGGATGCGCAATCTGCACCAGTTCCACCTTGTCGAACTGGTGCTGCCGGATCATGCCCCGCGTATCCCTGCCGTAGGAGCCCGCTTCAGAGCGGAAACACGGTGTGTGGCAGACGAACTTCAACGGCAATCTGTCAGCGGAAAGAATTTCACCGCGCACGATGTTGGTCACCGGCACCTCGGCGGTCGGGATCAGGTAGAACATGCTGCCGTCGGCATGCGGAACGGCGAACAGATCTTCCTCGAATTTGGGTAACTGGCCGGTTCCGCGCAGTGACTCGGCGTTCACCAGATACGGCGAATAGACCTCGGTGTAGCCATGTTCGTTGCCGTGCACGTCGAGCATGAACTGGGCGATGGCGCGATGCAGACGCGCAATCGCCCCGATCAGAAGCACGAAACGCGACCCCGTGATCTTGACCGCTCGTTCGAAATCCAGCAGGCCGAGGGACTCACCCAGATCAACGTGGTCCCTCGCCGGAAACGAAAACGCACGGGGCTCGCCAACGCGCCGCACTTCGACATTGTCCTGTTCCGATGTTCCGGCAGGCACCGAGTCGTGCGGCAGATTGGGAACGCCCAGCAACAGATTTTCCAGTTCCAGGCGCACCACCTCCAGTTCTTCCTGGTTTTTTTTCAGCTCGGAAGCAAACCCGTTCACCTGGGCCATCAGGGATTCGGCTGCCTGCTCGTCCTTGTTGCGCTTGGCCAGGCCAACCTGCTTCGACAGCGCATTGCGTTGCGCTTGCAGCGACTCCGTTGCCGACTGAAGCGCCCTGCGCCGCTCTTCGAGGCGGGTAAAAGCCGCCGTGTCGAGTTTATAGCCGCCACGCGAGGCGAGGCGATCGGCAACAACGCCAAGGTCATTGCGAAGCAGTTGTACGTCCAGCATCAAGTGTCTTTCTTTTGTTTGGTTGCGGTTTCCTGCCCGGTACGCTCGCTGGCCCGGCGGTCAAGTTCGCGCAAGTGAGCGAGCTTTTCGCCGATCTTGCCTTCGAGCCCGCGTGCGGTCGGTCGGTAGAACGTTGGCGCGTCGTGCTCGTCGGGAAAATATCGCTCGCCGGCTGCGTAGGCTTCCGGCTCGTCGTGCGCATAACGGTACGCACGCCCGTACCCGAGTTCCTTCATCAGGCGCGTCGGCGCGTTACGAAGATGTACCGGCACCGGCATCGACTGCTCCGATTGAACGCGAGCGCGGGCCTCATTATAGGCAACATAGACCGCGTTGCTTTTTGCGGCGCATGCAAGATAGATAACAGCCTCGGCGAGCGCCAGCTCACCCTCAGGCGAACCCAGCCGTTCGTAAGTGGCACAGGCGTCCAGGGTAATGGACAAGGCGCGCGGGTCCGCCAGACCGATGTCTTCGCTCGCCATGCGTACCAGCCGCCTGCCGAGGTAGAGCGGGTCTGCACCGCCGTCGAGCATGCGCACCATCCAGTACAACGCCGCGTCCGGCGATGAACCGCGGACAGATTTGTGCAGGGCCGATATCTGGTCGTAGAACGCATCGCCGCCCTTGTCGAAACGTCGCAGGTTCTGCGCCAGCGTACGCTGCACGAAGTCGGCATCGATTTCAGCCGATTTTTCCGTTAGCGCCGCCGTGCACACGACTTCGAGCATGTTGAGCAGACGGCGGGCGTCGCCATCGGCTGCCGTCACGAGGAGATCGCGCGCCTGTTCGTCAATTGACGTATCCGCGAACTGGCGCTGTCGACCCCGTTCCAGCAATTCGCCGAGGTCCGCCGCGGACAGCGGCTTTAGTACGTAGACCGCGGCGCGCGACAGCAAGGCACTATTGACTTCGAAAGACGGATTCTCGGTCGTTGCTCCAATGAACGTGAACAAACCGCGTTCGACGAAAGGCAGAAAAGCATCCTGCTGCGCCTTGTTGAAGCGGTGCACTTCATCGACGAACAGAATAGTGCGCCGCCCCGATTGCTGCAGCGTCGCCTCGGCACGAGCTACCGCATCGCGGATGTCCTTGACGCCAGCGAGAACCGCCGAAATCTGAATGAATTCCGCTTCGAACGCCTTTGCCATCAGGCGAGCGAGCGTCGTCTTGCCGACGCCGGGCGGCCCCCAGAAGATCATTGAATGCGGCTTGCCCGACTCGAAGGCAACACGCAGCGGTTTTCCTTCGCCCAGCAGGTGCTGCTGCCCGACGACATCCTGAATGCGTTCCGGGCGCAGCACTTCGGCCAGTGGAGCCACCGGTCGCGGCGCGTCGAAGAGTTCACTCACGGTAGTGGACACACCCGACAGCGGGATGCGACTGACAAGAGCTGCGCGACGCCGGATGCGGGGAACAATTTGCGTCGCGCCGATTCGGCCTGCGGTACGCCAGTGCCAGCAGGCAATTCTGGTTAATCGGTGACGACATCCACACCGGGCGGAGGCGTGAAGCTGAACGTCTCGGGTGCGAATTTCGGGTTGCGCTCGAAATCAGAGAACCGGATCACCGTTTTCTGTCCGAACTGGTCGTAAAGCTCCATGACGTACAAGGTGTTGGCCTCGAAACCCATTTGCACGCGATCGAACAGGCTGTCCTCGTCATAGGGTTTGACTTCCAGCCACTCGTAACGTCCCTTCTTGCCCAACGACTCGAGCGAGAAATAGCGTTCCACGTCGTCCGAACCGGCCAGCAGTGCCGCAGGGCTCGAACCCAGGGCTTTACCCAGCTTGCGTGTAGTAACTTGCGCGAGGTCCTTGTCGTATACCCAAAGCGTAGTGCCGTCGCCAATCACCAGCTGCTCGAACGGTTTGACGTAATGCCAGCGGAACCTGCCCGGACGCGAGAACTCGAGGATCCCGCTGGAGTCCTGAATGGTGTTCCCTTCCGAGTCGATCACCGTCTGGGTAAATGCGGCCCGGGCTGCGCGCGTTTGCTCGATAAAACCCTTGAGCTGCTCAATCCCGCCGGCTTGCAATGGCGACGTCCAAACCGACAGGGCCAACGCGAGAACGAACAGTTGCCAGGCTGACTGTGTATGCTTGTTGAACAATATGTGCTGCATGAATTGGTTTCCCGCGGTTTGTTGGCTATCAGGCTTCGTCGCGCGATGGCACCAGAACCTCGCGATTCCCACTCGATGACATGCTCGACACCAGCCCTGCGTTTTCCATCTGCTCGACCAGGCGCGCTGCCCGGTTGTAACCAATGCGAAGGTGCCGCTGCACCAGAGAAATGGACGCGCGCCGCGACTTGAGTACGATCTCGACCGCCTGGTCGTAGAGCGGATCGGATTCTCCGTCTTGCTCGGAGGTGACACCCTCCTCCATCTCGCTACCGCCTTCAAGAACGCTGTCGATGTATTGAGGTTGACCGCGCGACTTCAGATAATCGACAACGTGATGAACTTCCTGGTCGGCGACGAAAGCGCCGTGCACACGCTGCGGGTAGCCGGTGCCCGGGGGCAGATACAGCATGTCGCCTTGCCCCAGCAGCTGTTCGGCCCCCATCTGATCGAGGATCGTTCTGGAATCAACGCGGCTGGACACCTGGAACGCCATGCGCGTAGGAATGTTTGCCTTGATCAGGCCGGTAATCACGTCCACTGACGGGCGCTGCGTCGCCAGTATCAGGTGTATGCCGGCCGCGCGCGCCTTTTGCGCCAGCCGCGCGATCAGTTCTTCGACTTTCTTGTAAGTACCAAACTTACCGAATGTCATCACACGCATTGGCCCATCTGGCAACTCGTAGTTGGGCATTGGCGGCGTTTCAAACGTTCCATGAGGCGCCAGTATCACATTTTCTGCCTTGTATTTACGTTCCAGGATCTCGACATACTTGGGGATGGTCAGTGCAACCAGGTCGGCTCTTAGCAACAATCGCGTGGAGATGTTGCCAAAGGTCCGAATGAGCGTGCTCATCAGG
>Ga0209536_100005776_pt1 | contig 19127 bp, 21 predicted proteins | sample DeeMarSeWOR28_12_FD_187461 | JGI IMG/M metagenome (GOLD analysis project Ga0209536, IMG submission 187461) | Marine sediment microbial communities from White Oak River estuary, North Carolina - WOR-2-8_12 (SPAdes) (version 2) | ecosystem: Environmental > Aquatic > Marine > Intertidal zone >... | reverse complement strand
CAATGTTTCTTTCGGCTGGATCGATGGGATGAGGTGCTGGCGACGGAAGAGGAGTGGCGCGAACTCGAACAAAGTTATACACGCGAGCAGATCGGGGAGACTTGTTTCTTTGTCGCTTTAAGCGCGAGCGTCCATGCCTTACGCGGCGATTCTAGTCGGGCCAGCTCCTATGCCAAAGAATCCTATGATTATATGGTTTCTATGTCAGGGTTGCCGGACCAGTGGCAGCGAAATCAGTTTTACTGACATGCGTTGCCTTTGCAGGCAGAGGGCGAGTTCGTCCTCGTCAGAGAAAAGCTAGAGCAGGCACTCGATTTATCCGGGCAACCAGTCAAGCGTGGCACAATGGCCCATAAACACATTGTTTACATGATGTTGGCCGACTCGGCCGCACAACTGCGTGATGAGGCCGGGTTAATGAAATATGCGTTGCTATTGGAAAAATTGGCTTTACAAGATGATCACCAGCCATACCTGGCAGTTGCCCATCGTGCCTGGGGTATTGCCTGTCGACTGGCGGGGGACTACGCTGAAGCGGAAACCCGGTTAAAACAGGCTCTGGATTTGTTTGGTACTATGGAGGCTCGTTGGCAGATAGGGCGAACGCTGTACGAATTGGCTGAATTGAATTTAGCCCAATCTGATTTGGATGGTGCACGTGATTATTATATGCGTGCCTTGACGGAGTTTGAAGCACTGCAAGCCACACCTGATTTTGAGCGAACAAAAGCAGCAATTGAGACGTTAGGCTGAAACAATGCGACCGAATCCTGGATAGAATTCTCTACCTTGGCCCGACCGTTGCTAATATCTACTGTTATCTATTTGCTAGTTTAAGTCACCTGAAAATCCGGCACGCTGGATCTAAATATTTACTCGAATATTTGATCGCATAAAATCCTGATTGTGCTGTAACCATCTGCATGGCTTAAGAAATTTCGGCCATCATTTTGCTAAATCAATCTTGCCATTCCGATCAGATCACTGCTGATCCCGTCGATCCTCTACCACCATAATCTGGCCACGGCTAAACCCGTATGCTCAAAGTACTCTACAACCAAAGTATGGGTGCCCGAGGCCAGAGTGACATCGGCCGTGTTCGTCTGCAACGCGTGGACCGTCCAGTTATCGATGATCAGACGCCCGTCGACGTACACCCTGATTCCGTCGTCACTTTGAGTCGTGAACTGATAGGTGCCGGCCTCAAAGTAGACGGATCGAGACCACCTGACTGAGAACTCATCAGGATCAATGATATCGGGATCAGGTGACCCCCTGCCCCAATCGTAGTTGATGGCTGGGTCAACCCTCGTGAGCGTGGGATGACCAGACAGGCTAGTGTTGCTCCAGTATTGTGCCAGCCAGGCCGGCTGGGGAGTTGGCGGCGCAGAGGGCGGGATTTGTGGGCTGGGGATAATCGTCACGTCGGGCAAATTGGAGCTGGGTGGGCCAAGAAGCTGCCAACCAACTTCGAGTACCGCATCGCCTTCGTCATCAAAGAAGTCAACGGCCATAGGATAATTCCCGCCCAAAAGCGAGACAGTGACTTCGTTAGTCACAACACCATGTTGGTTCCAGTCGAGGATAATGTGCTTATCACCCAGATAGACACGAACTCCGTCGTCGTTTTTGGTGGTTATCCGGTAAGTGCCGGGGCCAAAATTGACAAATGAAGTCCATTGAGCCGACCAGTCGTTGGACGGCACGCCCTCTTCCGGCGAACCGCTCCAGCTATGATCAATTACACCTGTACTACTGCTAGCTACAGGACTTCCTTCTAGTTTTTTGTTGTCCCAGAACTTGATAAACCATAAAGAATAACTATTCTGGGCGGCCGCAGCCCCTGTGCTCAGCCCCAAGAGTAAGAGTACAAACAGCGAGATTAACGATCGCCAATACATGGTAAAGCCCTCCGCATATTTGGCTCCGGTGTCGATACTTCCCGGAAGACAGAACCTCATTTCATTCTCTCAACATCATACAATTTATTTTAAGGCATCGCAATGGGATCTGGCGAAGTCTTTGCCCGGCTTCTCAAGTGGTCGGGTATCTCTTCTCCATGGTAGATTGATCTCCACCCGATATAGGCAATTTCTAAAATAAAAAAACGGGAGGACCCTGGGCAATTAGCTTTTTGGGGCTTTTTGCCTTGGCCAGGCCGTTTCCTCAGGTGAATTGCTTATAGCAAGCTAGTTCCCTAATACGGCTATTTCTGCTCAATTTACGAGCTGAGAGAAATCGGCTCAGATCGATATATCATTCAGGATGACTGAATAATTAGTGGATCGACATTTGGCGAAACAATTCATAAATGAGTGATCTGCAACTTGAGACGACACGGCTATGCTTACGTTCGATGCGATCATCAGATCTTGATGACCTTCTGATGATATTCGGGGATCCTAAGGTTATGGCCTTCTTTGGCGGTGCCATTTTCGACCGCAGGCAAATGGAACGCTGGATGCAGAGAAACATTGAGCATCAAAACCTACATGGATACGGTCTCTTCTCGGTAATCTTGAAATCTCAAGGGCTATTGATCGGAGATTGTGGACTAAAACATATGAAAGTGGACGGAGCTCAAGCCGATAGCATAAGCAAGCGCTATATTATTTAGGCGCCTTCATAAGCTCTATTTTGGTATGGGGTAAGCGTACCCATGCTATACTGATAATTGGCCTGATCGATCCTTACAACGACTGCAATAGGCCAATGATGTTAGGGCCGGCTGGGGTGTCGTGAGTGCTAGGGCATCAATGCAGCTACTTTTGTGTGCTTTCGAGTTATAACTACGCTTCTCGATTCGCAACAAGGGAGCACATACTATGTCTTGTGACAGGGGGACTAAAGCCCGAAATTCCCTTCTTCATGTTGCTCTTAACCCGATCTTTGCCCCATGTCTACATTGGCAATCAGTGTCCAGCTTGGCTTTCTGGCCACCAATCTCGTTACAGTGTCTTAAACTACACCTAGCTGGTTGTTATTGATACTAACGACCAGCCGCTACTTCACTAAACAGGGTAGGTTATCGATGGACAGGGAATCATTCAGAGAAAAAAGTTATTGGTTGTCTTCAAGCGAATATTCTCCCAACCTACCTTTAGAGGGTGATTTGTCGGTAGATGTGGCGATTGTCGGCGGCGGATTTACTGGCCTTTCCGCTGCGTATCATCTGAAAACGGCCGAACCGGGGTTGAACGTTGCCCTGCTGGAAAGTCAGGTTGTGGGTTTTGGTGCCAGCGGACGCAATGGTGGTTTTAGTGTGACCTTGTTTGGGCTGACCATGTCGGTCACTGCCCTGCGATTTGGCAAGGCCAAGGCGAAGGAAGCCCATCTTTATATGGAGCAGGCGGTTGATACAACACGCGATTTGATTGCTGAGCTAGGGATTGATTGTGATTATGAACATCCTGGCATTTTGCGGGTGGCGACATCGCCGAATTATGAGAAGCGGATCAGGCAAGACATTGAATTTGCTGTTGCCTTGGGCATCGAGGGCATTGAATGGTTGGCCAAAGACCAGGTGCAGGCACAGGTGTCTAGCCCGCTCTATTTAGGCGCATGGTGGGAGCCGCGCTGCGGCATATTGAATCCTGCGAAGTTAAGTTGGGGCTGGAAGGATGTGTTGGAATCGTTGGGCGTACAGATTTTTGATTATTCGCCGGTGATTGAGATTATGAGGAATAGTCGTAGCAACCATCTCAAAACCCCCAACGGAAATGTCTATGCCGACAAAGTCATTCTGGCAACCAACGCCTACTCCCATCTGATACCACAAATCAAATGGAAACAGATTCCTGTATGGACACATATCGTGCTTACCGATCCGCTCACCGAAGAGCAGTTGGCTCAAATTGGCTGGCAAAATCGACAAGGCATTGAAGATGCTCGTAAACTGATACACTATTACCGTCTGACAGCTGATAACCGCTTGTTGATGGGGGGACGGGATGTGACACTCAGCTATGGCGCGAATATGGATAAAGACCTGAACAATGATATTTTTGCTGGATTGGAAAAAGACGTGGTAGACACGTTTCCCTCTCTGCGGGACGTTACCTTTACCCATCGCTGGGGCGGCCCCACTTCGGCAACGCTAGACATGGCGCCTGCAATTGGGTATGTAGGCGATAAGCGTATGGTTTACAGTTTAGGTTATGTGGGGCACGGGGTAAGTATGGCGCATTTGAATGGCCGTCTCATTTCCGACCTCATACTGGAACAGCAAACCCCTATAACCGATGTGTTCTTTGTCAACCGCAGAACCATTCCCTTACCACCCGATCCATTCCGTAGGCTAATAGCCGGTGCGATTTGTGGGTATATGCGCCTGGAGGATCGGCTTAACGATCCCAAAATTACAAGGAAGGTCTGAGAAGTAAGCATTGCGAGGGGATTTAGGAAAACAAAAGCACAACGATATTAATATGGTCATTTTTGGCAGGTACGCTCTATTCTCTGTCGTTAGCGGTTATTCCGGTTGGAATTAACGATCGGAAAGGTGAAAGACGGCCGTTATCTGTTGGCCGCCAAAATACCAACCAGCCGATTGAGCTTGGTCACTTCCTTCTGGTTAGCCAAGCCCTCGTACCTGCAGTCCTAATCAGAAACCCACAATCGGAGGACGGTGTGTCAACCATGATCTGGAGAGCGGTGTTCCTTGCTCTGGGTCTCCTTGGCGGATTGGCTCTGTTGCGCTGGGGAACGCGTTGGGGATCGACCTCCGGAGAGCGTACGCTCAAGCTGCCAGGTGACGAGTATCTTGAGGGTGATCGACGGGCTCGAGTAGTCATGACGCGCGCCATCTCGATCAGCGCTCCTCCAGAGCGCGTTTGGCCGTGGCTCTCGCAATTGGGGCGCGGTGCTGGATGGTATAGCGTCGACTGGCTCGACAACGGGCGAAAGGTCTCCGCTTGGCACATTGTCTCATGGATTCCGGAACTTCGATTGGGCGACGCAACGGCAATCGGCTACCTCCGTCATGTAACCAAGGGACGGTCCCTGGCCTGGTGGATCGACGGCTCAGGCTTCCTCGGGTCCCAGTTTCGCATGGTGACCTGCTATGCCATTGGCGCCGAGGGGCAGGGTACGCGCCTGATCAGTCGGATATCAGCCGACGCCACCGGGCCTGCAGCAACCATCTATCTCCTGGCGTTTCGAGCAATAGACTCAATTATGGCCTGCCGTCAGCTGATCGGCCTACGCGACCGCGTCGAGTACCGCGAAGAGATTCACGCGAGTCTGAGAAACCCAGAGACTGGAGATCGCGATCAGTACCAACTCTATGAAATCCTATACGCCACCGGGGATCGTGCGGGGGTCGCCGGCAAGGAGGCCGGTGCCAAGTGGCGCCAGTCAGCCATTCGAGACGGCATACTCGAAGAAGGAGAATAGAAGCCTGGCATCGATGTAGACGCAAGCGCGGTCTAATGACCCGCTGGAGCGAAATTCAATTCGCCAGAATCTTTTCAACCAAATAAATCACAAAAAAGCCAGATTCTCTAGGGATCCGACCGTTTCTGATGAATCGACTGTTTGATAACTTAAAGCTGGCTGTAGATGAGCTACCAGTAACTAGGCTTCTAGATCCTGCGAGGCAGCCTCCATTATTACCTCAAGGTAGGCAATGGCGACCCTTAATTGGCGTTCGCACCGGACATAATCATCAAATTTGTTGGTGAAGTCCGAGTAATCGGCACCAGTCTGCATCTTAAATCGGTAGGCGTCGTTGATTTGTTTTTTATAAAAATCACGGCTTGATCGCATCTTTTCGAGCGTACCGCCCAGATCGACGGCATTTTCCTCGGCAAAGCAATATTCCTCGATTATTGGGTATTTTGGCCACTCGAATCCAAGTTGTCGAATTTCATCTGCCGTCATTATTCGTTTTCCTATTTGATTATCGGCCGATTTCACTCATCTGCTAAGACACCACCTAAGAGAAGGACCTCTTCCTCACCAATGATACTGGTAGAATGTCCATAACTCCAGGTATCCTCGAGCAGCAACTGCAAAGTCATATCGGACTGTAGTCCCTGGCCACTGACCCTTTTTTTAACCTTTCAACTGATCTAGATGGGTTGGCTCCTCCCATTTGATAATTGAGGTTGCGAAATGTGTACCCGGATAATTGATCGTAAAAAATCCTTCATCAGCATGATTTACAATGCCTGTTCAAAATCCGCAATGAGATCTTCGGTCGCTTCCAGGCCCACCGATAATCGTATCAGACTATCTGATATGCCCGAAGCGCGCCGGTCTTCTGGGGACATCCCGCAGTGGGAAGTAGTGGCTGGCCGGGTAATCAGTGTTTCCACGCCGCCGAGGCTGGGACCGCTGGTGGGCAGTACCACGGTTTGGATGAACCGGTCAGCTTCATTGGCCCCACCTTTTACCTCAAAACTCAACATGCCACTGAAACCATTGAACAAATTGCAGGCGCGGTGATGGTTGGGGTGCCCCTCAAGACCGGGATAATTCACGGATTGCACGGCCGGATGGCTCTCCAGAAACTCGGCGATTTTTAATGCGCTTTCGTTCTGGTAGCGCATCCTAACCGCCAACGTTTTCAATCCCCGGTGAAGCAAAAAACAAGCGTGGGGATCCAAGGAACCGCCCAGGTGGTTGAGTTTGTGGGTGACCTGTTCCACCAGGTCGGCCCGGCCAACCACAATTCCGGCTACGATATCAGAATGGCCGTTGAGGTATTTAGTGGCGCTATGGAGCGAGAGATCAAAACCCCACTCGGGCGGGCGAAAATTGATGGGGCTGGCGAAGGTATTGTCTATAATGGAAACAAGGCCATGCGCCTTGGCGAACGCACTCACAGCCTGGAGATCCGCTACCTGCAAGAGAGGATTGGTCATGGTTTCAACGTAAAAAACTTTGGTATTAGGCCGCAGTTTCTGTTCCCAGGAATCGGGATCGTCGCCGTCGATGAAGTCAAACGAGATGCCCAATGAGATCAAATCTTTGGTAAAGAAATCATACGTGCCTCCATATAGGCATTCCTGGGTCAGAAAATGATCCCCGGCCGACAAGAAGGTCAGGAGAGCCGTTGTAATGGCCGCCATCCCGCTAGACATCACCACGGCCGCTTCAGCATTTTCCAATGCCGCCAGCTTCTGGCCGAGGGCCAGATGATTGGGCGTATTGTTTAAACGAATATACTTGAGATCATGGTAACTGGTCTGGCCGGCATATTCATAGGTAGAAGATTGAAAAATCGGCATGCTGATCGCACCCTGAATCCGTGGCTCAGGCTCGCCTGCGTGAATGAGTTTGGTTTCCATTTGATACTTATTTGTCGTCATGATAATCTTCTCCTTTCGCAGTCTTAATCTGAGTGTGCTTCAAGGCAGATTCACTGACCAATAACGGTCACGCAAAATGCAAGCTGACCGCTGACTCAAAGTTGGCTATCGAATCCTATTGCCAAATCAAGCACACTTCTATTGCCTACCTCCAAACAGTATAGCAGTGTTCGCATGTCCTAGTAAACAATTTCACTAGGCCCATGAACATCTCACCTATCCCTCCTCATGGGGGTCAAATCACCAGGCTTCCCGGATTGATGTGATCAGATCAGGCTATTATCTATCTTGGTAAAGAGGATGATAAGTGCAAAAAGGCCGGACCCGAACGTGAACTTCTGAACGAGCATAACCCCATCCCAGCAGACGAGAACAAGGCATGGGGAGAGTTACCTTCCCATTGGCAAGCCTTGCGAATGCGTTTCTTATCAAATGTTATTTGTGGACGGGTCCTTACTCGACAAACAGCTTCACCGGCTTGAACTGCTCCACGTCGATTAGGCCTTGGTCGGTCAATTTGAGAGTAGGTATCACCTCCAGCGCCATGAAGCTGAGGGTCATAAACGGATCGTGAAGTTTAGATCCTAGGGCGGCGGCGCTTTTTTGAAGCGTATCCATAGCAACTACCACCGCTTCTGCCGGCTGGTCTGACATTAGACCGGCAATGGGAAAGGGCAGCGTGGCCATGACCTGGTCCTTGTTCGCCGTAGCAAAGCCACCGCCCATTTCGCCTACGGCGCATGCCGCTGTATACATACTCTGGTCATCTACGCCGACGACAACGATGTTGTGGTGATCGTGGGCCACTGACGTAGCTAATGCCCCAGCCTTAAGACCAAAGCCGTGGATAAAACCCAGACCCACGTTTCCTGTGCCCAAGTGGCGCTCGATGACGGCCATCTTCAATATGTCGCGTTCTAAATCGGTTACAGCGAGCCCATTTTCCCAGGGGATCTCCTCAATGAGGTGGTTGGTTACGATCTGGCTCTCGATCGCTCCGATGACGCGCGCTTTTGACCCCTGAGCAGGGATATGGAAAGCCCGCTTGTCGAGTGAGTCCCAATCCACGCGAATGGTGTCCCGCACCGGGCTCTGATCGACAGTGGGCACTGGCCAATCACCAACGGGCTCCCCATTATGGGCGACGAGCCTACCGCCACTGAATACCAGCTCGGGCCGGATGTCGGCCAGGTCTGCAAAGATGACCAGATCGGCCCGTTTGCCCGGCGCGACCGCACCTCGATCGTATAGACGGAACCACTCGGCCGGGTTGAGGGTGGCCATGCGTATCGCGGTTACCGGGTCCAGCCCCTGGGCGATAGACTGGCGCAGGAGATGATCTATGTCGCCGTCGCTTAGCACGTCGGTCACATGATAATCATCAGTACAGAAGCAGCAGCGGCGGCTGTTTTCGAGCGTGACGGCCGGCAGTAAATCCATCAAATTCCGCGCGCCGGTCGCTTCGCGTATCAGCAGGTACATCCCCAGGCGCAAGCGCTCAATGGCCTCCTCGGCCGTGGTACACTCGTGATCCGATCCCACGCCGCCAGCAACATAAGCGTTCAACCAGGCGCCGCTGACACCTGGGCTGTGCCCGTCCACGATCCGACCTTTGAAGGCTTCCATTTTGGCCAATACATTGGGTTCGCCCAAGATCAGGCCTGGATAGTTCATCATCTCGGCCAGACCCAGAACGCGCGGGTGGTCGAGAAGCGTGGCCAGCTGAGCGGCATCCAATTCGGCACCTGAAGTACTCATGTGAGTCGCCGGCACGCACGACGAAGCGTTGACGAAGACACTCAGCGGCAACCCCTCGGTGACATCCAGCATGTAGCGGATACCGGCCAGGCCACACACGTTGGCGATCTCGTGCGGGTCACTGATTACGCTCGTCGTACCCAGCGGAACCACAGCCCGCGCAAATTGGGGCGGATTGATCATGCTGCTCTCAATGTGCACGTGGGCATTGATGAAGCCGGGAGCAATGTAGCGTTTTGCCAGATCAATCTCCTCGCGCGCTTGGTAGCCCGGCCCGAGGGCGATGATCTCATCGTCGGCGATGATGACGTCGGTTACATAAATCTCCCCGGTGTATACATTGATTAACGAGCCGTTGCGCAAGGCCAGATCGGCCGGAGCGTCGCCACGGGCGACTCTAAGTGTTTGTTCCAGGTCCATGTTCTACCACTCCCTTTCTCCCAAAGTTTGGCTTGTATCCGCACCTCGGTGAGTACTCTCCCTCGTCACCGCTGGTGACCATACTCAATAACCCGAAAACTCTGTCTGTTATCATAGCAGGTTCACTAACGCTAGCCAACGGATGTGATCATCACCACCTTTGGAGCGACGGCTGTCTTGTTGTTCCATTGAACGCATGCTGTCATACTTGGGGTACCTGGCACCTCATTATCCTTATCCATCTGGATATATCCCCACGCCAAGTGCGTCGCCTGTACTGGTAGCTTAAGACAAGTATTTCGAGGTCTTTTTCGAGATCGGACATGCGACTGTCGCGCGCTGCGGGCAGGTGCGGCCTGTTGCGCCGGTTATCCTCATTGCCGGGCGCGGCATTCAGCTGGCTGGTAGAAACCCTTCACTATTGGTCGCATAACCGTCGGATAGTTTCCGGGCAATCTCGGCGCGTACATCGTCGTCAATAAAAGCCGCTTGCAAGGAGTTTTGGTTGCAGCAGTAGAAATCCTGGACGGCCCAGCCAAAGGTCTCGTGCAGTTTCGCATACTCCTGGCTCAGAGTGATGTTGGAGGTCGTGCGGCAGTCCGTGTTAATGCCCACCGAGAGACCGTTTCGGTAGAGCCGGTCAATGGCGTGGTTGGCGTACGTCGCAAAGATGTCCGTTTGCACATTGCAGGTAGGGCAGACTTCCAGGTGGATCTGCCGCTCGCGGAGTTGGCTCACCAGAGAGGGATCTTCTATGCTGCGCACGCCGTGACCGATGCGCGATGGCCTGAACTGTTCCAGAGTTTCCCAGACGCTCTCCGGCCCGCACGCTTCACCGGCGTGGGCCGTACAGGGAATGCCTCTTTCCCCAGCGTATTGGAAGGCGGTAATATGGGCGTCGACCGGGTAGCCTGCTTCGTCCGCGGCGATGTCAAATCCGGCGACCTTGCTGCCCTGATACTGCTCGACCAGCCTGACCGTCTGCATACTCTCGTCGGCGCTGTAGTGGCGTAGGGTGCATAGGATAATACGCGCTTCGATGCCGGTGCCCTGGCTGGATTCGGCCGTGGCCTGCTCGACAACGGCGACAACCTGCTCAGGTGTCAAACCTTGTTCCGTGTGCAGCAGCGGCGCGAAGCGGATCTCCGCATAGATAACATTGTCCGTGGCAAGCTGCTCGAAGAGATCCGCCACGACAAGGCGCAGATTGTCGGCCGTCTGAGTATACGCATAAGCAGGGTAGACACGCGTTAGGTAATCCATCAAGTCGGTGCATTTGGCCGGGGCGATGAATTTATCCTGGTATTCCTCGAAAGAAATGCCGGGATCAAGTCTCGAGACTAGCGGATAGGACAGGTTGCAGTCGAGGTGCAGATGGAGTTCGACTTTAGGAAGAGAAACGGTTTTCATAGTGGTTCTCCCGGAAATCTATTTCTACTTCTAAACCTCCAACTTCTAAACCAATAAACTACTAAACCACTGAACCAATAACCAACGACTAACGACCACAGATTAAACACTAAAGACTGACAGCCTTATATAGCATCGCTAAAAACTTCTCGCGATCCGCCTGGAGGACAAGTGTGGTGTTTGGTTCTTTCCGCAGCACACTGACATGGTCGATAACCGACTGTCCGCGACAAAGGTCGCTGGTGGTTTCTATCGCCACATAGCGCGATGCGGTCTCAGTGGCTATGGTCGGATCGAGGGCGATGGCCATGGCAATGGGGTCTGGGAGGTCGAAGCCAGGTAGCTTAGTCGTGGTGAGAGCGAATTGTTGGACCGCTTTTTGGATGTCCAAGCAAAAGTGGGCAAGCATGGTATCGATAGTTCGCAAAGCCTCCTGATCGTCGGGATCGAAAACGGCATAAGTACGGGAGATATCCCAGCCGACCATGGTGATGGGCAGCCCGGATTCGAATACGACCTTGGCTGCCTCGGGATCAGCCCAGAAATTATACTCCCCGACTGGGGTGATATTGCCGCGACCACGGCCTGTTCCGCCCATGATGATGCATTGCAAGACGGCCTTTGCCACAGATGGATCATGTTTAAGGGCCGTAGCGATATTGGTTAATGGGCCAAGGGTGACAAGTGTGAGCCGGCCGGCCAACTGGTGGGACGTCTCCACGATTACGCGGATGGCGTCGTGTGAGGTTGGAGTCCGGCCGGAGAGCGGGAGACCGATATCGCCCATGCCGTCCTCACCGTGGACGAACTGCGCAGTTTGCAGCGGCCGTGTCAAAGGCGTGGCCATCCCTCGATGGACCGGGATATTATTTCCACATAGCTCCACGGTATACAAGGCGTTCTGTACCCCTTGATCGACAGGAACATTGCCTCCGACAACCGTAATTGCCTCGATGATCACATCAGGATGGCGCATGGCCATGATGAGGGCGACAGCATCGTCTGAGGCTGTGTCCGTATCAATGAGGATATGTCGCGCCATGAGGTCCCTTCTTGTGTATCAGTAGATTTTATGTTTTCATGATAGTGGAAAAGATAGACAGCCGTCAACATCTATCAATCTCACCCATTGACTTTCTCCTGCGCTTCCTTCAATACCATGACAGGGATGAGGGGTATCCCTGCTGTTGAACCGGCATGGTCAAGGCCAGGAAGGCTAGTCAGAAACCGACCATTAAGCCAGATGTGGAGGGGATTCGTAGAGCCCTTCGGCCCATCACCGATGGTCATTGCCGATATACGCGGTACTTAGCTTCAAGGCAACACAACCAACCGAAGACGCTGGAAGAGTTCCTGCAATACAATGACTTTGAGCTTTTTGACCTGCATGCTGATCCCCACGAAAACAACAATCTCGCCCGCAAACTTGAGCAATACCGGCAATTGATCAAGGAACTGAATGACAAAATGAGCGCGCTAATTGAGGCTAAGATCGGCGTAGACTAGGGACAAATGCTACCTAGGAGTGATCAGGCAAACTGGGCCGTTGAACGGTTTGATCTCCAGTATTGAAGAAACTGTCATACTTATTTTCACGTTTACCGAAACAAAGCCATAAACAGCCTGGTTCGAAGGCCCCCTGACTCTGGACTTTTGTAATATCGGGAGCTCAATCTAGATCTTATTCGTCAGAAACAGTCTGCAAATTCATTACGTAACTCAAAACCCGAATTCATTTCACAATATCCGTTTCTCGTACTTCGGTCTGTGGGCAATCGGTCTTGAAAATATAGATACTTCACCTATTAGCGCACTCAGTCGCTAAATGGTTCATTTCCAAAATATCTGATCTATCCCGAAGGCTCTAGGCGGACGAGAGTCCGCCGGATTTTCATCCGGCTAGAGCTTTCCAAGAAGTTTAGTTACTTACGAAATGCACCACTAAAGTACATAGAGGTAAAAGCTGGCGAATGGAATTGGGGGATGTGGCAAGTCGATAAAACAGCTGACAAAATTGTCCACAGAAAATACAAAAAGGTCTGACCCTTACGAGCCCGGCCGTTTCTGTGTGAATCGAATTTTAAATTTTTCAATTAGGCTGGTTGGACAGGAAAAGCCGGGGACGGAATTTATACCCGAAGATTTGATCGCAAAAAAATCTTGATCGCTCTTTAACCGCTGGGGTCATGTTTCATTGTGTACTATATCTATAAGCTGTTGAAAAAGTGGTTCTGAGTTGTTGATATAATCATTTGTCGAGATATTTATTTGATTTTTTTCCTAGACAATATTCTCTAGGTTGAAAAAATCTGCTGGAAGCCCCATACTTGATTTTGATAATGATTCGTTGAAATTGAGCTTTTATGGGTCGGCTTATCAACCAGTTGGGCTTTATGTCAGAAAGAAGGTGTTCATGTCTAACAAACGAGTTATGCTGATCGCAAATAAATGGTGGGAAGCCGACCCGCTTTGTTGGGTCTTGTTTCACGACAAGGCAAGACCTAGCGTGTTCTCCGATTACAAAACCCGAAACTATCCCACCCAACGCGTGCCTAATCAGCCAACCGAACCGCGCCCAAGGGATCCGGTTGCAATCCCAAGGTTCACTTTCAAATGTATGGATGCGACAGTTGAGGTGTGGTGTCTCGAGGAGTTGATGAATCCTGCGGAAAACTCATCAAGTGCCGCAGAAAAAGCCCGCGTACTGCCGGCTGCCATTGCATATGGCACCTCACCCGACCTAGTCATCGCTTTCGGCACTGCCGGTTCAAGACAAGGTCTACAAATTAACGGATGCGTTGTTGTAGGTCGCCGAGTATACATTCATGACGCGTACAAAGCGGAAGTTGACCGGACAGGGATGTGGACACCGCCCAAGGAGGACATGGTGATCGAGTCTGACCTCCCAGTTGGTGTCATTCAAGGGATTTCTTCAGAGAGTAAGCACTCTGCGGAAGCAAGATTTCTTCCGCCACCTATCGCTCCTGCGAATCCTCTGCTTTTGATGGCTGGAAATGGGTTTATCTCAATTGGACACGTGAATTGCACAAACTACGACGAATATGCATGGTCTCCCCAACGTGCTATCGAATCATTCAACGACAACGCTTCCGGGTTAGGAGAGATCGGATCGGTTGAATCAACACACGGACTCATTCGCCTGATAAGCGAGGCACCTTTTCTCTATATATCAGGCATTGTAGATCCCGTTGGGTTATTCAATATTCAGGTCACGCCAAGAGTTTATGCTCAAAATACTGTAGCTTCACACAACGCTGCTATCGCTCTAGCCTGGCTCCTTCCTGACCTGATCGCAGTACTGTCAGAATGAGTATTGCTGATGTGCATCAAGCCCAACCCTGCGTGGTTCTGATCCACCTTCAGCGGAAAGTGCACGCTGATATGTTCATCATTTTAAGGTGTATGAAATTCGTTGGACCCATTCGTGATCGCAAAATTCTATTGGTCGCACTGTAACTAGCTGCATGGCAGAGTTTATGATTGGGATATTATCCAATGTCACTGGCAACCTTGGAGAAGGATGGGTCAAGTGAATTGCAAAAGGGCAAGAATTATTCGCTGCGGTATTTTGTTTACGTATGGAATAACATGAGTGTTGCTCATTGATGGTGGCAAGGATCAACATTCGTTGGTAAAGGTTGATCCATCTGATATTATCAAAAATGAATTTTCGGATTATTGGATGAGGTAACGTGGTCGGGTTACTCGACATGTTTAGATTCCTTGCGAATCCTGAGAAATCCGGCCGATTATGGAGTATATGATGAAGAATCATAAATTACCCCTCACAGGTCTTGTTGTTGGCAGCGTCTCTTTACCAGTCATCGTCTGCGGCGATCCTGGTAGGGCAACAAAGATCGCAGGCTATTTGAAAGATGCTAAGTTGCTCACGGATCAAAGAGAATATCGAGCCTACAGGGGTAGATATAAGGACGTGGAAATCACCGTTTGTTCCCATGGCATCGGCGCCCCAGGGGCAGCTATCGCCTTTGAGGAATTGATAGAAGCGGGCGGCCACCGGATCATTCGTGCGGGAACTTGTGGCAGCTTACAATCGAATATTGATTCAGGGCACTTGGTCATCGCTACGGCCGCCGTGCAACACAGCGGCTATGGCAGGGAAACGGTGCCAGAGGGGTATCCAGCGGTTGCAGATATGGATTTAACTCTGGCATTACGCCAATCGGCGGCTGAAAGTGGTCATCCACATCATAGTGGTATTGTAATTACTCGTGACAACTTTTACACTGGAGTTAGAACTTCTCAGACCCCAGATTATCGAATTCTTTCAGAAGCCAACGTGCTGGCGGTGGAGTTGGAATGTGCTGCCTTGTTCATCGTAGGGAGTCTGCGCGGCGCGCAGACGGCCGCCATTTTAGCTGTTGATGGGGTTGTGCTTGATGCTCGAGAGAGTATGGAAACCTATGCCCCACACAGGGATGTGGTTGGTGCGGCCGTTGAGGCGGAAATCAGTATCACATTGAACGCCCTGAGGAATTTGGAGCGGGGTTAACTTCCAGAACTCAATTTGACCCCACTTGAGGCAAAAAGCTGGCGATTTGAATTGGGAGATGTGGCAGCCAATTAGTCTAATAACCGCTTTTCTCTTAACAAAGAAAAACGGCCGGACTCTGTTAGGAACCCGGCCATTTTGATGTGAATCGATTGTTAAATTTTCAGTCAGGCTGGTTGGGCAGCAAAAAGCCGGGGTCTAAATTTATACCCGTAGATTTGATTTGATACCGATTTTGGTTACACTGTAGCGATTGGTTCAGGGCTGATCACAGTATTCATCACCTAATCTCGTCACCAGTCGCTGGAGTACATAAATGAGGCCAAATTGCGGGTGACCTTGGAGCTGTAGGAACTGGTGGCCGATTAATATTGAGAAGGTGTTTAAAAACTCCGAACTGGAAGAAAATTCCAGTTTATGACAGAAAGAAAATGGTATCCAACAGACTTGACTGACAAAGAATGACAGCTCATATAGCCTCTGTTACCAATTCAGAAGACAGGCAGGCCACGGAAATTTAGTCAACGCGAGAAGCTAAATGCCAGTATCTACATTACGCGTACAGGAGGCAGTTGGCGCATGATGCCTCACGATTTGCCTCCTTGGCAGGCTGTCAATGCCTACTTCAGGAAGCTGACAGACTCAGGTGCCTGGGAACGAATCAACGACGAAATGCGTTCCAGACTGCGGGTGAAACTAGAACGAGATGCACACCCAATCACGCTGGTCATTGATTCTCAGTCCGTGAAGACGACTGAAAAAGGAGGCCTCGAGGATACGATGGGGGTAAGCGAGTGAAAGGGCGCAAGCGCCAAATCGTAGTCGATACCGTGGGGTCCCTAATTCGGGCCCTCGTTCATCCGGCCAATGAGAGGGACAAAACGGCGGTTCGTTACGTCATGCAGCGTATTCCCGTGACCCAGCGATGGCGCCGTGTAGTCCTAGATGCGGGTTATGATACCCCGGCAGCGGCTGCCTTCTGTCGCCGGATATTTGATGTTGACTATGAAATTGTTAAACGAACGGGCAAAGGCTTCGAAGTGCTACCTCGCAGGTGGGTCGTCGAACGCACCTTTGCCTGGCTTGGAAAGTATCGGCGGTAAAGTAAGGACTATGAAGCGCTGCCCAAGGTTTCCGAGGCATTTATCTACGTCGCTTCTATCCATCTACTCACCCGTCGCGTAGCTTGGCTGAGTTATTAAACACTCTCTCAGGCCTTTCCAAGAAATCAAGTTGGGCTAGCTACATGTCAAGAAGCCTGACTTCTCTCTAGTTGGAGGTAACGATGGCTGCTGATCCAGTTGAGAGGGCGATATTTGGCGAGATCACGTTAACGGCCGGGCTGGATGAGGTTTGGGCGGCCTGGACGACGGAGGAGGGGGTGAAGTCCTTCTTCGCCCCAGACTGCCGGATCGCGCTGGAACCGGATGGGCCGTATGAGATCTACTTCAACCCGGACGCACCGGCCGGCCAGCGGGGCGGGGAGGGCCTGCGGGTGCTGGCTTTCCAGTCGAAGAAGATGCTTTCCTTCACCTGGAACGCGCCGCCGACCTTGCCCGAGGTCCGGGGCCAGCAGACGCATGTGATTCTGCGTTTTTATGAAGTCGGGGCCGAGTCGACCCGGGTCACGCTGCGCCATGATGGCTGGGGCGAGGGCGGCGAGTGGGACGAAGCCTTCGAATACTTCGAAAGCGCCTGGAACATAGTCGTCCTGCCACGGTTACGCTATCGCTTCAAGCATGGGCCGGTCGATTGGGAGAATCCACCGGACTTGACAGGCGGTTAGTTGCAAGCTTTCAGCTTTCAGCTTTGAGCCGTCCGGCATGAGCATTTGCCAGGGTAGAACGCTGGGGCTTGCCCGGGTCGCGGCCGGGTTCTTAGTATTAGCGGCCCTATTTCTTGCTGGGTGTCGAAGTGGCTTTTCTTCGGAGGAAGCAGTAGTCACCGTGACGGCCGGGCGGCCAACAATTCCAGTGACGCCATCTCAAGGGGCTACAGCTTCCTTGCCGCGACCAACTGACACCCCTGTTTCGATCACGCCCACGCCGGAATCTGCAAGCACCCAGACGGCCGTGCCCGCGCCAACGAGCACGCCCCATCCACTTTTCCCGTATACCATTCCCGGTTTGCAAGCGCGGGATTTCTTTGGCGGCCCTATAGAGATCCAGGCCACACTGGAGCAAAATGAAAACTTCTCCCGCTATGCCATTGCCTACCCCAGCGATGACCTAACGGTGACCGGGATCATGCATGTGCCGGCCGGTACAGATCCTTTTCCGGTCCTAATCCTTTTGCATGGCTACATTGACCGCGAGCAATATTTCGCCGGCGCAGATACCTGGCAGGCGGCCGAATTCTTTGCCCGCCGCGGCTATCTGGTGCTGGCCCCTGACCTGCGCAGTTGGGGCGAGTCGGATACCGGTCTCAGCTTGTTTCACACAGGATTGGTAGTCGACGTACTGAACCTGATCGGCTCGTTAGCATCGTTGCCAGACGCGGACCCTTCTCGCCTGGGTTTGTGGGGACACAGCATGGGCGGCGGCATCGTCACCAAAGTCCTGGCGGTTGACGATCGAGCCCAGGCGGCCGTCTTGTATGCGCCCAATAGCGCCGACGATGCCGATCTGATCGCTCGCTGGGGGGCCGGCTGCCTGCCAGGACAATCAGAGGCGACGGGAGACCATTGTAATCCGGCCGAGATCATCCCACCAGACACGCCACCTGGGTTAATAGACGCGTACCTGACGGCGGCGGCCGATCCGGACTTCCTGCGCCAGGTGGCGCCCCTCTTTCATCTGGAAAATATCGATGCACCGGTACAAATCCACGTCGGCACGGCCGATGGCCAATCTTTGGTGGAGACGCCAGTGGACTGGTCGGCAAAACTAGCCGCTGCTCTCCAGAGCGCGGGCCAGGACGTCGCTTATTTCACCTATGAAGGGCAGGGACATTTCTTCACCGGAGAAAGCTGGAACATATTGTTAGATCGAGCATTAACTCTTTTCGAAGATCAGCTGAAATAGGCGGTGATCAGCAGGCGGTTTGCCCGATCAAAATGTGCTACAATTGGCTAATGTCCTCCTAGCTGACGAGCGTTGGCCGGCAGCGCTCTACGTCGATCGCAAGCCGTCTTTCTGGCTCACTACTACCCCACAAGCTCGTGCACCGACACATGGCTCTTGCTACCGGCCGTGAATGGCGAGCGATCCCATCACGCCCATCGTGCGCGGCGCTCAAGGCCGGCCAACTGGGCCATGAGGTCAAGCTCGGATGGCCAAGCATAGCGCATAAAATGCGGGTTTATCTGTGTACCGCCTTCGGCGATCACGATGCGCTGGAAGGCGACGGTTTGGGCGATGGCATCGTGAATCGCGATTTCGAACCGGGCGGAGTCGATCCCGGCCCAAGAGCCCTTCATGCGCTGTCCGTCCTCGAAGCCGGAGAGGTCGGGCACCACCGTCTCCACGACAAACACGCCTCCGGGGTTCAGGTGCCGGTCGGCTTCCTCGAAAGGCACACAAACGACAGCTATTAAGCTTTTATCCACGAATGGGCTTGCCCACCGATCTGGTAGGCAAGCCCTTACATCTTGGGTTTGCGAAAGTCGAGCGAAAATCCAATGTCTTAATTATTCATCGACCTCGCATAGTTGATCATATGTAATTCAATGTTAGCTTTTGCTGACAATTTTG
>Ga0209536_100005775_pt1 | contig 19127 bp, 18 predicted proteins | sample DeeMarSeWOR28_12_FD_187461 | JGI IMG/M metagenome (GOLD analysis project Ga0209536, IMG submission 187461) | Marine sediment microbial communities from White Oak River estuary, North Carolina - WOR-2-8_12 (SPAdes) (version 2) | ecosystem: Environmental > Aquatic > Marine > Intertidal zone >... | reverse complement strand
TGTTGGCAGGACGAAGGGGGCTCCAATCATGACATCTGTGTCATTCTCGAAGACACCATTTGAGTTGGTGTCATTTGCCTCGAACATCCTGACAAACATGACATGATAATCTACATCAGGTGTATTAGGATCCCACCAATGAAAGTGAGGGGCTTGATCGTTCCCGGTGACCTTGATTGCAATGTCATCAGTTTCGAGTGATACGATGCCAGCAGAGTACTGGTACAGAATTCCGCTGCTCTGCGCGGCAGCAAGCGGCACTCCTAGCCCTAGAATTGCAAGGGCGAAGAGAGCTAGTGCAGTTTTCTTGTAAACGTCCACTGAATCACCGAGATTTTCCTTACGTTTAGTATTTATAGGGAGTGTTGAATAGAGAAGAAACCATCAGTGAAAAAAGCCGTTATCCGACTCTTAGAACTTGATTGAAGGTTTATGAATGCTTTTTATCCTTCTAGCAGTTTCTTGGCCTTTGCGAAGATGTTGTCAACGGTGAAACCATAGTTCTCGAAGACCACCTTCACTGGGGCTGAAGAACCAAACTTCTCAACCGAATGCATGTCTCCATCATCACCAATCCACTTGCTCCATCCTTGTGACACACCAGCTTCTACTGCTAGACGTTTCTTGATTTTGGGTGACAGGACTGATGTACGATATTCCTCACTCTGTTTCTCAAACAGTTCCCAACTGGGGAATGAAACGAGTCGTACGCTGATTCCATCTGCGAGCAACTTCTCTCCAGCTTCTACAATGAGTGGAACTTCTGAACCAGATGCCATCAAGATAATCTCAGGGTCTTTTCCTAGGTCTGCAAGAACATACGCTCCCTTTTGCAATCCCGAGGCTGGCGCATACTTATTCCTATCCAGAATCGCAATGTTCTGTCTTGTCAATGCCATCAGCGTGGGTCTGTTAGTGTGAGCGATTGCTACCTTCCATGCTTCAACCACTTCGTTTGCATCACCCGGACGAATGACAGTCAAGCCTGGAATAGCTCGCAGTGATGCGAGCTGTTCAACCGGTTGATGTGTTGGCCCATCCTCTCCTACGCCAATGCTGTCATGTGTGAACACCCAGATACTCCTGTGCCTTGAGAGGGCTGAGAGTCGAATTGACGGTCTCATGTAGTCAGAGAACATGAGGAATGTTCCTGAATAGGGAATGACACCTCCATGCGCAGCCATACCGTTCACAGCAGCAGCCATTGCATGCTCCCGCACACCATAGTGTATGTTACGTCCCTCAGGTGAATCAGCCTGAAATGAGGGACTGCCATCTATCCAAGTCTTGTTTGAAGGAGTGAGGTCTGCTGAACCACCAATCATCTCTGGCAGTCTTGTGGCTAGGGCGTTGATGATCTTGCCCGATGCTGTCCTAGTTGCCATTGGTCCGTCACTGGGCTTAAATGAGGGAAGATTTGCATCCCAGTTCTGTGACAATTCTCCCTTCATTCGTCGTGCGAACTCTGTAGCCAACTCTGGATGTTTCTTTGAATACTCCTCAAAGAGGGTGTTCCATTCGTCTTCACGCTTGACTCCCTTCTCCCCAACTTCGCGGAAGTGCTTGAGGACCTGCTCTGGGACATAGAAATCAGGCTCCAGTGGCCAGTTGAGCTTTTTCTTTGCTCCTTCCAACTCCTCAACACCAGCTGGTTCACCATGTGCCTTTGCTGTGTCCTGCCTTGTTGGCAAGCCAAAGCCAATGTGAGTCCGGACTGAGATGATTGAAGGTCGTGGGTCTGTCTTCGCTTCTTGAATGGCCTTGTCAACAGCCTCTACGTCGTTGCCATCCTCTATCTTCTGTACGTGCCATCCAAATGCCTCGAACCTAGCATTACGGTCTTCTGTGAATGTGATATCTGTGCTGCCATCGATCGAGATGAGGTTGTCATCATAGAGCAGGATGATGTTTCCCAGACGAAGATGTCCAGCAAGTGATGCCGCCTCAGAAGAGAGTCCCTCCATCAAGTCTCCGTCTGTCACGATTCCATAGATGTAGTGATTGACAAGATTGAAACCTGGTCTGTTGAAAATTGCAGCCAGATGTTTCTGAGCAATTGCCATTCCAACTGTGTTTCCAAATCCCTGTCCAAGTGGTCCTGTTGTGACTTCCACTCCAGGTGTACAGAAGTTCTCCGGATGACCTGGAGTTCTGCAACCTAGCTGACGGAAATCCTTCAGGTCTTCTAGACTCACATCATATCCTGTAAGGTGAAGCAGAGAATAGAGAAGCATCGATCCATGACCACCAGAAAGTACGAATCGATCACGACCCCACCAATCTGGATTCTTCGGATTGAAACGCAGGTGCCTTGTCCACAAGGCATAGGCCATAGCTGCAGCACCCATTGGCATACCGGGATGACCAGAGTTGGCACGCTGGACAGCATCAGCTGATAGGAATCGAATGGTATTGATTGCCAGCTCTTGAAGTTTTGAATCAGACAACGACGTTCTCTCCTTCCAGTCTACTAGCTCTTGAAGGTCCAAGATTATCCAGTGACTAGTCGGTCTGACATATCGCCCTCTTTTTGTTTGTTGCGTTTCGAATCAAGGACTTTCGGCCACTTTGGTTCCAGGCGGATATGTTTCGAAGAACTCTTCCTTCAGGATGTCCATGATGATGAAGTCGTGAAAAGATCCATTCACATATGCACCCTGTCTGAAAATTCCTGTGCGTTTGAAACCTGCCTTTTCATAGGCCTTCTGTGCTCGGACATTCTCACTCATTGTAATCAGGCGAATACTATTCAGCCCCAAGATGTGGAATCCAATCCAGAGCATCACACGTGTTGTATCAGTTCCATAACCTCTCCCGAGGTTGTCTAGCTTATGGATTGCTATTCCAAACTCAGCACTTTTGTGTTGCTTAGATATGTCGAAGAAACTGACAGTACCAATAAACTCCCCACTCTTCTTGTCTTCAATGGCTAGAGTCATCCCCCCGTCTCGCCATGGGTTCTGGACCGTCGCACCTTCCAACCACTTTCTTTCAGCCTCTCTGGACATTGGAATCTGACTGTTCAGATATTGGCGAATCTCGAGATTGTTGAAGTGCTTCAATATGATGTCGAGGTCATCCATCTCGAGTGCTCGTAGCTTAACCATCTCTCCATAGTACATAGTTCAGAACAACAATGGATTTAGAGATAAATCTGTCTTAGAATGGCCCAGTTCGATAGACTCTTTATTCCATGTCCAATGACGAGGCACAGATTGGAGTTCCTCTGAATGAGTACGAAGAAAGTGTATTTCGATGAGCCATTAGTTCGAGTTGAAACTACAAAAGCTCGCTTTCCTAAGACTTGTCCTGTATGTGGCAACCCCGCTACCACTATCGTTCAGATGAGAGTTGCATCAGGTGGAGGTAAGTATATCCGAACAGGAAGAGACCCGATATACAGTTCATACGGACGCCAAAGACAAGAAACACCCGCAATCGAAACTAAAGTGCTCCCAATACAGGTGTGTGAAGACCATGCTGACCCTGATGCTGGGACTGACAGGTTTCAATCTCTCTGCATCATCATTGATGGCCTTCTTATGGGATTCCTATTATTTGGGCTTCTTTTCATTGGTGATAGCATTTCCAGAGGGCGTCCCATATCTTTCTGGCCGCTCCTTTTTGTTGGACTGTTTGTTATCGCGATGGTGATGACATTCATCGCATTCCAGCCAAACGCACTGGCGAAATCCGTCGAGATTGTAGGCTTTGACCTAGGGATGCGTAACATCATGATTGCTTTCAAGAGTCCTGAATATCGTAATGAATTCATGGAGGCAAACTTGATGACCGCTGAGCTGGTCAGCTGGATCATGAAAGCAGACAATTAGAAAGAAATGTTGATGGACCTGCCAAGTGGAGGTCCATTGCAACTAGAACATCTATAGTTCGAATTCGGCTTCACTCTTCCAGAGACCGTGAATATTACAGTAGGCAGTCGCCATCAGTGTTCCTGGTTTACCAGTTTTGAACACGAACTTAGCTATAGGTTCGCTGTATATGCCACTTGTATCTGGACCTTCGGCAGATTCTCCGTGATGGTCAAAAGTACAGTATCCTATCTCTACAGGAAACTTTGCTCCCTCTGGCCAAAAGAAAAGGTCTGCCCATTTAATGTGGTGGTTTGTGGTGTTTGGATGTGCGATCTCCTTACCAACAGAAACCACTACAGTGACCTTGCCATCCTCAACCTTTTTGATATCAATGGCAGGGACGTGTTTTTCATTCTTCCAATCATCAGTCTGTATCCATTTCTTGGACATTCTTCCCATCCTCATTTTCAAGATGCCGCAGCTGATATTTCAGACTGTGCACTGTTAGGTCTATTGTTCGGTTTGTTAAAAAAGTGCGGTTAAGACGGTTAATCATCTAGAACTAGTGCGTTTCTACTCCAAGGCTCAAGGTTATATGCGCCGATTATCGCGGGAGCCATGTCGCTGAAGTGGAAGGTGATATGTTATGGAGATGGAGTACTTCCGCCCTGCTGGAAAGAACTCAGCAGTCAACCTAGCTCTTCTTGCTATATTCACTGCACTAACAACAATCTTGACTCTAGCCATCAGGATTCCTTATCCTGGAACAGGTGGCTACTTCAACTTAGGGGACGTAATGGTGATGCTTGGTGGACTTCTTCTGGGACCTGTTGGTGGTTTCTTTGTAGGAGGCGTCGGATCAGCTATCGCAGATATGATTGGTTTCCCAGTCTTTGCCCCAATAACCCTTGTAGTCAAGGGGTTCGAAGGAATGGTTGTGGGATATCTAGGCTCCAGAGTAAGAGGTTCCTCAAAGGTGAACACACTTGACATCATCGCAGTAATTGTAGGGGCTTTGATAATGCTGACAGGTTATTTCATAGCTGAATATTTCATGTTTGGCTTTGCAATAGCATTTGGTGAACTAATCACCATTAACTGGGCGCAGGTCACTATTGGAGGAATTGTCACATTGTTGATTGGCCCAACTATTCGCTCATACCTTCGGACAATCAACTATGGAGAGATTGAACCAGTAACGAACTAGTAGCGAACGTTGGAATCGTTTTTTAGGATGAATTATACTCTCAACTCTTGAGATACCAACGTACAGAGGAAGAATTGGTTATGACTGATAGGAACATGCTCAGAATTGATCCTGCTAGACTGAATGAGATTAACGATTTCCTCATTCGTGATGATAATCCACTTGTGAATGGTCTTCTCCAAGTCATTGAGAAATATGGTGGAGTTGAGGAAATCAACAAGCAGGCAACTGAGGCTGCCAAGCTTGACAACCTGGTTTCACTTCTCGAATCGAAGAAATCTCCTTATCTCAAAGACCTAAGCTGGCTTGAGAAACAGCGTGATAATGACGCATTCATATCAATACCTGATTACCGTCGCAAGATACTGGGCGAAAAGGCCAACACCATCAAATTTGACGAAAGCTTTGCAGTAACCCTAGAGATTAGTGCATGTCAGTACTTCCCTTGGTTGATTGAAGAGGCAAAACAGTCCATCGAAAAGGGAGAACTGATGCCTGGACGTTTCATTCGTGTACGAAACATGGCTGAACAGACAGCTGATGATCAGGTCATTGCTTTTGCTGCAGGTATGCAGATCACAGGTTCCTCCTATGTCGAAACACTCGATACAAAGGGGACATTTCCAGGTCCAGATGGTGCACCCACTAACATCCACCTTGGTGGTCCTGAAACAATCACAGGCTACTTCGGCGGAGTCGGAATGCCCAACGACTTCCCACTCAAATGGGCGGATGAGTATCTGAACTACTTCACAAAGTATGGTGTCAAACAAGTCCTCAACATCAATCCAGGAAGTGTACTGGTCGGATATATGATGCACAAACTGGGAATTGACATGGAGTTCAAGATATCTGTCTTCATGGGTAACGACAATCCATTCGCCTGTCTCTGGACACTGATGACTGCCAAACTATTCAGCCGTGAGGATGGAACCAGTCCTCTGATTGGCTTCAACCTCTCAAACAGCGTTGACAACACAACCTTGGAACTTGCCGCATATATCAGAGAGGACTTTGGGTTTGAGGATGTGGTAAGGCTAGAGCATCACATCACTGAGACCTACAAGAGTATAGTCCGGCAACCCTACGACAGACTACCAGAGCTTCTCGAGATTTCAGACCATGTGAAGAACATCAGCGCAAAACATGAGGGTGGAGTTCCTGAGATTGACAGTCAGAGAGAACATCCGAGTGACATCTTGGACTACTTCCGACAGAAATCTGAGATCATTGAACAGGGAGAAATGCCACTGCTCACACAGAATTATCTCGATAAACATCATGCTCTCAATAGGACTGCAGAGGAACTGACGAAGCGAGGTCTCACGTTCGTCGCTGCAGAGAAGCTGCACAAGAAATGAACTGACATACAAGCAGATGATGGAAAGCCTTAGAACAGGCTCTCTCACATATCTGGTTGAAATACATCGTCATACAGATTCTGTAGTCTCGTCTTGTGGACTTCTTCTTCTTTAGCCAAAGCCTCAAAGACTGATCTGTGCGATGCACTACCTGTCAGCTCGGAGAGCGCTTTGTAGAAGCTGTTTGCTGCAGCCTCCTTCTTGATGGCTACTATTAACACATCTTGAGGAGTCGATGAAGGTGAGAGTGGGATATCGACGAGGTATTGGTCCAAGTCCAGTTTCTCTAACTCTTCAACAGTACTACAGGTGAAAGTATCGCATACACCACCATCAAGTGCCTGCTCCAACTTCTTCTTGTGAATCACTTCCTGATTCGCCAAGTCATGCAACAACTTGACTGAAGCCTTGAACTCGGAGTCCTCAGCAGCTTTCATGTAGAAATCATATGCTTCTTCTTCCCTCTGGATGGCAAGGGAAACCAACTTTTCGAATGATTGTTGAACTGTTGTCAATGATGTTCCCCAAGCAAACTGCACGGAAGCTCGTTTTAAGCGTGGTGCTTTCTTGCGTTACTAGATTAAACCAAAAGTCGTACTGAAGTGAGCTTCTTGAATGCTGTGAACTTGGAGGAGGCTGAATTGACGAAGAACAATAAACTACCTTGGCACAATCTCCTTCATATCTGATGGTAGATACTTCCTCAGAGCCGAGGGTATCTCTACACTCCCATCCTCACGCTGGTAGTTCTCAAGAATTGCGACCATCGTTCTTGGATTGGCCATCATTGTGCTGTTCAGGGTGTGGAGATATCCTTTCTCAGTACCTCCTTTCTTCAATCGATACTTAATGTTCAATCTAGTAGCTTGGTATGCTGTGCAATTGCTGCATGATCCACCTTCACGATATTTCTGTTGTCCTGGGAACCAGAACTCCAAGTCTAACTTCTTTGCAGCAACAATCCCTATGTCACCCGTGCAGACATTGACTACTCTATAAGGAAGTTTCAGAGCCTGAACATACTCCTCCTCGTTCTTGATCAACTCTTCATGGATGTTCCATGATTCATCAGGATGACTAAACACGTACTGCTCCACCTTGTTAAACTGATGAACCCGAAAGATGCCTTTCGTGTCCTTTCCATGAGAGCCTGCTTCCTTTCTGAAACAGGCACTAACTCCTGCCAGCTTGATTGGGAGGTCGGTCGGTTCCAGTACTTCTCCCATGTACATTGCCGAGAGTGGGTGCTCTGAGGTCGCTATTAGATAGAGGTCTTCACCTTCAATCTTGTACATCACATTCTCAAAGTCTGCAAGATCTGTGACTCCCTCATATGGTTCCCTCCTCATCATGAAGGGTGGATAGATAGGTGCATATCCCTTTTTCAAGAGCATCTCAAGTGCCATCTGTTGCATCGCAATATCAAGAAGGACCAACTCGTTCTGAAGATAGTAGAACCGGGAACCTGCGATCTTTGCAGCACGAGGAATATCTCCAACACCTAGTGTTTCAAGCATATCCACATGACTGTGATACTCAAAATCAAAATTGGGTTTTCCTCCCCATTCTCTGACCGTTACATTGTCCTCGTCATCCTTGCCATATGGGACGCTCTCGTGGAGGATGTTTGGAATGCTCATCTGAATTCTCTTAAGGTCAGTTTGGATTGACTCCTTCTCGGACTCCATTGACTTGATCTTGTCATTCACTTTGTTGACCTGTTTCTCAATCTTCGAACTATCCTGACCAGACTTCTTCAGCTCACCAATCTCTCTTGATAGTTTGTTACGTTGTGTACGTTGGTCCTGAATCTCTCTCATCAGGGCTCTGACTTTTTCGTCCATCTCAAGCAGACGCTCGAAGTCCTTGAGTTTCTCCTTGTCCCTTCGAAGCTTGAGATTAGCACGAATCAGATCTGTGTTCTCTCTGATGAACCGGATGTCTAGCATCTGATGTTCTCACCTGTCAAGTAGTGTATGGATTTCTGATATCTGATAAGTCGTTTCCTTAAGAAACAATCATCTCTTCTTATTGGCGATAGCCCTCTCGTACACTTCTTCGATCTGGTGGATTTGGTTCTTCCAAGAGTACTGATCTTCGACCTTCTTCCGACACTTTCTCCCCATGGAGAGTCTGAGATTGCTGTCATCTCCCAAAAGCCGCATTGCATCTACAACATCAGGTACAGAGTGAGGTCTGACAAGAATGCCTTCATCTTTTGATAAAAGGCGAACTGTTTCACCAATCGCTGTCGTAATTACTGGAAGCCCGCAACTCATTGCCTCCATTACGCTCAGACCCAATCCCCCTATGTTCTGGGGTATCACAAAAGCATCCATCCTTTTCAGGACGTCAGGAATCTTGTCATGTTCTATCTTTCCTATCCAAGTTATCGAATCGTCATCGACTGTATCCTCAATCTGACTCTTGAGCATACCATCTCCGATCAGTGTAAGTCGCGAATCTGGATTTTCCTGATGATATTGACCGAATGCATCAAGAAGAATGTTGACGCCTTTGTCATAGCTCAAACGACCAACATACACAAAATCGATGATTCCATCATCCCTCCTCTTTGATGGAGGACTGAACAACTCAGCGTCTACACCATTCCTGATGACGGATAGTCTGTCCTCTGGTACTCCATATTCCGTGATGTAGTGTTTTTGCGAAGGGTCAACCAGAATGATTTCGTCATATTTTCTGGCTGAATAAAGAGAGCCCCTCCAGGCTATTGCAAAGATGCTTCTATAGAATGATCTTCCTTCAGCATATGCAAGATGAAAGGTCGCAGTGGTAGGTGGAAGTAGATGAGAATAGAATGGCAGGAACATCTCAGTCGTTCCCGAGTTCATTTGAATGTGTAGTACATCAATGGCAAGCTCCTTACAGATTCGTGTAATCGATTTAGAGGAGCTTAACGAGTCAACTGAGTAGTGAGGGTTCAACCAGACTGCCCTGAATCTATGAATCTGCTCATCTGGAAGTCCTTCAACATTCTTTGAGTGAGTGAATGCATGGACCTCATGTCCACGTTTGACAAGCCCTTTCAGGACACTGTCAGCACGAATACAGAGACCGTCTGGTGCTCCAAATTTGCTAACAATGCCAATCTTCATTGTGCTATCACCGGGGACAATGTGCTACGATTTCATATCCCTTTAACATGTTTCGATGAAAACACTAGATTTCTGCTGATGGGCACAATGTGTTTACACTACAGTCAGGACATCTCGGTTTCTGTGACTTGCAGATTCTTCTCCCATGGGCTCCTATGAGCCTCGCATAATCATTCCATAGTTTCTTGGGAAGTATTCCCATTAGATCTTTCTCTATCTTGTCAGGTTTCTTCTCGTGTTCGCTCAATCCGAGTCGTACACTCACCCTTCCCACATGTGTATCGACCACAACACCTTCACTGAGGTCGAACGCGACAGATAGAATCACATTGGCAGTCTTTCTACTCACTCCCTTGAAAGTGATGAGATCATTCAACGTGGTCGGAACTTTGCTATGGAAATTCTCAACGACCGCCTTGGCTGTTTCGGTAATATACTCGGCTTTCTTGTTATAGGCTCCTAGAGGTCTGATGATTTCAGCGACATCCTCCAACTTTGCTTCTCCCAGTTTCTCTGGAGTCGGGTATCTAGCAAAGAGGATTGGAGTCACTTTGTTTACTCCTGCATCTGTCGCCCGAGCGGAGAGGATTGTTGCAATCAGGAGTTCGAATGAATTCTCATATATCAAATAGGTCGAAGGTGCGTCTGGATATGCTTTGTCCAGTAGACCCACAATCTTCTTTGCTCTCTCAGATTCTTCCATTATTCCCACCTACTTTATTCTCTCTTACTAGGCCTTTTGTTGCTATCCATCCCAATATGACTAGGTTGAGTAACAAGATGATCAAGAAGAGGTCGCCTTTGTAAAAGTACTGAAATACAAACCCTCCAAGATATGGGCCGACAGAAGCAAACATCCAAACTGTAAACCAGAAGACACTGAGAATTTTCGCTGTATCTTTCCGAGGTAGATTCTTCTGAATTATGATAAGGAGTAGCAAGTACCACACTGAATCGTTTATCGATTTCAGGATAATGGCTAGAAACGGAGTTGAGAAAATTGCTCCTAGTCCAATCATGAGTGATTCAGCTCCATTAATTACCGATGTTGGTGCCCAGAATGGTATAATCGGTGACATGACTAACAACAAAGCACAGACTGGTACAATACTGTAAACCGCCAAAGACAGTTTCTTCAGACTAAAACGGTCCGACAATCTTCCTGCAGTTAACATTAACGGAACAGTTACTATTATTGTGACAAGACTCATGACTATGATGCCAGGAATCTCAATTCCAACTTGCTCATTGATGTAGATATACGATCCAAAACTAAACAGTGCATCACTGAGAGAATCAATTACAACCACCGCAAGCATCCCGGGAACCGTTTTGACCAACAAACCGAAGGCTCTCTTGTTGTCTTGATAGAATGCTCTTGGCAAAGAGATACCATCTCGTGAAATCTCTGGAGTTTTACCTTCTAGAAAGACAGCTCGAATGATGGAAGTTACAATTAGTGCGACCCCTCCAACTAGGAATAGGAAACGTAGACTTGGTCCAAACCCAAATATTGGCTCTAAAATGACAAGTGAGAAGAGGACCGCGAGACCAAAGAGTCTGCCCACTTGAAAGAGTGATAGTCCTAAACCACTATGTTTCTTGGGGATGTTGTCCATTATATACGCCGACGAACCGCCTTTGAACACTTCAAGAAATGAGAAGAACAAGAGTGCAATGAACACCCACGTAAATTCAACAAAGATGCCCATTATCATATTGTAAATCGCAAGCGTTAGCATTGCTAGTACTGAGAGGTGTTTTCTATTTACAACATCACCAACGTATCCTCCACCCAGTCTCAACAGAGCAGCAATTGCATTTGTGATTGATAGGGCTGCACCTAATAGCAAATACTCTCCTTCGAACAATTCGGTTACAAAATAGAGATTGAAGAACAGACCCAAGTAGCTGAATGCACTATACACCCATCCAGTGGTGAGATAGACCGAATAATTACGCCAAGAGAAAATAGTCTTGATTGACTCCAAAAATCCAGGGCGTCCATCTTTGATATCCTCCAGTTTTTCTTCAACCCTGTCAAGTCTTTGCTTTATCTCATCGAGCCTTTCTTTCTCTCTTTTGATATCTTCAAACTTCTCTTTCTTCCTCTCAGACTCTAGTTCCTCCCAAGCAAGGAGATCAGGTTCAATCTTTGAGGGTACATCACCCAAGTCGTGTTCGCTCCTTTCATCTGATTGGTGGATGAGCTTCACTATTAACTTGTCTCCAAACTGGTTGAAATGTGTAATGCCGTTCCAATTTGGACCCTGCCAAACTTGAGTTTGGAATCAATTCGAACGGCGCAAGAATAAGTCTTGGTTGAGACTATATAGACGCCTCACCTTTCATACATACTATATCAGGTATGCTTCACCGGGGAAACTCTTCTTTCTTCTCGTCCCCCGGGAATACTCCGGGTCCATTGCATTCACCGGGTCACTTACTCAAACACTAGCACTTTGACGTCGCCATCCGCAGTTGGGATAGCCATGAGTTTGTGTGTGCAGATGTCCGCTGTGACCACAAGACATTCGGGTGGAGCATGTGCAGTGATCAGATTTCGTACGGCTAGTTCAAGGTTGATTGCTACCAGCCTGACAGTTTCTGGATCAGTGAACGGGTCCACTTCTCGACCATTTTCTGGTTGAGTGAAGTCTCCGAATATTGGTTCGATTTTTTGTGTTCGTATCATTTTTCTTTTTTCCTCCAATACGGCTTTGCCGTCTTTCATTTTTCTCAGAATGGTTCTGTACTACCTGGCCAATTTCCAGTTGGATCCATTGTGGTTTTCTCCTCCATTATCGGTTTCATTTTGTTTCTCTACTCCAAGCGAAAGGTTGGTTTACTGGATTCCTCCAGCTCTGCTCCAAACCTTTGGGGGGTTGGTTTCATCGTTTGGCTTCTCTCTCTAGAAGCTCACACTGCAGAGGTGTTACAAGAATCCCCACCAACCATGTCCAGCAACGAAGTATATCGACGCTGTAGCTCGCCATGGTTGAGATCATGCTACCTTCTATCCACTAGTTTGGTAGTGGATCAGAATGGTGCCGGATCTTCACAGGGCGGCTGCACGACGGTCGAGATACCGCGTACAACACCGATTGATAGTAACTCCAATGCAGCACGATTCTTTGTCATGCTCTCGTAAAGGGTTCTCATCCGGTCTGTCTTAATCGCTTTCACCTCCTTCGTTTGCTGGAAGGTTGATCGGGGTCACACTGTGTAGATTGCACTTCCTACCAGTACACGGTCCAGTACCTGTCTCTCAATACAGGTACCTTCCCACGACTAACTAGGCGTAGGATTGAACCTACCTTTGAGCTCATTCTACAGTGTGAAACCAAGTTAACGAGCTCAACGTTGTATAATAAGGGCGCGTTGTATTACGTATGTCCCTTAAACTGAGGTCTAACGCCTCTACAGTCGGAATCTAGTGAAATCATCCGCGACCCAAGAAATTTCAGAAAGTAGCATGTAAAAACGAGACGAGCCGCCAAATTCATAACTAAACATCTGGCCATAATACCTAGATATTGGCCTGATATAGGTGTTAGAAATGCGGTCGTTAGGATCTGGTGAGTTACGACTCCTACGTCGATTGGTGATTGATCCATCACTTCGCCAAGCAGGTCTGGCACAAGAGCTCAATGTGACACGCTCTGCTATTAATCAAATCTGGCACAAATTAAACTCCGACTTTGGAGCAGTTATACGTAGCAATCTTGATTATGGAAAACTCGGACTTCGATTTGTGTTTGGGTGGGCTCGTGAAAGTGTGAGTTCTGATGTGCTCTCCAAATTCTCCCGATGGCTGCATTCCAATCGGTTCGTGTGTCGACTGACTAAATCAATAATGTCCTCGACAATGGACTCTCGACTCTACTTTGAGGCAATAGTCCCTGTTGGAAAAAACTACAGCTGGTTTCAAAGTCAGATAGAGAGATTTCGAAAGAAACCATATTCTCTCAAACTAGACTATGAAGTTGTTTCAGGTGTCGCAAACCACATGAACCTCGGATTATTTGATGGTGTTCGATGGGGGTTTAGTAATGACTTTCGCCTCGAAGCTTCGATCGGTGCTGTACGAGACTATGTTGATGTCCTTCCTGTCATGGGCACTGCTTTCCAGAGTGAAACAAAACCAGTTGACCTTCCAGACTTGGTGATTGCCGCATCACTGGAGTCAAATTATCATGTCACCGCTACTGAACTTGCAAAGAAGATAGATACGCTGGGACTGACACCACTTGCTGGGAGGACGCTTCGCCGCCGTTTGTCGAGATTTAGGAAAACTTTAGCTATTCCTTATGTGAACATCTCTAACATTGGACTCGATCAACATATCGTTGTCTGCCTAAAGGATGAAAATCCATCGAATTCTACAATCACAAGACTACTTCGAACACAAGCTAGTACATTCCCTAAAGCCCGAGTCCTGTCTGGGTCGAACATGACAGTAATCGATCTCGAAACACCCGAGTATGTAGATTGGGTAACAATGTCTCAGATTCTATCAGGAATGACAGATAACACCACAGAGATATGTACATTTATAGCCAATATTCATGAAATAGACACACGACTTGAGAGTGTGGTGTCCCACCTTGCATCACAAGCGCCCTCTGAGTAAGATTACGATCGGCGATGGGAAAATTGACCAAAACAGGTTCAAGGCTTGCAGGGACTGAAGTAGATATCAGTCCATCCAAGAGTCTCTCATCGCAAATACGGACACCTTTTGATGAATTTATCCCCGAATCCAGTGAACCGTCGGCTCAGTTCTATCTTGATGCCATGAGAATCTACCTCGGTTTGTGCGCAGGCTCATTGTCGATGGAGAATGCAATCCTAGCAGCCGACATCTTGAAGGAAAACCCGGAATATACAGTATGTCCCACCAATCCTGCGATGATTCCCATAAACGCTCGATACAAATCCAGAATCTTAGACAATCTAAAAACATTGAAGAAATTCAATCTGATAACACGTGACTCGATAAAATCAGCCTATAGCTTTGCCTTCTTGAGTGAAGAGGGACCAATGAACAAGAATGATTACGAAGCTCTTCTTCTTTTCTCAAGAAGACCTGAAATATCGCTCGTTGAAGCATCCAAGGCTCTCAGCATTACTCCAAGAACGATTGCTAGAGCAATTCAACGTCTTAAGGAACGATATGTTCTACGTTTCTCAGCCCTTCTTGACTATACGGCTTTCAACCTTCAATCAGCTATGCTGTTCTTCACCCTTAGAGATAAAGTAGATTGGGCCAGTGTCGAGCAGTGTGTAACCCAATATCCATTCACAAAGAGTATTTTGAAAACTACGATGACTGATCTTGGCTATGTCACTTTTCTGATACCCAATTTTGAAGAAACACGTAACGTGTTTCAACAATCAGTTCGCGATATCTCTCAAGAATTCTTTGAATATGCCAGTCTCCACTATCAGACTGCAGTCGGAACTACATCTAACCTTAATCTATACAATGTCAATGAGTGGTCGCTACCCAGTTATCTAGAATCTGACAAATTGGAATTCATTGAAGGAAAGTATGACACACCACAAATGATTCACTGTAGAGGATCCGTAGATGAGTACACACAGTATGACTTAGCCATTGCAGCACAAATTCAAAGCGACTCACGTGCTGGACCAAGTAAAATTAGTGACACCCTCAGAATTAGGGGTATCGATGTGGATGCGAGAAAAGTTGCCAAACTGGACAAGAAGCTCAGAGAAGATGACCTATTGATTTCATATGTCCTATTTGGCGGACTAGGATTATCAGCAAACTTCTGTTTCGAGATAATCTGTAACAATCAATGGACACAGCGAATTTTACCACTCGTAGCACAATTTCCATGGTCGATGTACTATCTCTCAAACAGAGGAATCATAGTTTGGACAATGACCCCTGGAAACCATCAAGTCGACTACTATCAGATGTTTCGCATGCTTGAACAAAATCCTGGTGTTGAAATGGTCCATCCCATAATGACGATTGCCCAAGGTGGCTCAAAGACAGTGATGGACCTAACAAGAGGTATGACCTTAGAAAATGGGAGATGGTCAGTCAATATTGATGACGTTGATTTGACAAATTGCTTGCCTGAAATAGAATAGGGGAATCATTGGGTCCTTGCAAGCACTAGATTTTCTACACCCTTTCTTGACAATCCAATAGGAGGTCCAAAGACCACATTTGTGTAACCAATGCCTTCAAGCTTTCTAACATATTCTTGAAGTTGACCAACGGATCCACAAAATCCAAACCTCTTCAGTATGTCTTCACCCAATGCAGCTATCACGTCAGCGTCAATCTTCCTTCTCTTCTTCAGCAATGACCGAGCTTCTCCCAAAGATTCGCTCATCCCGAATTGGTTAGCGGCAACTTTCCCAAGTCCTAATGCCACCATTGCTGCTGAGTGACTGATTGAGAGGTTGTCAGAGAACTTCTCGCAAGTGCCAATGAATGCAGGTGGAAAGAGTCCAATTTGGAAATCTGTCATTGTATCTCCTAATTGATTTGTAGCCCATTTTGCCATCTCAAGATCTGTATAGTTCAGCAGCACCCCGTCAGCCTTGAGTGAAATCTCGATCATCTTTGGACCCTGAGCTCCGACTAACACCTGAGCTTCGAGGTCTGCTTCACTCAGTCCCTCTTTGATTTCCGCAAGAGCCTGTTTCATCCTATCGAGTATTTCCCTTGGAGATACTACAATCCCTGTGCTCTCAAGTGCATGTCTGTCACCAGGACCGAGAAGCAGGTCGAATCTCTCTCCGTGACTCTTGATGAGAGTTGTCATGAACTGCACAATATGTGATGATGAATACAGTAATGGACTAATCAGGCCCACTCCAATTCTACACTCACTTGTCCTTTCAGCTACAGCGGCTGTAACTGCAGGAGCATATCTGAGTGCAGGAAAATCAGTCACCCAAATCTGATCTAGTCCTCCCCTGTCAACAATTACCGACTTATCAACAGTCTTTGAGATTGTGTCTCTGACATTGAGTGCGATTCCCCACTTCATGCCTGTCCCCTCCTCGTTCTGACTTCCTCAAAGATTTCAGATGTTGCCTCTCTCCAGTCCCCATCGAAAGGAGGTCCTATCACTACTTCCGTGGCACCAATCTTCTCCAGTAACTCAAATCGATCGACCATGTGTTCTCTTGAACCACTTATAGAGAACACATCTAGAAGCTCATCATCAACGAACTCCGCCCCGTCCTTCGGACCTGAAGCAGCCACGGTTTTACGTATCTTTTCTACCCTCTCTATGTCCACACTCAACATATCTATTACTGCATCTGGAGTATCAGCAATCACCAGAGCAACCACTCGTTTGGCGAGCTTCTCCTTTATCCCCTTGAACGTGGGAATTGTGGGGACCCAAATCACCTTCTCTACAGATTTCTTCCCTCTCCCAGACTCCTTAGCAGCAGCATCAACAATCTTGATTGCATTCTTCAGATAGTCAAAGGGCCCTGAGAGAATAACTCCTTCTGCAGCCTCCCCGGTCAGCTTTAGCATCTGAGGTCCTCGAACCCCCAAGAATATTGGTATCTTGAGATGTCCTTCATGACCTAGACTGAAGTTTGTAATTGAGAATACTTCGCTCTCTGCATCCACGGTTTCACCAGCCCACAATCGGTTCAGAGTCTTGATTGTCGTGCGAAGTTCGGTTACTGGTTTTCTCACATTTATGCCATATCTTTCTAGGTCCTGCATTCCTCCAATACCCAATCCGTATACGAACCTTCCATTCCCCATTTCTGACAGTGTAAGACCTACTCTAGCAAGGGTCCCTATGTTATGCACAGTCACAGGAATGATTCCTGTTCCTACCCTCACCTTCTTAGTCTGAAGAAGAGTGTTGGCAGTCAACACGAATGTTTCCTGACCTAGTGCAATATCCTCTCCGACCCAGATGCTTCTTGCACCAAGAGAATCCGCATTTTTAGAAATCCAATCTGTTGCACTGATTCCCATGTGTGTAGTGATACCTATGCTAACACTGTACATGCTGTTCAACTCTCAGGTTGTCTAGTCCAGTGTAGTTTCCTCTCAAAAATACACCTTTTGATTTGTAGATACTTATTTCTGTGATTGTCACTATCATCTCGTGATTACCGTGGCACGAATAGTATGGGGGATCACTGGTTCTGGTGATCACATCGAAGAGATAGTTTCAATCATGAAGAATCTTGAGGAAGACCCTGACCATCGACTGACTGTGATTGTATCAAAGGCTGGAGAGCAGATGTTGAGATGGTATGGTCTTTGGGACAAGCTAAACCAATCTTTCAGAAAGGTCATGAAAGAGTCTAGTTCTAATGTCCCCTTCATTGCTGGACCACTTCAACTAGGCAAATATGATGTCCTTGTTGTTGTACCACTTACTGCTAACTCCACAGCTAAAATCGCCCGGGGTATAGCTGACACACTGATAACCAATGCTGTTGCTCAAACACTGAAGGGTGACACACCTGTCCTCCTTTATCCAGTTGATCAGTTTGACAAAGAAATTGAGGCATTGGGTCCAAAAGGTGAAACATTCACAATACGCCCTCGTTCTGTAGATCTTGAGAATGTCCAAATACTAAGAAAGATGGAACGTGTCACGATTCTTGAATCTCCCTCTGATATACCAGTCCAGATAGAGTCAGTTCTTTCCCCAAAATGAGGAAGCATCATGGGAAAGAACTATGCGACGATAAGGAGGAAGGTCATCAAATGGTTTGGAACAAATGGAAGGGACTTTCCTTGGAGAAACACGACCGATCCCTACCGCGTTCTGATTGCTGAAATACTTCTAAGAAGAACAACTGCAACGGCCGTATGTCGAGTCTTTGCAGAATTCATTGACCGTTTCGATTCTATTGAACGTCTTGCGCGAGCCAGAGAAGTAACAATAGAACGAGCGCTCAGTTCTCTGGGTCTTCAATCCAGGAGAGCTCACGAACTCAAAAAGATGGCCTCGTTTATTTACAAGAAGTATTCAGGAACCATTCCAATGAATCATGCTGACCTTCTTGCGCTTCCAGGAGTAGGTGACTATATCGCATCCGCAGTCAGTAACTTTGCCTTTGGAGAGCCTGTACAACTCGTTGATGGTAACGTAATCCACTTCGTTTCACGAGTTTTTGGGATTTCATTCAAGGGTCCTACAGATTCCAAGGCGTGGGAGTTCATGAAAGACTTTGGTGGAAAGCAGCAGGAAGCCAAACTATATTGGGGAATCATCGATTTGGTGGCTACTATCTGCCTCAGAAAGAATCCTAGATGTTCTATCTGCCCTCTGTCTGAGGTATGTCTGTATTCCAAAGGAGCCCCCTCTGTTGAAAGTACCTGAAGGTTACACGTTCGGATTTGCTAAGACCGATGAAGAATTGGAAGAACTACTTGTATTCTATTCGATAGTTTTTCCTGATGACGACCCCGAAGAGTTACGACGTCAAGTTGAGAGATTGCCTGGATTTGGAAAAGAATCGAACTTCTTCCTTCGTGATTCAGAAACAGGGGCAATTGTAAGCGCTTTGAATGCAATCCCAAGTGTTTGGTCATATGATGATGTTCCTCTTCAAAACCTGGAACTTGGTTGGGTTGGCACCATGAAGG
>Ga0209536_100005774_pt1 | contig 19128 bp, 14 predicted proteins | sample DeeMarSeWOR28_12_FD_187461 | JGI IMG/M metagenome (GOLD analysis project Ga0209536, IMG submission 187461) | Marine sediment microbial communities from White Oak River estuary, North Carolina - WOR-2-8_12 (SPAdes) (version 2) | ecosystem: Environmental > Aquatic > Marine > Intertidal zone >... | reverse complement strand
AGCAGTTTGATTCGCCGTCGAAGCAGCCCCGTGTCCCTCTCACCCAATACTATATGAGAAAAGGTATGAACCCATTTTATTTAGAGCCAGGATGACGGGGATTTTTTTCCTTGACAACCGCCCGTTTCATAGCGGTTTGCATTTATATCAGGTATGGATAATGAAGTCTTTTCTGTGGTTCCAAGGCTCCCGGCCGGGTCACTTGTGAACACAGGCCTCCCGCCACTCACCTCAGAAAAGACTTCATGATCCTCCATCAAGATGCCAGCCGTTGTTAGATGCAAACCATATTATACTCTCATTAGTAAGTCAGAGCTGTATCTGCGGTCAAGTCTTTAGGTGTCAGATTTGGTGAAGCTAGTGAGGTCATCCTGGAAATTATGGAGAGACGGCTTCGCACTGAACTCGCCGGTGCAACCTGCCACCGCACATCTGGGGGAAACGGTAGGCATGTACATCTTACAGTGGGAGCAGGAACCCTCATCAGTCCTTGGCCAGTGGAGCCTGGATGAGAAAAAGGTGTGAGGAGTTAAAGGCTTAGAGAATCCAAAATGGAAACCTATGCTTTCTTATTAATCTTATCCCTCAGCTTCCCGGACCACTTGAAGGTGACAACCTTCCTCGGTTCCAACATCAATGACTCGCCGGTGTGAGGATTCCTGCCTCTTCTTTCCCTTTTCTCGCGGACTGAAAATTTCCCGAAGTTTGAGATAAGCACATCTTCACCTTGTTCCAGCGTCTGCTTGATGGTTTCAAAAAGGGCGTCCACCAGTTCGAGAGATTGCATCCTAGAGTAACCTGCCTCTTTGCTAATAGCTTCAGCGATCTGAGCCTTTGTGAGAGTCATAGGTTCCAGTATCCTCCATTCACTGTTGTATAAGATAGAATAGGGTGTAAGTCGTGCGAGCTGATAGTGAAAAATTCAATCTAGCCAAGATTATAAGAATAAATGAAGAAGTGGCAAGGGGAAAATAGGGTTCTTCCCGAATTTGTTTGGGTGACCCTCTATTGAGCATGGATTTTTTGCCTTGACATTGCCAGCCTGTACCTTTTCGAGTTTTCCCCGGCCAAACCCAAGGTGCAAATCAGCGCGTGCGGCTTAGAACTTACCAGTTACCGTAAACTCTCCAGCGGTCTTACTATCCTCATTAACTGCTTCCTTGAACTCATTGACGGCGATTTCAAGGATTTCATTGAGTAGCTTTGCCGGCTCAGGATGCCCTTGCGTGATCGTGTGAAACAATTTACCAAGCAATCTTGAGTAAATACCAAACGGTGACTCGAATTTCTTCGCGGTTCTTGCCCCGGTCATTATTTGGTATTCCCCAGAAAATTGCTTAACACAGCATGATGCAAGATATCCCTCAGCTTCATCGTTATCAACTTTTTGAGCCATGGCAAGGATCAATTCTTCCATATACTTTCTCCCAATGGGTTTGTATATCTTCTCTGCTAATCTTTTTTTGTGATGTTGTTGGCTATCTGATAGCCTACAAATAGGTAAAACAAAGGAAAGATAACCAACAGGTAGAATTTGTTGTAATCTATGAACAGGAATAACAACAATACGGCCGCCCACCCCATGGTTACCCATGGTGCTGCTTGAAGTGCAATCCTTTCATTCTTCTCTAATAGAATCCCATGTCTGTACTTCCTTTTTTTTAAAACCCAGTTGAATAGGAAGAGGGTTGTGAAAACTGCCAGTATCGTCCAGACAGCAAACTCCGCCGGTTCCATGACCGCTTATCCTTGCCTGCCCTTCGCCCAAGACAGCGCAAGCGAAATCAGCAGGCTATTCATCGTGGACCTCGTGTGGCTTAAGGATTGTTTGTTAGTGCTGGAAGATTCCCTTCTGCAGACAGATTACAAAATTGAGTGGCGAGAATGCAAGGAGAAGATGCTCGCACTGGCAACCTCGGCCTGGGACTATTTCAAGCTGAATGTTGGAGAGGCAAAAGACAGAAGAAATTGGTCCGTACCGATGTGGGGCTGTGAATGGTTTGACACCCTTTGAGGTCTGGTTCCAATGGGAGGTGAACCCGGAGAATGAAATGGTCGTCTAAACACGATGTCTACAGTGGAGTTGCAGCTCGAGGCTGCCACTGCTTCGATTTATCTATGCCATTAGTATTTCGGGCCAATGCCATATGAACTTGACTCCCATTCCATTGGGACTCTTTTCGCCATTGCAAACGCACATTATGGACCAAACTACTTGGGCTATTACCTTCATGGAACTCGAGGGGCCGTTAACCGTCAACAAGAATCTTTCTCTCGGGAAAAGCGGTCTCGAGCAGCATATAAAGGCGCCGTGTGTGCTCAGATTCTTCGTTTCCCCTTGAATTGTCCTAGCAGAGGTGGTTGCGGAAATGGCCCAAGTGACTTCAGTTCTGGGATATATGCGTTTTTCTTCGGTGTTCATTATTATTCCCCTCCTTCCGTGAGGTCTCGACTCTGCAATGTCTAGAGTCAGAGTTCCAGGGAGGGCTTGCATTATAAAGAAAACATGTGGGGTTGTTTCAACCCATTGCCTGTAGGGTTAAGCAAAATATATGCCAGATGCGTGGGATTCTTACAGGCAGGAGGAAATCTTTGATGAGCAAGGAGACGGTCAGGTGATTGAAGCCGAGGGCATAGACGATTCACTCTAGCACAAAGCGGAAGCCGCGATCATGGCTTCCACCTTCATCAGTGGCCAACTGTTTTCGCTTCCCAGAACGACTCCTCCAGCGCTTCCATTTCAATGGCGGTCTCTTCCCACCGCCGGGTGTGTGCCTCCAGGGAGAGCTTCAATTCGCTGAATTCACGGTTCAGTTCCGCTACCTTGGCGCCGTTCTCATAAGTATTGGGTTGAGCGAGAACACGGTTCAATTCGTCCAACCGGCTGGTCATTGCCTCGATCTTCTCCTCCAGGCGATCAAGACGTCGTGTGAGCGGTGCTTTCTGGCGGTGAAGTTCATTACGCCAATTTGCCTCCAGCCGTTTTTGCTTCTTGGTTTTTTTTAAAGCAGAAGCAGTCTCGCTCCGGGCCGCTTTCTTTTTAACCGCAGGTATTGGAGAGTCCAATCTCTTTTTCCAGATCTCCTCATAGTCGTCATAATTTCCGTGAAACAACTCAACCCGATGGTTGGTAATGACCATGATCTTGTTGGCGACTGCATTGATCAGGTGACGATCATGGCTCACGAGACAAAAGGTGCCACCATAACCCCTGAGGGCTTCTTCCAAAACGCGCCGACCCTGGATGTCCAGGTGATTGGTAGGCTCATCCAGCAAAAGAAAGTTGGCCTGCTGGACCAGAATGCGGCAGAGAAGAAGTCTGCTGCGCTCGCCGCCGCTGAGCACTGATACCCTCTTATCAACCTCGTCCCTGCGGAAAAGGAAACCACCCAGCAGGTTGCGCAATTGTCCCTGGGACATGTCCCCCGCCACAGAGCTTAAAGATTCCAGGACCGTGTGGTTTGGATTCAGAAGTTCCAGCTGCTGTTGGGCAAAATAACCTATACGAACACCCGAGCCCTGCAGTAGCTGGCCAGTATCCGGGGACAGGCTTCCGGTTAATAGCTTGAGCAAAGTGGTCTTGCCGGCTCCGTTTGGCCCAACGAGGGCGATGCGATCGGATCGCTGAATCGTGAGGTCAAGTTGGTTGAAAATCGGCTGGGAATCGTAGCCTTTGTGGACCCCCTTTAACTCCGCCACTACCAGGGGGGCGCGGGGCGAGGGCGGAAAGCTGAAGAAGAACTGATCAGGGGAGACAGGCGGCTCAATCAGGTCGATCTTATCGAGCATTTTTAAACGTGATTGGACTTGTCTGGCCCGGTCCTTGCGGGCTCGGTTCCGGTCAACAAACCTCTTTATCTGGCGGATCTGCTCCTGCTGATGCCGGTAGGCGGCCCGTCGAGTCTGAAGTTGTCTATCCTTCTCTTCCAGGTAGCGTCGAAAGTTTCCAGGATATGACGTGACCTGTCCATTTTCCAGCTCTAGTAGCCGATGGACCACACGATCGAGGAATACCCGGTCGTGAGACACCAGCATGAGCGAAGATGCCGACTGAATTAGATACTCTTCCAGCCAAACCAGAGAGTCCAGATCAAGGTGATTGGTCGGTTCGTCCAGCAAAACTAGGTCCGGTTCGGCCAGTAGGATTCGGGCTAAAGCGACACGCATGGCCCAACCGCCACTCATCTCCTCAACCGGCCGGTGCATATCCTCTTCAGCGAAACCCAGGCCCGCGAGCACCTTGAGGGCTCTAGCCTCGAGATCATAGCCGCCGAGTCGCTGGAACTCCTCGAGCAAACGGCTCTGTCGCTCCGCTGCGGCAGTCAATCCTGCTTCAGGGAGTGGCCGTGCCATTCGGTCAGAGAGTCGAGAGAGTTCCTGTTCTATGGTCTGGATTTCTCCTGCCACGTCCATGACTTGGGCCAACACAGTTTTGCCATGAAACTGCAGGACATCCTGGGGCAAATAACCCAGACGGAGGTTCTTGGGCCTTAGAATTTGGCCTTGATCTGGGTGTTCGAGTTCCAAAATCAGTTTGAACAAAGTAGTCTTACCGGTGCCGTTCGCGCCTATGATACCCACACGCTCTCCGGCATTCAGCTGGAGGGAGCAATTTACCAGGACATCGTGTTTTGCGAAGGATTTACTTACGTTAGTAAATGAAATCATTTTCTAGAATAAGCCGTCAAGACCACTCATAGCGCCGAGCGGTTGGCGAGAAAGGAGTTGAGCGAATAGGAAATAGAATGATTTTGCTAACGAAAATCCTACAAGCTAAGGCTAACCCTCTACTTATGTGCCACTTGCGTTCTCGTCACTGAGTGGTTCAGATCAGTTGAAGTATTTCTCAATCAAGCGAAGGTAGAGTTCGACCCCCAAGAGTAGAACATCCTCATCCAAGTCAAAGCATGAGGTGTGAAGCATGTGGGTAATGGATTTTGATTCATTGGAGCAACCGAGCTCGTAGCCGGCCCCGGGACAACGTTCAAGAAAGTAAGCGAAGTCCTCACTGCCGAACTTTGGCTGGCGGATGATTACCTGTTCCTCCCCGAGCATATCTGCCGCCGCCTCGGCGATGAAACGGCTGACCGGTTCGTGGTTCCTCATTATTGGATAGCCGTCTCCAAAGGTGATCTCACCCCGAAGACCATGGGCCTGGCAGATATTCTCAACCAGTTCCGCTAACCGACTCATGGCCAGCTTGCGCAACTCTTCATCGAGAGCGCGAATGGTTCCAGCCATTCGCATCTCATCAGGGATCACATTGGTGGCGGTACCCGCCTGAACCTGAGTGACGCTTACCACAAGACCCTTGCTGGGGTCGGTGTTGCGACTCACGATGGACTGAATGGCAGTGATAAGCCCGGCACCCGGCAAAACCGGGTCGCGGCTGAGATGGGGGTAGGCAGCGTGAGCACCCTTGCCGGTGATCTTGATATAGAAGGCGTCTGCAGAGGCGCACGCCTCCCGCAAATAGATGCCCACCGTACCGAAGGGGATGAGGGGCGCCACGTGGGCGGCGACAATCGTGTCCACCCTAGGGTTCTCCATCACTCCAGCCAAAATCATTTCTCTGGCGCCGTGCCCTCCTTCTTCGCCAGGCTGGAACACAAACTTGATCTGGCCGCTGATCTGGTGCTTGAGTTCGATGGATTCAGCGAGCAGCCTAGCTGCACCGAGGGCCATGGTCATGTGGGCATCGTGGCCGCAGGCGTGCATGAATCCAGGATTGCGAGATGAATAATCAGCACCGCTCTCTTCTTGAATGGGTAGCGCATCCATATCAGCGCGGATGGCAAAAGTCTTACCTGAAGTTACACCACGAAACAAACCCACCACACCCGTGCCGCCAACTCCGGTCTGAACCTCGATGCCGAAGCTCTTGAGGTGCTCCGCTACTTTAGCGGCGGTGCGGGTTTCCTGGAAACGAAGCTCCGGGTAGCGATGGAAATCACGGCGCACGTCGCAGAGCCACTCTTGGATCTCTTTAACCTGAGGTCTGATCATCATTATGCATCCCGTTTAATGACACGGTAAAGCGTACATCGTTTGTGCGAGAACGGCGAGAAAAACGGAAAAAGCGAGACTGGAGGTCAATGGGTGAAAGATACTGTTTTCAACCTGAGATTCTAAGCAGTTGGTTGCCTAACGTCCTTTCTTTCTCGCCTTTACAGCAAGTATTGCTCGTTTCGCTTCAACGCTCACTGCTAGCTGCTACCTGTCTCTGCTGCCTGCTGAACACTAGGCTTGTTCTTCCAGATCAGCAAGCAGTCGGAGAACGTCGGCTTTCGCTGCCGGGTGACCGGGAAAATGCTGGCGTCGGTAAGTGTCGCACACCGGTTTTTCCACGTACAATCCCTCCGGGTTTCCTCTGGCACCCATCTCCATCATCCGGCTGCTCTTATAGGTTCTGAAGACCAGATAATCATAGATGTGGGTTTCGTAGGCCAACCCCTTGATCTCGTTAGGGACGGCAAATATGGAGATGGGCAGGATGTCGTCAATGGTGGCCTGCTTCTTGCCCAAAGCCACCTGTTCTCCGTCTATGGCGGTTATGGTGAGCCTCTGGTAAAAATGTCCTACCCGCCGCCAGACCTCATCACTCACCTTGAAGTGACTCTTATCGTCGTCCAAGTCTTCTTTCTTTACCATGTATCCACTCCGTGGGTCGGAATATTCTGCTGGCGAAAGCGCGTCACGGCATCGGTACCTGAACTGAGTTTCATTTCCCAGGTTTGAATTTATAACATAATGACGTTATTGAAAAAAGCAAGAAGTGGCGGACGTTGAGGAATTCAACCGTTGAGAAATTGATGAGTTATGATTTATTATTCCGAAGATTGGCAACACTAAATTTGATTTCGAAAATTCCCCAGTTCCTGACACTGTCTCTACAGCCACGGGGGGACCTGAATGACAGATATTGAAGAGCGACTGCAGTGCGTAGGACGCTTGATTAGAGATATTGAGGCAAAACGGGACCAACTCATTTCCGTGGCAATAGGCGACACCGGCTTCACCCACCGCGAGTGCAGTATGGAGGTGGATGTTATTCTGAACCGTTTGCAGAGCTTTGACGAGATGGCGGCTGTTTTTGCCGCAAGACGGCCTGTTTGTGGTCCCGAGCAAGAGGTTGCCCTGGTCTTGCCCTACAATGGCAGTGCCTGGCTGAACGTAGCCATTGTCTCGATCTACCTGGTTGGAAACCGGGTTAGGGTGAAGTTTGCCTCCCGGGGGTCCAAGATTGCCGGTTTTACCGAGTCGCTCTACGAACCGATCTTTGGCGGGGCCATCCGTTTTGACTATACTGACGGCAGGACCTTTCTCGAGCAGGCCATCGCCAGCCCCCGAATACCGGCAATCTGCCTTTTCGGCACCGATGAATACGCCTGGAATTATCAGGATTCCATAAGGGGTCACCGGAAGAAGTTTGTTTTCGAAGGGCCGGGCAAAGACCCTTTCATCGTACTGGCAGGTGGAGATCTGGAGGCTGCAGCTCATGAGCTTGCTTTTTCCAAATACCTTTACGCCGGCCAGACCTGCACGGCACCGGAGCGTGTTTACCTGCACGAGTCCATCCACGACGACTTCTTGGAACTATTTCTGGATTTCAGCCGAGCGGTAAAACTGGGAGATCCGGAGGACCCTGAAACAGAGATGGGACCGGTGGGAAGCTCAAGGGCCATTGCGGGGATCAAAGCTCAACTGGAAGATGCTGAGGCTCGCGGAGCGCAAATTGCCCTGGGGGGCAAAATTGAAGGCAACCTGGTTCATCCCACTGTGGTGGCGCATGCCAACCACGAGATGCTTGGCATGCGAGAAGAGACCTTTGGCCCGGTCACTTTCATCAGCTCTTTTGCCACCTTTGATGAGGTTGTCCGTTTGGCTCGGGACAACCGCTACGGCCTTCGGGCTGCGATTTACGGCGGTGAGTCAGAGGCCCTGAGGCTAGCGGAGAAGCTGGTGGGTGAACCCTATTGTCACCCGGTGAGTGAGATGGCCTTTGGAACATTCGGCACTGTGGCCGTCAATGAGCCCCGCTCCGAGTCATGGGAAGGGGCCTTCGTTTCCAAACCGGTGGGAGGATACGGCTATTCCGGCTGGATTTGGGAGACAGCAAATGATCAATTCATTCTGAAACAGGGAGCAAAGCTTCTGAGTATTGAGACATCGATCCCTGAATAGGCAGCGGGCAGCCGTCAGCAAGCAGTCCTTTGGCTCCCCCTTCGATACGCTGCGCGGTCATTAGGTCATCAGGTCACTATGTTATCATGACGCCACCGTAAATGATCACCGTCCACAGCGCAATGATCCGGTGATTTAGTCAACTAACGACATAATGACTCAATGGTGCCCTGAGCCTTATGCCTCGATTAATGACCATAGATGACAGCGGAGCGTTATGACCCAATGACAAGAAATAAATGACCCATGACGAATCACCAAGAACGAATGACTACCGGAGGGACGCAATGGCTGAATGTTGGAAATGCGGTATTTCAGTTGAGCAAGGCGAGGAATTTGAACACCTGGGGCGGACACTCTGTGAGGACTGTTACTTGGATGCAGTGAACCCCCCCAAAGCTTGCGACCCCTGGGCGGTGCACACGGCCAAAAGCAGCATGGGCGAGAGTCTGCAGTTGACGCCGCTGCAGGACAAAATCCTGTCACTGCTCAAAGAGAGCGGACCGCTGACAGCAGAGGAGCTGATGAGGCGGCTAGAAATCAGCGACTCAGAGTTCAGAAATGGTTTTGCCACCCTGAGGCACATGGAACTGGCCCGCGGGTTCAGGGATGGAGATGAGGTTTACTACACTTTGTTTTCCGCGTAATCACACGATATTTAAATGCCGCACCTAAAGCTTTTTACCAGCAACCGTTTGGAGATCCTGGCCGAGGCACTCGCTGACGTGCTCAGAGCACCTCTGGTCTTGCCGCTCAATCAAGAAGTTATTGTTGTCCAGAGTAAAGGTATGGAGCGCTGGGTCTCAATGGAACTTGCCCGGTGCCACGGCATCTGCGCAAACACCAGGTTTCCTTTCCCGAACTCCTTCGCCTACGAGTTGTTCCGCAAAATCATCCAGGATCTTCCCGAACGCTCTCCTTTCGAACCCAGGATAATGACCTGGAAGATCATGAAACTCCTTCCGACTCTGATTTCCAGGCCGGGATTTGAGAGCCTTCAGTCCTATCTTGGCAGCAACGGGCCAGAACTCAAGCGTCTACAGCTTTCTGAGAAAATTGCCGACACCTTTGACCAGTACCTGCTTTTCCGCCCGGACATGGTGTTTCAGTGGGAGAGGGGGGATGAGGCTCACTGGCAGGCCGTGCTCTGGAGAGAATTGGCAAAAGGGCAAGAAAAGACGCATCGTGCGGCACTGGGGAAAACTTTTCTGGAAACTCTGCAGCAACCTTCTTTTGCATTTGAAATAGAGGATCGACCTGAGAGGGTGTCGATCTTCGGCATCTCCGCCTTGCCACGGTTTCACATGCAGATCCTAGCTGCGATCTCGCGGTTTATCGAGGTGAACCTCTTTCTCATGAATCCCTGCAAAGAGTACTGGGGCCATATTGTCTCCGATCGAGGAATAAAAGCAGTTATGGAGAGAGCGGGCAGGTACAGTCTCAGCGAAGAAGAACTCCACCTGGAAAGAGGAAACACCCTCCTGGCCTCCATGGGAACCCTGGGCAGGGATTTTTTTGACCTGGTAACCGAGTTCAGTTGCGAGGAGATCCCCAGGTTCAAGGAACCCAGTCAGACCACCTTGCTTTCGTGCATTCAGAGCGACATTTTGAATCTTGAGGACAGAGGGCAGTCTGCTAAAGGCAAGAAAGAGTTAAGCAGCGATGATAAATCCATACAGATTCATTCATGCCATAGTCCCATGCGGGAAATGGAGGTCCTCCAGGATCACCTTCTTGAACTGTTCGAAAAAGATTCCACTCTTTTGCCCAAGGATGTACTTGTAATGACCCCGGACATAGAGGCTTACGCGCCATACATACAAGCCGTATTCGATGGGGTTGCGGGTCACCGGAAGAAGATTCCATTTACCATTGCTGATCAGAGCATAAGGCGTGAGAGCAATATCATCGCTACGTTTCTTGCGATTCTGGACCTTTCAGGCGGACGTTTTCTAGCCGCGGACATCCTAACTATCCTCGAGTCACCTGCAGTACAGCGGCAATTTGGCTTTGCTGAAGCCGACCTCGAACTCATTCTCAAGTGGGTTGCCGAGACAAGGATAAGGTGGGGAATCGATGAACAGAGCCGTGGCGAGCTGGGCTTGCCGGTTTTCCGGGAGAACACCTGGAGGGCTGGTCTGGAACGGCTCCTCCTCGGTTATGCCATGCCAGGGAATGAGGATAACTTATTCGGCGGCGTGCTCCCTTACGATCACATTGAAGGCGGTGAAGCCTCGGTGTTGGGGAAGTTCCTCGAATTCACCCAGCAGCTTTTTTCACGGGTGACATCCCTCGGCAGGCCTAGGACCCTTGACCAGTGGTCGGAGGATTTGGCAGAGTTTCTGGATGGGTTCTTCATGCCCGATGAAGACATCGAAGCTGAAATCCAGGCTGTACGGCGGCTGCTCAAAGAGTTTGGCAACCTGGTCGAGGAAGCGGATTTTCACGAAGAGCTCGGTGTCAATGTCATAAAATGGCACCTCGGTCACCACCTGGAAAGAGAAGGTTTCGGGTTCGGCTTCATAAGCGGTGGCGTCACTTTCTGCGCCATGTTGCCCATGCGGAGCATTCCTTTCAGGGTCATATGCCTCGTGGGGGTGAACGGAGATAGTTATCCAAGGGAGTCCCGACCATTGGGTTTTGATCTTGTTGCCAAGCACCCACAGCCGGGAGATCGGTCCCGTCGCAATGATGATCGCTATCTTTTCCTGGAAGCGATACTTTCGGCGAGAGAAAAGCTTTATGTCAGCTATGTGGGGCAGAGTATCCAGGACAACAGCCTTATGCCGCCATCGTTTCTGGTCAGCGAACTCACGGATTACATCGAGCAGGGGTTTGAGATTCCGGAGGGCGAAATCTTGGAACATATTTTGACCAAACACCGCCTTCAACCTTTCAGCCGGGAATACTTCAAAGGTGACGAGAGACTTTTCAGTTATTCCGATGAGAACCTCAGGGTGGCCCACCGTGCGCTGGAGCCCCGTGAAGATCGACAGCCTCTGATTGCCGAAGGCCTTGCCGTTCCTGGCGCTGAGTGGAAATTTGTTGATCTCGGAGATCTGTGCAGTTTTTGGAGCAATCCTGCCAGATTCTTGCTCACTAGACGTCTCGGGATTTATCTCGAGGAAAGCGGTCCTATATTGGAAGAGACGGAACCCCTGGAGGTCGCTGGCCTAGAAAGATACCTGCTTGAAGAGGCACTGGTGGCCAGAAAAATTAAGGGGGGTGACCTCAATGCTTTCGGGCCGATGGTGCGAGCCAGTGGGACGCTTCCCCCTGGAGCTGTGGGCGCGTGCGTTTACGACAGCCTCCGTCAGAGCGTCGAGAATTTTGTGGAACAAACCGAAAAATTCATGGAAGGAGAAAGTTTGGCACCTCTTGAAGTTGATCTCGAGGTGTATGGCTTCAAACTAACGGGCACAATCCCTGGGGTCTACCCTGATGGGTTTCTGCAGTATCGGTATGCCAGGGTGAAGCCCAAGGACCATCTCCGCTTGTGGATTCACCACCTTGTCCTGAATGCGGTGGAAACCGCATCCTATCCCCGAATCAGTCGCCTGGCAGCCTTGCATCCGCGGTCCAAGCAACCGTTTTTCTGGGAGTATCCCGCTTTGAGAGACGGGAAAGATATTCTTGGAGACCTTTTGGAGAAATACTGGGTGGGGTTGGTCAGACCACTCTACTTTTTTCCCGAGTCCTCGTGGGATTACGTACAGAGACTCGTGATGCAAAACAAATCTGAGGAAGAGGCTCTCCGTAGTGCCCGACACACTTGGATGGGAGGTGACTTCAGTCGGGGTGAGAGCCGAGACCCGTATTACCAGCTCTGTTTTGAGCGGACCAACCCGTTGGGTGAGGAATTTCAGGACCTGGCGACCAAAGTCCTGGGACCACTCTTGGAGCATCTGAGAGATATCGGGACATGAAAGACGCAAAACGTATAGGGCACAGCGCATGGCGAAAAACCCCTTCGACTCGGGCGCTGTGCGCTCTGCGCTTTGTTCTATGCGATAAAGGGTAAAGGCCATGCAAGAGTTTGGTCTTTTGAGTAGTCCTCTCGAGGGAACAAATCTGATTGAAGCCAGCGCAGGCACGGGTAAGACCTATACCATAGCCGCGCTGTTTCTCAGGCTGCTGGTTGAGAAAAACCTCGCAGTGGACGAGATCCTGGTGGTTACCTTTACCGAGGCCGCCACAGGGGAGCTGAGGGACAGGATACGGGCAAAGCTGAGGGAGGCAACCTGGGCGTTTGCCAGTGGGGGAAGTGAAGATTTGTTTCTGCACGAACTCGTGCAGAGACAGCAGGATCGCACCGCTTCATTGAATCGGCTCAGGGAGAGTCTTCATGCCTTTGACCTGGCCTCCATCTTCACCATTCACGGCTTTTGTCTCAGGGTGCTGCACGAGAAGGCTTTCGAGAGCGGCACCCTCTTTGACACCGAACTCATCACCGACCAGGAACATCTCAAAAGGCAGATCGTTGAGGATTTCTGGCGCATTCACTTCTACCGGAGCTCACCACTATTTGTGAACTACGCCATTGACAACAGGTTCACCCCGGGCCGTTTGCGTGCTCTGCTCGGCAACAAGGCTACCCAACCCTATTTGAAGATCATCCCCCGAACCGAGATTCCCGACTCTTCCGTGCAGGAGAGCGATTACAGAGACTGCTGGCTAAAGGTTCGTGAGGCCTGGCAAAGGGGAAGAGCCGAGGTAGAAGAGATTCTGATACACCACGAGGGGTTGAACAGAAACAAGTACAGGAAGGCGAGCATTCCACTCTGGACACGCAAGATGGTGCAGTTCCTGTCCGCGGGTGTAAACAACCCCACACTGTTTAATGAGTTCAGCAAGTTCACCACAAGCGAGCTCGGCGCGTCGGTGAAAAGCGGCCACCAGCCCCCGGACCATCCGTTCTTTGAGCTCTGCGAAGACTTAAGAGAAAGACACGAAGAGCTGCAAGCCATATTCAACCAGCGGTTACTCGGGCTGAAAGCAGAGCTGTTTCGTTATGTCCGGCGCGAGCTGGCCAAGCGCAAGAATGAAAAGAATGTTCAGTCTTTTGATGATCTCCTGGTGAGGCTCGAGCGAGCTTTATTGGGGGATGGCGGTACAGAGCTGGCCCGGGCCATCAGGACGAAATTCAAGGCGGCATTGATCGATGAATTCCAGGACACTGACCCGGTGCAATATACAATTTTCAAAGAGGTGTTCAGCAAGGAGAACGGTATCCTCTTTCTGATCGGTGACCCCAAACAGGCCATATACGGGTTCCGCGGTGCCGATATCTTCGCCTACATGGCGGCGGTGCGTCTGGTAGAGAACCACTATACTCTGGGGAAGAATTGGCGGTCTGAAGCCGATCTGGTCGCCGCGACCAATGCCATCTTCGCCACTGGTGACCGCCCATTCGTCTATGAGGATATCGGCTTCCACCCGGCCGCCCCTGCGGCAAGAATGGACACCGAGTTCTTGGAATTGGCTGAAGAACCGGGGCAACCATTACAGCTCTGGTTTCTGGATGCCGAGAAGATCACTGAATCGGAAAAACCAATAGCTAAAGAACTGGCACGGGAGCTGATTCCCAAAACCGTTGCCATGGAGATTTCCAGACTCCTCAGCCTCTGCAGGTATAACAAGGCTTTCCTGGGGCGGCGTCCTCTGAGAGAAAGTGATATTGCTGTTCTGGTGCGGACCCACAAGGAAGCGGGGCTGATGCAACAGGCTCTCGCGCAGATCAATATCCCCAGCGTGCTCTACAGCACCGCAAGCCTTTTTGACTCTCACGAGGCCATGGAAGTGGAGAGAGTTCTGGCCGCCATTGCCGAGCCGCACACGGAAAGACTCATCAAGCCAGCCTTGGTCACCGATACGTTGGGAATACGAGGCGAGGAATTGGATCGTCTACTGGAGGATGACTCGCAGTGGGATAGATGGCTGCTAACATTCAGGAACTATCATGAACTCTGGAGCGACCAGGGTTTCATTGTGATGTTCAACCGTTTTCTTTCAGAGCTGAACGTCTTGGTTCGCCTCATGTCTTTCCCCGACGGAGAGAGACGTAACACGAATATGCTCCATCTGGCGGAAGTTCTGCACCAGGCCACCGTAGATGGAAAGCTGGGCATGTCGGGTGTGCTGAAATACCTGGCTGAACAAAGAACTGCCGATACGAGGTGGGCGGAAGAGCACCAGCTTAGGTTGGAAAGTGATGAGACTGCGGTCAAGCTGGTGACCATACACAGGTGCAAGGGGTTGGAGTATCCCATCGTTTTTTGCCCCTTCACCTGGGAGGGCTCCAGACTCAGGAATCCTAACGATCCGTTCATGTTCCACAATGAAGCAGACAGCATGAGGTTGACGCTTGATTTGGGTTCTCCAGAGAGGGAGACACACCGGGTCTTCGCCGAAAAGGAACAGTTGGCCGAGAACATACGGCTGTTTTACGTGGCCCTCACCCGGGCCAGAAACCGCTGCTATCTGGTCTGGGGTCGCTTCAATCAAGGGGAGACCTCTGCGCCAGCTTACCTGTTCCACTATCCTGGACAGGAGGCAGGGGAAAACATAGTGGACGCCACCGCAGAGAGATTCAAGCGGTTGAACGACAGAGATCTACTCTTGGAGCTGAAAAAATTGCATGACAAGTCAAACGGCTCAATCCACATCTCTGAAATGGCCGAGGGACATGGGGAGGATTATCTGCCTCCAGCTAGAGAAAGGCCGAGATTGAGTTGCCGTAGCTTTTCGGCAGAGATAGACCGTCAATGGCAAGTCTCCAGCTTTTCTGCTCTGGTCTCCGGCAAACCTTTCCAGCCGGAACTGGGGGATCGCGACCCCATAAGCGTGGAAGACCAAAAGCGCATTGAAGCACCAGCCATCGAGGAAGAGACGACCGGTATATTCTCTTTTCCCAAGGGGACGAAGGCGGGGACCTTTATGCACGATCTATTGGAGCACCTGGACTTCTGTCAAAGGGATAGTTACTCAGTTGAAAGGCTGGTTGCAGACAAACTGAAAGAATACGGCTTCGAGCCCGGGTGGCTGGATACTTTGTGCGACACGATCCAGAAGGTTCTCGCTGTACCTCTGATACAGGGCAGAGACGACTTTACCCTGTCGCGCATCCAGCGCAACAAGAGGCTCAGCGAGCTGGAATTCTATTTTCCGCTGAAACCCTTTGCGCCAGGAAGGTTAAGCAACCTTTTCGCAAAACATGCTGGTCCCGGTTTACCCTCAAACTTTCCTGAACGTATTGGACGGCTGGAGTTTGCTCCTGTCAGAGGCTTCATGAGGGGCTTCATAGACATGGCTTTCCAGTTCGAGGACCGCTTCTACATCGTGGATTGGAAGTCCAATTTCCTTGGCAGCAGGGTGCAAGATTACAGCCAGGATGCATTGTTTGCGGTTATGGAAGGTCAGCTCTACGTTCTCCAATATTGCCTGTACTCGCTCGCCCTTCATCAGTATCTGAACTTCCGGATCCCAGGCTATGACTATGAAAACCACTTTGGTGGGGTTTTCTACATATTCTTGAGAGGAGTGGACCCTGACGTCGGGCCAAGCTACGGCGTCTACAGGGACAGACCGCCACTTGAACTCGTCGAGGCATTGCGAGATCATTTGATCGATCACGCCTAATGTAGCGGGCAGCAGACAGCCGCCTTCGCCCTGCTCGACAGTCCGGGCAGTCAATCGCAAGGCGCGGAGCGTATAGCACAAGAATTCTACCTTATAAAGCACAGCACAGTTGAAGAATGAACCGAGTGGAATTGGACCTCCTTCATAGCAGCGGAATATTTTCGCCATTGGATACCCATTTCGCCCGCCTCGTTGCAAGACTTGCCGGGAACGGGGTCTCTGAGCTTATGCTCGCCGCCGCTCTGGCGAGCAACCACACCAGAGAGGGTCACATCTGTGTGGACCTTGCCCGGATCTCAGGAAAACCAGTGTCCGGAACGAAGGAGGGTGGGGAGCCGGTAATTTGTCCGATATTAGACGACTGGTTGGAAAGGTTGAGACAGAGTCCTGTGGTGGGGGAACCGGGCGAATACAAGCCGCTGGTTCTAGATGATGGTGCGAGACTCTATTTATACCGCTACTGGGATTACCAGGAAAAACTGGCCAGAGCCATCAGGGAGAGAACACTAGATTCTGATGCCATCGATCTCCCATTGCTGAAACAGGGACTTTCCAGCTTGTTTCCCGATGACAAAACTGAAAAGATCCACTGGCAGAAGGTCGCAGCCTTTAATGCGGTAACGAAAAAATTCTGTGTAATTTCCGGAGGTCCCGGGACAGGCAAAACCACAACCGTAGCAAGAATCCTGGCACTACTCCTTGAACAGACAAGCCCAAAAAAGCTGAGGATTTCACTTGCAGCCCCCACCGGCAAGGCCGCAGCCAGGTTGCAGGAGGCGATCGGGCGAGTGAAAACCACATTAAGATGTGCAAAGCCAATCACGGATGCTATTCCGGAGGAGGCGTCAACCATACACCGGCTGCTGGGGAGCATTCCGGGTTCTCCTTATTTCCGCCACAACGAAACGAACCCGCTTCCGGTTGATGTGGTGGTGGTGGATGAGGCCTCAATGGTGGATCTGGCCTTGATGTCCAAGCTTGCGCAGGCCCTACCCCAGAACGCACGGCTGATACTGCTGGGGGACAAGGACCAGCTCGCTTCGGTGGAGGCGGGCGCGGTGCTGGGAGACATATGCGATACGGGCAATGTGCACGGCTTTTCCAGAGGCTTCTGTGAAGATCTGCAAAAGGTCACCGGCTTTGAAGTGCCAGAAGAGGGGCTCCATGAGGAAGCTCAATCAGGACTCAACGACTGTATTGTTCATCTGCAAGGGAGCTATCGCTTTGGGGCTGATAGTGGTATCGGCGCGGTAAGTCTGGCGGTAAACGACGGTGATAGCGATGGCGCCATGGCGCTGCTCAAAGATGAAGATTATGGAGACATCGTTTGGTCGGATATTCCGCACGCAGCCGGGCTCATGGAGACACTGAAGGAGAAAATCGCCAACGGTTTTGGAGAATATCTGCTGGCGACTGAACCCCGGGACATTTTCCAAAAATTCGATTCGTTCAGGATTCTCTGTGCTCTCAGAGAGGGACCTTATGGGGTAAATTCTGTCAATTCCTTGGTAGAGGAGGTCCTGGCGAAGCAAAATCTCATTGACCCGGGACGGCGGTGGTACCGGGGCCGACCGGTAATGGTTACCAGAAATGACTACAATCTGCGTCTGTTCAATGGGGATGTCGGGATCACGCTTTCTGACCCGGATGCGGGCAATGATCTGAGGGTATTCTTCACTACAACCGAGGACACCTTTAGAAGACTCCACCCCATGAGACTGCCGGAGCACGAGACCGTGTATGCGATGACGGTGCACAAAAGTCAGGGGTCGGAGTTCGAGAGATTACTCTTGCTCTTGCCCGATAGGGAATCCCCGGTGCTGACCCGAGAGTTGATCTACACGGCGATCACCCGCGCCCGGGGAGGTGTGGAGATCTGGGGAAGGGAGGAGGTTTTTCGTGGTGCCATTTCCCGACGCATCGAGCGGATGTCCGGGTTGCGCGATGCATTGTGGAGAGCGCAGAGCGGTTAGCGCCATGCGCAGGGCGATGAACCTGTATCAGTAAGGCGGCTCAAAGGCGCCCTTGCCAATACCTGGGAATAAACCGTGCACAGAGAGGCCTGATCTCTAAGAAAGGGCGAAGAGGGGGGACGCCTCCTCTTTGTTTATGTTATTATGCGGAAGGTGAATCCGACAACAATCTTTATGGTGAAAAGATGGAAAAAATTTTCGATGGTAAAAAGACGGCAAAGATAGGCACTGAAAAGAACCCCGCTGTTGTGACTGTGCAAACTGAAGAAAGGTTGAAAGAGGTAGCAGCGATATTTGAAGCACACGGCTGGAAATATACAATTGGATTGGAACCAGACAAACCAGAGGATATTATCGATTTAGAAAGACTATTGAATCCGCCAAAACCAAAGACAGCCGAAAAGAAAGTTGGCCGCAATGAGCCCTGCCCATGTGGAAGCGGGAATAAGTACAAAAAATGCTGTGGTAAATGAGGCTATTCTACAAAGCGGGAAACTCATCAGAATTTCCTTATGGAATAGCAGCGCTCCATGCTGCTCAGTCGGGCTAATTGACAAATAGGATATGGGTGGGTTCCCGGTTAAGCTTCCCTGCTCCAATCCCTTCTTGCCTTTTTGCTGGCTACTTGACCCTTCAACAGTGACAAAGGTAGTTTTCGCTTATGAACGTCAAGACAAAATCTCTCGTTGGCCTGATCCTTCTGGCAATGGTGGATACCGTGGTCCCTTTTCCCATTCTTGGAGTGATCCTCATATACGTTGTGTTTCAGAGGCCGCTGTGGTTCAGGGATGTGGTGCTGGAAATTTACGGGGAAAATGGCCTGAACTCCAGGTGAACCCCAGAAAAGAAAGCGCTACCTTGGTGGGGCGGCATACAAGAACCTTAACGCTTCTGGTGGGTAGACATGTTTCTTAAGCTTTTCCTGGCCCTTACCCTCATTCCCTTGATTGAAATCTATCTGCTCATAAAGATTGGCTCGCACCTTGGCGCCTTCAACACCGTACTTATCGTTATTCTGACAGCTCTTCTCGGCGCTTGGCTGGCCAGATTGGAGGGCGGCAAAACCATGACAAAGGTCAGGGAGAGTCTGAATCGAGGAGAGCTGCCGGCAGAGGAAATGTTGGATGCCATGTTGATTTTTGGAGCGGGCATTCTCCTGCTGACTCCAGGATTTGTAACGGACCTGGCGGGTCTTGGGATCCTGGTACCACAAACAAGGTATATCTGAATAGTACTCATGTGTATATTTTGAGTATGCTCCAATAATGGTATTGGAGCATGTATAATAACTAACTTCCTTAATATTGTGTCAAAGTTAGATCCATATCTGAGG
>Ga0209536_100005773_pt1 | contig 19128 bp, 15 predicted proteins | sample DeeMarSeWOR28_12_FD_187461 | JGI IMG/M metagenome (GOLD analysis project Ga0209536, IMG submission 187461) | Marine sediment microbial communities from White Oak River estuary, North Carolina - WOR-2-8_12 (SPAdes) (version 2) | ecosystem: Environmental > Aquatic > Marine > Intertidal zone >... | reverse complement strand
CCGCCAGCTCCGACGCGTTGGCGTTGTGTATCGGCTCGATCCAAGTCTGTGTGCCGCTGCGCGGGAGATCGATCGCTTCGACCAAGCGGAGCATTCGACGGATGTTGGCCCCCCTGTCGGTCAAGATGAGCATGTTGGTGGGCGCGTAGGACGTGATGTTTGCCGTTCGCGACGAAAAACGCCCCAGTAAGTTGGTGACGTCTTCCGCGGAGACGTGGTTCAGATGGTGAATGCGCGTGACATAGCCGTCCGAGGCGGGAACGGTTCTGTCGTCTTCCAACAGAGGAATGGTTTCCCGCTCGAGATCCTTCGCTTCGACGATCTTGAGGTAGCGCCCCGCAGGAACGACGGTGAGCCCATTCACTTCGAGAACCGAAAGGAATGCCTGGTACGCCTCGGCGACCGTGACCTTGGTCGGCGCAAACACCGTGGCCTTCACGGCGCGGAGCTTCGTGGGGAGGATGAAGCGGCGTCCTGTCATGTTCGAGATCAGGCGAACCAGGTCGGGCAGCTCGGCTTCCTCCAGGTTGAAGGTCACGCGCGTGCGAGGCGACATGGCCTTGAACTCCACTCCGGTTTCGAAGGGCGGCAGCTCGTTCTCGAGCTCCGGAGCGGGTTCTTCGGGAGGCGCTTCCGGCTCCGCTGTCTTCGGCACGGTGCGAAGCGGAACGGGGGGCGACGGTGGGCGCGCCGGCGCTGGTTTCGGTTCGGCCTCGTTCTGCTGCGCGATTGCGCCGTGTCCCGCGCCCAGCACGAGTGAGCCGACGATGAAGCAAATGAGCTGTTTTCTAGAAGTCACGATTCATTCCCCGCCTGGGTTCCAACTGGCGCCTCATTCGATGTTGTAGTCGATGGTCATGTCTTTGTTTTGCCGCTTGAGTGCGAGCGTGAGCTTATCTGCGCTGCGCAAGGTCGTGTACGCTTCGAGCGCGCTATCGGGGCTCGTCATGTCGAACCCATTGATGGTTCGGAGCATGTCGCCGTTTCGGATTCCGAGGCGGCCGAGCAGGCTGGTGCGGCGGATTCCGTAGAGTCTGACACCGACGACTCGACCGTCCTCCTCGTGTGGAATGACTCGCGCGGCTTTCATCAGGCTGCCTTGGTTGGCCAGCACCTTGTCGACAATGCTCCGTTGAATCTTGAACTGTGTATCGCTGATCTTTTCGATCCCGTCGCTCAGCTCCTCCTCGGTCAAACCGGCGCTGCGTGGGTCCGCCGGCTTGGCAGACGGGGTGGCGACGGGCGCGCTGAGTGCGGGCCCCCGCGCGACCTGCGCCTCTTCCTCCTCGAACATGAGGAGTTGGCAAGCCCCGCCGGCGCTGGTCATGACCACACTGGAGGGGTGAACTGCGAGCACCCGGGAGCCGTCCACGGTACTCCCTTCCCGGTACAGCATCGTCTTGCCGTCACCCGCGCCAGCGATGGCCGCGAACGACCAGTCCGGGTAGCCGGGGCTCATCACCGAACCAACCAGCCGCAACTTACCTCCGCACTTTGGTGGCGGCTGGCTCGGATCCCACTCCCCGACGGGCTCCCCGTCCGCGCCGAGAGTTGCGTCTGGAAGCGGCTCTGCCGTGAGATCGCCCCGCGCGGAGTCGAAGATGTTCCGCCTCAAGATGATCGCAGGATCTCGCGTACGGCTGAAGGACGGTTTGCCTGTCGCAATCGCTGCACGATTCGGTGGCGTTGCCTTGGGCTCCGAAGAAAGGAGCTGAGCCGCCAAGACGCGAGTCGTCCCTTGCGCGAGGAAGAACGCGCAGAGGATGAGCGTTGCGATGATGATCGCGCCCGAAACCCGACTTTGCCGTGGAGTTGCCACCAAGTGTCACTAGAGCAACCCCCGTGCCGAACTCGAGCGGGCGAATCATCAATGATTTCAAGGCTCAGAGTCAGCTTTGGGCGCTGCGGACGAGACAGTGTGGCGAGCTTGATCCGCCCGAATTGACAAAATGACACAGACGGGCTCGCTGCTCGTTCACGGATTGTCGTCGCCCTTTTCCGCGCCGAGCTTGCGGTAGATCGTCCGCGCCGAAATTCCGAGGAGTTGCGCAGCAAGCTGCTTGTCGCCGTTGGTGTGCTTCAGTGTGCCGTGGATGACCCGTCGTTCGACCTCGTGGAGTGGGGTCCCGACCGCAAACGCAAACGCATCGACGCGCGGCTCCGCGCGCGCCACGGGGTCGGGGAGATCCCCGAGCTTGATGACGCCGGACTTGTTCAGAACGACCGCGCGCTCGATGACATTTTGGAGCTCGCGCACGTTGCCAGGCCAGTCGTAGGCGATGAGCTGTTGGATGGCGTCACGCTCGACCGCAAGAGGATCCATGCGGTTCTTGGCACAGTACATCTCGACGAAATGCTCGGTCAGCAAAGGGATGTCCTCGCGCCGTGCCCGTAGCGGGGGGCTCGTCACTGCGATGACGTTGAGGCGGTAGTAGAGATCCTCGCGGAACTCGCCGGCGTCTACGGCTGCGCGTAGATCGCGATTGGTTGCCGAGATGAGTCGGAAGTCGGCCCGCTTGGTGCGTCCGCCAACGGGTTGATACTCGCCTTCTTGAAGGACGCGTAGCAATTTCACCTGAACTGCTGGAGACAGCTCGCCGATTTCGTCGAGGAAGAGCGTGCCGCCTTCGGCTTCTGCGATGCGCCCATCACGCCGCGCAATCGCGCCAGTGAATGCCCCTTTTTCATGGCCGAATAGCTCAGACTCGACGATCGTTTCGGGAAGCGCGGAAAGGTTGACGCCGACGAACTTGCCGCGACCGCTTCGTTCGTGGATGAAGCGTGCAAGTAGTTCTTTGCCGGTGCCGCTCTCGCCGAGGATGAGCACGTTCGCGGAGGACGGAGCAGCCTGTGTCGCGATCTCGAGCGCGCTGCGCAACGATGCGGCCGAACCCACGATGCTGCGATCGCTCAGTTGCGAGAGCTGCTGCCTGAGGTCCTTGTTCTCCACGACGAGCTGATGGCGCTCGGCCGCTTTGCGCACCGTCTTCACCATCTGCATCCGCTTCAGAGGCTTCTCGACGAAATCATACGCGCCCGCACGCATCGCTTCGACCGCCTTCTCGACCGTGCCGAACGCGGTCATCAAGACTACCTCGGCGTCGGGCACGACGGTCTTCAAGGCCTTGACGAGCTCGATGCCGTTCATGCCCGGCATCATCAAGTCGCTCACGACCACATGCACTGCATGTTGCCTGCAGACCTCGAGCGCCTTCTGACCGCTGGTCGCCGTGAGAACCGAAAAGCCCTCACGCTCGAAGATGCGCCGCAGCGATTCGATGTTGGGCGCTTCGTCATCGACGACGAGGACCGAGATTTCGCTTGTGTCACTCATGGAAGACTCTCTGGCACGCAATGATGACATTGTGTCACTGGATGACAAGTCGTCCGAACTTTCCGTCGCTAGATAAGCATTTGTAATCACAGCAATATCTCCAAAGTCAACGGCGGTCGGCCCGCTGCTTCCGTTGCTGAGCTGCAAGTCGCGGGCCAGGTCAGAACGAGAGGGGGATCTGCGGGCTTCGTGCAGGACGCCGCGACTCGGGTACCACGGGAACTTCGCCCTCGAGGTGGTTCAGGCCCAGCCGATCGCATTGCATCGCAAACAAGCGCTCGATCGCGGCCCAGCGCGCACCTTGCCCGATCATGCGCGAAGAGAAGCGGCTGTCGCTCTTGCGCCCGCCGCGCATGTCGCGGATCGCGTTCATGACCTTCGCGCTCCGAAGTGGGAAGGCTTCCACGAGGCGCTCCTCGAAGATAGGAGCTACCTCGAGTGGCAGGCGGAGCAGGATCTTGAACGCCGCCGAGGCTCCCGCATCGCGTGCCCGCTTGAGGATCTCGGGGATCTGTTCGTCATTGAGGCCCGGGATGATGGGGGCGACTGCCACTGCCGTATCGATTCCGGCATCCGACAGAACGCGAATCGTCTCGAAGCGCTTGCTTGGCGAGCTCGCAAATGGCTCGATGGCGCGTGCATCCTCATCCTTGCAGAACGGAATGCTGAGCGCGACGCGGCAGCCGGCCACGTCGCGGAGCTCTTGTAGGACATCCACGTCGCGCCGCACGAGTTTCCCCTTCGTGATGATCGTGACGGGCGTTGCATGATCCGCGCATGCCGAAAGACAACCTCGTGTGAGCTCGTAGTGCGCCTCGAGTGGTTGGTAGCAATCGGTGTTCCCCGAAAACGCGATCAGATCTCCCCGCCAAGACTTCTTGCCGAGCGCGGCCCGCAATCTCTCGACGATGTTGACCTTCACCACGATCTGTCGATCGAAATCGGTGCCTGCGCCAAACCCGAGGTAAGGGTGAGTGGGTCGTGCATAACAATACGCACACCCGTGAAAACAGCCGCGATATGGATTCACGCTCCAGCGGAACCCGACGTCGGGGCTCTGGTTCTCCGACAGGGCGCTCTTCGTTTGCTGCTCGTGCACCCGAAGGTCCGCCGGTGGCGGCACACCCTCCCACTCGAGATAGGCTTGCTCGAAGCGATTGGGTGGATTTGCGCGAGGGCGGGGCACTGAACGCGTAGACAGTAACTCAGAGCGAGCCCTGCGTCTAGGTGCCCGGTGGCCAAGCCGACGTCAATCCGCGTAGGGAATCGCCTCGCACGCTTCGTGTGCGCCTTGCCAGCGCATGAGCGTAGTTTCCGGTCTTCCGTCCTCGTCGTATCCGATCACGGCGTAGGTGAGCCCGCTGTCTTGGCCGAGATACTGCAGGTCGAGGTTTATCATCTTAACCCAGGTCCCGGTGTTGACGAGGATTCGATCATTGGGAAGTTGGAGAAAGCGCGGACCGTGGCTGTGTCCGACGATCAGCGTGTGAGCGCCACGTATCTTGTTGAGCGCACGGATCGCGCGCTCATCGTAGCCCCCGCCGGTGATCTCGAAGACCTCCTCCCGAACGAGCCTCGGCAAGTTCAGGATACGCTCGCGCCACGCTTGCATCGTGAAGACGCGATGGCGAAAGAAGTAAACCGTCGAACGCCACAAGAACTTCAAGACGAAGCGTGGATCGAGCAGCAGCGACGACCACAAGAAACGGCGTAGCGGTTGAATGCGATCGATGTGGCTGCGGATCTCTTTGAGCGGATTCATTACCTCGAGTATCCACAGGCTTCCCCATGGAAGAGCCAGCACCTCCGTTCCATCGCGTCGCTTCCGAGTCATCTGCGCATAGTCGACACGGTGGATGCGCTCGAACTGATGGCCGTGACGGATCTGAATCCCCTCGGGTAGGTAGTAGGTGTCGGAGGACGTGACGAAGTGAACGCGGCCAGCCGCGTTGCCCGGTGCGACATATCGAAGAAAGAGCTGCTGTACCCCTCCGAACCACAGCTCGAGGTCGTGGTTGCCCGGCAGGTACGTCAAGCGGTTGCTGGGCTTCTGTAAGAACTCCCGAATCGCGAGAACGAACTTGGGATGCCCTTCCAGGCACTGCTTGAGCTTTGCGATCGCGATCTCTTCTGTGACTTCGGTCGGCCACTTGTTTGCGATCTTCACCTTCAATAGGTCGAAAATGTCTCCGTTCAAGATCAACTCTATGCTTCCGTTCGATCCGGCGAGCTGATCGTAATAGGCGAGGAGCTCGACGAGACGATCATCGTGGAAAAAGTCTTCGAGCGGATTCAGTTGCCCCCGTCGGGTTCCCGTCCCGAGGTGCAGGTCACTGAGCACGAGCCGAAACAAAGACACTCTTCGCTACCTCCGATCGAGGGTACGCAAAGCGAGCCGGTGGGCCACCTTCTTACAAGCCGCTCGACTTGAGGCTCTGGTCTTGTTCCTTGGTCAGCGGAAGATGCAACCCGCATTCGCGCGTCTGGCCGAGAATCCGACCGTCTCTTGGGTCCATGTCGGCCGTCGTTGGAATCGTGGAGTGATGGTCACCGATCGAACGGTAGCCCTGCTCGACCATCGGATGATAGGGGAGATCGTGATCCTTCATGTAGGCCGCAACCTGCTCCGAGCTCCAATGGAGAATCGGATGAAGCTTGATGCGACCATCCTGGCGATCGATTCGTCGCAAGCCCGCACGATGCTCCGTTTGCTCCGAGCGCAACCCCGCCATCCAGGCGCGCGCGCCGAGCTCGTCGAGAGCGCGTTGCATCGGCTCGACCTTGTTGATCTGAAGGTAGCGCGTGACGCCCTCTTCTCCCTGCTCCCAAAGCCTGCCGTAGAGAGCTTCTTGCCGCGCCGCCGACATCTTGGCCGAGTAGAAGTGGACATCGAGGTCGAGTTGCTTCAGGAGCACATCGGCGAACTGATAGGTTTCCTCGAAGAGATAGCCGGTGTCGACGCATACGATCGGCGTGCGCGGCGCGACACGGTGGATCAGATGCAGCATCACGGCGGAGGTCGCGCCAAAGCTGGTCGATGCGATCAATCCCTCGCCGAATTGATCGGTGGCCCACTCGATGAGCTCTTCGGGGGTCGAGGCTCCGAGCGCTCGATTCTCTTCCTCGAGGTCGGAATCGACGGACGCGATGAAGGCGGCTTCCATGATCCTTGGGAGTAACTTGACAATAATGCTGCGCTTTTGCAAAGCGTCCAGCTCGACGGAGACACTCTAGCTCTAAAAGGCAAGAAAACACAGGCAATTTGAGCATGCTGCCGTCGGGTTATTGCCGACTTATTCAATCAAGAATCACGCAGCGTGACGAACTCCTCCGCCGAGGTCGGGTGAATGCCGATCGTCGCGTCAAACTGCGCCTTCGTCGCACCCGCCTTCATCGCAACGGCGAGCCCTTGGATGATCTCGGCCGCACCGTGGCCCGCCATGTGACAGCCGACGACGCGGTCGTTGGATGCATCGACGACCAACTTCACGATGGTGTGCTCCTGCCGATCGCTCAGTGCGAGCTTCAGGGGTGTAAACACGGACTTGTAGACGCGGACGTCCTGGCAGCGATGCCAGGCTTCTTCTTCCGTCAGCCCCACGGTCGCGAGCTCGGGCTGGCAAAATACCGCTGTGGGAATCGCCATGTAGTCAATTCGATGAGCGCCGTCTCCATAGAAGCGGTGTGCGAAGTGCATCCCCTCGGCGATCGCAACCGGGGTCAGCTGGACGTGGTCGATGACGTCGCCCACCGCGTGAATCGAGGGGACGGAGCTCGTGAAGTCATCATCGACCACGATGCCGTTTCGGGCTCCTAGCTCGACGCCGAGCTCTTCGAGCCCGAGCCCCTCCGTGTTGGGCGCACGTCCGATCGCAAAGAGCGGAAAGTCGGTTTCAAAGCGTTCTCCGTTGTCGAGCCTCACCTCGATGCCGCGCGTGTTCTTCGCGAGGGAAAGCACCTGAGTCTCGAGTAGGATTCGCATGCCCTTGAGCTCGAGCTCGTCGTGCAAGTGGCATCGTAGGTCCTTGTCGAAGCCCCGGAGGATCTCCGTGCCGCGGTGGACGAGGGTCACGTCTACCCCGAGCGCATTGAGGACCGAGCCGAGCTCGAGGGCAATGTAGCCGGCGCCGACGACCATCGCGCGCCTGGGCAACGATCCGAGCTCGAAGAAGGCGTTCGAGTCGATTGCGAGCTCGCCGCCCGGGATGTCCGGTGTGATGGGTCGACCCCCCGTGGCCACGAGAATCCTCCGAGCCGTGTGCGTCACCCCCTCGACGGAGACGCTGTGCGGCCCGCGCAAGCGAGCGCGCCCTCTCAAGAGCTCGACGCCGGCCTTTCGCAGCAGCTCTCCGTAGATTCCATTGAGCCGTGCGATCTCGCGATCCTTGTTCGCCCGTAGGGTTGCCCAGTCGAATGACGGTTCGACGCTCCAGCCGTAGCCGTTTGCATCGCGCAGGTCGTAGGAGAAGTGCGACCCGTACACGAAGAGCTTCTTCGGCACGCAGCCGACGTTGACACACGTGCCGCCCAATCGACCCGCCTCCGCGACCGCCACACGCGCGCCCAAGGCGCTCGCCACGCGCGCCGCGCGGACCCCGCCCGACCCGGCGCCGACGACGAAGAGGTCGTAGTCGTATTCAGCCATCTTTGCTCACCTCGAATTTCTCGCGGAAACGTATGGCCGACTTGAAGCCGCGTTACCAGCTCGCGAATTCCCGCAGCGCAACCACCGCAGAAAGCTCGGTGCATCCGCCTTGCAGGAGCGTCATCGCGCCGTCCTCCGTGACTCCGACATAGAGCTCGCGCGAATCATCCGGAACCAATGGAACCAATCGTTCCGCGACACCGGCTTTGGCCAAGAGCGCGTTGAGCGCGCGCACCAGCGCCCTCACCGCAACGGTTCCTGGTTCGGCGCTTTCATCGTCTTCGTCCGTCACGGCGCTGAACCTTTCCCCGGCTCGCAAAACCAACGGACCATCCTCGGTGCCGATACGCTGAAGCTTCACGAGACCGAGCTCGGGATTCAGGCTGGCCAGCGAGACGACGAGCTGATGGGCGTTCACGGAGAAATGGTCGTTGTGCATGAAGAATCGATCGCTGTGGCGACGTCGAAGCGCGATCGATTCGTCATCGTTGCCGCCGTAGTAGCTCTCGAGAATGTCCATCCGTCGCGAGGGCACGCGGGACTCGTCGATGTTCGATACGATCGATCCCAGTTGCTTCGTGTCGAGCTCACAGGCCAGACCGGCAGCGTGGAGCAGCCTGACGAAATCTTCGTCCCGCTTCGAGTATGCGGCGCCCTCGTCGAGCACGCGCACGTCCTCGGTCGGCGGATGGACCGATTCTTTCGCTGACGCTGTCATGACCCCCTGTCAGATCAGTGTTCCCCAAATGCCAAAAAAGGTCCAATCTCGACCCACCGAACAGCCGTTCACTGCGGGGCTTGCGTTTCGTCGTCCCGGCATAGGGCAAACCAAGCCGACATCGCCCGGCCGCCCTTCGTCGCCCGGCCGATCGTGACGTGGGTGGAGACGCCGCGGAGGATGTCCTGGGTTCCGTTGTAAACCACGATCGAGAGCCGAGCGGAGTTGGGCAAGATTCTTGGCCAACTCTCTGGGCGCCGTGGCGGAAGACGGAGGTAGTCGACGAGCACTTCGCCTGCGACCGTATGGGGATATGCCACGAAGTATCCGGGCCCCACGATCGTCTCGAGAAACCCGCCGGTGCGATTGTAGCCCCAGAGCTCAGGCGAGCTGGACTCGGGGCGAACGAACACCTTCGCGAAATGGTTGAACGCCGGCAGCGAGTTCTTGCCGTAGTGAACCACTTCCTGCATCGGTCCGCGGTCGTGTGGAACGATGTCGTCGAGTGAGATCGGCCGGTGGCCCTCAGCGGCGTCGAACAAGAGCGACTGTTCTTCGCGCCGGAGCGAGCGGACCTCAGCCAAACGCTCTGCAGTACCGAGAGCATCGAGATGCGCCTCGATCGCGGCCATCTCCGGCGCGCCCCCGTGCACCAAGTCTCGCAGACATGCCATGGCAGGCGTATGGACGAACTCCAGGTCGGTCGCAACTAGGGTGTTCTGCGGTGACCCCGGACGCCGGGCAATCGCGTCGTGTCGACCTTCAGCGACAGCAACAGCGTAAACAGACGTCGCGATGTCTCCAGGTCGAATCCGACTTCGCGGAGCTCGCGCTTGAGGACACGACCGGCGCGGTCGTGAGTGACCTTCTTTGCCATGTCGAGCGCCTCCATCTGGTTCAGGCTGTCCGCCTCGGTGATTTGACGCACGATGTCCAGATACTCGGTGATCTGCTCGGACAAGAGATCCTGGTCCACGACGACCGTGGCGACGGTCTCGCCGTTCGTGTCGAATCGGAGCACGAATTCGCGTTCGCCGTGCTCGATGAAAAGCGTGGCCGGCGCGTCTAGCTTGCAGGTCGCCTTGGCCAGCAGCTCCCGAATGCTCGTTTCCCACTCGACCCGTTGGGTTTCCGAACCGCGCTGAACGGTACGATCATCGAGTACCACCGCCTCCAAAGGCATTGGCAGAAGATATCAGCTCCGACGGGGTTCGCACCTTCACCGCATTCGCTGCTATTGTCGCCCGGTGTCTCGAGACCTGAGCGAACACAGAAGCGAGGTCGTCTATCGGTGGGATCTCGACAAGACCTATCTGAGGACCGAGTTCGACACATTGCGCGATCTGGTACGCACCGCCTTCGAGCCCGCGTCGCGCAAACGCGCATACCCGGGCGCCGGCACGCTCTTGCGGGAGATCCGGGCGACTGAGCCTGCCGCGATCTTCATTCTATCGGGTAGCCCCGAGCAGATGCGGAGTGTGCTCGAGGCAAAGCTCAGGCTCGATGGGATTCGTTGGGATGGGTTCACGCTCAAACCAAGCCTTCGCAACCTCGTTCGCGGAAAGTTCCGTTTTCTTCGCGATCAGGTCAGCTACAAGCTGACGGCGCTCTTGCGTTCGCGGACCAACGTGGCGCCGGACACGGTCGAGATTCTGTTCGGGGACGACGCCGAAGGCGATGCGTTCATCTACTCGCTCTACGCCGATGTCGTCGCCGGTCGAGTGGACCAAGAGCTTCTGATGAAGATTGCCGAGGCGGCGCAGGTCTACCCCGATGACATCCCCGACCTCGTCCGTATTGCCGCGCGCGTCCCCCGTGGCGACGCCGTTCGGCGCATCTTCATTCATCTCGATCGCGTCTCATCGGCCTCGGGTTTTCACGACTTTGGACGACGTGTCTGCCCTTTTTACAACTATTTCCAGCCGGCACTGGTCTTGTTGGAGGATGGCGCGCTCGACGCCCCGGCGGTTCTCCGGGTTGGAGCCGATCTCGTCGTCGCTCACACCTTCAATCCCGAGGTCTTGGTCGCTAGCTTCGACGATCTGCGGCGGCGCGGCTACCTCAGCAAACGCGTCGTCGACCGCCTGACGGCCGTTTCGCAGGGCATCGAGCCTTCGACGTTCGGCCAGGCTTCAGGCCCACTCTTGGCGCTGGTCCGGGCCATGGCGGCCGCTCGGGAGGGGCTTCCCGATCAAGTCGACGTGGACGCGGTGCGTGACGATTATCTCACGCTCTTCTCGCGCGACCGGGCACGAGCGAAGGCGGCCAAGCGGCGGGCGCTCTGGACGCGGGACACACCTTAGTCGGCGTCACCGTAACCGAGCTCGCGGAGCGCGTCTTCCGCGAGCTCGCCTAGCGTCGTCTTGGTCTCGTTCTCGAAGTCTTCGATGATCACGCTGCGCCGGTCTCCGAGGAAGCGCTTCAAATCTTGCGCCGCATCTGGCTCGCCGAGCTGGGAAAGCGCCTCGATCGCGGCAGCGACCATTTCCGGGTCGGGATGGTCGAGGAAGCGGCGAATCAAGGGTAGGGCGCTCGGTTCGGCGATCTCTGCAAGCACCCAGGGGAGCTCCGACATCGCCGGTCCAGTCTCGCCGCGGTCGAGCGCTCGCTCGATGGCACGCGCGACCTCGGCGTAGCGTTCGTACCCGACGTCGCGAAGCGCCTCTCCAGCGGCGACCCGAACGCGCGGATCGCTGTCGTTCAAGATGGCGATGAGCGCGTCGGCCATGGCTGGTCCCGGGACTTGAGCGCAGAGATCAGCAAGCCGCTCGAGCCGCATCGAGCCCTCCTGCCGGTCTTCCATCGTGAGCGCCTTCGTCGTTTCCGTCGACAGCAATGCGACGAGATCCTCGGCACGCTGCCTGCGCAAGAGCAGCTTCTCGGCCTCGCGAAGGGTTCGCTCCGCGTCGAATATCCGTTGAAGCTGGTCGGAGAGTGACATCGTGGGTCCTTTGAAGAGCTAGTTGGATTGCGACCGAAGGGACTGAAGCTCCCGAAGGAGCGTGCGCACCCGGTCGACTGGATCGCCCGAGTCCTCGTCTCGATAGCGCCGAGTCAGCTTCATGTCAGGCGAAAGGCTCCATCCCCCTCCCGATGCGGCGACCAGAGGCATGAGCTTCGCAGGGTCGAGGGGTGTGTCCTCGCGCAGATGTACGGTGACCCTTCTCGAGTCGGCTTCGCACCCGAGCGCGCGGAGATCCCGGAGCGGCGGCTTGAGCGACATTACGCGCACGAAGTCGCGCGCCGGTGGTGGCGGCCGTCCAAACCGCTCTTCCATCTCCGAGGCGAGATCGTCCATCGCCTGTTCGTCGGCGGCAGTCGCAAACCGGCGGTACAGGGAAAGACGAAGCCCGATGTCGTCGATGTAGTCCTCCGGCAGGTAGTGCTCCAGCTCGATCGAGAGCTCGGTGTCGACGTCGTGCTGGACCCGTTCGCCACGCAGCTCCGAAACAGCCTCGCCGAGCATCTGGACGAACATGTCGAAGCCGACGAGGGAAGCGGTGCCGCTTTGTTCGGACCCGAGGAGATTTCCCGCACCACGAAGCTCCATGTCGAGGGTTGCTACGCGGAAGCCCCCGCCGAGGCCCGAGAAGCGTTCGAGTGCCTCCATCCGAACACGGGATTCCTCCGACATCTGGTTGGGCGGCGGCGTGATGAGGTAGCAGTAAGCGCGTTCGGCCGAGCGTCCGACTCGACCTCGGAGCTGGTACAGCTGCGCCAGGCCTAGGGAATCAGCGCGATCGATGAGGATGGTGTTGGCCCGCGGAATGTCCAGCCCACTTTCCACGATGGCGGTCGAGCAGAGCACGTCGTACGCGCCCTCCACGAAGTCCGTCATCGTACGATCCAAGGACGCAGGCTTCATTTGCCCGTGCGCCACCGCGATCCTCGCCTTGGGAAGCATCTCCTGGAGCCGCTGGGCACGCTCGTAAAGGCCCTCGATGCGGTTGAACACGAAGAACACCTGACCTCCACGGCTGAGCTCCCGTTCGATGGCCTCCTTGATCAGGTGGTCGTCCCAGCGGCAGACGAAAGTGCGCACGGCTCGCCGGTCCTGCGGCGCGGTCGCGATCAACGAGAGGTTTCTCATGCCGCCTACAGCGAGCTGGAGAGTACGCGGGATGGGCGTCGCGCTCAGCGTGAGCACGTCCACGTTGGTTCGGAGCTTCTTGATGCGTTCCTTGTGAGTGACACCGAATCGCTGCTCCTCGTCGATCACCAACAATCCGAGGTCGGCAAAGTGGACGTCCTTGGACAAGAGCCGGTGGGTGCCGATGACGACGTCGACCTGCCCAGCTTTGAGGGCGGCGAGTGTCTCGATCTGCTTGGGTCGGGGGACGAACCGCGAGAGCACTTCGACGCGCAGCGGATAGCCGTCGAGACGCGCAGAGAACGTCCGGTAGTGCTGCTGAGCAAGAACGGTGGTCGGACAGAGAACTGCAACCTGACGACCGCTCATCGCAACCCGGAACGCCGCCCGCAATGCGACTTCGGTCTTGCCGAATCCTACGTCTCCGCACACCAAGCGGTCCATCGGGCGCGCCTCATCGAGGTCCGACATCACGTCGTCGATGGCCTTCTCCTGGTCTCGGGTCTCCTCGAACGGAAAGGTGGCCTCGAACTCGGCATATGCGCTTCCCGCTCGCTCCACGGGATCCCGATGAGACGCGCCGCGCTCAGCGTAGAGCTTCAGGAGCTCCTCGGCCATCTGGTGGACCGCTTTTTCGGCCCGCCGCTTCTTCGTCGCAAACGTCGTACCGCCAAGGCGGTCGAGCTTGGGTTGGTGTCCCTCGCCTCCCTTGAATTTCTGAATGATTCCGAGTCGAGTCACCGGGACGAACAGCTTGTCGCCGCCTGCATACTCGACGACCATCACCTCCACGGTCTGCGGAGTGCGCCCGTGGAGCCGGTCCATGGCGGTCAGGCTCAGCTCCTTGTGCTGAAGGCCGAGGTATTTCCCCACTCCGTGGTCCGCGTGAACCACGTAGTCGCCAATGCTGAGCTCGCGGAGATCTTCGAGAAAGCGCTGCTGCTCTCTCTGCGTCGTCCGCTTCGCGCGGCGTTGTCGAACGCGCGTCCCGAAGATCTCTTCCTCCGTGACGTATGCGATACCCTCGGCCCACAGCACGAAGCCGTCGCGCAGCTCGCCGAGCGTCACGTCATCGATCACACGCTTGTCGACGCCGTAGCTCCGCAGAAGATCCACCAGACGATCGGCTTGGTGCTGGGTTCGGCAGACCAGGGTCGCGCGGAGCCCGGCTTCGAGCCATTCCGACAGCTGATCGGCGAGGGGCGCGAGCCCGCGCTCACCGTGTCCCTTTTGGGCCCGCAATTTCGTGATGAGCTCCTGTTGGTCGGACGCTCCGAATCGAAGCACGCGTTCGGTGGGGCCGAAGGCATGGGCGATGGGGCTCTCCTCCTCGGTCGGAGTGCCGTGAACGACCAGCCGGTGAACGACGAGCGCCGGGTGCCGAGTCAATCGATCGGAAAGCTCTGCCTCGTCCATGTAGTACGCAGCGAGGTCGAACGTGGGGCGAGCGGTGCGCGCTCCGTGCTCATCTCTGGCGTGGCGAAGCTCCGTTCGAACCGACTCTGCAATTGCAATGGGGTCTGCGAGGACGACTCTTGCGTCGTTTGGGACGTAGTCGAAGATCGTGTCGAGTCGCTCGAAATACCCCGGCAGGAGCGCATTCGAGCTCAACGCTCCGGAGCCTCGCTCGAGCTCGACGCTGATCTCACGGGCCTGGAGGGTGGGCATGTTCATGTCGTCGCAAAGCTCACGCACGGCAGATTTGGCCCGCTCGATCGCGTCGGCCGAGTCGGGGACCTCTCGTGCCGGGCCGAGCTGTACCGACTCGACCTCGCCCGCCGTCTTCTGATCATCGGGATCGAAATACCGAATTCGTGCGATGGCATCGTCGTCTAGCTCGATGCGACACGGCATTCGAGCGTCCGGGGCGAACACGTCGATCAATGCGCCGCGCGCTGAAAGCGTTCCACGGTCCTCGACGAGCGGGACTCGCAGGTATCCGAGCGCCAACAAGCCATCGACCAGCGCGTCGCGTTCGATTCGCTGGCCGACTTCCAGCGAGAGGACGCCTGCCGCCACGTACTCACGAGGCGGAACGCGACGAACGAGACCCGGCGCCGGCACGATCAGCACCCGCCATGGCGCCTCCCCGGCCAAGCGGGCCAGTGTCGCCATCCGCTGCATCTCGGAGCGACGATCCGGCACGATGTCGAGGAGCGGGCTGGTATCGGCGGTGGCGAAGACGAGGACGTCGCCATTGGGGTCGCCGAGAAGGAATCTCAGGTTGGACTCGTGCCGGTATGCCTCGTCGAGATTGGCCGTGACGACGACCACCCGCTGCTCTCGATTCGAGGCAACCGACTCGGCGAGCGCCCAGTCGAGCGCGCCCTGGGGGATCGACCGAACGTCGACGCGCTCTCCGCGGACAAGCGATTCGACGAGCTCACGAATCGAGGCGTTGGCGTCTTGCAGCGCCGCTTCAAGCGACATCGAGTTGTTTGCGCATCACCTGGCGGATGCGGTGGGCCAACCAGGGCGGGGTCACCACGGTACTAGCCATGACCATCAGCACGATCGCCGCGTACACACCTGCCGCGATCAGTGGCTTGCCTTCGTAGGTGATTCCGGCACCGACATTGGCGAAAATCAAGCCGACCTCGCCCCGCGGAACCATGCCGATGCCGACGGTGAGCTTATCAACGGTGTTGCCGCGAACCCCGATGCCGGCCACGAGCTTCCCGACGATCGCGACCACCGTGAGCGCCGCAGCCAGGATCAAGGGCTCGGTACCGATACCGCCGAGCACGACCATCATGCCCGTTCGGACGAAGAAGATTGGCGCCATTACGGCGACGATGGGGCCGATGATCTCGTTGAGGTCGTGCGCAGACTTGCGGCCGAACGGCCGAACATGCACCTCGTCGAGGATCAGGCCAGCCGCGAAGGCGCCGACGATGGGAGCCAATCCTGCGGCGCCGGAAATGCCCGCAAGCAGAAGACAAAGCCCAATGGCCACAGCCGCCAACACGTCCGGCGTCCGCAGCTTCGAGGCAACACGAAAGACGCCCGGCATGACGAACGCTCCGAGCAAGAGGGCGCCAACGAGGAAGCCAGCCGCCAGGCCGATGATCTTCGAGAGATCCAGGGGGCCCGGGACTGCCCCGAACTCGGCGATGCTCGCGACGACTGCCAACACGATGAGGCCGAGCACGTCGTCGATCACCGCCGCACCGAGGATGACCCGTGTCTCGGGTCGCGCCATGGCGTCGAGATCCTTCAATACGCGGGCGGTGATGCCGACACTGGTCGCGCAAAGGGTCGCACCGATGAACAGGTGCAGTGAAAAGGGCGCGTCGGGAATGAGCCATGCGCTCGCGCCATACCCGAGCAACATCGGCGCAATCACACCGATGATCGCGACCAGACCGGAGGTCGGCGCGACGGCCCTCATTTCGGTCATCGTGGACTCGAGGCCGACTTCGAAAAGAAGAAGAACCACACCAAGCTCTGCCAGGAACTCGACCGGCACGAGCTCGGCGGCTCCGTGAAACGTATCGATGCCTACCAGGTAGAGGTTGCCGAGGACGATACCCGCGCATAGCTCACCGAGAACGGCCGGTTGGTTGAGACGCACCGCGACCTCTCCGCCGAGCTTGGCGGCGAGGATCATGCCAGCCAGGATCAACCACACGTCGTAACTGAGTCCGTGCGCATCGCCGCTTGCCCAGGCAGTGGCGGGAAGCGCTGCGAACAACACGAGCAGCAGAGAAAAGCGAGCTGGTCGGCGGCGCATCGCGCGGGACCATAGATACCGCGGGGGGCGGGGGCAAGGCCCGCTCCTCGGTTCCGGCTTGCTGGTTGCGGGGTGTTCAGGTAAATGAATGGCCATTCAGTCGAAGGAGCGTCATGGAAAGAAGCCTATTCTCCGAAGAGCACGAGATCTTCCGGAACAACTTTCGTCAGTTCGTCGAGACGCGGGTGATACCTCAACAGGCGAAGTGGCGCGAGAGAGGAGTCGTCGACCGAGAGATCTGGCTCGAAGCCGGTGCAGCGGGCTTCCTCTGCCCGTGGCTGGAGGAGGACTACGGTGGCCCAGGAGGTGACTTCCTCCATTCGACGATCGTCATGGAAGAGCTTTCACGGGCGTACGAATCCGGCTGGGCGGCGAGCTTGCACTCCGACATCATCGTTCCGTACATCCACGCGTTTGGAAATGTCGAGCAAAAGGCCAAATGGCTGCCGAGCTGCGCGAGCGGCCAGACGATCACGGCCCTTGCGCTGACCGAGCCGGGAACTGGATCGGACTTGGCTGGGATTGCAACGACCGCCAAGCGCGATGGTGACGACTACGTCATCAACGGCGCCAAGACGTTCATCTCGAACGGAATGAGTTGCGACCTCGTCATCGTCGCTGCGCGAACGGAGAACTCGGATGACCCCCATCGCAGCGTGTCGCTGTTCTTGGTCGAGGGCGATCGGCCGGGATTCATTCGTAGCCGCAAGCTCGAGAAGATGGGCATGGAGAGCCAGGACACGGCTGAGCTCGCATTCGACGAGTGCCGTGTGCCCGTAGCAAACCTGCTAGGCCAGGAAGGCGGCGGGTTCATGATGTTGATGCAGAAGCTCCAACAGGAGCGCTTATGTGTTGCGATCATGTCGCAAGCGAACGCCGAACGGGTGCTCGAGGACACGATTCGCTATACGCAGGAGCGCAAGGCGTTTGGTCGCTCGATTTCCAAGTTCCAGAACACGCAGTTCAGCCTTGCTCAGTGTGCGACGGAGGTCGAGGTGGGTAGGGCGTTCCTCGATAGGCTCGTGGCCGAGCATGTGGCGGGGAAGTACCTGGTCAAGGAGTGCTCGATGGCAAAGCTTTGGCAGACGGAGATGCAAGGCCGCGTGGTCGATGCGTGTCTGCAATTGCACGGCGGGTACGGTTACATGCTCGAGTATCCGATCAGCCGCGCCTACGTGGACGCCAGGGTGCAGCGCATCTATGCCGGGACGAACGAGATCATGAAGGTCATCATCGCCAAGCAGATGGGCTTGTAACCCATTGGTTGCAAAGCGGCTCTAGCTGCTTGACCCGGCGCCCCCAAAGCCCGTACGGTTCGTCCTGTGACTCCGCCTGATCCGCAAGATAATGAGGATCCGACTGACGCCACAGAAGGTGGCGTCCGCAGCGCTGCGGCAGATGGGCCCCGTGTCAGCCGAATACGTGTCGGCGGCGAAGATGTCATCGTTCTTAGCGTGCCGCTCCCGAGGCTCACCTATCCGGAAGGGACGACGGCAGCCGAGCATGAGATCATCGATCTGGTGCTCCAGGGGCTCACTGCGAAAGAAATCGCCGAGGAGCGCAATGCGTCGCTGCGGACCGTGACCACCCAGCTCGGGGCGATCTTCCGCAAGGCGGGGGTGAACTCGCAGGCAGAGCTGATCGCCATCATGACGGACGGCGTGCGCGCGTAGGGCAACGCGACGTGCGGCTGAGCGGAGCATAAAAAAAGCGACGCAGCTGGTCAGCCCGTTTCCGACCAGCTGCGTCGAAGCTCAGCGGTTAGGCCGAGCAGGTGGCAGAGCGCACGATTTGGATCTCTGATTTGCTTGCCCCTATGCGCGAAACCTATGAGAGTCCGGGCGAGGAATCAATACGTAATTGTTCTCGTTTCATACGTAATTGTTCTCTGTTTCCGAAAAGTTGCCCTCTCTAGCCTGTGCGGCCACGGGGATCCCAGGGCCTCCAACGACGGCGTCTGGCCTATCAGGCGCGCGCGAGCGCCGTGATGAAGGCCGCGAGGCCGGGCCATGGCATTCCCGGCGGCAAGTTGATCAACGGCTGCTCCAAGCCGAGCTCGCGACGACGCGCGAGCTCACGCCGACAGTACAAGGGGTCGCCTGAGATCGTGAGCGCCTCGATCATGTCGTCGCTGACGGCGTCTGCCGCCATCTTGCGAGTAGTCTTGTCTTGATAGAGCCTGGCGATTTCCTCGCACTCGTCTGAGTAGCCGAAGTTGCTCAGGAGCTCTTTGTAGTACTCGCCCATTCCTCCGACGTAGAACGAGATGATGTCGCGGGCCTTTGCGGAAGCGCCGCGGCCCGGGATAGGGATCACCGTCGTAAACGGCGCGGTTACGATCTCGCTGGGATCGCGGCCACTCTTGGCGGCCCCTTCGGCGATCCATGCGCGCCCGTCCGCGAGTCGCTCGTAGGGCCAGAAGATCGGCATCCAGCCATCGGCCATCTCGCCGATGCTCGTGATCGACTTTTGCTTGAGGGCAGCGACGTAAATCGGAATTCGCCGGCGCGTCGGTGTGAAGTCCAGCTTGAAGGGGCGGTACTTCCGCAATTTGGTGTCGGCCTCACTCAACGGCCGGCCCTCGAGCATCGCCCGCACCACTCGAATG